>OLXG01000041.1_pt1 | contig 52488 bp, 32 predicted proteins | sample 1673861 | NCBI WGS metagenome assembly OLXG01 (sample SAMEA103958130, study PRJEB25191) | human gut metagenome | biome: human-associated habitat [ENVO:00009003]; feature: intestine environment [ENVO:2100002]; material: feces | place: Germany | collected 2013/2015
GAGCGAACGTCCGCACGAAAGAACGGAAAAAGACATCCCCAAGGTTGTTAGTGATAACTAAATTAACCCTACCTTATGTTTTATTCTACCACACAATTTCCCGGTTTGGGAAACGTTTTCGGCACATTGGCTGAAGAAAATACTTCCGACGAGGACATCCGGAAGGTTGCCGGCGATGGCGCACGAAACCCCTGAGCGAGAGCCACTATCACCCTTTTCCTTTTTACCGTCCTCGCCTTCGGGATTATTTTTGACAAAATATTTGTTTTTACGAAATCCGTTCTCTTTCAGTCCTTTCGGACTGTCTTCAACGCCACAACGTCAAGTCGGCGAAGAAGCGTGTAGAGCGCACCTTACATCCGGGACGCTTTCCGCACTTCCGTTGCAAAGCGGCATGCCCTTGCATAGGCTTCCGCCAGGTAGTCTGCAAGCGGCAACCCGACATACTTGTCGTTGTCGTGACGGTCGGGTTTACTGCGTGTGTTCAGTTCGAAAGTCAACTCGCCGCTGTAGCCGGTGCCAACCAGTCGTTCGGCAAGAGTGTGCCAATCGGCAATTCCATCGTAGGGTAACAAGTGCAGGTCGTCAAGCCAGGTAATGTTGCCGTCGAAGTTCCTTATGCCAAGGTTGTCGTTGAGGTGCGTACAAAACAGCCTGTCACCATACAGCGCAAGCATGTCACGGCTGTGATTATAGCACATCTCGTGTCCCGAATCCCAACAAAAACCGACGTGCTTCCGGTCGCCAAAAGCCTGCATAATTGCCGTAAGGTACTCTTCGCCCTCGGTGTTTTCAAATGCAAGCCGCACGTTACACCTCTCGGCTTCGTCCACAAGCAAGCTCACGTTGTCCAAGCCCTGTTGTGTTGGCATGTGGTCGTCAAATCCGATAAACGCATGCATAACTACCGTCGACACTCCGACATTTGCCGTGTCCCGTATGCAATGCAGCAGTTCATCGACTGCAGCAGGCGTACCGTCGTCGGGGTACCACAATTTACGCATTGACACAAAGGGCGCGTGCACCGACTGGAAGTACGCGCCGCAACTATCGGCAATCCGTCGCACCGAGCCAAGATCTTTGCCGTCGGCGTACATACAGAAAAAGCCGTCAAATCCTGCCGCGCGAATAAGTTCTATTTGTCGTTCTTCCGCCTCGCCGAATTGTTCGTTTGTGGCAAGGCACAGTTTCTGTTTCCACATAAATTATTTACGATTTTTAATCGACAACAATGTCGTACTTGGTAAACGACAGTGTGCATTCTCCGTCCGTTTCAAACACAATTCCGTCGGCGTTTTGCGGGTTGTAAACAAGGTTTGTAGCCGTTGTCGCGCCGCCGTTTATAAACAATTCGGCAATGCAGTTGTCTAGAAACAGGTCAAAAGCAACTTCGCCCTTTTTGCCTCCGTACTCTACAAAACGTATGCCATTGTCGGAATTTTCGTCATTATCCATGCCGCCTTGCGCATGTTGCGAGGCAGAGCGGTCGAATTTGCATACATTGTTGACCGGGTCGAAAACAAACTCGGCGTAATATCCGTCCCCGACAAAGAACCGTATCCTGAAATAGTTTGCGCCATGCGACGAAACCTTGCCTTTCAGTCTTACCGTTCTGCCGGAAACACCGTCAAATTGCTTTTTCCCGTCAAAATTACACTCTATCTTTACTTTATTTTTGCAATATTTGCTTATTGCCGAAATAGGTTTTTGGCGTATTTTTCCGTTACTCAACGACATAACGCGAGGCAATGTTACTACGCCGCCCCAACCGAAACCATTGTCCATAGTGACGTTTTTACGTCCCCACGTTTGCGCCCAGGCGACCACAACCGGTGTTTCGTCATCAAGCTGAATACATCTTGTGGCATAGAAATCACACCCTGCGTCCAGCTCGCGCAAGGAACCCATTGCAAACTTGCCTTCCGAAAAATCGAGTTTACCTACGCCGTACACGGTGGAATTCAGGTTAACGCACTTGTAGCCGTCCGACGGATACTCGATAGGCGACACGATAAGAGACTGCTTTTCGCCGAATCGAACAAAGTTGGGACATTCCCACATCTTACCCGCACGGGAACGCTTACTCATAACTCCGCAGTACTCGTAATCGAACAAATTTTCGGTACTGTACAACAATACCTGCGGAACGCCTCTGTTAGTATGAGATCCGACAACTACGTAGTATTTGCCGTTGCAAAGGAAAATGTCCGGGTCGCGAAAATCCTGCACGGACGCATACTTCGGTATTTTATCCGATCCTATTACGGGGTTTTTCGCATACTTTTCAAAATGTATCCCGTCGTCGGACCACGCCAGACATTGAGTCTGTCTGCTTCCGTTTTTTGTACGAACAAAACCTGTGTATAACAAATACAACTTGCCGTCTTTTACCGCAGCCGTACCCGACCAACAGCCGTCTTTGTCGTACTTTTCGCCCGGTACAAGCGCAACCGGCAAGTCGTGCCACTTTATCATATCATTACTTACGGCATGTCCCCACTGTACGCGATCGGGCTGTCCTATGTGACAGTTTGGGTGATACTGATAAAACATGTGGTACTTACCATTGAAGTACACCAATCCGTTTGGATCGTTCAGCCAACCATCGGAAGCCGAAAAGTGGTAAACGGGTTTGTAGTAATCTTTTTTCATAGGTTTAATCATCTCTAATAATTTTTGGCACCCGAGCGTGCACGATTAGAGTTACAGCCATAAACTATTTGTGGCTGTAACTAAATGGTGGTCAAGCCTCGGCTTGTGACGGCGGCTGATTATGCATCAATCGATACTCGCTGTTTTTCATATCATTTCCTTTTTGCAGTCAATTCCGACAACAACTGTCTGTATTTTTTTACCAATCTTGTCCACCTGAACGCCGCCTTTGCGTAGTCGCTGCGCTTGTTGCGTGCAAACCATACCTGCTTGTGTTGCAATACGCATTTTTCGCCAAAATCCGCCGTTTGGCGCACAAGTCCCGCATCGGGGTTGTCGTTGCGCAAGCCGCGACACACTCGCGTGTGCATAACCGCCCACGTCAGCATGTCCAGCGCATAGCGAGCTTCGGCGCAATACAGATTGCCGTTGTCCACGCTGTCGAGTCGCGCCCTGATGTCATCCAGAAATGCCTGCGTGTCGTTACTCTCGTCGGTGGTCAACAGTTCGTCACGGCGGAAAAATGCCAACGGGTCGGAATAGTTGTCGTAGTCCACCTGCATGCAGTCCAGTCCGCGAATATACAGTGCGCTGAACAAAAACGGAATCATGTTCATCTTCTGCTTTTGCAAATTGACGTATCTGCCAAGGTCGGCAACAATTGCAGACAGATTGCACCCGTACACATTGTCGTTCAACCACTGTTGCAACTCACCGTCGTCAAAACAGGTTGCATTCCATGAGTAGCACGCCGCAACGCCCTGACAATACACGCTCGAAACAAAACTTTGACTTGACGCTCCGTCGCCCCAATCGGTGTTGAGCATTCCTTCCGCGCCGTACTTTTTGCCGTAGTGCGCCGCTTCGGCGATGTTGGCAAGCATGTTGTCCGTCTTGCCCGTCACCGAGCTGTACAGCCCCGACGACGGACACACGTAAAACCGCGCACCCTTTTGCGCATACACACGACAACCCTCGTCGTTAAACAAGCCTTTGTCGTAGTGCCATTCCAGGTACACCACATCGCCGAGACGGTCTATTTTGTCGGGGTGGTTGTGCGCCACGTCGCCCCACATCATGGGAGTCAGTCCGCGGCTACGCACGTCGGCGCAAATTTGTTGCATGTAGGAAAAGTAGGTTTCGCCGTCGTCGTCGAGCGCATGTTCGCCGTAAATGGTGTCAAACGGTTCGTCGCCACCGATGTTGAACAATCCCGCGTTGCCGAAAGCAGGCAACATGTCATCAAACAAGCCTCTGACAAACCGTACACTGTCGGGGTCGGCAGGGTTCAACGTGCCTGCCGGGCAATGCAAGCCGTCCTTGCTCCAATCGAAACCGTTCGGCGAATAGGCAAGACGATTGTACTGCGGCTGATTGAGCCAATAGGTCATGTGTCCGTAGCAGTTGCCGCACGGCACAAGCGAAACAAAGCGTTGTTCGGCGTATTTTTTAAGCGCGACTATGTCGGCGGAGGTAAGATAATCGTCGGGGCGCGAGTAACACTCCGCCTTGGACGGGTAGTAGAAAGAACGCCCTTCGACATACAACTGCAACATGTTCACTTTGACGTCGGACAGATAGTCGACAAGTTTTTTGAGCGTGGCAAGCGTAGGCACCTTATTACGCGAAATGTCCAGCATAAATCCGCGGCTGACAAAGTCCGGCTCGTCATGCACACACATAAAAGGAAGTTTTCCCTTGCACTGCTTAGCCGCCTGCAAAAGAGTAAGCACGGCGTAATGCAATCCCGTCTGCGTAGCATACTGCACCGTTACGCCCGTTTTGTCTACGGTAATGACGTATGCTTGCGACCCTAATGCAGCATTTTGTTGTGCAGCAAGCGTAACGCCGTTTGCCGCAATAAACGGTTGCAACCCGGTCAACGTATGTCCGGCAAAAACCTTGCGTTGCGCCAAAACAAAGCCTTCAAAAGGCAAAAAGCCGTTTTGGTAAACGACTTTTTTAGGTTGCGGTACAAAAACTATTTTGTTTTGCATAGTTCACTCCACTGTGCCTTGAGTATAGGCAGAAACAATCCGCCCTGCACGGTGCGGTTACGAAAAGTATAATACTTTGGCTCTTTGGTGTCAATCCAATCGGAGAAGGGAACTCGCTGGGTTGTGTCGGCAAAAAAATTGACTATGTACGACGCATATTTGTTCACTTCCGCATTGTCGCCCAGCGCAGCCACCCACAACATCCAGTCGGTCTTGGTGTAGGTGTTGCGCGTGTCCAGCGGCACTCCGTACTTGCCTGCAACCTTGTCGTAGTAGCGCAACTCTTTGTCCACGATATCGTCGTCAAACAAGCCTGCCCCCAGCAATTTGTCGATTGCCATGTTATATTTGAGGCTGTACGAATCGTGATTGTCCAGGCACGACATAGTGTGGTCACCGTCGTTGTACAACGATTTCCACTGCCCAGCATAGTTACGCGCCAATGCGTAGTACTCCGCCGCAAGGTCGGATTTGTTCAACGCCTCCGCCATCTTGGCAAAGCAATACATACCGACAATGGACTTGACGGCAAGGTTGGCATTTTTGTCCAGATGCCCTGCAAAGTCGTCGGTACACAATTGGCAGTCCGGCACAAGTCCGTACTTGACAAGGTACTTGACCCACGTTTCGAACAAGTCGAAGTTTTCTTCCAGAATCTGCTTGTCGCCGCTGACCGCGTAGTACAGCCAGGTGACAATGATCATGTTGCCGCTTTCTTCCACCGGCATCTGGCGATTGAAGTCAAACAAGTCGTAATCCGCGGGCAGTTGGTAGTAGAACGGCAACACCTCGGGTGCAGTCCAACTGTGCACCGTCATGTCGCGACACTCGCTGCCGTTTTTGACGGCGTAGTACTGTCCGAGACAATATGGATAGATGCCCACGTCGTGCGGAGCAAAAGGCTTGTTCCACACAGCCATGCGCGCAAACTTGAATATCGGCAAAATCATTCCCTTGACCAACTCGGGATTGTACAACAGATACATCGGCATGGACGGATAGGTGACATCCACGGTGGCAATGCAACCGTCGCTGTTACACTCCTTGGACAGAAACAGCAAGTTGCCGTCCTTGTCCTGCACAAGCTTGTGCGCGGCAACCGATTGACGTACCGAAGCATACAACGTAAGTAGGTAATCGTCGGAGTAGCACGCCGCGTCGGTAAGTAATTTGTGTTCAAATTGTTGACACGTATGCAAAATTTCGCTACGAGCAGAGTAGGCGTGGGCTATCACGTCAAAGATGTTTTTGCCGTTGCGTTGCCAGTAGTCGGGCAAATACTGTCCGAAGTAAAAAATAGAGATTATGTCATCGAACGCCACCACAAAAAAATCGCTGACATTATTTGCGCCGTTGTGGTCGTTGCGTACGGTTGTCCACATGCGGTCGCCCTTGACGCTGTCTGCGGTTTGTCCGCAAAGATAAATATATCCCCAGTCCGCGCCGACTTCGTCCATGCTGTTGGATAGCGGAAGTTGACGCAAAAGCCCCATCGAAACAGTCTGACAACAAGGCAAAACGTATTTGTTTACACGCATTTCTTCCGTTCGTTCTTCCTTGCGACAGGTGTCGAAACAAGCGCGTTCCTCCATTGCCAGACTTACCGAAACATCGTGGCTGACTTTGCTTGTAAATGTGTAGTTGACGTACACTGCAGGCAGGGACATCGTGCTCGGGTCGCTCGGCGGCAGCGGCGAAAAGAAATCCACCGCAAACGTAAAGTCGTCGCCGTCAAACGTGTAGATTGTATCGAATGCCGTCACTTCCGTTTGGACAAGCCTGAGCGCAGGTTGCTCACCCTTACCCAAAAAGCGGTACTCCTTGCCGTCGACGGTCAGAACCCCCGCAAACGGTTTAGGCTCGCCGTGCCAGAAAGCCACATCCGATTCCGTCGGATCGTCGGCAGGCATCCAGAAGGAGAAATACGGGTCCTTGACCATCAGCGGATAACTCGGCAATCTTTTATCTTTCAAAACCATAACAAAAACTTCCTTTTAGTAATTACATTTTTCGTGGTTTATTGGTTCTGTTCTTATTTGCCGCATTGCAGTAGTTTACCTGCGCCGCGACATATCCCGACGCTGCGGCAATTGTCGCAACGTCGGTTTGTCCGGTCAATTGTCAGTCGGCTGACCGCCCGACAGAGATTTGTTTACAGTACTTTGTTTTCACCAAAGGTCAATCCGTCGTCGGCAAAATTCCACACGCTTGCGTTAAACGCCGACAAATCGCTTGCTTTCAGCGCGGCGTAGTTTGTGTATGTCGCGCAGTTTGTCCACGTTTTCTGAACGCCGTCGTTTTCTACCGCGTCGGCGTAAGAGAGTTTCAGATTAACGTCCGCGTTGACGATAACCTTGACGTTACTCACCTTTGACGCCCAGGAGCAAGCCTTGCCCGTGATTGCGCCGATTTTGTCGATGTTGGCAAAATCGAAACCTTCCTTGAAGCGAATGTTGATGATTACGTTGTTGACCGTTGCCGAGAATATAGGTCCGCAAACAGGTCCTGCGGCAACATAGTTGGAGTCAACGCCGATTGCACTGCCGTTGGCATTGAACACGTAATCGATGTACACGTTTTCCAGCACTGCGCCGCCGTCAAGCGTAGCAAACAAGCCGTTGGCGGTATTTTTCGTTACGGAAGGACTGTTTACATTGACAAAAGCGATGTTTCTGATAGTACCGTTCATGGCGAAGAAGAAGCCGCCGCCCCACCCGTTACCTACGTAGAAATTGGAAATCTTGTGTCCTTGTCCGTCAAGCGTGCCGGTAAATGTGCCGAAACTGCTCCAATCTTCACCGCCCTTAACCGTGCTCATTTGCAAATCGATGTCGTTGTCAAGTACGATTACGCTGTTAAGACTGGTGGGCATCTTGGTGCGAAGATCTTCCGCCGATGCGATGTGAACGATTTGGTTGAGAGTAATGTCAAACGACACTTCCACTTTGCCGATTGAGACTTTAATGGTGGTTGTGCCTGCGCCGTTGTAACGGACAAACACATTACCTTCGTCGTCTACGCCCACAATTGCAACATCTTCCTTGGTGGAAGTAAAGGTTGCGCCCGTCGGCACTTCGTCCATCTTTGCCGTGTTATGCAAAAATACAATGTTGAGTATTTCCGCCGTAGGCAGTTCTGTTTCGAATTCCTTGACGATGTTGCCGCCGTTGTACACAATGTCGTACTCCGGAGTAGCCGCAAGGGCAAGGGTGTCGTGGAAGTACACTGCGCCTTCACGCACCGACCACACTGACGAATCGAGCTTGGTGATGTCCGCGCTTTCGCTGTTCAACATACTGTAAGTGTACAGATATGTTCCGCTGTTTTGAGTAATGCTGTCTCCGACTCCTTCTGCCGCTTCCTTGTAGTACAAGCCGCCACTGATTGTTGCCGATACTGACTTGCCGTTTGTCATTACAAATACGTTTTCAACCTTGCCGCCCCAGCTTTGTGCGGAGAAAGCAATAGCCGCCGCCTCAACGTATTGATTGCTTGCGGTACGCATGTTGACAACGATGTTTTTGAGAATACCGCCTTTTTCCACAAAGGAAGCAAGCGGCGCAACCGCGTGATTTTCCTGAACGCCCGAGAAGCGAACGTCGTAATCGAGGTACACGTTTTCCACAAGTCCCTTGACGTTGCCGAACACGCCGTTACCCGCAGCCTTGCTCGTTTCCGTGTAGAAGTTGACAAGAGCGATATCGCGCACTACGCCTTGCATTTCGGTAAACATGCCCTGGAACCAACCCGACGGGTGAGCAACCGCATTGCTTACTTTGTGACCGCGACCGTCGATTACGCCCGTAAACACATCAAAAATAGGCTTGTAACCGTTGTCTACGTCCCACATTGCCGCGTTTTCCAGGTCGATGTCGGCGGTAAGATAGTACTTGCCTGCCTTGTTGTCCTTGATTGCAAGGAAACCTGCCTTGTCGGCAACGGCTGTGTAACCGGCATAGCTACGGCAGTTGATTTTGTCATCGAGACGAGCAATTTCTTCGCCGTTGTACTTGGCAATGATTTGCACTTCGCCGTCGGCCACGGCTGTAACTTTGCCGCCTACTACGGTAGCAATTGCACTGTCGGTGGTTTCCAAAGTAACGGCAACTTCCTTTACTTTGCCGTCGATTTTGACAACTACATCCACTTCGGGGTAGCTGTTGTCGGCAGCTTCGGCAAAGCCTGCGATTGCAGTCGTGCCGGAACCTTGTTTAAGAGACAGTTCTGCCGTAATGTAGCTTGCCGTAACCGTGATGTCGTCGGTAACAAGGTAATCCTTATCAATCTTGGTTTCGCCGACAAACCATCCGTACAACATGCTTGCTACGGGCGGCTGAACGGTGGGTAATTCGCCTATTGCCGTGTTGTACGCGACAAGACGAGTTTCTTCGCGACCGCTGCCCGAAGTGTAGTTGAACGTTACAAGGTACTTGTCTGTAAACAATGCGTACAAGGTGTGATCTTTCGTTGCGGTAACAGCGGTTGTAGCTTCCACCTTGTTTCCTTCGCCGTTTTCCTGCGTGTACCAACCGACAAAGCGTTGTCCGGTTTGTCCGACAGGGGCAGGCAGTTCGCCGTAAGCAGCACCGTAGGTTACTTGTTTGCTTTGCGTGGGAGCAACGTTAAAGGACACAGTCATGGTAACAGCCTTGAATGTTGCCGTAATCGTAACGTCGGCAGACACGTTTGCAACAACGTAGGTGTTGCCCGTAACGTCAACCTTGGCGTCGTTTACCTTAAGCTCGTCAAGCATATAGCCTTCGTCGGGCGTTACGGTAAGCGTTACGCTGCCATCGGCGGTAACGGTAGACAGGTCCGCCGTCACTTTGCCGTGCGCACTGTCCGTAATGGTTACGCTGTAGGTGGGTTGTTCGCATGCGATAAGCGCAAACAACGAAGCCACAAGCATAATCGCCAACAATGTGCCAATCAATTTTCTTTTCATTGTTTCTTTCTCCTTGTTTTTATTTACGAAAGTCTCCTTTCGTCAAGTCCTTTTTTACTTGTCTTGCGTCAAACAACAAACGCAACTTTTTGTACACGCGGCAGACATCGCTTATGCCTGTACATGTACTCAAAAAACATATACGTATTAAAAATCTGCCGACAAATTGACAAATCCTTTTTGTGCTTTTTGCTCGTCGTTAAAACAAATGGCGCAATACAGGCAGCCTTGTATCCGACACGTTCCACACCGCCGTCGAAAACGATCCGAACGGCGCGTACTCCGCCACTGCGGCTTGCTCGGAGGGAAAGTGTTTGCACGCCGACACACCGCTGCTGTTGATAAACGAAATTGCATTTACGGTTGCCGTCGTGTTGCCGACGACAATACCGATACAATCCTTTGCAACGCCCTGACACAGTCCGAACAGCACTCCGATGTAGTTTTCGGGTCCGGTTACCGCCGTGGCGTCCACATAGGAAATGCAGTTGTACACACGTCCGCGAAATTCGTTGTTGCCGCAGATGCCTCCGCCCGTGCGGTAGTCGGTTGTGTTTCCGACGTTGAATTTGGCTTTTACAATGCAATCGCGCACGGTGCCGGTATTGAACGATACAACCCCGAACGTGTTGGCAATCGTGTTGTTGCCTGACGGCGCAAACTCGATGTTGTCAAACACGGTGTTGCGTATTACTGCCGTGGTTGCCGTACGCCCCCAGATACCGCTGTCGTTGCCTACAATCCTGACATTTTTGACTGAGTAACCGTTGCCGTCAAAGATGCCCGAGAAGTACAGTTCGTCACTGTCCGTCGCCGTCCACTTGGTAATGGTGGTAAACACGTTGTTGCCGAAATCGATGTCGTTGACAAGGCAATAGTTAAGTTTGTAGTTGTCCTTCATTGCCTGCAACTGTTGAGGCGTGGAGATTTGTTGCCAACCCGTAACGTCAACTGCGACAAACTGCATATAGTCGTCGTCGATGTAACGTACGTTGATAAAACATTTTCCTGCGCCGACAGCGGTGATTACACCGTTTTCGCTGATAGTTGCAACACGATCGTCGGTGGTAGCAAAGGTCAGATGCTGCGTAATCTCGTTGCCTTGTTCGTCAAACAATCTAATGGTTTTTTCGTCGGAAAGAGACGGATTGTTGTAGTCCAGACTGACTTTTTCGACGTCGGGCGAAATTACAACGCCGGTAACTACAATATTTACGCCGGCTGCAGAGCCGTTGGCAAGCCTGACGGTCAACCTTGCCACGCCCTTTTTGCGCGCGAAGAAATTCAGAGAATTGTCGGCGTTTTGTTCGCACACAAGTGCGCCGTCGTTGTCGACGAGTTGCCACTGCATCTCTGCTCCCGTCACGTTGGCGGGGTTGATGTTGTATCGACGACCTTGCGCAAAGTACAAAGTATCTTTGTCGAACGACACGCTTTGGTAGTGGTACAGCGTCGGTACGTCCAAGCCCGTGTTTGTCCACACCTTGTCGGAAAATGTGTGCAGTTGTGCGCCGCTTACGAAGTCGGCAACGCTCGTATACACGCCGCAATCGGTAATGGTGCCGAGAGAATTGCTCCACTCTACGTACAAAGGCAACGTCGCTTCGGTGCAAATGGCGTAGCAATTGTCTATTACACCGCAGTTGTAGCCTACAATGGCTCCTGCATTGTTGTAGGTGCGGCTTGCCGTCACACGCACGATACAGTTGCGGATTATGCCTGTTTGCGCGTTGGTGGCAACAATGCCGCCGTGACTGTTCCAGTTGCTTTGGCTGTCGCTTTGAATGGTGTTTTCCAGGTAGCAGTTTTCTATCAGACCTTTATTAAAGGAAACAACGCTGCCCACCTTGTTGCTTGTGTCCTGGTTGACAAGATTGATGACCGACAGATTGCGAACTACGCTTGTAGTGTTGGTCTGACCGATAATGCCGTTGTTCCAACCGGACAAAATGTTGATGTTTTTGATTGCATAGCCCTGTCCGTCAAGCGTGCCGCCGAAATACTCGCTGTCGGGGATTCCGTCGCCTTTCCATTTGGTAACGCCGTCCCACGCCTTACCGCCGAAGTCGATGTCGTTGACGAGCTTAAACACGCCGTTTATATCCGTGCGCATGTACTCCATGTCATCGGGCGTCGACAGTGCGTACCAGCTGTCCACGTTGCACACAGCCACTTCGGACGAGCCTGCCACGCTTGCGGTGATCGTTACGTCTCCGCTCTTTTTTGCAGTAAGAGTTGCGCCCTTGGAATCGACTTTTACTTCGACTATGTCGGGGTTGCTGCTTGTCCACTCTACCGAAGCGGCATTAAGAGCATATTGTCCCTTTTTGCCGCTGACTTCGATACGGGCGGAATTTTGTCCGTTCGGATGCAAGGTTACTTCGGTTTGCGACAGATTGATTACCACCACTTCTTCCACCGTAACGGTGCAGGTGGCTGCGGTGCCGTTAGCGGTGGTTGCCGTAAGCAACACTTCCGTTACGGGCGACTTGGTAATTTTTACGCCCGTGACAACGCCGTCGTCATCCACGGTCACGTATCCTTCGGGTTGCGCGCTGTAACTGACGGCAACTTGTTGTTCGACAAGCCTCTTTTTTACCGTTGCGCCCACTTTGACGCTTTCTCCCTTAAACAATCTCAATGCGGTGCGGTCGAGAGTGACCGTTTCGTGCGAGTTGACGGTAACAACGCAAGTCGCCGCCGCATCGCCGATCGTTGCCGTGATTGTCGCGGACCCATCCGCTACAGCCGTAACCTTGCCACCGCTGACCGTTGCAATGCCCGGCGCGGACGTTGTCCATACAGGCACTTCGTCGCTACCGCTTACGGTTGCGGTGACGGTCGCAGACTGTCCCATTTCCAATTCCAATTGCTGCGCCGACAGAGTAATTTCCACCTTGTCGGGAGCAGGGTCGGGCGGATTGTCATCGGTGGGTTTGCATGCGCACAACAACGTCACACACAAAACAAACATCAATACGAGTAGTAATTTTTTGTTCATGTTGCACCTCACTCACCTATCGACAGACGCCATGCATTGATGCGCTTGTCCACAGCACCGTCGTCGCCTTGCGCCAGATTGGTATGCTCGTGCCAATACATAACGTTGTTTGCCTTTGCCACTTCTTCAAACTCGTCAATCATGGCTTTTTGTTGCGACGGGGTGTATGTTTGTTGGTAATGTTGCAATGCGACAAACAAAGCGGACAACTTTTCCATTTTTATTCGTTTGGTCAACGATTCGTACAACGTAGGGTCGCTTTGTTTGTACTTTTCCACTGTGGCAAGTGCTTGTTCGAAGTAGCTCATGCATGTATCAACGTAGGCTTTCGACCAGTACTTGACATTGTTGTAGTTGATGTAGCAAGTGGCGTCCATGTTGTTTTCCACACGGATTACTTCAAGGTAGGAACGCATCAGATCGTAGTACTTGGTCATGTACTCCGCCGCATCCTTGTAGTAGTGCTGCATGAAGTCGGCAATAAGTTTTTGGGTGTCGGCTTCGGTGTCCCACATCAGCTTTGCCGTGACGTAAGAACGCAAACGTTCAAACGACGGAGCCGCCGTGTCCCATGTCCCCATGTCAAAAATAACCTTGCCGCCGACACTCTTCAACTCCCTGTACTGCAAAGCCTGAGTGCCCCAATTGTTGAAGTTGGTAAAATAGTTGAAGAAGTTTGCACTGTATGTCCAGATGCAGAATGTCGGACAGATAACCTTCCACCCTAACATGCTTTGGGCAATTTCGGAATTGTGTTCCTCGTCCAGAAAACCGTAGCTGAAGTTGGCTCCGAGCGGAGCGAAGTAGATAAATACGTTCGGTTCGGCAACCACGTCCACATGAGTGGGGACATACTCGCCGTCAGCGTTCTTTTTGACAGGCGCGGGGATTGTCTTGTTGTATGCAAACGTGCCGATGTAGATGAAACGATCCGGGTCGGTTTGCTCCAGCCACGCATTTATATCACGCGCGACCTTGTTGACAAACACCATGTCCACGCCGCTTTCCGTGCCGTACTTGGCTATTGCCTTTTTACAATTGTCGCAGTAGCAGAACGAGTTGACGTCCTCCGCGCCCAACAGAATGTAGTGTTCGTCCGGGTGCGAAGAAATGATGTACTTCAACCGCGCAACAAATTCCTTGCGCATTTCTTCGTTGGTAAGACACAGTTGCGTACCGTCCGAGCTGTACCAATCGCGGTGTTGTGCGTAGTAGGTACTCTTGGGCAAAATGGTAAAGTGACTGTGCGAGCCGTAAATCCAGTCTTTGCCGTGGCGTTCCACACGCAGACGGTCGCGGTAACTGTCGATTGACCACGCCGTGTAGTAACCGAGTTGGCGTTTTTCAAAGTCGGGAGCTTCCGCTTCGTCGAATTTCAACAACTTGAGTTGCGTTTTCGTTTCGTAGTACACTTCGTCCTCGGCGTAGGTCTCGAAACCTATTTGCCAATTGAGAAAAGCGTACGCTCCGTACAGTGTTCCGTAGTCGGACGGACCCGCAATGATTACAGTGTTGCCCTTGGTGACAATGCGGTATCCGTCGGAAGTAAGTTTGTCTTGCTCCACCGCAACACCGCTTGTGGCAAGAATCTCGGTGTTGCCGACAGAGATGTACTTATCCTGCGGATTGAATGTCAATCCGTTGTCGCTGACAACGGCAAACGTTGCGCCCGTTGCCTTGCCGAGAAAATCGACAAGTTCGTTACGCGCCACAAGTTCCTTCTTTCGGGGATTTTCGGGAAGGACGATTTTGTAGTCCGTTGTTCCGTTGTTTGCCAACAAAATGTTTGTCTCCGCCAGCGTTTTGTCCGGATCTTCCTCGTAGGTAGGCTTGTTGCCATTGTTATCGGTACAAGCAAATAACATAGTCAAACTAAACATCAATACCAGAATTACGCTTGTCAGCCTGATGATCTTGTTCATTGTTTTGCCTCCGCAACCTTCAAAACGACATCGACGATGCCGTAGTTGCCGGACGAATCGACGGCAACATAGCGTATTGTATAAATACCTTTCTTAGCAGGCGTGTACTCCTCCTTGCCGGTTACGTTTATCATATTGTTGTCGCAGTCAATCACAAATACGTACTCTTTTGCGACGCTTACGTCGTCCGTAGCTGTCGCTTTCGGCAGTTTAACCGCCGTATTTGCATATACAATCAACTCTGTTCGGTCAACCTGTATCGTGGGCGCAACGTCGTCGCGAACATTGACCACAAGGGTTGCGTTTGCAACATTGTCGTTGTCGTCGACGGCGCTGTACACAATCGTGTATTCGCCGTACTCGTCCAATGTCACGGTGTATTCCTTGTCGGCGGACGTGTTTGCAAGTATCACCTTGCCGCCCTTGACAACCGACACGGTTGTGGTAGTTTCAAATCCCAGCACGTCGTACGCTTTTGCCGCGCTGACCACAAGGTTTTGTCCCTTCCTGACCGAGCGGGATATTTCGCCGTCGGTTACAATGATGGGTTGAGTGTAATCGTTGTCGTTTTCCATCAGCAATTGATTACCCACCTTGTACAAATTGATCTGAGACGTGCCTTGCACCTCTTCGGCGGTTATTTGCATAAACACCGTATCGGAGAATCCGCGGAACAAACTGCCGTCGGCATAGTACTTGACGTAGCCGACAGTCAAGCCGGAGGAGTCCTTGACGGAGTAGTCTTTGTTGTCGTATGCCACGCGCATCAGCTTGACCGACTCGAAGAAGTTACCTTCGATAAACACCTCCTGCAAGCCGTTTATCGATACAACCGTCGTTCTGTCGGCAAAGCCGCCCTTCCTGGCAGTAAACACAACCTTCTTGTCGGGGTCAGCCGCATCGGTAAGTGTGATTGACAGTTTGTTGAAATTGTTTGCGCCCGACGGGACGTCGAATGTCAGTTCAAAACCGTGTGAGTACAGTTGTTTGACAAACTCAATCTTTTTGTCGTCGCCCGCACCGAAGTCAAGCGTCAGGTAGTCTTCGTTTTGCACAAGATTTACAGTGTTGTCGGCAACAAAGTACCGCGAAAGCACAAGCGCGCCGTCCTCGTCGCGCAGACTTACAATGCTCACGTCAAAGCGCATTTGTTGCGTTGCGCCGCTTGCCGCAGTTGCCGTGTACACAACCTCGGCCGACACATTTGCCGCCGTGGTCTGAGGTACGTACACAAGGTCGTTGCCAACCTTTTCCGTGGTGCCGTCCACTTCCACCGTTACAGCCACCTTTGCCGGTTTGTTTGCCTTGTAGTCGTATGCGTTGACTTGCGGCAAAGTCGTTGCACGTCCCGAAATAAGTATCTCGGGCAGCTGCGGAGTGCTGTCAAACACGGGTTTGTCGTTTATCGTTACGCCGACCGTTTGCGACGTCGTTTGCTTTGTCCCGAGGTAGTCCGTCACGGCGTAGACAACTTCATACGTATCCTGCACAAGCGGAACAAACACAAGGTCGGTCGCGTTGTAAACGGTACCGGTATTTTTGCCCGTTGCAGTGACGGTAAGCACATTCATACCGCTGCCGCCGCCCACGGTGCAGGCAGGCAGAATGATCTTTTCGCCCACATATGCTTGCGACGGCACATCGCCGTCCGTCGATATGTCAAGCGGGTCAATCCCGGTATAAGCGTTGACAGTGTACCTGACCGTAGTTTGGTTGCCCGCTTTGTCCGTTGCGACAAACGTAATGTAATACTCGCCTTCCGCAGTCGGCACAAAAGCGTTGTCCGTTACTTCCACTACGCCGTTGCGATCCGTTACGGTAGCTTGTACGTCGGGCAAAACGTCTACATTGTCCGTCACGCGGACGGGCAACAACGGATACTTGCGCCCTACAACGGCCTTGGGAATGTCCGTTTCGTCGAAATCGGCACCGACAACAGGCGGAACGCAGTCGCCGTGGTACTTGCCGTAGATTTTTTGTCCGTCAATCTTGTCGATAAGTATGCTTGCGCTGTCGCCGGACAACTCGCGCATGGTAACCGACAGTATCGCGTCGCCTTCAAAACCATCCCACGCATTGACGAAGTACTCGCTGTCGTCAAGGTCGCACACAAGTTTGTCTCCGACGTAAATTTGCCTGCTCTTGTAGTCCATGCGCACGTCGACAAACTGCTTAGTGATGTCCACGTAGTTTGCCACACCGTAAAAGCTGTGGAAGAATTTTGTACCTCCGCCCACGTAGGACTCCACCGAGCCGCTGTTGGAGCGTCCCGCCGGCGTCTGCTCCGCCGAGCCTGCGCGAACAACGCTCATGTCCTGTTCCGTAGAAGGGCTGACCAGCAACAATACGTAGTTTTTGTCGTTTGCGCTGTCCGTCAGTCTGACGGCGATTTGCCCCATTGCCGACGTGCCCATTGTCCTGGGCAGTGCCATAAACGAAATAAGCGTGTCGTCCTTGGTTTTGTTTTTGATGTCGATTGTTTGCTTGTAGGTAATCGTACCATTGGCAACGGTTGTTGACGCCACAAGTCCCGCAAGCTCGCTGTGCAGGTCGGATCCTGCAGATGTTACAGACACACCGTTAGTGCAACGCAGCAGCGCGTCGTTATCTTCAAACGCATACACGTACACGTTGGTCGTCAACTGCCTGCCCTGCACCTCGGCGGAATAAGTCAGCGTGTATCTGCCTTGTTGCGCCGCCGTGTAAGGACTTTGCAAAATCGTCCCGTCCGGACTGCTTACAACGCACGTTGCGCCGACGGTGCCGTCTCCGACAATCCACTTTGCGCCCGGCACCGTTATGTTTGCGCCTACCCGCAGGTAGGTTTCGTACTCGTCGGTAACGATGAATTTTGCCGACGCAGCTGCCGTTGCCGCAACGGTAACGGTGTAAGGTTGCCCGTAAATGCCGTCGCCGTCTTTCGCCTTGTAAGTGATCGTGTAGTCGCCTGTGGCACGGCACACGAAACTTACTCCGTCCTGCCACGCGACGAAGCCATCCTTGTCGGGAGTAACCTTTGCTCCGTCTGCGTAGATGGCCTCCGTTTCGCCGTCGGGGGAGGCAACCTTGACAAGTCCGTCAAAATCGATGATTCCCGAAACAACGTCGAAGCATGTCGGTTTTTTCAACGTGTAACTTTCGCCCACCGTTGCCGCGCCGACGTCGAACACTGCACATTCGGGTCCTGCCGTGTTTGTTGCGACGGAGTTTGCAAAGTTTTGACCGTTTATCGAATACAGCACGATCGAAGCCGTTTTGCCCGCCTTTACTTTGTCAAACACCAGTCTGACGGTGTACTGTTCAAACGAAGAGTAGCTGACGCCGACGTTTCGTCCGTCGTTTACGCTTGCGCCCATGTCCCAGATAAGGCGTTTTTCGGCGACATACGCATTGTAACCGTAGTTGTAGCCGTACACCTTCATCCCGACGGGGTCAAACACAATGCGCACGGGTCTGACGTTTGCCGGGGCATACGCTCCCGAAGCGACCGCCACGTTGGAGAAACTGCATCCGTACAAGTACGTATACACGCCGTTTGCGTTGTAACCGCTTGTGCTGCCGCAAGCGTTGTTGTCGCGATAGTAGTACATACCTCCGCGGTAGTCGTTTGTTTCGACGGACGCATTTACGGTGACGTTGTTGCCGTCCGCGCCGCCCGTCAGTCTGACTGCAAACGAACGCTTGCTGCCGTTTGTTTCGGTAAAGACAAGACTCATCTCGTCCAAATCCTGATACTTGTTGTCGTAGCGGTCGCCTTCGTAGCTCGAACCGCCGTAAGTTGCGCTCGAATACGGCAAAAACGATATGTCAAACAATCCGCTCGCCGTATTTTTGTAACTTACGCTTGCGCCGTCGCCTTTGGCTGTGATTTGCAATCCCCTGTCCGCAATGGTAATGCCGGTTTCGGTCGGGACTGCGGCGTTTGTTTGCGAGTAGCAGTTGTTCAGATCGAACAAGTTGTAGACAAATACCGCCGCACCCACATTGACGTTTGCCACAGCAGCGGACAAACAACAAATGCAGACAAGTGCAAGAATAATTTTTTTCTTCATCCTTTCAAACCTCCTACGGTCAGATTGCCGATCAGTTTGTCTTTCATACAAAGAAACAGCACGAATATCGGCGCAAACACTATCATACATCCGCTTATCTTCATCGGGATAGTGCTGATTGCCGAGTCGGTTGCCTGTTGGTAGCGATACAAACCGTATGCGGCAACAGGGTGATTGGGAATAAACATCATGGGCACGTAGTAGTCATTCCAATAGCCGATGAAGGACAACAACAACACTACGGATATTACCGGTCGTATCATCGGAATCATTATCCTTGTCATGACGTGGAAGTGTGACGCGCCGTCGACAAACGCAGCCTCGGCGTAGTCCCACGGCAAATTTTTGAAAGCCGAGTAGAAAATCAGGTAGTTCATACCGAGAAAGTTGGCTTTCATTACGAAGATGCCCCAGAAGTGGTCGTATGTGCCGAGATTACGCGCCATTTCCAATTCCGACGGCAAACTGCCGACAATGGGCAACACCATGGTTACGATTACTATGCCGTACACCACTTTGCTGAAACGGTAATTGTATTTCGCCGTGACGTATGCCACACAGCATGTAACCGCCGTGTTGACAATCGTGCAACCTACCGAGTAAATAAGGCTGTTGAGCAACATCTCGGGCAAAAACACTTTGCGCGACACGCCGTCTTGTATTACAGGTACGCTGAACTTGCTCAAGGCGACAAGGTAGTTGCTGAACTTCCACTCTTCGGGGAATCCGAAGGGGTTGTTTTCAAAGTCGTACTGCGTTTTGACCGATGAAAACAGAGCCCAGACAAACAGCGTTATCATGACAACTCCGTACACCGCCAGCAACACAAACGTAACTACGGTTGCGGCGTTGGGTTTGCTGCGTACACCGCTGAAATCCTTGTCGCTTTCTTTCTTTTTGATAATTCTTTTCATGCGTCAACCCTCCGACGGACCGAACCGCTCCATAAGGTACTTGACCAACAGCGTTACGGGTGCGGCAACCAAGGTAAACACTATACCTGCGGCAGACGCGTACGGATACTGCGAATAAGTGCCGTTGTCGCCCGCCACCATCAAAAACAGCCAATAACCTATGGTGTAGCTTTGCGGAGCGGCATTTATTCCGTAAAAGCTGTACAATGCCGCCTGACTTGTGAAAAACGTCGCCACGCCGAAAACCATCTGCATTGTAAACGTAGGATAGATGGACGGCAGAATGATGTGCCACAACTCTTGCCAGGAGTTGGCTCCGTCAAGCTGGCAACTTTCGAGCAGGCTATTGTCGATGCGCGACATTGCGCCCGTGTACAACAACATGCCCGTACCAAACCCCGTCAGACAAAGGAAAATAACAATCATCCACAATGCCGTGTCGGGCTTGTACAACAAGCCGAGAACCCGCAAATTGAACCACTTTTCAAGCAAGATGGGTATGCCGCCGTCGACAAAATACTTGTACACCAGAACCATGACTATCCCGGGGATAATGGTCGGCATAAACAACAGTACCTTAAACACGTTGCTCAACGTGCGTTTTTTGTACAGATAGTAGGAAAACAGTATACAAATCGGCGTGATGAGAATAACCGTAAACAGCCATATCACAAACGAGTTTTCCAGGCAATACTTAAGCACAATGTCGTTGCCGAGGTCGACGAAAAACTTTTTGTAATTGGCAAACAAATTGTCCCACGCAAGCCACCTGAAGCCTTCGCCTGCGGAATATTCCTTGAAAGACAACAACAACGAGTTGACGTTGACGCCGATGTAGAATATGGCAAACTGCAACAAAGGCAATGCCAGTATTGCCCAGTAAAATATCTTTGCGCCCAACTTTCTTTTCTTTGGCGTTTTCACTTAAAAATCCTCCTTTTTGAAGATTTTTACTATAAAACTTACTTTCTGACCGAAAATTTTGCCGCAAAAAGGGAATTGAAACAACTCCCTCTTTGACAAAATATTAGTTTATAATCCGAAACGCGACCAGTTTTCCGAATGGTACTTAAACAAGCCGTTGAAGTAGCTGTCCACGGTCAGAGAGCTGTCCGAAGCAAATGCCTTAAACGGGTTGTCGTACGGAACACTGCCGACATTGGCGTTCCACTCCCATCTGTCACGGAAGTAGGTGACGTCACTCAGACGAGTATTGCACAAACCGATGTCGTAGACGACTTTTGCGGGGTTTTCGCCCTTGTACATATCGTAAATGTACTTGGAGAAATACGTCAGACCTTCGTACTGCTCGTCTGTAAGGGTGTAATTAAACGGACGGCACAAACCCGTGTAGGCATTGAACACGCGCAAAGAGCTTTCCGTATGACAAAATTGGTAAAAATCTTTCGCCAGATCCATCTTGTCGCCTGCGTTGGCATTGATGAAGAAACAGCATGTCGCCGAAGTGGACACAACCGTTTCGCCTTGTGCCGACCCCGTAGTCTTAGGTACGGGCATATACGCAAATCTACGCGTGCCGTAAGCCCACTTTTCGCCGTACTTGGGCACCATGTCGGAAAATGCGTTGTTGTTGCGCGCTTCGTTTTCCCACCAGTCGGACTCCAGAATCATTGCCACGGGCTGCGACGAAGGGTAGCTCTTGATAAATTCGTACTGTGCGCCCAGGTGATCCTTGGTGGTACCGCCACTGCTCAGCGTGTAGTTGTTGGGGTTGGTTACAAGGTCCTTTGCAAACTGCAAAGCGTACTTTTTGCCCCTTTGTTTTTGCAACATATAGGCGTTTGCTTCGGTGATTTGCGTAGGCTTGCTGTCGCCGTCAAAGGTGTAACTGCCGCTGAAAGTGTAGTTGAGCAAAAAGTTGTCGTAACCTTCGTAGTCTGCCCACCATGCCGTCGTCGCCATTGTCTGGTATACGCCGATACCGCCGCTCCAGATAAACGGAGTAACGTTACTTGCGGTAATCTTTTTGACAAGTTTTTTGAATTGTTCGTAGGTTGCCGGCATACCGTCGTCGCGCGTACCCTTGACTCCGTCCAGGCCTGCCGACTTGTTGTCGCCTTTGGTGTACTTGACGTTGGTGTCGGTGGAACCGTCTGCAATGTAGAAGCCTTTGTTCTCCCACAAGTCCACATCGTACACTATTCCGCTGTGCGACATGTAACTGGGCAATCCGTAGTACTTGTTGCCTGTGGTTTTGCCACCGTAGTATTCGCGCAGGGTATCGTCGGAAATCTTTTCGGCAATTGACACGTCCTCGCCGTACTTGGTAAGTTTTTCGGTAACGACGTCTGTGACGTCTGCCAATTTGCCGTCGTTGACCAAATCATAATAGTATTGTTTTTCGACAAAGTACAGTTGGTGCTTGTCTGTGGCAATACTGTTTTTTAACTGGTCGGGCGTAAAGGACGGCTTGTCGTTTGTAATAAGTATTTGCACGTCGGGGTGCAGTTCCTCGTACTGACGTTTAAGCTCGTTAAGCCAACCGTCACCCAAGCCTCCGTAGTAGTTGCCTATGCGCAATTGCGTACGATTGGGGTCGATTTCTTCTTCGGGGCCGTCGCCGGGCAAGTCGTCGCAGCCGACAAGCACTGCCGACAGAGACAATACCAGACAAAGCGTCAACACAAGCGCAAGTATCATTGACAATTTCTTTTTCATTGTTTTCCTCCACATTGTTTGTAGATGACAATATCGATTTTTGGATTGCTTTTAGTATGCGAAATTTTTGCAAAACCGACAGTAAAACACTGTAATTCAACACCTTTTTCGCAAAACACGGCACAAAAAGCCTTAAGGGTACAACTCCCCAAAGATATTGTAGCATATTCAAGATGTCTCGAATATTCATATTTCGGGCAAATTAAACAGTTATGTTTTCAACATTTTGGAAACGTTACTTAATTTTGGAAGACATATCAAAACATTGTTCAGACTTAACAAAAAAAATGAGGAAACCTCTTTTGTCCGAAGAAGTTTCCCCCACGCCAATTCCACAAAAAGTCGTTAAAGCTGTACGATACTTAGGGCTAATTTAGCCATCACTAATAATTTTTGGCACCCGAGCGCGCATTGTTAGAGTTACAGCCGTAAACTATTTTTGGCTGTAACTAAATGGTGGTCAAGCCTCGGCTTGTGACGGCGGATGATTATTCGTTAAACGACGCTTACTGTACTTAGAAAAAAATCATTTTTTTGTACAAGAGCTACTAAGTTGAGCAAGATATACGGTTTATCACGTTCGGCAGCCGTCAAAAAGCCGTTTCTTCCGTGCACCGACATCAACGGTTTACCTTATCATCATTATTATAGCTTGCGGAAAGTCTCCGAAATGCTTCCCGTAAATATTGATTCCTCCCTGGTGTTTGGCGTCGTCTTTCAGCAAAACGGTAAACTTTACCGCATTGCCGGCGACAATGCCCAATCGGGATATAGTTACGTCTTTGGTAACAAGTTGGTCGTCAATGTATGCGCCGCTTTTGTTGACCGTAATCTTTTTCAGCAGCCCGAATTGCGAACTGGACACCGGCCAGAACTCCGGCGTGTATACTCCGCGCCTGCCACCGAAGTCGCCCGGGCATGTGTACGTCAACACTTCGACGTCGTTTATCAGAAAGGTAATGTCGCTGGGCCACACGTTGCGATAGTACACCGCCTCCGAACACAACTCCAACGAGAAGCTGATTTCGTTGACAGGTTTGGCTTCGGGCGAGGAATACGGGAACATGTAACTGACATACCCGTGCGAAAACCACACCAACTCGGCGTCTTTGCGCTCGGGCAGAAAGAAGTACTCCGGCGAGTCGGGCGCAAAAAGCTGTTTTTCCGCGCTTGCCATTCCGCACGGAGACTTGATGTCGCAGTCGGTGTACATGCCGACGGGCATCTCCATGCAATATGCGTCGTTGTCCGGAGTTTTGGGCGTGGCACGCTTGATTTGTACCATGCAAACCATCTCGCTGCACAACTTAACGTGTCCTTTCGCGCTCGGTTGGTAGGAAACCAGCACAAGTTCGGCGTCCTGCAAAGCGTTGATATGGTTGGATACCGACGATACGGGAATATCCAACACCTTGGAAATCTCGTTGAGATTCATCGAACGCGCGGTAAGCAAGTTTAATATTCTGACGCGGTCGGGCACGGACAATGCCCTGCCTACGGCGCAAATCTTTTCGCGCTCGCTGGGGATATTGATGTGTAGCGTAAGTATTTTGTCTGTAATCACTGTGCGCCTCCCGTTGTTTTTGTTGTAAATAAGGTTATTATACACCAAATTTGCCGTTAGTCAAGTGCAGAGATTATCACATGGATGCTTAAAAGCCGACGGAATTACCGCAAACCGATTGACTGATGCGTTTTTACGCGCTCTTTGACGACGGCAATCTGACTAGCCGACAAAAAATCGGACGCATAATAAAGCTTAGATAAATACACTAAAAATAATTCTTTTGAAAAAAGAGTCCGCGCCCGGACTCTTTACATTGAGCTATTGCATTTATTCTGTTTGTATTTAACGCGCTTGTAACTACTTAATCGGAACAAGATTTCGACTAAGTGTGTATTTGTCGGAGTTTGCCGCATGCAGTCAACGACAGCAACGACGAAAACTCTGAAATTTTGCTTAGGGTTAATTTAGTCATCACTAATAATTTTTGCGAGTGTGACGACGGCTAATTATGCGTTAAACGACGCTCACTGTACGCTTTTGTTTTTTATGTTTTTTGTTGGTTTGTTGCGCCCGAAACGCCGTAATTTGTCGCCGGATTTTGCATACGTATGTATTTTTCGGGCAACTTTTCACCTTAACAACGGTTCGCCGTCAGCATGGTATTTACCACCCGCGCCTATTTTACCGACAAGTCGTCCGCGTTGGTTTGCATTACCTTCTTGTACCAGTAGGCACTTTTCTTCGGCGTACGTTCCTGCGTGGCGTAATCCACATAGACCAATCCGAAGCGTTTCGAGTAGCCTGCCGTCCATTCGAAGTTGTCCATAAATGTCCAATAGAAGTAGCCTGTTACGGGGTAGGTTTCGGCAACACTTTTCAACACTTCGATGTGCCTGCGAATAAAATCTATCCGCATATAATCGGGCACTTCGCCGTCAATCGTCTTCCACTCTGTAATCGCAACGCCGTTTTCCGCAAAAATAACGGGCAAACCGTAACGCTCGTAGTAGTACCTGACGATGTATTCTATGCCTTCGGGCGTAACCTTCCAGCCCATCGCCGTCACTTTGTCTGTGGGCGAAAGCGGCAATTTTCTTATACCGTTTTCATTTTCTTCGACATAAAACCCTTGATAATAGTTGACGCCGAAAAAATCGAAGTTGCACTTTATCGTGCGTAAATCGTCTTGCGACGGGTTGTAGCCGTACTCGGCAAACCACTGCTTGTACTCGTCCGAGAACTCGCCTTTTATCAACGCGTCGGTAAAGAAACAGCCGTCGTAAAACTCCCCGTTGGGCGAAAAATTGTATTTTTCGGCAAGCGTCTTGTCGCAACCTTCGGTCGGAATCATCGGAGTAAAACACGGCGAAATGCCCAGGTTTAGTTTGTGTTTTGCAGCCTTACGCATCGCCTTTTCCGCCTTACCAATGCACAACAACACATTGTGCGCAACGCGAAATACGTCGCTACGACTCAATTGTAGAAAAGGTGCATGCGCCCCCGTAAAATGTCCGTCTTCTACCACGACTTGCGGCTCGTTGAAAATAATGTAGTTGGACACTTTTTCGCCAAACATTTCAACCACGGCACGGGCATAATCGGCAAAATAGTCGCTTATTTTGTCATTCAGAAAACCGCCTTCTTCAAACAACTTGCGGGGCAAATCCCAATGATAAACAGTAACCCACGGTGTAATTCCGTATTTCAACAGTTCGTCTACCAAATCGTTGTAGAAACGCGCGCCCTCGGCGTTGACGGTGCCGGTACCGTCGGACATAATACGACACCAACTGACGGAAAACCGATAGTTTTTTACACCCAGCTCGTGCATCAATGCAACGTCTTGCTTGTATCGATGATAGTGATCGCATGCAACACTGCCGTTCATGTCGCCCAAGGTTTTGCCTTCCGTAAACTGTTTGTCCCAAATACTCGGGCATCTTCCGCCTTCGTTTTCCGCGCCTTCGATCTGATACGCGGCAGAGGCGACGCCCCAAATAAAATCCTTGTTCATTTTCCCTGATGTCCTCTTGTTAAATACATTCTTTGCAGTATTTTGCCTGTCCGCATAGCAACATTACACGCACAGAAACGTCAAAAAACTATCCTGATTGCGTTGCGTTGTTTGCCAAGCGACATATCATCCAGATGCGCACGTCCGTCATCTGTTCCCAGCACACAAAAACTTGCATTGTTTTGCAAAATATTTTGCTCGTCTTTCACCATGCCGCACGCTGCTTTTGCCGCAACGGGCGCACGCCAATTTTTGCCGTCAAAGTGTTCGGCATAAACGGGATACTGCGCGCCTTCACCGTAGGCGGCAAACAAAACGTACTCAATCGGTTGCGGTTCGGTGGCAAAGCGCAACACGTATTCGCCCGAAACATCAAACATCGTAAGCATTGTTTTTGTACTGCCGCGCTGCAGCAACGTATCTGCGCTTTGACCGACATAACGCACAAAAACTTCGGCACGAATACTTGCATAAGTGTCGGGCAACATCAGACGCAAACGCAACACTCCGCGCTTTTGCCCGACGACGGAATTCAAATTTTTTCGCAAATCGGCAACAAGTTGCTTGTTTCCTTCGCACAGCCTTTGCCAGGCATTGCCGTAACTCGTTATCCCGCCGCGATACTTTGCATACAGTTTACTGCCTGTATTTTTCGCCAAGTCAAACAACGTTTCGGCTCGTTCAATGGCAATCAAATATTGCTGAGCCGTTACAACTCCGCCACACTCGTACTCGTCAAAAACCTTGTTGCCCAATGTTGACAAAGACAACTGCGCATACTGCAAAGCAATATTGGCATACAGGTCGTCAAAAACGTCGTTGTCTTCATCGTTATGTGCCGATTTGTACCTTTCAAATGCTTGTAGTGTCGCATTTAACCGAGCAATGTACGCAGAAATAACATGGTTATTTTCTTCCGCTACTTTTACGATGTCCGTACGACAAAAGACAAAATCCGGCGCAAACAAGTTGACCAAACGTTCGGACAAATCACCGTCGCCAATGTACTCGGCAAATACCTCAACCGCTGTTCTGCCGTCCGTCATACCGCTCCACAACCGACCCGCGTAAGCTACGACAGGTTGCAAACACGGATAGAAACAATCGGAACGCTCCCACGAGGTGAGTATTGCGCCAATCGGATTGTGCTTCTCTGCATACGCCGTGTAACTGTCGACATTAAACGTCTGCGACAGATTGCCTGCCTTGCAACAAAACATATATTTGAAGCCGAGTTTGTCATACAATGCAAAGGGATCTCCGCCGAAACGCCCCGTCCACTTTCCGCGCGGCGACGCTCCGACGAAAATGTAATTCCAATTGCAAAGTACTATATCTCTCGGCAACAATCCGGCAACGGGGTAGTATTCCAACATATCGTCCCAAATGAGCATTGTGCGATTCATGGCAGAAACAAGCGCATGCGCATGCAACACAAAATCCACAAACAGTTGTTGCTTGGTCACGCCGCCTTCAATGGTTCGTCTGCAATCGTCGCAACAGGCGAACTGAAACATTTCGTCCATGCCCATATGCACGTACTTACTGTGGAACACGCCGCAAACTTCGGTAACGTATTTGTCGGTAAAACTTTGCAAACGCGGATTCGTTACGCAACCATGGCTTCCGTGCGGATAAAATGTCGAGCAAAAATCTCGTCCTTGATTATGTTCGTCGTCAAACTCGGCAAGGTCGGAAAGCTGCTTGTAGACAAAAAATTTCTCCATGTGGGCAAGCGTTTCAAACGCAGGCACCACGTCAATCCCTATACTTTCGCCGTAGTTTACAATGTCGGCAACCTCGTCAAGCGAGTACGAAGAAGCCTCGTCGAAAAATGCCGTAACGCTTGTGCGCACGCTCGCTTCCAGGTACAACAACACGGTGTTGTAACCGTTATCTTTACAAAACGCCATTTGATTTTTGACAAAATCTACCCGCTCTTTTTGTCGCGCAAGGTCGATTGAAAAGGCAATAATTTCAAGATTTTTCATAACGTATCAATTTTTTTGTAACGCTTACCGTAATTTCAAAGAGCGAGGGATGTTCCCTCGCTCGATGAAATTATTGGAAACAGATTACAAATTCACTACTTCTATGCTAAATTCCTTTTCCCCAACTCTCATAAAGGCGTAGCCTGAAACATTGGTAGACGTTATATTGAATGTTTTGTCCGTACCGTCAGGCTGGGTCATTTTCAAAGTCTTATTGGTTGTATCGAGTTCAAACGTAAACCACTTTCCGCTCCAGCTCACATCAAGACCGATTTGCATTGTTGCCTCAGTGCTTTGCGCCGTTTCAAAGAGTTTGAAACTAGTCCACTCATTGAATGTAAACTTGACCTTAAACGTAGCAACTCCGTTTTCATTTGCAACAACGTATTTATTCAAATCACTTAACGCGACATAATTGTACAGATTCGGATTTGCCGTTGTCTTGGAGTACGTTGCCTTTGCCGCATACATTTTGTTTGCACTTCCGTCAATCGGTAACCATGTATCGACTGTTTTTGAGTAACCTTCACTGTCCGTTGCGGACGTATACACAAATCCACCGTCCGTAGACACAAGACCCGAGTACAGCAACGTGGTTTTATCCGTATCGTAAAACTCCACAGTTTCTACATCCACGGCAATGTCAAACGAGTGAGAATTCATCCACAACGTGATGTTACTCAAAGCAAAATTCGTTACCGTTTTTGTTTCTTTGACCGTTCCGTCGGGTTTATACAATGTAAGGGTTTTCTTTGCCTGGTTGATTTCGACAGTAAGCCATTGACCGAAAATATCCCCCACATACAAAGATACAGCCTCGGCATAAACGGCTTCGCTCCATGTTGTAGACGGATAAACGACAACCGATGGATATTCCGTATTTGTGCTTGACAATACTCTGATTCTGAATCTGACAACCTCCGCTTTCGACGAAATATACTTGTTAGTGGCAAGCACTCTTGTGTAATCGGGACATTCCGTCGGTTCATAATGCTTGTAAACGTAGCTGTTCAGTCCAAGGTAAACAGTGACATTGCTTTGTACATTAGACAAATCGGCAATGTCCGTGCCATTCTTTTCCGTAAGCCACTTGCCTGTAAATACTTGTTTGTATCCGCCATCCAAATCGATTGCGTCTTTTTCGTAAACATAGCTTGCTGCTGTGCCTTTTATGACCTTTTCGACGTGGAGTTGTGCGCCGTTCTCGTCAAGGTAGGTTACGGTGCAAAGTTCGGGAATGGCGGGATTAACTGCCGCAACAGCCGCGTCGGCGTGGATTGCGAGAGAGATTGTATCTGCGGCGTACGCTTCAAACGTTTTTTCCGTCGCTACCGTTCCGTCGGGTCTGTAAACGGTAACTTTCTTGTCGGCGGCGCTTGCCTTTACCGTAAACCACTTGTTGAGCTCGCTTGCCATCACGGGAACACCCATTTCATTTGCGGGATTCCAAACTGCCGTACCGTAGATTACAAACGACGTTTTGCCTTCTTCCTCGGAAGAACCGTCCGTTGCGACAGACTTGATAAGCACTTTGAACACAACGTCGCCGTTTTCCAAGCCTGCGACATAGCTGTTCATTTGCTTGATTGTGTAATACGTAACGGCGCCGCCCATAGGCGCATAGTACGCAACTTCGCTACGCACAAGCACTTCGTCCTTGTAGTACACGTCAATATCTGTCGTGATGTTTGTAAGAGTGGCAACAATCATGCCGCCGTCTTGGGTAACCCATTTTTCGTCGTGCATATAGGTGTAGCCGTCAAGCACGTCCTTTGTTTCGGTGTTAGGCGTAATTGCCGCATTTTGCGCGTCTTTGCCGTGCTCTACCGTTTCGGTTGTGTTTTCGCTGCCACGGTGATAGGTGACCGTATAAGTGTTGATTGCAATGCCACTAACTTCCACCACAATGTTGCCGATTGCTTCCGCCGCAGGCACTTCAAACCCGTAGTTGTCGTCAAGCGTTACGGATTTTGCTTCGCCGTCGCCAACCTTGCATGTAACCACAAGATTTTTGTACGACTGCCTGTAAGCCGCTGCAAGAGTGATGTTGATAGCTTGTTTTTCGCCATACTTGTAGGTGTAGCCCTCGTTTGTAACAGCACCGTCGATGTTGCCGATGTAACTGACGTTAAACATAGGCAAAACAACGTTAAGTACCAGCGTGTAGGTTGCCGTCGTGCCGTCTTCTGCCGTTACGGTGATGACGAATTCGTTGTTGCCTTCGGCAAGCGTGCCTATTTCTTCGTCGAGTGCGTAACTTGCAACCGTGCTGTCAAGCGTGATTACTACGTTTGCGGTGTACTTACCGACGGTTGCCGTGTAGGTTGCATTTTCTTGGTTGTACGTTGCGGCAGTGCCGTCCACCGTAATGCTTGCAATGGTTTTTACACTGCTCTTTGCGCGGTTGACGACAACAGTATAAGTGGCTTTTTCTTCGCCTACGGAAACGACGAGTTCAAATCTGTTTTCGCCGACCACAAGATTTTGCTTTGTGCCTGCGCCTTGCAGCGTTGCGTCGCCATTGTTGGCTGTTGCCGAAAGGGTAACTTCGGTAACGTCGTTGGCAACATTGCAGGTGTAGGTTCTGTCCTGCGCGGTAAGCACTTCGTCGCCGATTTTAACTTCCTTCAGGGTAAGGTCGGCGGCTTCGCGCGTAACTTTTACCGTGTATTGCTCGGTTGTGTTGTCGTCCGCTTTTACGGTAAGGGTAAATGTGTTTTCGCCTAAGGCAAGCGTTTTTTCGCCTGCGCCTTCAACCGTGGCGTAAGACTTGGTTGCGGTTGCGACAATAGTTACGACGGAGACGGTGTTTGCAACAGTGTGGTTGTACACGCCGTTACCGTCAGCCGTAAGCGTTGTTTCGCCGACCTTTACTTCCGCAAGGGTAAGCACTGCCGCTTCGCGAGTAATTTCCACAGTGTAGGTCTGCATTGCTTCGCCACTTTTTACCGTAAGCGTCACTTCGTTTTTGCCGACAACAAGCGTTTTTTCACCCGTGCCGTCCACTGTTGCCGCACTGTCCGTAGCGGTTGCAGCAACGGTAACGGAACTAACCTCGTATCCGACCGTCGTTGAATACTTGCCTGCCGCAGCGGTAAGCACCGTTTCGCCGACCTTTACTTCCGCAAGGGTTACGTCGACGGGTTTTTCCGACGCTTTGCGAGTAACCTTTACGGTATACTTTGTTTCGGTATCGTTTGCTTTCAAAGTAAGTACAAACTCGTTTACGCCTTCCTTGATGTCGAAGGTTCCCGAGCCTTTGATTTCACCGACGGTTGTAGTCGCTTCGATAACCGCCTTGGTTACGTCGCTGTCCAACTCGACGGCATACAAAGTACCGTTTGCCTTGACTTCCTTGCCGTTTACCTTGACGGTAATCTGCGGTTGTTCGGTAACGGTACAAGCCGCGCAAAGTACTGCGACAAGTGCAACTACCAACAAAACGGCAATAAGTTTGTAACGTTTCATTTTATTTCCTCCTGAATTGAATTTTTACTGCCATTTGGCAGATACAACCTAAATTTTTTTGCGTATTTTTTGTATACGTATGCAAAATTTTGTGACATTAGAGGGTGTTGTCGGTTTACTTCAATTTTGGTAACAGCCCCGGCGTCACAGTCCAAACATTGTTGTCGAACAGCGTACGCACCAAGTAACCTGCTTCCATTTTTGTAGTTACGCAGTGCAGCCCCGACAGACCTATTGTCAAGCCCGCTCCATCGTATGTCGTGTCCCACGCGGCATTTACCGCTCCGCTTTCGGCAAGGACAACGACGTTGTTGAGATAGTTGTTGGGAAACCAGTTTGGATCTGCCATAGACCAAATCATACTTTGCCTGGCAACGGCAAAATCGGTAGTTTTGTTTAGTGCGCTGCCGTCGGACATACGCATATTTACAAACACGTTTTCCATACCGCCGCCGTAGTAAATGCCGGTAATGCCGCTTACGCCGTTGTAATCGTAGACAAAATCTCCGAAAACATTTGTAACGTAGCACGGGGCAAACAGTAACTCCCTCGTAGCGTTGCCGTTTTCGTCGGCAACATTGTAGTGTTGCACCATGCGTATCGCCAACCCTGCCGCTCCGCTTGCGGTAAAGTGAATGTTACTGAAAGCAATGTTTGTAAGCGTGCAACCCACCATTGTGCCGAACAGCGACTGTGACGAAACGGCACTGTCAAACGTAACGTTGCTTATCGTGTGTCCGCCGCCGTCAAGACTACCGCAGAAACTTTGACTAAGCAGTACGTCGCCGCCGTTGTTGACCTTGGCATTGTAGACCACATCCGTAAAGTCGATGTCGTTTGTTACGTAGAACCGTGCCGCAAGGTCGCCCGGCAAACCCAGCATGGCGTTCCACTCCTCGGCGGTCGAAACAAGCATTGTGTACACTTCCACCGCAACCGTCTTAGTGCGACCGTTTGCCGACACAAACACCAGCGTACTTCCGACAGACATCGGCGTAACCGTGCCGTCGGCAGAAACCGTTGCAACCGACGCATTGTCCGTTTCGTAAGTCGCACCAGCCTCGGCAAGCGTTTGTTGACTGTCGCCGCCAACAACCGTGCCTTGTATTTGCATTGCGCCGCTTGCCGCCGACAACCGTAGCGTAGTCTGAGCAAGTTTGATTGTCGCTTGCGCATTGTCCGCAACAACCTGCACCCTGCAACTGTCGGACACGTTGCCAACCGTTGCCGTGATTGTCGTTTCACCCGCCGTCTTGGCTATCACGCGCCCTTGCGACGACACCGACGCAACAGCCATGTCGGTAGACGTCCACTTGACAATATCCGTCGAATTTGTCATTGCCGCAAGAGTAAAAGTATCGTCCTCGACAAGGGAATAATCGTTGAGGTTAAGTTTTATCGTTACTTTTTCCGTCGGCTCTGTTTCCGAAGGCTTAACCAACACCAGACACAGCGTTGTTACTATTGCCGCTGCCAAAATCAAAGCGGCGGCGCAAATCAGAATAATTTTTGTTTTCTTTGCCATGTCAACCTCCGATTTGCGTTTCCCACGTTTCGATCAGCGTCGAAATGTCACGTTTGGACTCTTGCGTTTCCAGAATATCGTACTTTTGCGTGTAGGTTTTCATATCGGCAAGATATTCGACCTGCTTGTCATGGGTAAGTTCGTTCATATGGAAACTGAACATCATAAATATCGGCGTAAGGCGTTCGCGACGAATACGATCGTTAAGCACTTGCCAACGAGCATAATCCGTTTCCTTGAGCGGCTCGATGTCGGCAAGGCACTTGTCCAGGTAATCCATCAGTTGTTGCACTACTTCGGTAGGCCAGAAGTCCTCCTTTGCCATTTCCTGCCAAATACTTCCGTTAATACTCTTGGTTTCCGCAAGGTACTCGTAGTAGGTGCGGAAGAAATCGAAGTACTGTTTGAAGGTCTCGCCCGCCTGACCGTAGTAATGCTCGATAAAGTCGTAGCAAAGGTCGTTGTAGCTTAGCGACGTGTCGTACATCAGTTTGGACTGTACGTAAATCTGCATTGCTTCGAAACACGGAATACCCGACGTACTGTACGCCTGATCGTCGATGTAATGCACACCGCAGTCACGGTAAAACTTGTAGTGAGCCTTGTACGTGCCGAAGTTGTACAACGGAATAAAGTAGTTGTACACGGCAAGACTGTAACCCCAGACAATAATGTTGTTTGCCAGCCCTTGCGCCGCATAAATATCACTCCACCCCTTTAGCTGAGCGTATTGCGTGGAGTTTTCCGTTTCGGAAAAACCTTTGCTGAAATCCGAGTCGATGGGACAGTACATTACCATTACGTTTTTACGTATTTTCAAGTTGCCGTAATGCGGTATATACTTGCCGTTGTCGTCCTTGACGCCTACTTCCTTGCCGTCCTCGACTTTACGTTTTATCGGCGGCTCTTGCGAAGTCTGGTATGCGAAAAACACGTAAAAGATTTCGCGGTCGGGATAGTTGTCGGCGAGCCAGGCGTCCACCGCTTCGGCAACAAGATTTGTAAAGTGCAATTCCTGTCCGCCGTAACCGCCGTACAATGTGCGTTCCTCCTTGCAATCGTCGCACAGACACATTTCAAAGTTGTCCTCGTGTCCGATCATCAGGTATTTGCCGTCGGGATTTTTGACAATGCGCTTTTTTACCTGCTCGACAAACTCGGCGCGCATTTCGGCGTTGCTGTAACACAATTGCGTGTGAGAGGCGTCGTACCAATCCTTGTGCGCTTCGCCATACACGCTGAACGGCAAAAAGCCGTACAACTCGTCACCGCCGTTTTTGAGATTGCTTGCGCCAGTGGTCGTGTGCGCAAACGTAATCCAGTGACCAAACCCTTTGCCTGCATACAAACGCATGCGTTGGCGATAGTTGGTGTTTAACGAGCGCATCATGATGTCGCGCATGTCGATACTCGGCACAAACTCCAAATCGAAGTCAAGCATGTACAGCGTGTTCGTTTTGTCAAGAGTATACTCGTCGTAGCTGTAAAACTCCAGACCGAGCATGTACCCCAACATGTCGTACACTGCACTGACAATGCCGTTGTCGTCTTTGGCGTTGATGATGAGGGTGTTGCCCCTGCGTTTCATTACGTAGCCCGTTTCACGCAACTTTTCCGTCAATTTGACTCCGCTACCGTCAAACACCGTTGTTTTGCCGAGGGAAATAACCTTTGCCGAAGTGGAAAACTCTTCTCCGTCGGTAGTTACCGGCAATGTTGCTCCGGTAGCTTCCTTGACAAAATTGACCAGTTCCGAAGCGGCGGTATTTACAAAACTGCTTGCGCCGGAAGGAACGACCACTTTGTAGTCCGTTGCGCCGTTGTCCACAATTCTGATGTCGGTTTTGTTTATTTGCGGTTTGCCCGGTGTGTCGGGATTGTCGGGCGTTTGCACGCATCCGACAAGGACGGCAAGCAGTAAAACAAGCGTCAAACAAAGCGAAATTATCTTTTTCATTGCTTACCTCCCGTCACTTTACCGTTACCGCAAACCTGTACATGGTTGCGTTGTTGTGTTCGTCCGTTACCAAAAAAGTTAATACGTATGTGCCTTTTTGTGAAAATGTTACGGTGTCACCTTCGATTTTTGCCTTGGTTCCGTCGGGTGACATGATGTACGCATACACCTTTACGCCGTCGGGATTGTTGTCGTTTATCGTGTACTTGGGCAAATCGATTTTTTGTCCGACTTTTGCTTCACTTGCGATTTCGCCGTCGAAACTCAACGTTGGCTTGACGGGATCGTACACGGCAAACTCTATCTTGTCGGTAGCCGGATTTTTTGCGGAATCGATTACTTTGTACGTAATCGTGTATGTTCCGCACTCGGTTACGGTAAATGTTTTGCCTGCCGTAAGAGTTTGCTCTTCAAGCACGATTTTGTTGCCGAGTTTTACGCTGACGGTGATGTCGCCGATAGCGTTGAGTACGTCGTAAGCCGTTGCGGACAGCAAAGTGACGGTACTGCCTGCGGCAACCCTGCCTTCGTACTTGCCGTCTGCCTTGACGTAAGGACGCTGCATGTCACGCTTGACGCTGTTGATCGTCTGATTGTTGATTGTACGCAAGCCGACTTCCGTTTCGCCCTCGATACCTTCAACCGCGCAGTCAACGTAAACGTAGCCGTTTTCAAATCCGCTGAAAGTTGCACCGTTTATTTCGCCTGCCGTGCCGAGCACTTGTCCGTTGCCGTCCGTAAACGCATGCGACGCATTGTTGTAGTTAAGTTGCAAATATCCGTCGCCGTCAAAACTTGTTTCCACGGCATCTCCGCCGTTTACGGAGCAATACCATACGCCGCTTTGCAACGTGTAGGAAATCGCAACTTGCTTTTTCCCGTCAAATTTGTCGGTCAACACAACATTGAAGCGTTTTGCGGCAAATTTGTTTGCGTCCGCCACAAAGCGCAGCATCATATTGCTTGCATACACGGGACGAACGAACGAGAAACTCATCTGTCCGTCGGAGCTTGCAAAGGTCAGACCGTTGCTGTTTGCAAACGGCGTTGCGTTGTCGTACACAAAGTAACTTTGAATGAAGTCGTCGCCGTTTTTGGCCGCGCTTATGGGTATTACCCGCTCGATAGTTTTCGTTTTACCGTCGTAGGCAAATGTGATTGCCACCTTTGCCGTCGTCACACTGTCCGTTGCGGCAGGCGTGTAGGCTTGCCCTTTACCGACGGTAGTCGTACCGCCGCCGTCCGTTACGCTGATTGTTGCAGGCACGGTGATTTGTTTCAGGTCGGCGTCATAGTACACCGCCGAGTACTCGCCGAAATACACCTTGTCGCCATGCATAAATGCCTTGGGAAGGCTGATTGTCTGTTCGTCAAACTGCAATTCGTCGCTCAGCGACACGATGATTTTCTTCTTTACCTGCGCCGTTTGACCGATGTAGTCGGTAACGGTGTAAACAACGTTGTACGTGCCGATTGCGCCCAGACAAACAAATTTACCGTTTGTCACGGGCACTTCGACGTCGCCGCAAGTTACCTTTACGTCGACAACTGCATTACCTGCACCTTGTTTTGTAATCAGACAATCGGCAAGAGTGATTGTCTGCCCGTAGTAAGCTGTCCGCGGCAATCCGTCGGAAACGGCAATTTGCGGGGTTTCTACGTTGCGACTTGCCTTTACGTTGATTATTTCTTCGGTGCGGTAGCCGAATGCGTCCACGGCATAGTAGGCAAGCGTGTACTCGCCCTCGATCGGCGTAAAGCAATTGTTGCCGTCAAGCGCAACTTGCTTGCCCGTTGCGTTGTTTGTTACCGTAACGCCCTTGTTTACCACTGTGGAATCGGCGTCGATTGCCGTAAAATCAAACACTTTGTATGGCAAACCGACCTTTGCAGACGGGACGTTGTTTTTGTCCACGTCTACGGTAATTGTCGGAACTTTTGTATCGTCAAACAGCGGAGTTGTCAGGTCTTCGCCGCCGATATTCAGCATAAACACGTCCGCCGTACTGCTTACGCCCTTGGCATAAACACTGACATATGCCTCGCCCGTAGTAAAACCGCCCCACGGCTTGTTACCTGCGGACAACGTGTTGTCGGAACTGTCCAGATCGTACACAAGCCACGGAACATTGCGCGAGTTGTACTCGGGGTGAGCGCCGTCGTCGTGTCCCGTAAGCCACAACGGTTGCGAATACAGGCATTTTGTCCGGTAATCGAAGTAAAGTTTCAGAGAGCCGTATCCGAAGTCGTATTCGTCAAGCCTGTGAGTAAAGGATGCAGACGAGATAAATCCGCCCTCTTCGTGCACCGCCGCCGCATCGACGCGAAGAACAGAGGAATAAAAGTCGTAGTTGTACCCGACCCAGCTTGCCTGATTGCTCGACCGTACACGAATGAAAGTGCTGAGCGGAGAATACGACAAGTACTTCAGGCGCACCGAGAAGTAATTGGTCGAATCGTACTTGTCGGTAAACACGACGTAAAGCGAATCGATGTCGGCAGACCCGATTGTCTTTGGGTCGAGGTTGAGTTCCAGGAGAGTTTTGCCCTTGTTTGTAGCGGCGTTAAATGTGTACTCCGACAAATCGATAGCCTTGTTGTATGTCACGGTTTGGTTGTTTGCAAGCGACAGTCTGACGCCCTTAAACTCATTGTTGCCGCGCATTTGCGCATATTCCGCATTGCCGTCGAAGTTGTCGGCATAGGGCAATTTGACAACAAAAGTTTCTTCGTGCGTGTAATTTGCTCCGTCGATTGTCGCACTGTAGCCTACCGTATACTTGCCTGCTTCGTCAAGAGCAATTGTGCCGTCGGCTTGCTTGCCCGAAGGATACGTTACAGTTGCATTGACTTTCGTTTTGTTTGTACCCAAACAGAACTCCGCAACGGGCAATTTGTACGTTGCCCCGTAAGCGAACTCCTCCGGAACATCCACGTTTACCGCAAGCATTTTTTCGTCCGCGGTAAATGTTTTTGTATCCGTTTTGTACACGGCAGATGTCTTTCCGCCGTAAATTACTTCGTAGTTGCCTTGCGCCTTGACTTCGTACACAAATCCATCCGGTATGTTCTGGTAGCCGTCCACCGCAACGCCGTCTTTTTTTACAGTAACGACGCACTCTTCACTGCCGCTTTCAAGCACATTGGAAGCAACCGTCGCGGAAGGTATCGTAATTTTTGCGCCTACGCCCGCCTTGACGGGCAACTCGTCGTCGTAATCGAACTTTGCCGTAATGTCGCTTTCTGTAATCGCTTGCGTTTTGTACCACAAGTCGGCGGTCGTTTGTCCGTCCGTGTACTTGTAGTAAACATATATAGTTTCGGCATTTTGCGGAATAAACGTTTTTACGTTGTCGGCAAGCACCGTTCCGTCGGCATTGTACACCGTTGCGGTTATTTTGTCCGAAGCATCCTTGCCGTCACCGTCCGTGACCTTTGCCACGGGTAAAGTAAATTGTTTACCGACAATCGGTTTAAGACCTTTTTGCAACAAGATTGTCGGGCGATATGTCACCGTTTCGTCGGCAAGCGAATATCCGCCGAAGGTGTAAACCATCAGGTCACCGCGACTGTTTGCCGAAATCTCGTCCAAAACAATCGATACGGTATACTCTCCGAATACGGGCAGGTCGTGGGCAAGCAATTTGCCGTCGTTGTATTGCTTGGTAAAGTCCCACACCACGCGGAAATTACCGTCGTCGGCTTTGACCCTGACCTGCATGCTTTGCGGATCGAACGTCAGGTTGCAGATTGCCGACGTAAACCTTGTATACACGCCGTCTTCGTTGTAGCCTGCGGTCATTCCGTATGCGGCGTTTTTACGTTCGTAGTACACAATGCCGCCCTTGTTGCCGTTGCACACAACGCCTACATCGTTGTAGTCGCTGTAAGAAACCACTTGCACGGCAAAACTTTTGCCGCTTTTTACGTCGGTAAACACCAACGAATACTTTTTAAGGTCCTTCTTGCCTTCGTGCGAGCCGATTTGCAACTCCGCGCCGAACACGTCGGTTTGCGCGTTTTTGAAGTTTGCCGTAACACCGCTGTCGTAGCCGTACAACCGCAAACCGCGTCTGTTGCCTTCAATCGAGCCGTTGACCGTTTTTATCGTCCCGACGTAATCGAACACGTCCGAAGCATATGCCTCGGAACCGCCAAAAGTAATTGCCAACGCAACTACGCTTGCGACCAACACAAAGCACAACACAAATAAAGCGATACGTTTTGTAGTCGTCAACCCTTGATACCTCCTTCGGACAAGTTGCCCATTATTTTGTTGCGGAACACAAGAAACAGTATAAATATCGGCAAAAACACCATAAACGCCGCCGCAAGTTGCGGAGTAAGCGGTATGGGGCTTGGTCCGGACCATGATCCGCCGCCGCCTATAATGGACATGTACAGCATTATGCCTGCCGTTGTGTGGTTGGGCAAAAACATGTACGGCGTTTCAAAGTCGTTCCAGTACTGTATAAAGTTAAGCAAAAATACCGTCGCGATAAGCGGCATTGCCAGGGGCAGCATTATACGGAAAAACACCGTGTAATGGTTGCCGCCGTCGAGAAATGTCGATTCGGCATATTCCTACGGGACTTTTTTGAAAAATGCGTAGAAAATAAGGTAGTAGATATTGTTGAAACCGAACTTCATTATCCACGACCCGACAATGTTGTCGAACAGCCCCAAAGCCTTGGATATTTGCAACATACTTGCCAGGTTGCCTACAATGGGCAATGACAACGTGACAATTACCGTGTAATGCACTATTTTGCTGCACAAGTTGTCGTACTTTGCAGTAAGGTACGCAACTATTGCCGTACACAACGTTTGCATCAATGCTCCGCCGCCCGCATACAACAGCGAGTTAAGAAACATTTCCTCGAAGTAAACCGTCCGGGTGCCGCCGTCTACGTATTTGAAAGTTTTGAAGTTGTCAAACACTTCCAGATAGTTGTCTATCGTCAAATCTTCAAACATCGCCCACGGACGTTGCGCCACCGATTGATCGGTACGGAAGGAAGCCATAAAGCCCCACGCCAACAACGCCACAACCGCAACACAGTACGCAATGAGCAACACCATGACAATCAACTCAAACACGCTTAGTTTGCGTTTACCGAAAGTTTTAAGTTTAGTTTGTGCCATATGCCGCCTCCCTTAGTCCTCTTTTGGTCCGTACTTCAACATAAGGTTGCGGACAAGAATGGTAACGGGCGCGACAATAAGCGTCAGCATCAGCCCGAGCGCGGACGCCTTGCGGTAGTTTTGTTCCAATGCGGAACTCGTAAATCTGCCGTCCTGCACCATGTTGAACAGGTAGTAGCCTATTGTCTGATACTCACGGTTGGCATTGAAACCGTAGAAGGTAAACAAGTAAGCCTGGTTGGTAGCCACCCATGCAAAGAAGATGACTAATAGCGACACAATCGTCCCCCAGATTTGCGGAACAACCACGTGCAGGAAGATTTGTCCTTCCTTTGCGCCGTCGATTCTTGCCGCTTCTATTACCGATTCGGGCGTTTGACACATCGCGTTGATGTACAACAAAATGTTGCCCGAAAAACTCATCAACAAATAGAACACGATAAGCACGCCTTGTTGGTGCGCATTGAATGTAGGCCCGATTACCGGTCCGCCGAACATACCGCTTAAAGCGTCGTTGACGTAGTACTTGTAAAAGATGACCATTGCCGTAGAACAAACTATACTGGGCAAAAACATAATCACCTTAAACAACTTTGCCATACGAAACTTTTTGAACACGTAGTAGCTGAACAGCAAACTTACGGGCATGACGACAAAGACGTTGAGCGCAAGGTACATCAACGAATTTTTGATACACAACCACAAGTCGGCGACAACGTCTGCGCTGAAAAAGTACGCAAAGTTGTCCCAGGTGAAGGTAATTACTTCCTTTCCCGTAGAGTTGTCGTAATTCTGAAACGCCATAAGAATACTGTTGAAGTTGACAATTACGTAGAATATCACAAACTGCAACAGCGGAAGCGCAATCATCGTTACGTAAAACAGCGTTCCGCTCTTCTTCATGGACATTTTTTTCTTGACCGCACTTGCGGCATTTAACTTTTGTCCTGTCATGTTTTTCCCCTTTTATCGGGAGCTTTTTTTGTGCGGCGGCAGCCAAACAATGCCAAACCGTTGCCGCCGCCCGTTTAATTGGTCTTGCAGGATACGCGGAGGACGTTTAACACACAATCAGCCGTTGTCTCACAAGCAAAAACTATTCGTGGCGACAACGGAACCGCTGCCACTATCTACTTGCGGAAATTCCAGATTGCCTCGAAGTAACTTACCGCAGTTGCGTTGGCGTGATCCTTGAAGTAAATCAGCGGATTGTTTTCCTGCGTGTTTACACTGAAACCATACGTGCGGTAACTGAGCAAACTTGCGTTTTTGCGCGCCACTTGCGAAATCGGCGTCCATGGCAAAACGGTCGTATCGTCGCTGTTGCGAGTTGCGTAGACGCTTTTGCCGTACGCGCTCATCGCGTTGAGCGTTTCCGTTGACAAGTCGTACTTCATTGCGCGGAAGGTATTTGTGTACTTGGTGTAGGTTTCCATTGCGTAATCGCTTTGAAGGAAACTTACAAATGCCTTGGCAACGGGTTGCACCGCCGCAGACGTTTCATTGTTTACAAAGATAAACGACGAGCGGTCGGACACCTTGGTATTAGGTTTGCCGATTTGGCTTGCGTCCGTTTTGGGCAAGGGCAAAATACCGATGTTGCGGTCGGCGGGCACCTTTGCCTCGTTGTACCACCATCCGCCGTCAACAAGAAATCCGATAGGATCTACGTTGTTTCCGTCGGGGTCCAGGAAGTAGTTTTGCGCATTGATATTGCTGAAACCGCTGTCAAAAGACTTGGAGTAGTAGTTTGCACTGTTTTTGTTGCCCAAGCCGTCGTCAAGCAACAGTTTGGCAAATTCCATTGCGTCGAGTTTGCCTTTTTGCAATTGCAAAAGGTTTTTGTTTCCTTCGTTAACGGTAGTTTCCTTTGCCAATTTGACGCTTCCGTCCTCGTTTCTGACGACTTTTCCGTTGCTGTCAAGTTCGACCAATGTTTTTGCCGTGCCGTCAAACGTGAAGTTGAGCTTCATTTGCTCCGCGCCTTCGTTGTTTGCCCACATGTCGTTGATAAGACCGGTAAGATAGCCTGTTTCGTAACCGTTCCATACAAACGGGGTTACGCCGGTAATCTTCATGTAGATTGTCAATGCGCGGAAATCCTTGTACGTTGCGGGCAAACCGTCGTCGCTTGTGTCGGGTTTTCCGTCGGGTCCGTTGGCGCGGGCGTCATCGGCGTTGTTGATAAACAATGCGGATATTTTGCTTTCGTCCGCAAAGTCCGCTTCGGTAAAATCTTCCGCGGTTTTACCTTCTGCAAAGTACAAACCTCTTTGCTCAAACATATCGATGTCGTAGTTGAGGTTTATTGACGTTTCAAACAGCGGCAAAGCGTAGTACTTACCGGATACGTTCAAAAACTCGTCGTAAGAATCTATGATTTTGTTGACGATCTTGGTTTCCGTTTCCTTCGTATCCTTACCCGTTACGGCGTAGTCGTTTACCACATCGGTCAAGTCGAGCATTGTGCCGCCTGCAACGTAGGTGTAGTAATCGATGTTTTCCATCATATACACGTTGATAGGCTTGCCCTTCATATCGTTAGGTCCGGTAAGCTGCCCGCGGTTAAACTCTTTCATTATTTGTACGCCCGTCTTACCTTCTTCAAAGTGAGCGTCGGCGTACATCGCTTCGAACTCGGCGCAAAGTTGGTTGAGCCACTCGTCGCCGAAACCGCCGTTGTAGTACTTGACGTACAATTGCGTTTTGCTTTTGTCAACCTTCTGATCTTCACTATTGTCGCGATGACATCCTGCGACAATGGCAAAAACCATCATGAAGCACAACAACAAAGAAATGATTTTTACTGTGTTTTTCATCGAAGTAACTCCTTTATCCATTCTGCTGTTCGCACTTATTTTGCGGAAGTTTCATGTAGTCCAGCACGTTTTGCAATTTTTCCGTCACTACCGCGACGTACTTGTCGGCGCATCCGTAGTAAACGTACAAAATGCCGCCCTTTACGACAGCGCCGGTCGGGAACACGCAACCCGCGTACAAACCGTCCTTTTCGTAGTCCGTCGTCGGCTCTAAAACAAAGTTTTTACTACGCGCAATGATTTTGGACGGAGCGTCCCTGTCCAGCATCATAAGCCCCATACGGTAGCACTTGTCATTTTCGTTTACCCCGTGGTAAATCAACAACCAACCGTCGTCCGTTTCGATAGGCGGACAGCCTGCGCCCAAACGGCTGTTTTCCCAAGGTTCCACCCCCGAATACAGTTTAACACGCGTCGGCCACTCCATCAAGTCGTCGCTTGACGAAATCCACATCGAGCGGTCCCGGTTTAACACAGGACGGGATATGCGGTAAAATTTGCCGTTGATTTTACGCGGAAACAACACTACGTCACGGTCGTCTTCCCTTGCGTCGGTGATACGACCGAGCCGCTTGTAACTGACAAAATCTTTTGTCGCGGCAAGGTATGTAACGGTTTCGTTGGTACGCAAAAACCACGGTTCGGTGTCGGCATGCGGACGTAGCCACGCGCTCGTTTCCTTGCGTTTTTGTTCAATCGGCAACCAGTAACGCCCCGGGGCATATGCGCGCGAAGCATAGGTCATGTAGTAAATGCCGTCGATATTTACAATACGAGGGTCTTCCACGCAACCGCCGTCGGCGTCATTTTCGTCCACGTCGAATACGGGGTTGTCGGCATAACGAACAAAGTTAAATCCGTCGTCGCTTGTTGCCAGTCCCAGTCTGATGTGATGTTTTATTTCGTCGCCGCCGGCACGATACACCATTACAAACTTATTCGTTTCCTTGTCAAATACCACTGCGGGATTGAGCACGCACAAGTTTTCCCATTGATTTTGCGGGTTTGGTCTGAGTATCGGATTGCCCTCGTATCGCTTAAAGTTAAGTTCCATATTTATACACCTCTTCCTGCGTAGAAACGACATGTGCTTTTTTCGGCGCACAATCGTCCCATCGTAGAAATTTTACCATGTTCAAAGTCCGTCACTCTATACGAATTTGCCACAACTTTTTACAAATAATTGGCAATTTGTAACATTACATAACATTTTTGTCGGAAAATAAAGTAAAAATCAAACATCGAACGTTGACAGCCGCCAAACAAACAGGTATAATGTGATCATGATAGATTACAAATTTACCAACGACAATATCACAAGCAAACGCGTGGAGAAATTTATCGACAAAATCGATTTTTCCTACCACATCAACACATTTGACTACACAACCACGCACGGACATGACGACTACTGGGAATTTACATTGCTTACCGAGGGTAAATTGAACAACGTGCTTAACGGGCAAAAAATTCCCGTAACGGCAGGGCAAATGTTCTTTTCCACCACGGCCGATACCCACTACCTGAAGAAAGTCGGTTCGGAAAAAATACGATACATCAACATCATTGCCCGGGAATCGGCGATAAAACGTCTCGCCGATATGTTCTCCGACAGTTTCTTCGCCACACTGCAAAAAATGCCGCGCAAGCAAACTTTTCCTGCCGAGTTGACTACGCAAGTGGAAGAGATAATCCACCAGGTGATGTTTTTGCCCGATGACGCCTACAAAGAGTACGACGGTCTGCTTTGCGGCGCGGTAATGATAGTAATGCAGTTTTTGTACCGCAAAAGCGTTGACTTTATCGACTACGGCCGACTGAGCGAACAACCGCAATGGATACAAACGCTAAACAAGGCGATGAAAAAAACAGAGTTTCTGCACTACTCGATTGCCGACCTAAGCACATTGCTCAATTACAGCCGCATGCAACTTACACGACTGTTCAACGAAAAATTCGGCACGACTCCGCACAAATTTTTGGTCAACTACAAATTGCGTTACGCACAAAACTTGCTTATGACCACCGACATGAAAGTGATTGACATTGCCGAGTTTGTTGGTTTTACGAATCTTGCTTCTTTCAACACCTATTTCAAAAACGCTTACGGAACTACCCCGGGGCATTTTCGTAAAACGTTTTGAACGACCGCTGCCATTACAATCGGAAATACAAAATAATCGGAAATACAAAAGGGATTACTTACCGCTATGCGGCGAAGCAATCCCCTTTTTTGTAAAATATTGTAGTCTGTTTGTAAGCAAATTTGTTGATATTTAGTACGCAGTTTTTACATACGTATTGATTTTTTGCTTACTTTTTACAGTTTACACTCGTTGTATAAGTAGTCAACCAAAGTAGCGAAATCGCATGTCGCAAGACCTATGTACATGTCGGCGCAACCGTAGTAAACGTACAACGTGCCGTCCTTGACCACTGCACCCGTCGGGAATACGCACCCCTCGTAGATGCCTTGCAACTCAAAATCCCGGTCGGGTTCCATGATGTAATCTTTGGTACGCGCCACGATTTTCGCAGGGTTGTTCAGGTCAAGCAGTACCGCGCCCACACGATAAACGCCCTTGTCGTCAACGCCGTGGTACAGCATAAACCACCCCTTGTCGGTCCTGACGGGCGGTGTACCGCCGCCGATGCGTTGTGTTTCCCACCATTGCTCGCCTGTCATAAGCAGTTGCGGCTTGCCGTATTCTATCAGATCGTCTCCAAAAGAAATCCATATCGACGGCATGGATACGCCTGCGTTTCTGAACTTGGGACGGGAAATCATGACATACTTGTCGCCTACATTTTCGGGGAACAAATACACGTCGCGATCGTCCACCGTCGCTTCGGTAATGCGACCGAATTTTTTATACACGCGAAAATCTTTTGTTGCCGCAAGGTAACTTACCGTGATGTTTTCTTTTGCAAAGTACGGCACTTCGTCGCCGAGAAGATCTGTTTCGTCAAGGTATCTCGGGGCTTTGGTCACACCCTCTACATACGGCTCCAACCAATATCGTCCGGGAGCATAAGCACGGGCCGCATAAGTAAGGTAATACATATCGCCGATTTTCACAAGGCGAGGGTCTTCCACGCAACCGCCGTCGGGTTCTTCGTGACTGCCGGCAAACACCGCTTGATCGGACATTCGCGTAAAATGCACGCCGTCGTCGCTTTCGGCAAGCCCGAGTTTGATCTGATGGCGCACATCGTTACCTGCCGCACGGTAAAGCATAACAAACTTGTTTTTCGCTTCGTCGTACACTACTGCGGGATTAAGCACGCAACGCTCTTCCCAGGCGTTGTCAGGGTTGGGTTTCAGTATTGGGTTACCGCTGTATTTTGTAAGTTTCATATTTAACCGTTTTATTCTTTTCAAACTACGCTATTTTGTTGTCTGCAAGGTATTTTACAATGCAATCGGCAAGCAATTCGTGTCCTTTATCCGTCGGATGCAAACCGTCCGCATAGTATTCGCTCGGAGTTTTTGTCGTCGGAACGGGGAATACGTCCCGCAAATTGAGGTATTTTATTCCCATGCTATCCAAAACCGCAATTTCGCTTTTAACATACTCTTTCAGCGAAGGACGCGTTTTCGGTTGAGCTCCGTCCTCTCCGCGGGGATTATCTTCGTCATAGCGCCACAACGGCAAAATGAAGCATAAATTTTGCTTTCCGTAACGCCCGGCAAGGTAGTTTGCCAGATTGCGCACCGCACCGCAAAAGGTGTAACTGTCGGTACTGTCAATATTGCCGAGTTCGGCGTCTCCGTGACCGTAATCGTTTGTACCGCCGAAAACAAACACGAAGTCGGCGTCGCCCATTTTTTCGGCGCGAGTCAAAAAATCTTCGTCGAATGACGGCGTGGCAGACGGAACCGTTTGTCTGGCTAATCTCGTACCGATAACTCCGTACGCGTCGACATCGCAACCAAGTGCTTTGCCGACTCGGTATGTGTAAATGTATTCCGGTTTTGTTGCACAACCGCCGTAAGTTATACTGTCGCCCAAAAATGCGATTTTCATTTAACAAACACCACCTTTGCCACACGGCAACCGAGACTTGTGCCGTAATCGAACGGAGCAACCACAATCGAGTTGCCGTCGCACTCCGCTTCTTTTCCGTTGTCCAGCCACTCAACATGGCTTATTATGCAATTCGTGTTCAGCCTTACCGTTCGTTTGCCGTTTCCCATACGGGTAACGTTTACGTTGGATTCCATCGGAACGTCTTTTACGACAACGTAGCAATCGTCACCGTCCACAAACACATCGGCTCCGTCGGCAGTAAATTTCGCGGGCACGGCGTTGTACAGGAATTTTCCCGTGTAACCGATCCACTTGCCGATATTTGCCAATGTACGTTCTTCGATAGGGGAAATCGTACCGTCCCCTTGCAAACCCGTGTTAATCAGCAAATTGCAACCGAATTTGCGACAATCAACATACGTTTCGACAATTTGTTTTGTTGACTTAACGCAAATATCGCGTTCGGCGTAGCCCCAGTGATCGGTCAATCCTTCGCACATTTCGCCGGCGCGCGGTTTGTCCGAACAGTCGACAAAACACGGTTTTCCGCGTTCGAAAGTTACGCTGTCAATTTCTCTGTGCGACACCTGACCAAGTGCGTTCAGCCCCGTATTGTTGATTATCATCGCAGTAGGCTGATACTTGCGAATCGTTCCGTACAAGCGGTCAAATTGCCAATCGGCGTCGGGTTTGTCCCAAAATCCGTCAAACCAAAAACCGCCTGTTTTTCCATAGTTTTTACACAACAACTCAACGCTTGCGACGAGATAGTCGATATATGCGGCAAAATCGTTTTTATAGTCGGCGTTATGCCAATCGATTAGCGTATGATAAAAAAACGGCACAATACCCTCGGCGTTACAAGCGTTTACAAATTCCGCAACAAGGTCGCGCTTGCTCGCAGAGTGAGGAGCATCGAAGTCGGACAAACCGCAAGTGTCAAAAAGGCTGAATCCGTCATGGTGACGCGTCGTCAGCGTAATATACTTTGCGCCCGTTTCTTTTGCCGTTGCCACAAGTTTTTTTGCCCAATTTTCATCGACAACAAACTCGCGCGCAGTCTGTTCGTATTGCTGTTTTGCTTCGCCTCGCAAATTGTAACAGAACCACTCGCCTTTGCCGACAACGCTGTACAATCCGAAATGAACAAACAGCCCAAGCCCCAATTCGTGAAAATCTTTTATATATTCGTAGTTTTCCATTTATCCCTCCGCATCTTCTACGCCCGAGGCTTTGTCAACATAAACACCTTTATTGTATATTTCGGGATAGTGCTCCTTGTTGATAAACTTGTCCAATTTATCCATGGCGTACAACGTCCAGCCAAACAATACGATTGGTACTGCAACCACCACCCAGACAGCCAAAATTGCGTAACGTATCGTAAATTTCGGTACAAAAAGTAGCAAACTCGGCGCGATGACAAGCAATGCAAACAACAGCGTTATCGGCAATGTTTTGAAATAAAGAGTTGCGGCACTCGACAGAAGATTGCCAATTTTTTTGCTATATACGACGTCCAGAATTGCCGCATACAACAAAACAGGCACGACAATGAGAACAAACAATGCACGCGGAACGTACTTGACAAACCCGCGCAGCAGCACTTCGGCAAAGGTATTCAGTACGTTAAGTATACCGACGCAAACGCCGAAAAACGTGTAGTGTTTCCGATTTTGTTTTACCCCTTTCCACCATCCCGAAAAAATTGGCGTCGGTTCATCCCATGCAAGTTGACGAAGCAAATAAAACACACCGCTTGCGCCGAAAAACAGCACAACGCAGGAAACGACTTGCAGCAGCGACGTTTGCAGTCGAAGCGTAACGATTTTCGACGCGACGCCTTCGCCGCCTTGAGATATTACCGAAGCCGCGATGTCGTTGTATGTCAACACAGCAATATCAGGCAACAAAAAAGCGAGCGACAACAAACCGACGGCAAGCAAGTAGGTAAAACGCCACCGCATTATATTGAAGAATAATTCCTTTCTGTTGCGGGGCAATCGTCCGTCGGACGGTCGCCTGAACCTGTCGTTGTTATCCATCGCCGCACCCCTTATTAACTCACCTATACAATACTAAACTTTTATCCATTTGTCAATACAAATAAATTTGCAATATGTAACATTTGACGGAGAAAAAATACGCAATTTGTATTATTTATTGCTTGATGCAAGATAGCGGCTACATTGTGCCTTCTGCGGCCGACAAGGATTTTGCGGTATATTATGGCAACACGGAATACCGACCGACCGACTTAATTAAATATGCACAGGAACAATAGAATACTGTCTGACCGACTTAATCGGATATGCGCAGGAACAATAGAATCTGCAAAAAAATGCGGCGACAAGAAATAGCCCTGTCGCCGTAAAACAAAAAAGTGTTTGTGGAATCGTATTTTATACATGCGTTAACAAATGCTTATAATTAGTTGGTTTCCGCCTTGCATGAACTAAGACATGTTTTAATTGCCCTGTTTTTGAGCAGATTCGGGGAATGATTTTTGTTATTCTTTGCCACTAAAATGCCTAAAATAGCAAAATCGGCCTACTCGAAATCGAATAAGCCGAAATGTGGTGGCACGGACGCAAACACCGTCGAACCACAATAGTTTTTAGTTGCTATTTTTCAATAAATCGGACTTTATTTTAGTTACAATTTCACACTTCTACAATCGTCTATAATTAGTTTTTCAGTGCGGTAATCGGCACAATTTCCAAAATCCAATCGGCAATATTTTAACTTTCCAATCGGCACAATTTTGCAATTTCATTCGGTATTTTTCTAAAACTTATCGCAAACGCAATGAGATTTTTTATTTCGATTTTAGAAAACTGGCAATGAATAACGCTAATACCTTTTTTATGCAGAGGCAAATTCTTCACAAACTTTATTTACATATAAATAATCAAATTTTTGTTACTCAATTATATTGAAGCCGTCGATTTTCTAAAAACCGACGGCATCAATCACGGCACACTCTTTTGGCAATACACTATTGCCTATTCATTATAGGCTGTCATAATTTTCTCCTTAAGCTGTTGTTGTCGTCTCTTCCGTCACATCAACAGTACCAGTGTACTTACCTATCGTTGTCGTAGTAGCCGAGTCGACATAGCCGTCGCAACTAAACGTAACCCGCACCTTTGCACCTACGCTGTACATCTCACCGTGGTCATATTTAACCGTGGTTTCTGCAGGTATGCTCATTTCGTAGGTGCCGTCCAGTCTGTCACCGTCAGAATACACCACGATGTTTGCCTTTACAGCGTGCAGATTGGGGTTTTCGATGAAGCACGTCAGATAGTAAAATCCGCCATATGAGTCATATTCCATCGTACCTGTAATATACGGACTGTACTGTGGCATACCCTCGGCAGTTTCGGTTACGGAAATAACCATGTCGCCGGTAATTTTCGCAACGACATTTGCCGACGACTGGGCAACACCGTTAAGCGTCCAGCTGGCAGAATATCCTTCCTTACCCGTTACGGTAATGTCCAGATAGCCATCAAAAGGAATTGTGTTGCCGTCATTCAGATAGTAAATTACCGAATAAGTTTTGTAGTCCTTGTACCCGACAACCACATCGCTGTTGCTTCCCTTGATTATGCGCACCTTAAACGCATCTCTTGTCCACACGTTTTGCACACTGCCGTTTTTGTACACTTGCAACTCTTTCAGTTCGGTAGTCGCGCCGTTTTCTTCCACAAGAATTCGTTTCGGCTCAACACCGTTTATCTTAAACGCCATGTTCGCCTCCTACAGTTTTATTGTCAAGGTTGTTCCCGACAAAACAAACGTACCGTCAAACTTGGCTTGCATTTCGTCAAGCACAGCCTCCTTCAGCGCGTCAAGCGTTTGCTTGTTTATGGGCGTGCCTTGTTCCGTCGCGCCATCGGCAAATTGAAGGTCATAGATATCCTGCCCGCTGCTGTTTGTAGTTACCTTTTTGAGTGCAATCCTCCCGGGATTAGTTGCTTTTCTGTCTTTGAATTCCATTGTTACATTCTCCTTTATGATTTATTTTTCGCCACCGCTAATTTTTATAAGCGTGACGACAATTTTAGTTAAAATAAAAGACGACAAAGTAAGATTTGTTTCAATCTCACTTTGCCGTCTTTACTGTCCTCGCTTTCGGGATCTTTTCTTGGCAAAATTATTAAAGATTATTTTCACCATCGAGAAACTCTGCATCAACCGCCATACATATTTTCAACGCAAGCGAATGTTCACTCAAAAACTTTTGTTCAACACAAAAACTATTATTTGTTCTTTCGCTTTTCACAAGATTGCTCATCACTTCAGTCAAGTATAGAAAGCCTGTTGTACTGCACTGCAACCCTATGCACTTACCTGAATCTGATACGTTTATAAAACATTCGCGATCTTCCACTTCCAATTTTTCAACGTAAATAGGAAGAGAATCTTTTGTCAGAACAAGTTCATCTTTGTCGATGGGCGGATTTACAAAACCTAAATGCGCCCATTGCAAATTCTCTTTACCGCAAAAGTTACGTTCAAAAAATTGAACTGCCGCCTTTAATCCAACGCCGTTGCCTTCTAAAACAACAGCTTTTTCTTCTTGCAAACGATAACACTTGAAGTAATAATTACTGTTCATTTTACCCCCATGGAATCAAGACTTCCAGAATATATGAATATTTTTAATCACTTTGCCAGAGATATTTTTCACATCAATATTTCTATTCCTTCCCAGAATTTTCGTCTCTTTCTTGCATTATGCTTTCTCCGCAAAGATGTATATTCATATTTGTTCATGTTCTAATTCCAAATGGGAGTTCTAACATTTGCACATTATATGAAAGTTAGTAAACGCGAATCCAACCGTCCAGTGTTTTCAGGCGTGGAAACAAGACAAATGACCCGACAAATTCGCTGTCCAAGGTAATTTCTTTGACTCTTTGAAAATAATTCATTCGCGCCAAATAGACTAATATTTCTATAATTTTTTCATTGCTCAGATTTTCAACCAAAACGATATTGTTATCAATTTCATATAATTTGCCTTTTTGTATTGCCTCGTCAAATTCTTGAGTCAACGCACTTAAACTGTAAACTGATGGATGATAAAGTTTCTCATCAATTTGTACTACAATATCATTTCTCGAGCCATTTTCACGACTTGTATATTCGGTGTAATCATCGTCCTCTGCGAAAAAAATCTTTATATTTTCCATTGCAATTTTCCTTATTAAATAGGCATTAAAACAACTTCATATAGCAATGCCTGATATTTACTCAATGGCATAGCATACTCAGGTCTTATAACATAGTGTGCTGGATTTAGCCCTTTCTGCGCAATTACAAGACCCTTTGGAATGCTAACAACCTTATGAGGTCTGCCAAATCTTTCCACTTCAGAAATATTTAGATTTATTGAAACCCCATCCTTTCCAGGAACAACGAGACCATCTTTGATTTTATACTCATTTGGCTTCAATGTCATATCGTTTCCACCACGATAATAATCGCCTTCCACACATATATTATGTACCAGTACTTTATCTTCGGAAACATAATATGTGTGGTAATCTTCAACCTCGAAGTTGTAGGTTGCTTCAGGCGCGCTCAGTTCTTCAACGAGAATTCCGTCAATTTCTGCGCAACTTCCGTCGGCTAAAAGTACCGATTGCCCTACTTTAAGGTCCTTTGTCGGTACAAATTCGTCAATGTCTGCAACATAAAACGGGTGTTCGGCAGTACAGGTGATGTCCTGCTCATTGACGTGTACATGGTACCATTTGTCGGTTGTGTTACGGAACAAACGAACGACAGGTTTGTAGGCTTGCTCGCCTGTTTCGGGGTCATATGCAAGCACTTCGTCGCCAACTTCAATGTCCTC
>OLXG01000063.1_pt1 | contig 44279 bp, 33 predicted proteins | sample 1673861 | NCBI WGS metagenome assembly OLXG01 (sample SAMEA103958130, study PRJEB25191) | human gut metagenome | biome: human-associated habitat [ENVO:00009003]; feature: intestine environment [ENVO:2100002]; material: feces | place: Germany | collected 2013/2015
TAGCACGAGATATTTTATTTTTCAAGTATAAATGCACTATTCCGTGTGAAATATCTGAAAACCGACTCTGAATCCTGTTTTGGCGTATTATACAATCAATTTTTCGGGTAATTTTATCACCCGTTTTCAATTTAACTTTGATTTGCCCGTTTCAACACACTCGCTTTTTGATTTATTCTGTATTCTTCCCTTGAAACGCAAACCCTTATTATTATGTAAAAAAGGGGCAGTCACAAGAAAATTTTGTTCTCTTGTGACCGCCCCGTAAGACACACTTAGTCTACATACTTTTTAATTGTCGTAGTAAGCTCTTCTTCTTCCGACAGACCGATTACGCGATCAACCAACTCGCCGCCCTTGAAAATGCACACGTTGGGAATAGCGTAAATCTTGTAACGTTGCGCAAGTTCCGTTGCACGGTCGACGTCAACCTTACCAAACTTGACCCCGTCAATTTTTTCCGCAACTTCTTCCAGAACAGGCGCAAGCATTTTGCACGGTCCGCACCAGTTTGCCCAGAAGTCAACCACGCACACGCCGTCACTGATAAACTCGTCAAAAGTTGTCGTTACATCATTGATTTTGCTCATAATAAACTCCTTTCATTTTTACTGCATTACTGCCGACTAAATCGACTTTTACTGATTTTTATTTTCCGTACTTTGCCGAGTAGACGTATTCTGTCCGTCACTGTCCTCTTCCGCATGCGCGGCACTGCCCACGACGGAAACGATGTGCGCCTGCTTAGTCCATTTGTGTTTTTTTGCACTGTCCAGCAGCGCAACCGCAACAAAACCTACGGCAAGCCCCACGGCAAACAGCAGCAACGCCAGCCACTCTGCCCATCCGAGAGCAAGCGACACAAACAGCAACGAAAGCGCAGGCACAAGGGGCAGAATGTACCCTACCAGTGCCAACTTTGTCGCGCTTGTTTCGGGCAAAGCCACTTCCACGGTGTCGCCTACCGCCGCGCCGACGTCGTTCGCCGCAAAAAAGTCAACGTGTTTCTGACCTTCGGTCATTCCGCACTTTCCGCAGGAAGCGCACGCCGAATTTCGCCCTATGCGCACGGTGGCAAATTCGCCTTTTACGTCAAGTACAGTTCCAAATTCCGTCACGGGATTACTCCTTGATGTTGAGCGCGATTTCCAGTTCGTCCAGTTGCTTGTCGTCAACGGGCGCGGGTGCGTCGGTCATCATACAACTTGCGTTCTGCATCTTGGGGAATGCGATTACGTCCTTGATGTTGCTTGTTTCCGTCAACACCATTACAAGGCGGTCAAGTCCCAGAGCAAGTCCACCGTGAGGCGGCGTGCCGTACTTGAATGCTTCAACAAAGTAGCCGAACTTGGCTTGCGTTTGCTCGTCGGTAAAACCAAGCGCCTTAAACATAAGTTTCTGCACGTCCTGGTTGTAGATACGCATGCTGCCGCCACCCATTTCGTCGCCGTTGATTACAACGTCGTATGCCTTGGCGCGAACGCGAGCTTTGTCGGTAAGCATGTAGGGCAGGTCTTCGTTTTTGGGTGCGGTAAACGGGTGATGCATTGCCACGAAGCGACCTTCTTCCTCACTGTACTCAAACAAGGGGAAGTCAACAACCCACAATGCGGCATAGTCGTCGCTTTTGTACAAGCCGAAGCGTGCGGCAAGGTTGCAACGAAGCGCACCCAGCGACACAACGGCTGTCTGCCACTTGTCGGCAACAAACAAAGCGATGTCGCCCTGCTTCATGCCGAGAGATGCGGCAATTTTGTCCAGTTCTTGGGCGGTTACGGCTTTGGCAAAACTGCACTTTACGCCTTCTGCGCCGAGACCGTACCATGCAAGTCCTTTTGCCTTGTACGTCTTGACAAATTCAACAAGTTTGTCCAGTTCCTTACGGGACAGTTTGTCCGCGCCGCCTTCAAGGACGATTGCGCGCACGGTGCCGCCGTCGGCAATTGCGTTTTTGAACACGACAAAGTCGCTGTCCGCGGCGATGTCGTCAAGGCACTTGATTTCCATGCCGAAACGCAGGTCCGGTTTGTCCGAACCGTAGCGGTTCATGCATTCCGTCCAGGGCATACGCACGAAGTGGTCGGGCAGCGTTACGCCGCGTACTTCCTTGAACATTCTGACAAGCAAGCCTTCGGTGATTTGCATCACTTCTTCTTCCTGGTCGACAAAACTCATTTCAAGGTCGATTTGCGTAAACTCGGGCTGACGGTTGGCGCGCAGATCCTCGTCGCGGAAGCAACGGGCAATCTGGTAGTAACGGTCCATGCCGCCGATCATAAGCAACTGTTTGTACTGTTGCGGACTTTGCGGCAACGCGTAGAAACTGCCGGGGTGAACACGGCTTGGCACAAGGTAGTCGCGCGCGCCTTCCGGGCTGGAACGACCAAGCATCGGGGTTTCGATTTCAAGGAAGCCGCACTCGTCCAGGTAATCACGTGTGATTTTGCAAATCTTGCTGCGAAGCACAAGGTTTTGTTGCAACTTCTCACGTCTGAGATCGATGTAACGATACTTAAGGCGCAACATTTCGTTGGCGTTTTCGTCTCCGACGGAAAACGGAGTCGTTTCCGCTTCGGACAGGATTTTCAGTTGTTCGGCAACTACTTCCACTTCGCCCGTTTTCATGTTGGGGTTTACATTGTTGCCTGTGCGACGGCGCACCTTGCCCACTACGGAAATTACGTATTCCAGTTTAATTCCGCTTGCTTTTTCCAGAAGTTCGTGCGTGCAAACGTCGGTGTCGAATACAACCTGCACAATGCCGCTGCGGTCGCGCAGTTGCAGGAAAATAAGTCCGCCGAGGTCGCGACGACGGTGCACCCAACCCATCAGGGTAAGCTCTTGTCCGATGTTGCCGGTTGACACTTCGCCGCACATCATGCTACGTTGTTGTCCGTTAAGTAATTCTGCCATAATTCTTTCCTCTTTATACTTAGGTTACTTTGTGGTTTTTACGCGTTTTTCAGCACAAAAACAGTCGCAAAGTAATAAAATTTTTCATACGTATACGTTTTTTGATTACAAAACGTACTTTTTAAGGTTGCGCGATTCCGTAGTGAAGTTGCCTTCCACGTACTTGCGATCGATGACCACCTTGCGGCATTCGCCTTCGGTTTCCACGTCGTAACTGATGTCCTCGACGATGTGTTCCATTATGCTTTGCAGTCTACGCGCGCCAATGTCCTCAAGGGTGTTGTTTTGCTCGAATGCAACTTCGGCAATGGCGCGGATACCGTCGTCGGTAAAACCGAGGTCGATGTTGTCAACGGCAAGCAACTTCTTGTACTGGTCTGTAATTGCGTTGGCGGGCACGGTAAGAATTTTGACAAAGTCCTCCACGCCGAGACTGTCCAACTCGACAAGCACGGGGAAACGACCTTGCAATTCAGGGATAAGGTCGCTGACCTTGCTTACGTGGAACGCACCGCTTGCGATAAACAAAATGTAGTCCGTCTTGATGTTGCCGTACTTGGTGCTGACCGTGCAACCTTCGACAATGGGCAAAATGTCGCGTTGTACGCCCTCGCGCGAAACGTCGGGACCGTTGCGGCCGCTTGATTTACCTGCGATTTTGTCCATTTCGTCAATGAAAATCACACCGTCGTTTTCGGCGCGACGAAGTGCTTCGGACTCTACGCTGTCAAGGTCGATAAGTTTCTCACTTTCTTCCGAAGCGAACAACTTCAACGCTTCGGCAACGGTAACGACGCGTTTCTTTGTCTTTTTCGGCAACATATCGCCGAAAATGCTGCCAAGGTTGATTTCGCCGCCGCCTGCCTGCAATTCGACAGGCTTGGGGATGTCGGCAACCTGAATTTCAACCGTCATCTGGTCAAGGTTGTGCTTGGCAATCTCGTCCTTAAGCGTAGATTTGTTGATACCTTCGGGTAAATCCGTGCCCTTTTTCAACAAAGCATCGGCAACGCGTTCGACGGCAATTCCGTAGGCACGCGACTCGACTTCCTTGTAGCGTTCGTCCTTGACAAGGCGAATAGACACTTCCACAAGGTCGCGGATCATGCTTTCGACGTCACGTCCGACGTACCCCACCTCGGTGTACTTGGTTGCTTCTACCTTGAGGAAAGGCGCTTTGACAAGTTTCGCGAGGCGACGGGCAATCTCCGTCTTACCCACGCCCGTAGGTCCTTTCATAATGATATTTTTCGGGGTGATTTCCTCGCGGTCGGCAGGTGACAGTTGACTGCGACGATATCTGTTGCGCAGGGCAATTGCGACAGCCTTTTTGGCGTTGAACTGACCTACGATGTAGCGATCCAATTCCGTTACTATTTGCTTTGGAGTCATCTTTACGCCTCCTCTACCGTGATGTGATCGTTGGTGTACACGCACAATTCGCTGGCGATTTCCAGTGACTTGCGCGCGATTTCCACTGCAGACAAATCGGTGTTGCGAAGCAAGGCTTTTGCCGCGGACAGCGCGTAGTTGCCACCGCTGCCGATTGCGCACACGCCGTCGTCCGGCTCGATTACGTCGCCCGTACCGCTGAGAATATACAGCGATTGCTTGTCGCACACAATCATCATTGCTTCCAGTTTGCGCATTACGTTGTCGCGACGCCACAATTGCGCCACTTCCACCGCACTGCGAAGCAGATTACCGCTGAACTTTTGCAGCATTTCTTCAAATTTTTCTTCAAGGGTAAATGCGTCGGCAACAGTGCCTGCAAAGCCGATTACGACCTTTCCGTCGTAAATGCGGCGCACCTTGACGGCGTTACCCTTCATGATGACGCTTTCGCCTGCGGTGACCTGTCCGTCGCCTGCAACGGCTATTTTCCCGTCACGTTTTACGGCACAAATAGTTGTGCCCTTGAAACTGTCGGAATAAACTTCTGACATGATAAACTCCTTGTTAGTGTTGATAAAAGATGTATTTTAAGATTGTTGGTGAGTTGTCAATTTTGTACGGGGTTGCCGAAGTAGGGAATTAAAGCACGGGGCTATGTCGAGGTATTACACCGCTGCGAACGCGTGCTCGCTCGCTTCACTTCGGGCATTATATCTTGTGGTAAGAAGCCTACCCAGCCGCGCCCTCGTTCAGATGTCGCCGCAATGTAACACCTCGCCGCCCCGATAAAACTTGCTACCGAATTTCGCCCATCGGCGTACTTCGCGTTTGTCGACTTCGGCAACTTCCGCAATCGACATCCCCCATTACAACACTACCGTTCCTGCGGACGGCGCGTTTCGCTTCCGCATCGCGGTAAAAGATATACGGACGACATTAGCACAACTGCTATTTTATCGCTGCAATTCTGAGGACGGAGAGTGGTACAGATTGGCACAACAGTTGGCTGTCCGCGACAGGAACGTACTAAGCGTACGTGACTTAGCGGACTGACAAGCGTAGTGTCAAGATGTGCCGCTATACGTCCTCAGAATATGTGCATTCGTGAGAAGAGCACTGCACGCTCTTCTTCCCCCTGTACTCGTGGTAAACAAGCGGCTGTCCGCACACGGGGCACAGTTTGCCTGTCGGGATATCCCACGAAACAAAGTCGCACTTCGGCCACGCTTCGCAGCCGTAAAACACTTTGCCGCGCTTGCTGACTTTTTTGATTACGTTTTTGCCGCACTTCGGACATTTTGCCACCACTTCGATAATCGGTTTGGTGTTTTTGCACTGCGGGAAGTTGCTGCAAGCCAGATACTTGCCGAATTTACCTTCGCGTTCCAGCATCATTGCGCCGCAAACATCGCACTTGACGTCGGTCTGTTTGGGTGCGCTGCGTTCCTTGAGGCTGCGCATATTGCTGCATGCAGGGTAGTTGCTGCAAGCCAGATACTTGCCGTAACGCCCCGTCTTGATTACCATCGGGCTGCCGCATTTTTCGCACACGATGTCCGTCGGTTCGTCGTCGACATGTACCTTGTCGCCATGCAAAGCCTTGTTTACCTTTGCAGACAGCGGCTTGTAGAATGCGTCAACTACGTTGTACCACGGCTCGCCGCCGTCCTCGATGGCGTCCAGACGATTTTCCATTTCCGCAGTAAAGTCAACGTCTACAATCTCGTCGAAGTACTGTTCAAGGTATTCCGTCACCTGTATGCCAAGGTTAGTCGGCACAAGTGCCTTTGCGTCCTTGCCCACGTACTCGCGCTTGTACAACGTCTGCATGATGGTCGCGTAGGTGCTCGGGCGGCCGATACCGCGTTCTTCCATTGCCTTGATAAGGCTTGCTTCGGTGTAGCGTGCAGGGGGTTTGGTAAATTTCTGTTCGCTGTTAAGTTTGATGAGGTTCAGCACGTCGCCTTCGGTAAGGGCAGGCAACAACGCGTTGTCGGTGCTTTCGTCGTCCTTGTCCTTATCCTTGGTCTTTGCTTCGCCGTAAATTGCAAGATAGCCGTCAAAGGTAAGCGTTTTGCCCGTGGCGGTCAAGCCGTAATTGCCGCAATCGATTGCCACGTTTACCGCGTCGTAGGTTGCCTTTTCCGCCTGACTAGCCAAAAAGCGTTCGTAAATCAGTTTGTACAGCAAGTACTGGTTGCGCTGCACCTTGTCCTTGATACTGTCGGGCGTAAGTTCGACGTTAATCGGGCGGATTGCTTCGTGCGCGTCCTGGGCTTGTTTTTTGGTGACGTAAACGTTTGGTTTTGCGGGCACATACTTGCTTCCGTACACAGAGGCGATACGAGCGCGAGCCGCTGCCACCGCGTCTGTCGAAACACGCACGCTGTCGGTACGAATGTAGGTTACCAACGCCACGTGCCCCATGCCGGGGATGTCGAAACCTTCGTACAGTTGCTGAGCCACGCTCATTGCAACCGCACTGCTCATGCGCAGTTTGTTTACCGCATCCTGTTGCATTGTGCTGGTCGTAAAGGGAGGTTGCGGACGGGAAACAGACACGCTGCGCTTGACATTGCGCACTACGTAATTGTTTGTATTAAGTACAGCCAACGCTTCGTCGGTCTGTTCCTTGTTTTTCAGTTTAAGTTTCTTGCCGTCTTTTTCCGCAAGGACAGCCTTGAATTGCGGCTTGGTCGCGGGCTTTTCCAGTTGCGCGGATACGTTCCAGTATTCTTCCGGCTTGAAGTTTTGTATTTCCTTTTCGCGGTCAACCAGTATACGAAGTGCTGCCGATTGCACGCGACCTGCGGACAGGTTGTTGTGAATTTTTTTACAAAGCACGGGGCTTACCGTGTAACCTACCAGTCGGTCAAGCACGCGGCGAGCCTGTTGCGCAGCCACAAGTCCTTTGTTGATGTAGTGAGGGTTTTTGATGGCTTCATTGACGGCTTTTTGCGAAATTTCGTTGAACATGATACGATTTTTCGCTTCCGGGTCAAGCCCAAGCGCGCTTTGCAGGTGGTAAGATATTGCTTCTCCTTCGCGGTCCGGGTCGGTTGCGAGATAGACGCATTCCGCCTGCGCCACTTCACGGCGAAGTCTGTTTATTGTCTCTGTCTGCTCCGGCTTGCGCGGCTCGAGGTCGGGCGCGTAATGATTGGCAAAGTCGATGCCCATCGTCTTGACGGGCAGGTCCCAGATGTGCCCCTTGGACGCGTCCACACGGTAATCGGGACCGAGATATTTGCCGATAGTTTTGGCTTTTGCCGGAGATTCGACAATTACAAGTTTCATTTAGTTCCTCCAATCAGCCGATAAGCGTTTCCTGGCAACTTTGAAATTATACTCTTAATTTCAAGATTTGCCAACAGAAAATTCAACTCGCCCGGCAGAATGTGCGTAGTTTGCACAAGTTGATCAAATGTGCATTGACCTTTTTGCAATTCGTCGACAACAGCCTGTTCGGAAAAATCCAACTGCACCGCTTTTTGCGCGGATTCGGCTGTTTCGCCGTAGTAATCGAGTATGTCTTCGGGGCAGGTTACGCAGATTGCTTCGCCGCCCTTTATTAGTTCGTTGCCGCCTTTAAGCGACTTCAGAAAGATGTCGCCCGGCACGGCAAACACGTCGCGCCCTTCGTCACGCGCATTACGCGCCGTAAGCAAAGTTCCGCTTTTGACAGGCGCTTCACACACCAGCACTCCTTGCGACAACGCCGCCACAATGCGGTTGCGATCGGGGAAGTGGAATGTTTGCGGAACGCTGTCAATGCCGTACTCGGACAGCAACAAGCCGCCCTCGTGCACAATGCGCTCGGCAAGTGCCTGGTTTGTTGACGGGTAAACGTTTGCCACACCGCTGCCAAGCACCGCTATGGTTTTGCCGCCTGCGTCAAGGGCCGTACGATGTCCGATACTGTCTATGCCGTACGCTAGTCCACTTACAATTGTAAAACGCGTTGCTAAAACTTTGCTGAATGTTTTGGCGACGGCTTCGCCGTAAGCGGTAAATTTGCGCGTGCCGACAACGGCAATGCCCTGAGTGTCGCACAATGACAGGTCGCCGCGGTAGTACAGCAGGTAGGGCGGACACAGCATGTCGCGAAGTACGGCGGGGAAGTCGTCGTCCAGCATGGTTGTAACGCGCACGCCGAGATTGTCCATTCGGGCAATAATTTCGTCAACGTAAGCGACGGTAAGTTTGCTTATCGCCGTATCGTACAGTGTTCCCAGTTTTTTGCGCACAAAGTCGCTTGACTGCGCTTCGGCAAAAAATTCGTCGCCGCTTTCAAAAAATTCCCATATGTCGTAGCCGCGCCGCGCAGGCACTTCCGCTTCGGCAAGGGCTATCAATGCTTTTTGATCTGTGGAATATTGCATCAGGTAATCCTCTGCCGTTACACCCTGTATTTACGGTCAAGCGTGCGATATTGCAAACTTTCGGCAATGTGTCGGCTTGTGATGTTTTCGCTGCCGTCAAGGTCGGCAATGGTACGCGCAACCTTAAGTATGCGGTTGTAGGCACGCGCGGAAAGATTGAGCTTTTCAAAACTTTCACGCAACATTTCCGTAGATTGATGGTCGATTTTGCAATATTTTTTGATGTCCGACGATGACATCTGACTGTTTGTGTGTTTGCCGCTTGCCCCAAGGCGTGCTTCCTGCACCGCTCTGGCACGGTTTACGCGCTCGCGGATGGTTGCGCTGTCCTCGGCAAGGTCGTCGGTTTGCAGTTCGTCGTAAGTAACGTTGTCAACTTCCACGTGTATGTCAATGCGGTCAAGCAGCGGTCCGCTCAGTTTGCCGAGATACCTGTGTATCTGCGACGGACTGCAGGTACATTCCGCAGTGGCACTGCCGTAGTTGCCGCACGGACAGGGGTTCATGCTGGCAATAAGCATAAAGTCGGCAGGGTATGTGACCGATATGGCGTTGCGCGCCACGGTAATTACGCCGTCCTCAAGGGGTTGGCGCAAGGTTTCCAACGTCTGGCGGCTGTACTCGGGCAACTCGTCCAGAAACAGCACGCCGTTGTGCGCAAGGCTTATTTCCCCCGGGCGAGCCTTGTTGCCGCCACCCGTCAACGCCACCATTGTACTGCTGTGGTGAGGAGTACGGAACGGGCGTTGGTAGATAAACCCATGGTCCAGTTTGCCGCATACGCTGTGTATCTTGGCAACTTCAAGGGCTTCGTCAAAGGTAAGCGACGGCATAATGGACGGCACTGCGCGCGCCATCATGGTTTTGCCTGCACCCGGCGGCCCGATAAGCAGTATGTTGTGACCGCCTGCAACGGCTATTTCCATTGCGCGTTTGGCGGCGTACTGCCCCTTGACATACTTAAAGTCGTTGTCTGCGTGGTGAGTTTCGACGTCGCTTGTCCAGTTGCGGATTGCAAGCGGCGCAATGTCCGACGTACCCAGCGCAATGCTTACAGCCTGAGAGAGGCTACCGACGGCGTAGATTTCCGCGCCTTCGATAAACACGCACTCGTCGGCGTTGTCCGCAGGCACTACAAACACCTTTTCACCTTGCTGACGCGCGGAAATAATCATCGGCAAAATGCCGTTTACACGGCGCACTTCGCCGTTTAGCGACAACTCGCCGAGAAACACGATGTCGTGACGAAGCTGTTCGTAGGGAATTTGTTTGCTTGCCGCCAGCATACCTATGGCAATAGGCAGGTCGTACATCGTGCCTTCCTTCCTTTGGTCGGCAGGTGCAAGGTTGATTACTACGGAAGCCACAGGATAGTTGTAGCCGCTGTACTTCATTGCCGAACGAACGCGTTCCTTGCTTTCCTTGACGGAAGTGTCCGCAAGCCCCACTATGTCGTAACTCGGCATGCCGTTGTGCAGGTCGATTTCCGCCTGAACGGGAAAACCGTCGATACCTTTAAGCCCAAGACTTTTTACCAACGCCAGCATAAAACTCTCCTCTTTGTGCTAATTTGTCCGTCGCGCGGATTGGATTGTCGGTGCAAAAAACAAACAAACGCCACTTCACCATTCCACATTACAGTATAACAATTTTGCGCTCAAAAGACAAGTGTTTGACTACCAAAAACACAATACTGCGCTCATTTTGACGGCGGCGCGGCAGTAATAAAAAGGGCAAGCACCTTTGCGATGCCTGCCGCTTTTGTTGCCATTTATTAGTTGCCGCTCTTGACTTTTGCTGCCTTACCTGTGCGTTCACGCAGGTAGTACAACTTGGCGCGTTTAACACTGCCCTTGCGTACAACAATGATGCTGTCGATCTTGGGGCTGTGTACGGGGAATGTACGTTCAACACCGATGCCGTTGCTGATACGACGAACGGTAAATGTTTCACGCAGACCGCCGTGCTTGCGAGCGATTACGATACCTTCGTAAGCCTGGATACGTTCCTTGTTACCTTCGATAACCTTGAAGTTGACGCGTACGGTGTCGCCCACGTTGAAAGAGGCAACTTCGCGCAAAGATTCTGCTTCGATTTGCTTGATGATGTCCATTGTGACTTTTCCTCCAAAAATATTTGTTAACTAAGCGTTCATGCGCAAGTGCCAGAGGACCGCCCGAAGTCTTACTGATGTATTGTAGCACAACTGCCATCAAAGTGCAACTGTTTGACAATTGTTTTGCAAATTTTACCGTAATTTTTTTGCACGCGTTTTGCGCGCGGTTTTTGGGGCAAGATTGTGCGTGTTATAGCAAGTTACGATTACGCAAACGTTTACCACTCGGAACGAAGAAGAAAATCGGCGATGTGCACTATTTCTATTCCATTGTCGTTGCCTACAGACAGACCGTCGGCAGTGACAACGTATTTGTGGTAATTGTCGTTCAACTTTGCAAGATTTTCCGTTTCGCGACTGCTGTCGTCGGGCAGATTGCGGCACACCTGCACGTAAATGCGGTTGTTTTCCTTTGTGGCAACAAAGTCGATTTCCTTGTCACCCAGTTTGCCGACATACACATCGTAACCGCGACGTTTCATTTCAAGGTAGACAATGTTTTCCAGCATCGCCGACACCATTTTACCGTCAAAGCCTGCCTTTGCGTACCGGAGCGAAACGTCGGAAAGGTAATACTTTTCCTGCGTTTTCAACACCTGTTTGCCCTGCAAATCAAATCGCTTGCACGGGTACACGATAAAGGCTTCGGTAAGCCATTTGATGTAGTTGTAGATTGCTTCGACGGAAACACTGCGGCGTTCACCCTTCAGAAAGGCTACAACATTGTTTGCAGAAAACGTTTTGCCGACATTTTCGACAATGTACCGCACCACCCTGTCAAACAATTCCTGATTGCGTATGTCGTGGCGACGGGCAATGTCGTTTGTAATTACCGTTGAGTAAATGCCGTCAACTATCTGATACGCCGAATGTCTGTCAAAGTCCGAAGCGGCAATCACGGGGAAGCCGCCGTACTGCAAATAGTCGGTAAACACGGACGCCGCGTCGGCATTTGTCTTGCCGCGAAACGTAAGATACTCGGCAAACGACAACGTGTACACAGGCAACAAAACGTAACGTCCGGTAAGGTAGGTGGAAATTTCCGCAGACATAAGTTTGCTGTTACTTCCCGTCACGTAAATGTCCGCATCTGCACTTTCCAGAAGAGTGTTTACGCTACGTTCCCAACCGTCGATTTCCTGCAATTCGTCAAGCAGTAAGTAGCAATGCCCTTTGCCCTGCATTGCGGCAACAATGTCGCTGTGCATTTCCGAAGCGGTCATCGATTCGTATCTGATGTCGCTGTAATTACGGGCAATTATGTTGTCGGGGCTTATTCCGCGACGCAGCAATTCCTCACGCAACAACAGCAATATCGTCGATTTTCCTGAGCGACGAACGCCTGCCAGAATTTTGACAAGCGGCTTGTCGATAAACGGGGCAATTGCATTTATGTAAGTGGGTCTTTCAAACATATCCAAACCTCGCAAAACAAATTACATTGATTCAATACAATTATATCCGTTTAATTACCGATTGTCAAAAGTTTTTACGGAATTTCAGCAAAAACTTTGTATTTTGTTCCACTTTTTCGGTCACAAGAGCAAAAACTTTGTCGAAAATGTACTATTTCGCTATTGAACTTGTGCACAATAAATACTCTTCAAGTTAACTTTAATTTTCGTCGGTCGTTGAATTTGAACACACGGACAATCGACAAAAAGCAAACAAAAAGAGGCAAGCCGTAGCCTGCCTCTTTTCTTATTCTTCTATTAGAAAAGTTCAATTGAAGTTACATAAGTTGCATTGCTAGTATCTTTCTTAACGACAACTTCTGCTTCGGCTTCAGTGAATTCAAGTTCAATTACATAGTAATAAACTGTGTAATTTTTATCATTCTTCAAACCAGAATCTTCTCTTGCTGAATTGATTGCACTTGCATCATATGTAAGTGCTGTGCCGCCAACAGTAATAGTCAACTTATTACTGTCTGTATAATCAAATGTGTTTTCGACAACAATACGAATTTTCTTAAAAGTTCCTGTAACAGAGAGAGTTCCAGAATTTTTCTTAAATTGAAGAACATCCAAGGTATTATTAGCATTACCCAAAACGTCTTTCGTTGTTACAGTATAGGTACCAACTGTGTGTTCACCATCATAGGTGGCATATGACGTTCCTGTAAGTCCATCAAACAATGCGTTTCTGTTAAGAGTAAGTTTAGCAGTTTCCGCAGGTGTTGAAGAAGCACTCTTTACCAAAATACTAACTTCAGCCGTTCCTTCGGTGGAATCGATTGTAAACTTTGCAGTAGCTTTAACTGTTGTATTAGCCTCGGGCAATGTTGCAGCAGAAACCTTAAGACCGTCCGTGCTGAGAGCAACAACCGTTGTGTCGGCAGGAAGCGTCCAGGTGATGGTCAAGCCGTCAACCGTGGGCAGAGCAACTTCCGTTGCCGCGGTGTCGATTGTTACGGTTTTAGCTTCAAGAGCAGCCTTAGCCTTAGCAATCTTTTCTTCCGTCGTATAAGTCTGGATGGTGCCGTCGATTTGCATAATCCAGGCATTCTTCATTTCCTTGGTTCCGTTGTAGTTGGTCATTTTACCATAGACAACGATAAGGCTGCCAACGTCGGGCTTGTTTTTGAGATCATTAAAACCAATCGTACCGTCAAAGTTGTATGAACCGTAAACGATAAGCGTTTTGCCGTCTCTATCCTCAATCGTAAGGGTGCCGTATTGTGCTTTTTCGATAGACTTGATGTAGCCCATCGTGTAATACTTTTCTTTGGTTGTGTTACCTGCTTCGGGGACGGTTGCTTCAAGTTGTGCATAGGTCTTGAGTTCAACATCAAGTTTGCATTCCCAAGCAGCGCGAACGATTTCCTTGCAAATCTTAACCTTGATTTCCTTGGTCTCTTTGATGTCGCCGCGTGTAAGAGTTGCGGTAAGGGTGATTTCAGCGTCAGCATCTTTAGGCAACTTGGAAACGTTCAATTTGCCCGCTTTGATTGTTGCGTATTCGTTTTCAGCAACAGTCCATGCAATTTTTACCGAAGTGTAAGTTTTACCTGTTGTAGCAAGGGTAACGTCGCCGGTCGCTTTAATGTCGCTAATCTTGAGTGCGGCAAGTTCGGCGTCAACCTTTTCTTTTGCCGTCTTGGGTGTAACTTCTTCGGTGCAGACAATTTTGGTTACCTGGATAGTGAGGTACTTGTTTGCGCTGAATCCACGAACATAACCGTATGCTTCGATGTTTTTGCCCGTGTAGTCTTCGGCAACGTCGGAAATGGTTGTGTTGGTGTACAGGCTAAGGAGTTGCTTGTCGTTGTACATAGCTTTAGCATAACCACCGCTTACGGCGTACTTGACGCCGGTAACCTTGTAGTACTTACCGGTCATAGCGGTAATTGTTTCGTTGCTGAGTTTGCTGAGGTCAATTGCTTCAGCCTTCAGTTCCGTTGCGGTTGCTTCGGTGTAACCTGTCTTGCCTACAACCTTAACGTTTGTTGTACCGAGTTGAGGAACACCACTGTTTACGGAACGAGTACCGTAAGCGATGATTTCGTCGCCAAGGGCAACTTCAAACTTGTTGTAACTGAATACAGAACCCGTTTCATCGGCAATAACAAACGAACCTGCCTTGCCTTCGTCGGCACCTGTAGCCATTACGTGACCTTTAAGAGCATAGGAAACTTCGTCGTCGGTCTTTGCTGCAAGGAAGTCTGCAATTGTGGTAAACACAAGTTTAGGCACTGTGTAATTGAAGGTAACAACTTCCTTTGCGCCGTCCTTTTCAAGCGTAGCGGTAAGGACGTAGGGGATGTCTTCGCTTTCGGACTGGAACACGCTGATGGTGATTTGTCCGTCGGCCACTTCCGTGCCAACCTTAACTTTGTCTTCGGTAACGTTAACAGACCACTTGATGGGGTATGTATTTCCGTCAACCTTAACTTGCGCAACGCGCTTGTAGTCGGCAGGCGTGGACGTAGCATCGCTTTGATACAAAGCCTTTACGTTTTCTGCAGCCTTCTTCAATCCGTCGCTCGTCTTGTTGTCTGTCGCACAAGCGGCAAGCACTACGGAAAGGCACATCACAAGGGCAAGCACTATGATTGCTAACCTTTTTTTCATGATTTCTTCTCCTTTAGAAAAAATTTTTCTAATATCAACACGGACTTTGCCCGATGTTGTAAAATGGAACAATGTGGTTTTATCCGTCGCAACCGACTGTCGCTAAGCGACCGATTGCGACAAATATGCGCACAAAACGCACCACTGAAAGGAAACTACTTTACGGCAATGTCTTCCCAGACGAGTACGCGCACCTGATAAGCACCGTTGTAGTAGTCAACAATGCCCACAACGTCGATTGTCTTACCGTCAAGGGCAGCTGCGGTAACAAGTTTACCTTCGCTGTCGTACAACTTTTCGGTACGAACGGTGATCGTTTTGCCGTCGGTTGTCGTGCATGTGAGGCTCATTGCCCCGTCGCTGCTTCCTCCGTTGTTGGTTGTGTAAACGTCGGTTACTACAAGACCTTTCATGGAAACGAGCGTATTCATTGCGACAAGACCGCTTTCAAACGACTTCATTTCCGTTTCGTCACTGCCGACCTTGGGAACTTCGATTGTTACGTTGTCCGTCAGTGTCGCGCCGGTGATTTCCGTCGCTACGACATTGACATTTTTCTCAAGCAATTGCACATTGCGCGGGTCATCCGGCTTCATATCACGATATCTGATGTCGGCAATCTGGTATGTACCGCCCGATTCGTAATACTGCATGGATCCGACAACACGTACACGGTTGCCTACACCCGTCATAATGTCACGGAATGTACCCTGATTGTAACCGAGGAAAATCTGAATACCGAAGTAGCGTTCCGTTTCGGCATCGAATTCCTGCACATAAACGGTGTTTTCGTTAACCTTTACCACCACTGCGTCGAAAGCGACAATCTTCCCTTTGTAAGTTTCGGCATTAAGACGAAGTTGTTTCAAGGTAAGTTCGATTGCCTCACCGTGATAAGTGTCAGGGTCTTCTTTGCCGCTGTACAGGTACAGTTTCTGGTCGCGAGCCTGCGTAAGGGCCTTTGTGCAAACTTCGCCGTAACGGTTGTTACCCGTTTTGGAACCGGCTGCAAGACCGCTTTGAAGAATTTCAAGGTTGAGGTTACGGTAATCTTCCGTTTCGGAATTGCGGTACCACACCCAGACAAGGTAACGAGCGTTGGTAGAGTCGGTATTCCATTTACCGTCGTCAGTGTCCGATTCGATTACGATGGATTGAGCACCGGCAAGTTTCTCGCGAGTAAAGTTGGACGCAGTCTTACCATAGTCTTCGATTATACCGGTAGACTCCGGGGTGTCGACTGCAAGATATCTTGCCTTCAACACACCCTGAGCAAACAGGTCGTAATCTTTGTGGTTTTTGTCAACGGAAAAGTGCGTTGTATCGCCATCGATATAGCCGACGGCAACGCCGTTTACCACGCGCACTTTGGCGTCAATGATTTTTGCAGTGGAAGAATTGAGGTCCAACTTCAACTGCGATACATAATCTACTACTTCTTTGCCCGGATTCGGTGGGTTGATATTGTTGTTGTCGTTGCAGGCAACAAGCGCAGACAAGCACAACACCGCTATCAGCAGGACAAGAATCGATAAATACAAAGATTTTTTCATTTTGTTTAAGCCGTTTTATAAAGTTTTTTTTGCGCGATTAGTCGGCAGCGAATTCACATTCTTCGATTGCAGCCGCAAATGCGTCCTTAATTTGCTTGTCGATGTCGCCACTGAGACCGAGGCACTTAGCAAGCAATGCGCCTACCTGGTCACGAGCCTTGGACGAACCGTTGAATGCAGGGCTTGTGTAGTACGCTTGTTCCTGAGCCATACAAACCTTTGTAGAAAGTGCGGCAAGGTGAGTGTAACCGTCTGCACTTTTAATATGCTTGGCAAATACGGCATTTTCCATAACGCTCTTGATTACGGGTACGTAACCGGATGCAATGGAAAATTCAGCTTGGAATTCCGGCGTTGTCGTCAGATACTTGAGGAAAATCCAGGAAGCGACAACTTCCTGCGGATTGTCCTTTTTGAAGATACAAACGCTGGGGCCCTGGCTGATAACCTTCTGGTTGTTTTTGTCAGCCTGAGGAATTTCGGCGATACCTACTTCAAACGTGTCCGTTGGCGGCGTCTGGTGGGTTGCACCTGCTGAAGAACCGATAGAAATGTAACTGCGGATGATGGGTGTGCCGTCTTCCTTAGTAGCGTTGGGGGCAGCCTTGGGTTCGTTTACAAACAAGCCGCTGGTGTAACTGCCGTACAATTTCTGTGTGGTAAGGTAACCCTTTGTATACCACTCGTTGAACTTTTTGATGAAGTTGCGGTTGGTTTCGTTGTCAAACAGGAAAGAGCCGTTGCCGTTTGCGTCAACTTCGGTGTAGGGGCTGCCGAGTTGTTCGCACATGGTGATAAACCAGTTTGCTTCACTGTCGTAACCGAGAGGAATGCTGTACTTGTCGATTGACTTGATTTTTGCGCATACTGCTTCAAGACTTGTCTTGTCGTTTTCGTCTGTGCTGAACCAGTGGTCGGGTACAGGAATGTTATTTTTATCGAAAAATGTCTTGTTGTAATACATTACTTCGGTAGACTTGCTTAAGGGCATCGAGTACATAAGACCGTCACCGAAAGATGAACCCTCATTGTAGTAGCCCTGGATGAAGTCATTTTTCTGAGCATCTGTCAGACCGAGGATTTCCGTAGGATTTTTTTTATCGTTACGCTTGGTTTCGTATGTGCTGGAAATCAGGTTGTCAAGCGTTGCAACTGCGCCGGAAACGTTGTACAGAGCAACGTGGTCGGGGTAGCAGTAAGCAAGGTTGGGTTGCTCGCCGACAGTGATTTTGGTCTTAATCTGGTCGCGAACGTCATCGTAACCGCCGATTTTTTCCCAAGAAACGTGGATGTTGGGATACAATTTGTTAAACTCTTCAATGTAGATATCCAGCACGTTGGACAGGTTTTGACCCATTGTGTGCCAGAAAGTGATCGTCACATCACTTCCGTCGTAGCCGCCTTCGGGTACTTCGAAGTTGGGAAGCGCGGCTTTGGGACCGCAACCGACAAGAGCGACTACTGCCGACAGGCAAAGAACAACTGTCAAAACAATTGCAGAGAACTTTTTCATGTTTTCCTCCGAAAAGATTTTATTAAAATGCGCCGTGCGCAGATTAACCTTTGATACCGCTGCGGCTGACACCCTTCATGATGTACTTGCGCAGGAAAATGAACACAAGGAACAGCGGCAAAGACACCATTGCTACCGCCGCCATTTGTACGGGGATGTTGGCATCACCGTTTACGTCGGTAAACGCATTGCGCAAACCGTTGGTGATAAGACTGTGGTTTACGTCGTTACCTACAACCAGGCGTGGCCACACGTAGCTGTTCCACGCGCCCATCATCTTGAGAATGGTGATGGAAATAAGCGTGGGCATTGCAAGGGGAATCATTACTTTCCACAAATACTTGAGATCGCTTGTACCGTCAACCTTTGCGGCGTAGTACAATTCGTCGGGGATTTGCAGGAAGTTCTGACGAAGCAGGTAAATGTAGAATACACTTACAAGGAATGGGACAATAAGCACGATAAACGTACCGCCGTTACTCGTCCACTTGAACACCTGAGAAACGGTGCCGTAGTTGGTGATTGTAAACAATTCGCCGGGGATCATCATTGTTGCAAGCAATGCGCCGAACAGAATGTTTTTGCCCTTGAACTCGAGACGGGCAAATGCAAACGCCGACAAAACCGTGATAACAAGGCTGAGCACGGTGCTTACAACGCCTACATACATCGTGTTGAGGAACAACTGACCAAGACTACCCGTGCTGAACGCTTCGGCGTAGTTGTGCCAAAGTATCTTGCGAGGGAAGAATGTAGGTACAGACTGACGATATTCGTCAAGAGACTTCAACGACGAAATAATCATCCAGTAGAAGGGGAACAGCACGATAAGTGCCATTATTCCAAGGAACAAATACAGCAAAACCTGCACGATTGTGCGCACCACCTTCTGACGGGCGGTAACTTTTGCCATGTCGCGTTCCTTCATGGTGTGAGCGTCTTTGGGCACGGCTGTATCTGCCGCTTGTGCGGTGTCTACGCCCGTGTCGACTTCGGTGGCAGCGTCAAGCACTTCGTCGGTTTTCGACGTAGTTTCTTCGACATTTTTGTTGATGTCTTGCATAGATCTGCCCTCCTTTTAATAATGTACCTTACGCTTACTTACCTGCAGGTTGATAAGCGTAATAATAAGAATGATTACAAACAGAATGAGTGCAGCTGCACTTGCGCGACCTTCATGGTTTCCGATTGCGTCGTAAATGAAGCCTACCATCGTGTTAAGTCTGCCGGCGTCGCTGGGCGGACCCATTGTTTCGCCGAAGATACCTACGATACTGCTGTATTCCTTAAATCCGCCGATAAAGCCGGTAATTACTACGTATGCAATCATCGGTGACAGAAGGGGTACGGTAATGCGCCAGAAGGTGCGTTGACGACTTGTACCGTCTACCTTTGCCGCTTCGTAGTACTGTTTGTTGACGCTTTGCAAACCGCCGAGCAATACCAATATCTTGAACGGAAGAGCATTCCATACAATATATATAGTCATAACGGTGATGTTTGCTATGTAACTCGAACCGTAGTTGATCCAGTTGACAGGCGGAATACCGAACACGCCGAGAACGTTGTTGATAATACCGGCAGTCTGAATAAGTTCCGCTTCCTTGCCGATGTTGTTACCTACAATATTGAACATTGCGGCAAAAACCATACCGATTGCGATACTGTTTGTAACGTACGGCAGGAAAAAGATTGTTTGCAAAAGCCGTTTCAGCGGTCTGATTGCGTTGAGACACACCGAAATGAGCAATGCAAGCAAAGTGCTGATGGGTACGGTAAGCACCGTAAGCAAAGCCGTGTTGCCGAGACACTTCAGAAAGCCGCGGTATTGAATTACCTTTTTGAAGTTTTCGATACCGAACGTATACGTTTTACCGCCGATTTCGCCCATTTGCGAATATCCGTTGAGGAACGCCATACGCAGTGTGTTGAAAATGGGCCAGACCGTAAATATCAACAGCAACACAATTGCCGGCGACAGATACAGCCACGCCTTCCATTGTTGTTTATTGTCTACCATTGTGTTACCTCTCGTTGTTAAAGTACAATCTTGCTTCCGTTTCGGCGTCGAAGATAAACACCTTGTGCGGTTTCAGATTGAAGCGCACCACGGGGTTTGCTGTGTCGATTTTGTTGTCGGCGTCGACGATGGAACGAATGATGGGGTTTTCCGAAAACTCGTGCGTGGAAACGATGCTGACGTCACGTCCCATAACTTCCACGTTGGACAGTTTGCAGTGAAGCACACCGCTGTCGGGAGCATAGATAAAACCTTCGGGACGGATGCCGACATGTACTTCGCGGTCGTCGATACCCGGCACATCCAGCACTGCGTCATCGCCGATGTACAGTTTGCCAGCCTTGACCGTACCCTTGAACACGTTGATTGGCGGCGTTCCGAGGAACTTGGCTACAAACAGGTTGATGGGGTTGTCGTACACTGCCTGCGGTTCGCCCGTTTGTTGCACCACTCCGAGTTTCATTACCACAATCTGGTCGGAAATGGACATTGCTTCTTCCTGGTCGTGGGTTACAAACACCGTCGTAATACCGGTTTCGCGCTGAATACGTTTGATTTCTTCACGCGTTTGCAGTCTGAGGCGTGCGTCGAGGTTGCTCAGGGGTTCGTCCAGAAGCAGTACGCGGGGCATCTTGACAAGTGCGCGCGCAATTGCTACACGTTGTTGCTGACCGCCGGACAGCTCGTGCGGTTTGCGGTCCATAAGTTCGTCTATCTGCACCAGTTTTGCCACATGGTAAGCACGTTCCAGCATGTCCGCCTTCTTCATCTTGTCCGCGCCTTTCAGGTTTTCAAGCGGAAACATAATGTTTTGTTTGACCGTCATGTGCGGATACAGGGCGTAGTTCTGAAATACAAGACCTATGCCGCGGTTTTCGGGACTGAGTTCCGTAACGTCCTCTTCTCCGAAGAAAATTCTGCCCGCGGTGGGCTTTTGCAGACCGCTGATCATATACAGCGTGGTACTTTTACCGCAACCCGAAGGTCCCAGAAGACCGATAAGTTTGCCGTCGGGAATTTCGTAATTAAACTTGTTTACGGCAATTACTTCCTTACCCTTTTCGTGTCTGCTTTCAAAAATCTTGGTCAAATCTTGCAAAACAACTTTCATGTGGATGTCCTTCCTTCAATTATTTTACCGACATAATTACAATTGTATATTAGCTTGTTTTTAGCTTGCCATTTTACACAACTTGCTTCTGCACGTGCGCGACGGCAATAAATAAAGCCAAAGTAATAAAAATATCGCTTTGACTTTGTTTTTGAGCCTATTCCTCGGGCAAAAACACGTCAAGAGCCGTATCGGCGACGAGAAGTGCCGTGGAAATTCCGCCTAAAATATATGAAATTGTCATTGTGGCATTTCTGCCTGCTACACGTGCGGCGGCAACAGACGTGTAAGCCGTCGTATTGGTGAACAAAATGAGAAATACGATATACGCAATTGCCAAAGCAATCGCGCTACCCTTCAGAATGTAATAAGGTACTATTTTGTCCTTCATTTTTGCGCTGACAAATGCGCATACGCCGCTGCCGAAAGAGAAAATTACCGACAAAATCAGCCATTGAGAGGAATTGCCGAAAGTAAGGTCCGACATAAGCATGTAGACAAGTCCCGCTACGAAAATGGAAATGGTAGCCGCGTAATACACAATTGTTTTGATTGTGGCTCTGGTCATAAAAACCTCCGATCCGTTGTCAATAATTTTGCTGTTCCGACTGCTGACGGGACACTTCCGCCTTGTAATCGACAAGGCTGTCGTAATTGTCGAAAATCATCTGCGTTGCCATGTCCACCACTACGGTGTTGGCAAGCAAATCGTGAATAAACGAGTTTGTTTTTGTTGCGATAACGAGGACAATCTGCAACAGCGCGAGCGCGACGAGGACGATAAGCCCTACGATGCCCATAATGTTGAACATGATGCACACCACGATAAGCACAGGCACCATAGTTTCTATTGTGTATTTGCCGAGAATTGCGCGGACAAACATCGCAAACGGAGTAACCCGGACGCCGTTACCGAACACAACGCCGATGTTGAACACCTTTTTGCCTAACGTCTGACCGTTTTTAAGAATCAGCGGCACGACGAACTCCACAAGCAGTATCGCAACCAATATGGAAATGCTGGTAATCATAAACACGAGACTTGTCACCAGTTGGTATTCCGCCATGGCTCCGCTGTCGTTTATCAACGCCTTGTATGCTTCGTCGTACTTTGCCTTTTCCTCTTCGGTAAAGGCTTCGTACTCCTCGGCGGTAATGCTGAACTTGACGTTGTACTGTTTTTCGTACTTGTCGTAGTAGACTTGCAGGTTTTCCGAGTGTTTGTCGTAACCCGTTGCCCAACTGAGCAGCAACGCCACGCCCACTGCAATGATTGCAACCAATATCAAATCCAGCAAGAAAGCCGAAATTCTTTTTAAGAAACTTGCTTTTTGAATGTCGTAAATCATCCGCAGGCAACCCCGAACCTACCGCAACCTTTTGTCACGGTTAAAAGTTTTCGCTTTATGTCACACGTCTCTTTGCCGCGGCAAAACGCTCGCAACCGTTCACACGCTTTGTGCAAATATCACGGTAAACGCATGTAAGCAACACGTTTTTCCACCGCAAAAACTCTTTTTATAATATATTATCGATACTTTGTCCGTATCCTTTTAATATCATAACACAGTTTGTCGTTTCAATCAAGGCAAAAATGTAAATTCGCGACTAATTTTTTATTTATTACGACAAATTTACTTAAACTTTACCCGATTTTTGCATTTTTCGCGTTATCCAACGACTGTTTGACATCAAAACTCACGCCGCGTAATCGTATTTTCCGACAAAATTTGCCGCAAGACAGTACTGAACAGGTGCGACCTCAGACAACGAAGCCGTAATCGTAACGTCCTTTGTAAGGATGTCGCGGTTTGTAAACACGTTTTTGCCGTTGTAGTCGTCGGAATTTATCGTGCCGACTTTCAATATGTAGTCGCGCGTCATTTCGCGGTAGTTGTACTTGCTGCCGTCCGCCTTGGTAAGGGCAATCGGTTTCATACGTCCGCTTTCAAATGCCGAAGCAGCGCGGTCGTACATGCGGTTGGAATTCTGGTGCAACAGCACGTAGTCGATGATTGCAATCTTGTACACGTGCTTTGCGTCGTTTACCACCTTTTCGCCGGACACGCGCCAGAAGTAATTGTTTCGCGCCAGCGTAATAAGGTTTGTACCGGTAACTTCGGCGATGTACACCACGTTGTCGAACGGCAACGATTCGTACAGTTTGCCGTAGGTGATTGTGCCGCCGGGCAGGTCGGTACGCGCCTGGTTGGTAAGTGCAAGCACGATGTCGTCGTAACCTTGGCTCACGGCGTATTCCGCCATGGCGCGGCAGGCAAGACGAGGCATTTCGGCATTGTAGCCGAGATAAGAGTCAACATTGCCCAGTTTTTGCGCAGCCATCTGTTCGTAATCTTCGGCATAGGTGTCGACGATTTGCTGAATTGATTGGTCGCTGTCCCACGATGAACTGTAACTGATATTTTCGTAGGTGTTACAGGACACTTCGCCGCTCGCAGTCACGTCAAGTCTGACATGAGACACCATCTTACCGTAACTCATTCCTTGCAGGAAGGGCGTGCCGCCGACCGTAATGTCGCATTCGTCGGCGTGACTGTGTCCGCAAAATACGGCGTCGGCGTAGTCGTCGATGTCAAAGTCGCTGCTTGCCATAAACAAAGTGTTTTGTGGAGCGTGAATGCTGACCACCACCACGTGGCAACCTTCTTCGTAGCGCAGTTTCTGCGACAAACCGGGGATGATTTCGCGCGGGTCCTTAAAGCCGATGTCCTGTACGAGGTTGGAACTGATCGAAGTAATCTGGTCCTTGCCTATCACGCCGATAATTCCCACTTTAAGACCGTTAGGAACTTGTTTGATTGTATATTCGCGCGCGATGTCGCTTGCAAATTCGCCGAACTCACGCGTTTTTGCGTCCCACTTGTAGATGTTTGCGCCAAGGAAGGGCGTTTTTGCGTATGCCGACAGTTCTCTGACCTTGTCAAGCCCCCAGTCAAACTCGTGGTTGCCATAGGTAAAACTGTCAAAGCCGATGTTGTCCATGCAGTCGGTAAGCAATTTGCCGTAGTTACTGTTGCTTGCCACACTGCCCTGAAACATGTCGCCGCTGTTAATCAGCAAAGTGTTTGCGTTATCCAGTTTGCGCTGTTTGAAGTACATGCCGAACTGGGCAATACGTTCCACCTTGCCGTGGAAATCGTTGATTGCGTACAAATCCAGCGACGTATCTTCAAGCACTATTACGGGGATCACGCCTGTAATTTCATATCCGCAGAAGCAGGTGGATTTTTTGGTGCCTTCGCTTGTGGTAGTTGCAGGCGTTACGATTGTCCAATCGGTAAACTCGTGGACCGACGTTTTCTTTTGACCGCACTCGCAGGTCTGCCAGTGATTTACGTCGTCATGCTTGTAGTCACCGTCAAAAACGTGCACGTGCGGTTTAGTTCCGCCGTTGTTACTACCGCCGCCTATTCCGTCACAGGCGACAAACGCCACCGACATACAAAGGCACAGCACAAGGCACAAAATAACTAAAATTCTTTTGTTCATCCGTTTCTCCGTTGTTGAGTAAAATAATATGTTTAAGACAACCCGACACAGACTCGAAGCCGTGCCGAACAAGTTTTTGTCGTCAGAGGATTGCACAACAGGGCGCAGATGCCCCGCAAAAAAAAGCCGTTTGCGCAGCGACGTCAGGCAATGTGCAAATTCGGCAACACAAACCTTTCGGCGAAATATTTGCGGTTGGTCACAAACAATCCCTTGAATGACAATTATACACCTTTGTTGAGAATAAGTAAAGGGGTAAAGCGCAAAATTGCCTTACCCCTTTAATGAAAATTACATTGATTTTAATCGCTTATGGTCATTGTCGCATTACAGAATGCTGATTTTGTCCGCAAGCAAACGCAACTAACGTTCAAGAATTGCCTTGATACGACGTACGCCGCTGCTGCTGGATTGCTCCTTCTGAATGACGAAATGACCCAGTTGTCCGGTGTGTTCCGCGTGAGGACCGCCGCAGATTTCCTTGCTGAAGTCACCCATTGTGTACACCTTGACTACTTCGCCGTACTTGTCGCCGAACAAACCGATTGCGCCCGTTTTGCGCGCCTCTTCGACGGGCATTTCTTCGCAGGTAATCGGCAAGTCGCGCTGAATTGCGTCATTGACAAGACGCTGTGTTTCTGCAATTTCTTCCGCCGTCATCGGACGAGAGAAACTGAAGTCGAAACGAAGGCGTTCCGGCGTGATGTTGCTGCCCTTTTGCTTCACCTCGTCGCCCAGTACTTTTCTCAGCGCAGCCTGCAGCAGGTGAGTTGCCGTGTGCAGATAGGTGGTTTCGATTCCGCCGCCTTCCGCCATGCCGCCCTTGAAGCGTTGTTCGCTGCCTGAATGCGACTTAGCCTGGTGCTCGGCAAACTTTTGTTTGAAACCTTCCACGTCAACGGTGTAACCGTTTTCCGCAGCAAGTTCCTCCGTCATTTCGATGGGGAAACCGAACGTGTCGTACAGTTTGAACGCAGTGCCGCCGGGAACGACGTTGCCCTGAATGTGGCTGATAACCTTGGTAAATTCCTTTTCGCCTGCAACAAGCGTTTTGCTGAACTTGTCCTCTTCCTTATTCAGTTCGTCGATGATTTTGTCGTGATTCTGCGTAAGTTCGGGATAGACGTCCTTGTAGACGTCGATGTACACCTTGGCAATTTCCGCGATGCTGCCCTTTGGCATACCGAGACTGTTTGCCATACGCACCGCGCGACGGATAAGACGGCGAAGCACGTAGCCCTGGTCAACATTGCTTGGCACCACGCCCACGGGGTCGCCCAGCAGGAAAGTGCTTGTACGTACGTGGTCGGCGATTATACGCATTGCACGCATCGTCTTGGGGTCGGAGTTGTACTTTTTGCCGCTCAGTTCCTCGATTTTTGCAAACGCGCCCTGGAACAGGTCGATGTCGTAAACCGACTTGAATCCGTTAAGTACGCACACGGTACGTTCCAGTCCCATGCCGGTGTCGACGTTTTTCTGCGTAAGGGGCAGATAGGTGCCGTCCGCCTGACGGTTGAACTGCATAAATACGTTGTTCCAGATTTCCAGATACTTGCCGCAGTCGCAGGACGGATCGCAGTGATCGCTGCATGCGGGCTTACCCGTATCCCAGAAAATTTCCGTATCGGGACCGCAAGGACCAGTCGTGCCGGCAATCCACCAGTTGTGCTTTTTGGGCAGGTAGTAAATACGTTCCTTGGGAATACCGCACTCTTCCCACACCTTTGCGCTGTCCTCGTCGCGGGGCGCGTCGTCGTCACCTGCAAACACCGTTACGGAAATGCGGTCGGGGTCAAGTCCGAGATACTTCTTGCTGGTCAGAAATTCGTAACTCCACTTGATGGATTGGTGATTGAAGTAGTCGCCGAGACTCCAGTTACCGAGCATTTCGAAGAAGGTAAGGTGACTGTCGTCGCCGACTTCTTCGATGTCGCCAGTGCGCACGCACTTCTGTACGTCGGTCAGGCGGTGTCCCTTGGGGTGAGATTGTCCCATAAGGTACGGAATAAGCGGGTGCATACCTGCCGTGGTAAACAGCACGCTGGGGTCGTTTTCGGGAATAAGGCTTGCCGACTGAATTACGGCGTGTCCTCTCTCGGCAAAAAATCCGAGATACTTTTCTCTCAAAAATTCCGATGTGATTTTCATTGTAGTAGACCTCTGTCAAACTTTGTGTATTGTCGCGGCAATCAGGCACCTACGGAAAAACCGCACGTACAAAAGCCGCGTTTAATATTTATTTCTGCACGGTAAAGTGGGCAAAAAACGCAAACGTATGCAAAATTTGCTTACAAAAACATCGTTTTGCGCCTATCATAACAGTGCAAAAGACCGAGCCACCTAAGGCGCGGTCTTTGTAATAAATTCAATTGTAAACTACGCTTGCACTTCTCAATTGTAAACTACGCCTGCACTTCGCCGACAATCTTTTTTCTGCCGCGCTTTGCAATGAGCGAGTAGATGTAGAACAGCCAGTAGTAGGCAGGTACGACGTAGATGTAGATGGTACCGAACACCATGCCGCCGCCCAGCTTAGCCGAGTCGAACCAACCGAGAATCGTGCCGAGAATACCTGTCTGTTCGGGAATGATGCCGACCTGAAGAAGATATCCGAGGGCCGATACGATTGTCGTCAGAATTGCCATAACAAGGAAGAACCAGTTGCCTTTCTTGCTGCGACGTCCGCTGAAGATACGGATGATGACGACAAGCAGATGCATAACCATTGTGATTGCAAGGATTGCGCTGCTGACAAGCATAATCATCTGCGGTACGGACACGTTTTTGAATGCACCCATTCCGCTTCCGGTAAATGCACTGATAAGAATGTCAACAAGTCCGTTGCTGCCGATTACTTCGTCCCACAGGTATTTGCGGGTGTTTTCCGCACCGCAGACGTTGGTAAAACCGCCGTCTATACGAGAGGGAAGGAAACGTCCTACGGGTAAAATGATTGCGTAAGCAAACACAAGCAACAACAATGCTGCGACTATTGCGAATGCGCGACCGCTCTTTTTGCTGCGGGTCTTGTATTCGTACTTGACAAGCTTTTTGTTCTTTTGTTTCTTTGCCTTCTTGTCCGCTTTGGCGTCTGTCGAAGCGTCGGCTTGTTCGACCGTCGTTACGGGCGTAACTGCAACGGCGTTGGTCGTATCGGGGGAAACATATCCCACTGTTGCGAAACTGTGACCGCATGCGCAAACGTTTTCCTCGGCAGGCACTTCACGACCGCACTTCGGACAAATCTTTGTCATCGCGCCGCTTCTTATCGGCGTGCCGCAATTACGGCAGAAATTTGCCAGGGGACTGTTGCGGGTGTGACACTTGTGGCAAACAACCACTTCCTGCGGAACAACAAGTTTTGCACCGCATCTTGCGCAAAAACGAGCATTCAGCGAGTTGCTGTTGTTGCAATGCGGACAAATGTTGAAACTGTTTGAACTATTCATGCTTTTACCTCCGATTTAACCTCAGATTGTTGCTTGGGTGTACTGCAATTGGAACAGAATTTGTCCTCGTCATCATTGATATTGCCACAAACAGGACACTTCCACTTGCTGATTTTGTCGGGTTCCTCGCCCGTAAAAGACCATTGACAGTTACTGCAGAACTTGCTGTCCGAGGGGTTTTCCGCTCCACAGTTGGGACAGTACTTTTTGACGTCCTCCACAACCAGTTTAAGTCCGCAGGTATCGCAGAACTCTTCGTCGGGATCATTGAGTGCGCCGCAGTTAGGGCAAACCTGTTTCTGCCCGTCCATGTCGCTGAGCACCGTTTGCATTACCGCGCTGTCACCTACGTAGGACGTTACGTGTTCGACCTGCATTTCCACTACTTTTCCGCCTTCCATGCTGCCGAAACAGTGTTTGCACAAGCCTGTTTCCATGGGGTTGGGCTTTCCGCAAAACGGACACAATCTGCGTCTTACTATACGATGTTCGTGCAGGGCGGCAACGTTTGCGCCACACTTGTTGCAGTAAATCGCCGTAACGGGCACCTGTGCGCCGCAACTCGGGCACTTTGCCGTTTCCGGCGTGGGCAATGTCGTGTAGTCGGTTTCCGCAAGGGGTTGTTCCGACGGTACGACAAGACCTATCTCGGGTGTTTGTTCGGAGATGTCGGCGGTTTTGTTGTCGACGTCTGCGGAAAGCAACGCGCCGCACTCCGTGCAGTGCTCGTTACTTATGGCATTTGCCGCGCCGCAGTGAGGACAAGCAACTTCCTCCTTAAACACAAAACTGCTTGCGCCGCAATTACAACAGTACAAGGAGTCGTTTGTGTTTTCTTCTCCGCAGGATTTACACACTTTCATCCCGACACTACCTCCCGATTAGAATGTACATCATAATAACTATATACTATTTGACAGCTTTTGTCAACGTGTAAATTAAACGTTTTTGTTCAAAAAGGGATTGTTTTGACTTATTTGCCCGCTTTGAAACCGTCCTTAAGTCCTACTATTTCGTTAAAGACAAGTTGCCCGTCTTTGCTGTCGCGATCCAGTACATAGTAGCCTACGCGCATAAACTGGAATTTGTCGCCGACTTTTGCGTTTTTCAGGCTCGGTTCCACCTTGGCTGACACCAGTTTCATGCTGTCCTCGTTGAAACGTTGGTTGAAGTCGGTAATGCCGTTCACGGGGTCTGTAAGCAAACTTTGAAGTTTACGTACCGTCACGTCAACGCATGTTGCCGCGTCCACCCACTGGATTACGCCCTTAACCTTGATTCCGCTTTCGTCGTTGCCGCTTTTGCTGTTAGGAACAACCGAACAATGCAGTTCCGTCACGTTGCCTTCGCTGTCCGTCAACGCTTCGTCGCAGTGAATGATATACGCACCCTTCAAGCGCACGTATCCGTCCGGTTTAAGACGGTAATACTTAGGCGGCGGTACAAGTGCAAAGTCGCTTCGGTCGATGTACAACTCGCGGCTGAACGGCACATTGCGACAGGTCACGTTTTCGGCGTTGGGGTTGTTTTCGACAGCAAGTTCCTCACTGCCGTCGTAGTTGGTCAGCACCACTTTAAGAGGGTCGAACACCGCCAGCACGCGGTCAGTATTCTGATTGAGGTTGTCGCGCACGCAGGAGTACAGGTAGCCTTCTTCCACTTCGCTGTTTGCCTTGGAAACGCCGATACGTTCGCAAAAATCTTTCAATGCTTCGGCAGGAATACCGCGGCGACGAAGTCCCGACAGCGTAGGCATACGGGGGTCGTCCCAGCCCAGCACCTTGCCTTCGTCAACCAACTTTTTGAGATAGCGTTTGCTCATAATTGTGTTGGTGATGTTGAGACGAGCAAACTCGATTTGTTGCGGAAGCGGCTCGGGGAAGTCGCAATTTTTGACAACCCAGTCGTACAAGGGCCGGTGATCCTCGAATTCCAGCGTGCAGATAGAGTGCGTAATGCCCTCGTGCGCGTCCTCGATGGGGTGCGCGAAGTCATACATCGGGTAAATGCACCACTTGTCGCCCGTGTTGTGGTGGGTTGCGTGCAGCACGCGGTAAATGATGGGGTCGCGCATATTTACGTTGGGCGAACTCATGTCGATTTTTGCGCGAAGTACCTTTGCGCCGTCGGCATATTTACCGTCACGCATTTCATAAAACAGTTTAAGGTTTTCTTCCACGCTGCGGTTGCGGTACGGGCTTTCGATGCCCGGCTCGGTAAGGGTGCCGCGGCGTTCGCGGATTTCGTCGGCGGTTTCGTCGGAAACGTATGCTAAGCCCTTGTTGATAAGTTTGACGGCGCAATCGAACATTACGTCAAAGTAGTCGCTTGCAAAGTACAGATTGTCCCACTTGAAGCCCAGCCACTCGATGTCCGCCTTGATACTGTTGACGTATTCCTGGTCCTCCTTGCAGGGGTTGGTGTCGTCAAAGCGCAGGTTGCATGTACCGTTGTACTTTTGCGCTATGCCGAAGTTGATGCACAGGCTTTTTGCGTGCCCGATGTGCAAGTAGCCGTTGGGTTCCGGAGGGAAACGGGTCGCAACGGTAGTGACCTTGCCGCTTGCAAGGTCGGAATCAATTATTTCTTCGATAAAATTTCTGCTTTCTTCCATAAAAACACCCTTTTACAAACAAATGCTGCCGCACAAACGACCTTAATGTCGTTTCGTCACCGTCAGTTTTTGTTTTCTTCTCCTTCAAATTCGTCTATGTTTACGTCGCTTTCACCCTCGCCGACGTACTCGGGCACGTCGCCTTCGTCGGGCGGAATAAATTCGCCGCCTTCCGCTTCGCCCTCGCCACGGTAGCCTTCGGTAAGGTCGGGCAGTTCGCCGTTGCCCTGCTGTTCGGGCTCGTCGCCGCCCATTGCAATCTGCTGTTCGGCAAGGGTTTCGGCGTCCATAAAGCGCACGAATTTACCCAGCCAGAACAACTCGATGTTGCCCGTTTCGCCGTTACGGTGCTTGGCTACGATAAGACTGTGTTTTGTAGTACCCTTCTCTTCGTCCTTTTCGCGGTGAATAAACAGTACTATGTCGGCGTCCTGCTCGATACTGCCCGATTCACGCAAGTCGGACAGCACGGGCTCGCCACCGCCGCCGCTCTGACCGTCCTTGCCCTTGAGGTTACGCATTTCGGCGTCACGCTTCAACTGAGCAAGCGCGATGATGGGCACGTCCAGTTCCTTTGCCATAAGTTTAAGCGCACGGGTAATTGCACCGACTTCGTTTGCACGCCCTTGCTTGGGATCGATACCGCTGTTCATCAACTGAATGTAGTCGATGACGATCATGTCCAACCCGTGTTGCGCCTTAAGACGGCGGCACTGCGAACTGATTTCCGACGGGCGGATCTGCGCGTAGTCGTTACCGTACAGGCTCATTGTGGCGCAAATGGTATTTTGTGCGGCGCGGATACGTGCAAGGCTTGCGTTGGGGTCGGTAAACTGACCGCTTTTGATTTCCGCAAGGGGCACCGTGGACATACTGGACAGCATACGTTCGATAAGTTGCTGCTTGCTCATTTCCAGACTGTAAATGGCTACGGTTTTGCCCTGCTTGGCAACGTTTTCCACTATGTTCATTGCCATTGCCGACTTACCTACACCGGGACGTGCCGCAAGTACGATAAGTTCGCCGCCGTGCAGACCGTTGGTCATGCGGTCGAAACGTTTGAAGCCGGTCTGTATTCCGCGGAATTTGCCCGGGTTTACAAAACGCTCGTTGATGGCGTACATCGTTTTTGCCGTGTCCTCGGCAAGGGAAACAAGCCCTGCGTTTGCGCCGCCCTGCGACAGATTGAATATCTGTTCTTCGGCGTAGGTTATGGCTTCTTCCGCACTGCCTGCGCTGTAGGCACGCTGTTCCACTTCGCCGCAGATACGGATAAGTTTGCGCATGGTACTGGCACGCTTGACAATGCTGATGTACTCGTCGTAGTTGGCGGTACTGGGCAGCAACTCGTTCAACTTCAGTATGTAGTCGATGTCGCCGACCTGTTCCAGTTTGCCTTCGCGGCGCAGATAGTCCACGACGGAAGCAAACCCAACGGTGTTGGCCTGGTTTTCGTCGCCGACCATGTGCGATTGCTCGGAAATAGCCTGCATTGCGGCAAAAATTTCGCGATGATTGAACTGGTAAAAATCGTCCTCCTTCAGTTGGGCGATCATTTCCAGTTGGTATTCGGTATTGCGCAAAATACAGCACAACACGTTTTGTTCCGCTTCGACGCTGTTGGGCAACGTGGCGCGGTTGGGTCCGCTGCTTACGCGCTGTTTGGTTTCGGCGGACGTTTGCTGTCCGTTTTTGTTTTCGGTAGGCATGTTTCTCCTTGGTGCACCGTCGCGCTGCTTGCAAAAAGACAAACAAAAGGCGTTGCAAGACACATTTTGCCTTGCAAAACCACCTGCGACTTGATTATGTTGAAAATATTATACAATGATTGCCTTTTATTTGCAATAAAAACACGCAAAAAACTTACAAAAGTTGAAATTAACAGAATTAAACAACACGTTCAGCAGCAAATACAAACAATACGTCTTTGACCGTAACCTGTACAGCGTACAGATATCATCCGTCGCAGACGGATTTCACCTTGCGTAGCAAGATTTCATTTGCCGTCAGGCAAATTTCATTGCGCGTACTTTTTTGTACGCGCCGGGGGTGGGCGGTCGGGGTAGCGGCGCTGCGGGGGCACTGCCACAAGCGGTGACGTTGAAAACGACATTGTTCCGCCACGTATAATTACGTCCGCCGAAGTTAGTACACTTGAAGTACGAAAACCAACTACAAACCGTTAGCCGGGTACATCACGGGTGTCAAGGTGTTAAGTCGTAGCGACATCTGAACGAGGGCGCGGCTGGGCAGGCTGCCTACCACAGACTATAATGCCCGAAGTGAAGCGAGCGAGCACGCGCTCGCAACGACTTAATTCCTTGCCACACGCATAGACACATCACCGCACTTCGGCGCCCTTCAACGCACGCCCTTCCCGAATTTCACACGTCCACGTCCGTTTTCAACGGCACCGCAATCACTTTGTCGACCTTTTTGTACTCGTCTTTTCTCAACAGCACCCTTTTTACAAGCGTTTCGCCGTCGTAGTAGCACAGGTAAGACTTACTCTTTACGCCGTCGCTGCCGCGAACAAGCACTTTTTGCTCTCCGCCGCCCAAGGTTTCGTCACTTACGTATCTCGTTTCAAACGGCACGCGCTCGGACTCGCTTTCACGCTCGATACGATACTCGTTCGGTACACCGTACACGCAAAAAACGATTTGTCTGTTCTTTGTCGTCGCGCCGATGTACACGGGCATGTCGGTGTCGTTGACAAAACTGAGATCCGTCGTACCGTAACTCACCATGGCGTCGAACCCTGGTTTGACGTAACCCGAAACAAGGGTATGTCTGTGTGCGCGTGGGACAAAACCGCCAAGCAACAGCGCGTTGTACAATGTCGTAGACACCTGACACACGCCGCCGCCAAAGCCGTCGACATACTTTCCGTCGCTGATTACAACGGCGTTTTTGTAGCCACATTCTTCCGTGCGCGGTCCGACAATATCGTTGAACGAAAACTTTTCTCCCACGCCGACAGCAGTGCCGTTGAGCCTTTTGACACACTTTTCTATGTTGAAACTTCTGTTTGCGCCGCTTGTGGCAAAGGACGTGACAAACCTACCTTTAAGCACGGTGTTACGTCTGAGGAAGTCCACCGTCACGGCTTTGTCAACGATTAACGGCAGATTGACAGTTGCGTTTTTGCCTGCCGCAGCAAGAACGTCGGCAAGCAACTTGTAGCAATCTATCTTTTTGCCGTCTTGCCCCTTGGCGTAAGAAAAAGTCCCGTCAAACGAAACCGACGCATCGACGCGGTCACACTCGACATATGCAAAATGCACGACGACCTTCTTGTAAAAATTCGGCAAAAAATAGTCGCATACCGCTTCAAACGGCAGTTGCATCTGTTTGACTTCGCTTAGCAGTCGCAACTTAGCGTCACGCCCGAAAAAGACGTTTTCCGCTTCGTTTCCGGTCAGGTTTTCATCGAGATTGTACCGTACAACGTCGCCGTCACATTTCACTTTTACATCCACGTTCCACGGCTTTTGTAAGCAAATTTCGCTACCGTATGCATTTTTTTGTGACAAATTGCCGGTAGCAAACAACAAAAATGCGCTCACCAAAAATGTGAGCGCAAGAGTTTGCAACAATAATTTTTTTGTGGTCATATTCCCAGAATCGTCCTTGTGTAATTGGACGGATTGAAGGATTTCAGTCCAAGATCCACGCCGTGCACGTAGTCGTGAAAATCGCTGCCGCCGGTCGTAATCAGTTTGTACTTACTCGCCATCCGTCCGTAAAATCTACGCTCGGCATTAGTGTGTGTAAAGTATTCCGCTTCGATACCTCCCAGCCCTGCAAGGACAAGCGGCTTTAAGAAACGCTCGAACGAAACGTCGCCGAGACGCAATTTTTTCGGGTGGGCAAGCACCGGAATACCGCCGAACTTCAGGACGAACTGTATACCTTCTACGGGCGTAAGCCTTCGCGATTGCACGTAACAACATTTGTCCACGCCCAGATAGTTGTCAAACACTTCGGCAACGCTTTGGCAAAAACCCATGCGCACCATTTCCCGCGCGATTACTCCGCGCCCGATTGTGCCGCCGCCGCCAAGTTTGCTTTCGTCGATGTCGCAACCGTGCCGACGCAACTTTTCAAAAATCAACTTGTTGCGCTCATTGCGCATTTCGACGATTTTGTCTATTTCCTCGGCAAACTCGCCGCTGTTTACGTCCATGTTGTAACCCAGCATGTGTACTTCGCACAACGAACTGCAGGACAATTCCACGCCGACAAGAAACTTCAATCCTACTTCCTTCGCACGGATTGCTGCTTCCGCAACGCCGCTTACGGTGTCGTGGTCGGTGATTGCAATGCAGTCCAAGCCGCGTTCTTTTGCAAGGTCGACGACTTGCGTAGGCGTAAGTATCCCGTCGGATTTGTTAGTGTGTATGTGTAAATCGCATTTCATGCTTAAATTGTATCACCCGAAGTTGGTTTTGTCAACGAATACAAAAACACCGCAAAATACAAAACAGCGCAAGGGTTTTGCGCTGTTTTTGAGTAGATTTGCATATAAATAGGTTTTCACGAATTAGTTAAACGCTCTCACCATTTCCTGTACGCAGTACAGATTTCATCCATCGCAGACGGATTTTATCTTGCTTAGCAAGATTTCACTTGCCGCCAGGCAAATTTCGTTGCGCGTACTCTAACAACATCATTGAATCACAACAAAATCAACATCTACCGCCACTACCAATAAAGTGTCCTTGACCATGAGGGGTGGGCGGTCGGGGTAGCGGCGCTGTGGGGGCACAGCCGCAAGTGCTGACGTTGAAAAGGGCATTGCAACGCCATTTACAATTAAGTCCGCCAAAGTTAGTAAACGTGAAGTGCACAAGCCAATTACAAACGGTCAATTTGCTTCATTCAGGGGTGGCGAGGTGTTGCCAATTAGGGACATCGTCCGCGAGCCTGTGGCTGGGTAGGCTACCTACCACGTAGCCTTAATAGGCGAAGCGGCGCGAGGCATCAGCCGTTCCCATATTGGCAATTCCTCGACGGGACCCCTTATATAAAACATTTCACTTCGCCGCATACGGCAATAAAATTTGAACCTAAGCACACAAAAAAGGTACTAATAAATTATGACGAGATCCGCCCGACAATCAAAAATTCTGTCACTTATCGGCGCAAATGCCATCGACACGCAGGAAGAACTTTGCAACCTTTTGCGCAACGACGGCTTTGTCGTAACGCAGGCAACCGTAAGCCGCGACATCAAGGAACTGGGACTTATCAAAGTGCAGACTGCCGACGGCAGTTACCGCTACGCAACCAAACGTGAGGTTGGCGTGCTGCCGGAAGGACGACTGCTCAATGTTTTTCGCGATGCGGTAGTGTCTGTAGTTGCGGCGGAAAATCTTATCGTTGTCAAGACGGTCGGAGACAGCGCGTACCCTGTGTCGGCTGCCCTTGGACAGTGCAATTTCTCTGAGGTGCTGGGCATTGTTGCCGACCGAAGCACCGTGCTTGTGGTGTGCGCCTCGGCACGCGACGCCGACAACGTAGCTACGAAAATAAACGGTTTGATGTAATTTACAGGTGGCGATATGTTAAAAAATCTTTCTATCAACAACATTGCGCTGATCGACAGCCTCGATTTGCAGTTTGACGGCGGACTGACTGTGCTTTCCGGAGAAACGGGCAGCGGCAAGTCAATCATTATCGACAGTCTCAGTTTTGTGCTGGGTGACCGCGCCGACAAGTCGCTGATTAAGTACGGGACGGATCACGCCGAAGTGACTGCGCTGTTTGAACTGGACGAAAACGACAACGTGTGCGCCAAACTTGCCGAATACGGCTACGCTGCGGACGACGGATTGTTGCTGTTGTCGAGAAAAATGTCGTTGACGGGTAAAAACGAGATTCGCGTGCAGGGAAAACCAAGCACGCTTGCCATTCTGCGCGACGTCGCAGGGGAACTGGTGGATATCTTCGGACAGGGCGAACACCTTGCGCTGCTTGACGAAAACAAGCAACTGTCCGTGCTGGACGCGTTTTGCGACTTCGGTGACTTGCAGGACAAGATTGCCGAACTTAAAAAGGAACTTAACGTCGTTGACAAAGAAATTGCCGAGTTTGGCGGAAACGACGAGGAACGCGAACGTGCACTGGATTTTTTGCGCTATCAGATAAACGAAATAGCGGCGGCAAACCTGTCGGTAGAGGAAGAAGGCGAGCTGATTGCGTTGCGTAAGCGTATGATGAATGCCGAAAAGATTACACAGGCATTAAATACGGTGGTGCAGAATATCGGCGGCGACTGCGGCGCGACAAACACTCTTGCCGAAGCGCGCGACGCACTGCGCGGCATTGCCGTCAGCGAACAAAGGGCGGCGGAACTGGAACAGCGTATAAACGCCGTTTTGCCCGAGATTGCCGATATTGCCGATACATGCGAAACGCTGCTCGGCGAAATGGACTTTTCCGAAGCGGACGCCGACAAAACCGAGGACAGGCTGGAACTGATTAAAAATCTTAAACGAAAGTACGGCGGAAGCGTTGAGGCAGTGCTGGCGTTTTACGACGAAGCGGTTGAACGTTTTGACAAAATTACCCACTCGGAGGAACGCCTTGCCGAACTTACGGCGCAGCGTGCTGAAATTGTCGGAAAGCTGTACAAACTGTGCCTTGCCGTGTCCGACCTGCGCAAAAAGTGCGCCGCACGCCTTGCCTCCGACGTAATGAAAGAACTTACCGACCTTGGCATGAAAAACACAAAATTCGTAGTGGAGTTTGTCGAGTGTCCGACGATAGAGACATTTGCAAAGTCTCCGTCTGTTGCATCTTTTGACAAAGTGCGTTTCCTTATGAGCGCAAACCCGGGCGAGCCGCTTAAACCGCTTGCCAAGGTAATCAGCGGCGGCGAAATGTCGCGTTTCATGCTGGCTGTCAAAAATATTACCGCGCGTGCCGAACACATACCCACAATGGTGTTTGACGAAATAGACACGGGTATCAGCGGCAAAATGGCGCAGATGGTGGCAAACAAACTTGCCAACGTTGCCGCCGACAAAAACTTCGGTTACCAATGCATAGTAATTACCCACCTTCCGCAGATTGCCGCTATGGCTGACGACAATATGGTCATATCCAAAGTGGTGGAAAACGACCGCACTCACACTGTAGTGTCGCGTACAACGGACAACGAGCGTGTGCAGGAAGTGGCTCGTCTGATGGGCGGAAGCGGTGCCGCAAGCGTAGCCGCCGCAAAAGAACTTGTTGCAGAGTGTGACGCATACAAGCGTAAAATTAAATGACTTTGCCTTAAAACCGCCGAATTGTATCAAAAAACCTCATTTTGTAGACTACTATTACGCACATAGTAGTCTATTTTTATGCTGTTTTGTGGTGGGTGAAGCGTCACAAACTATTTTTCGCTTGTCCGATCGGAGTTTGTCTGCAAAACAATTGGCTGCATTTGTAAGATACAATGTTTTGTAGGTATAATAGTTGTCGTTACGCACAAACTACAGGCATAGGTTTTACATTCGCCGTCACGCACGCAAAAATTATTAGTGATGGCTAAATTAACCCTAGCGAAAAAAGATGTGAGGAAACAATGAACAAACAAAACATTGCGCGGTTGTTGATGTTGTCGGTACTTGTTGCGGTTGTTGTCGCAAATGTAGGGGTGTTTGTTTCGGGCGGCGACAGTGTTTGTTTTGCCGCCGTTGCTGCGGACAAAGCCGACAACGAATTGCCCCTTGCGGCAAGCGACATAATAGACGATCTCGGCAATCTCGTTGTCGGAACAAAGCCTGTCACGCCCGGCGAAGAAGTGTATCTCGGCGGTGTCCCATTGGGGCTGACAATTGACGGCAACGGCGTTACGGTGATTGGACTTAACGAATTTTTTGACGAAAACGGCACCCTGTGTTGTCCCGCGCTGAACGCAGGTCTGCAGATAAACGACGTTATTTTGCAACTTGACGGACGGACGATTTACGGCTCGGCGAAGTTGTCCGACATCGTGCTTGCTTCGGGCGGCAAAACACTGGACGTGGTTTACTCGCGCGACGGCGAAAAGCACACGGCGCAAATTGTACCCAAGCGCGATCTTACGGCAGGCAATTACCGCATTGGTCTGTGGACAAGGGACTCGTCCTGCGGGATAGGCACCCTTACCTACATTCGCAAAAATCTTAATTTCGGCTGCCTCGGACATCCCATTACCGACAACCGCGGCAACGTCGTAGTCTGCAAAAACGGCGGTGTTTTTGTCTGTGACATCAATGGTGTCGAACCCGGGCATGCAGGCGCGGCAGGCGAACTTCGCGGCACAATAGGCTACGACAAACGTCTTGGCAGCATTTACGCCAACAATAAGTACGGCGTTTATGGCAGTTTCGACCGTTTGCCCGACTTCGCCAACACCGCGATAGAAGTTGCCGACCCTTCGGAAGTTACGCCGGGGTATGCCAACATTTACTGCACTCTGGACGGCGGCAAGCGTGAGAAATTCGACATAGAAATAATCAAAGCCAACCGTCAGACTTCGTGCGACGACAAAGGGATAGTGTTCCGCGTAACGGACAAGGATTTGCTTGCCCGCACGGGCGGTATAGTGCAGGGTATGAGCGGTAGCCCCATAGTGCAAAACGGCAAACTTGTCGCGGCGGTAACGCACGTGTTTGTAAGCAAGCCTGCAAGCGGCTACGGCATTTATGCAAAGTGGATGTTGACCAACTGACGAATGTAATCGTCTGCCCATGTGCTTGCAATGTCACAATTCGACGTGTACTTAAACGGACTTTTTCTGCATATAATGCGGTATGAAAAAGTCTGTTTTGTACTTTTGCGAGGAACTGTTTGCACGCGCGCGTCGTAACGGCTTCGCAACCGTACTGCTTGCCGCGCTGGCAGTGGCAGGCGTTGTGGTCGGCGTAGTGCTGTATCGTATGCCGTCGGCTTTATGGTGGCAGTGCAATCGGTACGCCTTTGCGGAAAAACTGCTTTACGGCGGTTTCGTTGCTTTGCTGTTTGGCTTACTGTTGCCATCTGCGCTTCTGTGCGCTATTGCCGTTGTGGGGCTTTTCGGCAGATGGTTTCGCGCCTTGTGGTATGTTGCGACATTTCTTTGCGGACTTTACGTCAGCGCGGCAATTTGCGCAATCGCTCAGATCTCCGTCGTCACCTGCCTTCTGTACGCGCTGTTGTGGGCAGCGGAAGAGATTGTCTGTTGCCTTGTTTTGTTTGTGTGGTGCGTTGACGAACAACCCTGCGGCTTCGACCCGAAATCGGCAATGTGGTGCGCCAAACCTGTACTTTGTGCATACTTTGTGCTGTTTTTGGCGAAGATTGTACTTATTTTTGTCGTTTTGCGTACAATTATCGGGTTAATTTGATTGTTAAAACCGCCGATGTTTGGTATAATATAGGCACTTAGAAGCACGTACCATTTGTGCAAAGAGGATTTGCAACATCGAGTGGGACAAGCGAGGTAAACAATGAGAGCATTTATTCTTGTAATTGACGGATTTGGTATCGGCGCAATGCCCGACTGTAAATTGTTTGGGGATTACGGTGCCAACACGCTCAAAAACATTCGCAATGCCTACGACCTTAATTTGCCGACTTTGGCTGACATGGGATTGTACAACATTGACGGCACTTACAACGAGGACCGTCAGCCGAGCGCCGCTTACGCGCGCCTTGAGGAACTCAGCAAGGGCAAGGATACGACGGTCGGTCACTGGGAAATGGCAGGCGTAATTACCGAAAAGCCTTTCCCTACCTTCCCCAACGGCTTCCCGAAAGAGTTTATGGCTCGTCTCGAAAAGGAATGCGGCACCAAGTTTTTGTGCAACAAGCCTTACAGCGGCACGGAAGTAATCAAAGATTATGGTGGGGAACACCTTGCTACGGGTTACCCGATTATTTACACTTCGGCGGACAGCGTACTGCAGATTGCAACTCACAGCGATCGCTACACGCTGGAACAGTTGTACGACATGTGCGAAAAGGCTCGCGCGTTGTGTACCGGCAAATATGCGGTGGGGCGCGTTATCGCACGTCCGTTTACAGGGGAATATCCCTTTACGCGTACAGCCGATCGCAAGGACTTTTCGCTTGACCCGACGGGCGTAACCATTCTCGACGAGGTTAAGGCGGCAGGTCTGCAAAGCGTGGCTGTCGGCAAAATCGAGTACATCTTCAACGGTCGCGGAATTACGCGCAGTATTCACACGCACAGCAACCTTGAGGGGCTCAACGTAACCATCGACATCGCCAAGGAAAACTTTGACGGACTTGTGTTTGTAAACCTTGTGGATACCGACATGAAATACGGTCACCGCAGAGACGTGTTCGGCTACGCAGAGGCGTTGGAAGAAATCGACGGCAAAGTTGCGGAACTGATTAAGTATCTGAAGTACGACGACGTAGTGTACATCACGGGCGACCACGGTTGCGACCCGACACATAAGGCGCACACCGACCACACGCGCGAATACACGCCGCTTCTTGTGTACGGAACGGAAGTGGTACCCACAAATCTTGGCACAATCAAGGGTTTTGACGTTATTGCCGACACCATCCGCGAACAACTTGACATCGGCGTAGGGGCAAAATCCGTCTGGGAAAAGATCACACGCTGACAATGGCAATTGATGCCCGCGTATTGCCGCCGACATTAACGCGAAACGTGTCGGAACGAAAAGTTTATCTATGGCGACATTGAAAAATATTTTTCACGTGCGGGTGACTGTGTAAGTACTTTTTCGCAGTGAGAGCAAAACAAAATTTATAATAAAGAAGGGTCGAAAGCGTTATTTCGACCTTTTTTTTGTTTTCATGGTGCAAAATCGGTTGAAAAATAATTAAGGTTTTGCTATAATACTATAGATAAAACTTGTGGAACTTTGAATTTTGCAGGTTTGGTGAAGGAAAGACCGCGCGGCGGCAAGTCGCGACGGAAGGAGTAACAAATGAAGTTGTTGCAAATGAAGTATTTTCAGACGGTATGTCGCTACGGAAGCATTACCAAGGCGGCAGAAGAAATGTTTGTCAGTCAGCCGACAATTTCCTTTTGCATAAAGGAACTTGAAAACGAGTTTGGCGTGCGCCTGTTTCACCGCAGACACAACCGCCTGCAACTCACCGTCGAAGGGTCGTATTTTCTGGACAAAGTAAACTACATTTTGCAGTCCGTGGACGCGCTTGCCGTGCAGATGAAAAACATGGGCAACAACCGCAACCATGTAAAAGTTGCCGTGCCTGCCATGATAAGCACTTTTTTGTGCCCGAAAATATTCAACGAATACAACAAACTGTACCCCGACGTGGAACTGGAAATGCTGGAAACAGGCTCGTTGCAGGTGCGCAAACTGGTAGACGCAAGTTCGGTTGACCTCGGCATTACCATTCTTGACGAAATGGTGGAAGACACCTACAACGAGTTGCCGCTTGTTTCGACGGAACTTGTATTTTGCGTAAGCCGCACGCACCACATGGCGGATCGCAAACAGATTTCTTTCAAGGAACTTGCCAACGAACACATTATACTGTTCAAGGCGGACAGTTACCAGAACATCTTCATCAAAAAAGCATTTTCCGACGCCGGCGTAGAACCAAACATTCAGTTGTATTCTTCGCAGTTGTACACAATCAAGAAGTTTCTCGGTTACGGCACTGCAGGGGCGTTTTTGTACCGTCAGGTTGCGGAAATGGACAACGACCTTGTGTGCATACCGCTGGAAAACCCCATTTATCAGCAAATTGCCCTAATTTGGACGAAGAACGGCAGTTTGTATTCCGACTCGGAAAACTTTATTCAGTTTGCAAAACAGTTGAAACTCGACTGACCTAAAATAACCAAAAGGAGTGTATTACAAATGAATATCTGGCACAACATTGCGCGAAACAGAATTAACGCAAACGATTTTTATGCCGTGGTGGAAATTACCAAGGGCAGTAAAATGAAGTACGAACTCGACAAGGAAACGGGCTTGCTTGTGCTGGACAGAATTTTGTATACAAGCACGCATTACCCTGCCAACTACGGGTTTATTCCGCGCACGCTTGCCGACGACGGCGACCCGATGGACGTGTTGGTGCTCAGCAGCGAACCTCTGTTGCCCATGAGCCTTGTGCGTTGCTACCCTATTGGTGTAATCACCATGGTGGACAACGGCAAGCGCGACGAAAAAATTATCGCCATACCTTTCAACGACCCGACGTACAACAACTACAAGTCCATCACCGAGTTGCCCGGACACATTTTTGAGGAAATGCAACATTTCTTCCGCGTGTACAAGGAATTGGAAAACAAGCCGACCAGCGTTTCGGAAGTTGACGACCACGAAGTTGCCATAGATGTAGTGCAGAAGTCTATCGACGAATACATCGACAAAATTTTGAGTAAGCAATAAATTTTTGGTGGATGTTTGTTGGGGGAAAACCTTTTCTACGAAAAGCGTTTCTTTGTTACTTCGGGGCGAATACAGGCATTTGCTGTTAGTTTATACTTTCGTTGAATGTACTATTTCTAATGGGTGCACGCCCCGTGCCCCGTACCCCTTTTCCAAAAGTCTGAAGTAGATGTGATTAAGAAAAGTGATATAAAAAATATCAATGTTTATTTTGGATAGACGGTATCTTTATACAGTTACTGTCTTTTTTAATACACCTTCTTTTCTCTATCCTCAAAGTTTTTGAAGGATAGGGGTATGGGGGGGGGAGGGGACTTTGGCGGGCTTGAACACCTTTTTAGGGAGAAATTGGGTGTTTTTTGGGTCAAAAGGTCCAAAAACAGGTCAAAAGTGGCTATTTTATATAGATTCTGACCATTATTTTCATTAGCACTTTTCGTCTGTTTGCATGCATAGAATGCAAGATGTTGTGTGAAATTAAGGTTGCTGCAGGTATCTCAAGATAGCAAAAACCCCGATCGGGATTGTCAATTCCGTCGGGGTTTTATTTAGTTGTGTCATACGTTTTTCTGTTTTTAGCGTCGGCTTCTTTGTCGACTTGAGCGTATTTTAATTCGATGTCTACTCGCTCCTTTGTTACAAGAATATTTTTTACCGGTAATGGTACCAGGAGATTTGGATTTAAGTTCTGGGTTTGATTTATGTATTGTAAAATCTTCTTTTCGGTAATGGCGTTTTTGTCTTGCAAGTCAGCGTTTGCAGTTGTAACTCAAGCAAAGTTTTTCTGTATTCCGGCTCGTCCAAGCGAGCCTTAGTGGTATCGCTGAAGATGCCTGCTTCTGACGCTTTTATCAAGTTGGCAATGGCTTTTTCCGTTTGCGCTAATTCTTTTGTCGACACAAGTTTTTTGTCATGTTGTTTGTTGTTGGCTGTGTAAATTTCGTAACACTTGTGGGCAAGAAATTTTCTCTTTTCTTCCGTGCATATAACCTGACAAAGCGCATGACGAACAAGTAGTTCAAGATTTTCTTTGTTTGTACAGGTGAAGCAATGTGAACATCGGTAGTACCTGAAAACTCTGCCGTTCTTTGAGGTGCCTGCTACAATAGTTTGTCGAGGGTTTTTATTTGTAACCGAATATCCAAACAAGATATTCGGTTGTATCGAACAAAATCAAGGACGCTCAAATCGCTATAAACGGTTTGTTTGGTTAGCATTTTTACCATTGCAATTTGTCT
>OLXG01000074.1_pt1 | contig 41870 bp, 46 predicted proteins | sample 1673861 | NCBI WGS metagenome assembly OLXG01 (sample SAMEA103958130, study PRJEB25191) | human gut metagenome | biome: human-associated habitat [ENVO:00009003]; feature: intestine environment [ENVO:2100002]; material: feces | place: Germany | collected 2013/2015
CCATCGGCGGCGGCGTACTGGAGGCACTCCTCCACTTCGGATGCCTGCCGGATTGCCAAATGTCAATAGTAAAACCCGAATTTCTTTGAAAAATTTTTTATAGGCTTTATAGGTTTGCAAGAAACACGTTGAAAAGTTCCGCAGAGGTGTGCCAGTCCAGGATTAACCGTGGGTAATTATTTATCCAGTCCTGGACCCGGCGCACCTCTTTTTGTGTTACCTTGCGGAAGTCCGTGCCCTTGGGGAAAAACCACCGGATAAGCTGGTTCTGCTTCTCGTTGCTGCCGCGCTCTCCGGGGGACCTGGGGTGGCAGTAGTAGACGTGGGTGCGCTTCTCTCCGGGCAGCAGGCAGGAGCGCTCCATGCCCTTGCAATCGGCAAATTCGCTCCCGTTGTCCACGGTGATGCTCTTGAACACCTGGCGGAACATAGCGGTCCCCATGCGCCGCTCCAGCCGGTCCAGAACGCCCACGACGCTGGCGGCGGTGTCGTCGTGCATCTTGCGGATGATCTCGTCCCGCGTCACGCGTCCGGTGAGGACGCACAGGGCGGCCTTGGTGCCCTTCTTGCCCACTACGCTGTCCATCTCCCAGTGGCCCGGCTCCTCCCGGTTGTTGATGTGCTCCGGGCGATGCTCGATGCTATCCCCTCTGGGGGCTTTCGCTGCTTTCACGCGGTTGTAGGTCCGCTTCTGGTCACTCTTGTAGCGCAGCTCCTTGTTGGTCAGGGGCCACAAGTCCCCGTTCTCGATGTACTTATACACAGTCTGACGGCATAATGTGCAGGAGAAGGTAGTCTCCGGCGTTTTGCCCAGCATGGAGCAGGCAGCAGACGGGGAATACCCCTCGGAGATGGTTTTGACCAGCCACCGGGCCAGCCGGTGGTCTTTGCCTATTTTCAGAGGCTTTTCCATGTTCTTCTTGCGGTCCAGGTGGTAGTCCTTGGCGACATCGGCGGAGTAGGAGATATAGGTGGTCAGATCGCTGCGTTTCAGCTCCACCGCGCCCCTCCGGCACTCGTCGTAGACCGTGCTGTGATGCACGCCCAGATAGCGGGCGATCTGCGGCTTGCTGTACCCCTCGCGGAGCATTTTTTCAATGGTCAATCTGTCGTTCCAGGTCAAGTGTGCGCCCTTATATCTCGGCATAGGAAAACCTCCATTTGCAATACTTTTGCATAGCATTTGTATATCTTTAGCACACTTTTTTCGGCCATGTCAATAGCCCCGGAAGATGCAAAAATCCCCCTACTATCCGTAGGGGGATTTCAAAATTTTTTATTCTTTTCCGGTCAGCCAGTCCATCGTCACGCCCAGGACCTCGGCAAAGATCATCAGCTCGTAGTCCGTCACGAAGCGGTCCCCGGTCTCTATCTTGCTGATGGCCTCCCGCTCGATGAACACGCCCTTGACCTGCATCCTCGCAGCGAGGTCCGCCTGGGAGATGCGTTTGGTCGCCCGCACCTGGTGGATGCGGTCGCCGGAGATATTCTTTTGTCCCTCAAAATCGTAAATCTTCACACGCAGCCCCTCCTTGGCACCTTGACAGTACCACGGAAAAGGGCTATCTTTGTAATAAAGATTTACAACCTTTATCGTTTTGGTACAAAAAGTGGGAATATCTCACTTCACGTCCGGCAGCTTCTCCAGCATACCGGCGGCCTCCAGCAGATTGTAGATGATCTGGGCCGTGGCCTCGCGGGTGATGGGCTTCTGCCATCCGTAGTTGCCCGCACCGTCTCCGGCGAAGATACCCTTGCGCTTGCAGTAGTCGGTGGCCTCCTTGGCCCAGGCGGAGGGGTTGTCCCCGGTGTCGGCGCAGCTCGTGAGCTGTTTGGTGTCCATAGTTTCTTCATCCTTTCCGGCCTTTGCGGCCTCCAGTCTTTTGTTGACCTCTGCGGCGATCTGGCCGTGGCGGCTGTAAAGCCAGTCACCAGGGCAGGCTTTCGCCGCAAACCAGCGATGGACGGTCATGTTCTGCCGGTCTACCTGACCTACGAGGTTTTTATCTCCCTTCCAAAGCAGCTTGGGGATGCCGTTGCGCTGGCAGATGTCAACCAGCAGGTCAATGAGGGACTTGTAGGCCGCGTCGGAGACCGGCCACGGGTCCTTGGCAACGGCGTTCGCCACCTCGATGGTGACGGCCCGGTTGTCGTTGCTGGCGGAGGAGGTACACCACGAACGGTTGGCCTCGTCCACATACAGGCCGATGCGCCCGTCGCTGCCGATGCCGTAGTTGCTGCTGGCCTGGCGTTCCTTGTTCTGGAACAGCTCGCCGCAGCGCTCCACGGACAGGTTCCCGTCCATACAGTGGATGGAGATGGTGTCGATGGTGTGCTTGCGCTTGCCGGAATGGTTGGGGGACAGCTTGGTGTAGCTGACCAGCGGGCTGTTACTCATTGCCCGCACCTTCTTTCAGAACGCCGTGGTTGAGTTCGTAGACGGCGGCCTCAATGAGCGCGTCGATGCGGTCCTCGTCCAGGGTGATGCCGTGCTCCGCCAGCCAGTTGAGGACATAGGCTTTCTTCTCCTCGCCGCGCCCGCTGCCACGGTAGATTTGCTCCGCAGCCGTCACGGCGATTTTCACCCAGGCATTGATCTCCGCCTGCTGCTGGGCCGTGGTCCGGCTCTTGATATAGGGAATGACCACGGCGGTGATGACGGCAGCCACAAAGGCAGCCGCCGCTTCAATGATGGTCGTAATATCCATGATGTGCTCCTTCCTTTACTCCACGATTTCCCAGTCGTCGGCCAGCATATCCGCCTGGCTTGCAAGCCATCCCATTTGCACGCCGGAAGTGCCGCAGAATGCGATAGCCTTGTTCCCAATGGCCGCGTGCTCGGCATTGACGATTGTGCCAGCCGGGGACGTGTAACTGATGGCAGAGGCCAGCTCAATGTGCTGGTTCTTTCCGTTCCAGCCCGCCCGTCTGCACTTCTTCCCCTTCTTCATGGCCTCGATAGCCAGCCCGAAGTTCATACTGTCGATGGGGCGGTACGCTTCCTCAAACACGGCCTTGGGGCTAAAGCTCTCGTAGCCGTCCGGGTAGCAGACCTTATAGCCCTCCTCATCGGGGACCATGCCCATGGCGATGGGCTGGTCCTTCTCATAGACTTTGCAGCCCTTGCGAATAGCGGGGACCGCCTCAATGATTTTCGTGCCGATATAGGTTTTCATTTCGATTTCCTCCTTTAGCAATCTCGTTTGATTTTCTTCTCCGGTGCGTTGCTCTTGCCGAACACCACCCCGTCGTTGTGCTCGAAGATGTTCTCCACCACCTTGAGGACGTTCACGCCCAGGATGGTCTCGATGGCCTGCTCGGACAGGTCAACCACCGGGAACACTTGGCCCAGGCGCACCGTGGCGTACAGGGCGATGATGTAGGACATCGTGACCCACCCCAGCGCGGCGATCTGCGTTGTCACGAACAGCCGCCGCGTGGTCGTCTTAATGTTCTTCATCTCGTACCGCCTCCAGATGGTCAATGCGGTGGTGTGCGGACTTGGCGCTGGCCTCCACGGCAGCCAGACGGCCCTCCACCTCTGTGTTGGTCTTGCGCTGCTCTCGCTGTTCCGTCTTGATCTCGTCCGTGTTGGACTTGATGTACCCCAGCTCTGTCAAAACGGTGCCGAGCTGTTGGCCGTTGCTCCTGTCGTCTTTTCCCTTGTTGCGGGAGAAGGTGGCATAACTGATGACAGCGCCCAGCACCGTGCATACCAGTCCCACAATGATGTTCCACTCCATTGGTATCACCTGCCTTTCCCATTGAGCATATCAAAGCCCCGCATCCTTTTCGCCCCGAAGCAGATAAAAATTTGAAAGAGAGGGATTGCCCTATGATCTGGATTGAATTTGCCGTCAGCGCCCTTGTGACCGCTGCAACATACGGGGCAGGGCCTATGCTTCTGGCTCTGCTCCGAAAGAAACCGCTCCGTGTCCGATACCTGCGAATATTCAGCGCTGTGTACACGATTGCCGTATGGGCCGTGTGGCAGTTCCTTACATACGACGGGAACGCCGTGCGGACCATGCCAGCCCTGCTTTGGGGGTATGTGTTCTATCGCCTTGCAAGGAGCGTCCTGGAGAAAAAGCCCGTACCGGCCATACCGAAGGAACGATGGTACACCTGCCCGAAGTGTGGGCAGCTCGTCCCGGAGGGAAAGCCGTGTGACTGCGAAAGCCTTTCTCCCAAGCCGGGGGAGAAGTTGTGCGGCACACCGTTCATCCAGGCGGGCCAGACCCCGCCCGGAGTTGAAGCTGAACAGCCGAAGCCGGGAAAGCGGTCTCCGGTGGTTCCGCTTTGCATAGCCGCTGCTTTGCTGGTGGTATGCACCTGCATCCTTGGCTACCGTGTCTCCGTGCTCACGGCAGCGCGGGATGACCTGGCAGCGGAGAATGCGGAATTGCACTCCAGAGTTTCCGCGCTATCCACTGAAAAGACGCAACTGCAAGAAAAAGTGAACGGCCTGGAGGCTCGGAACGAGGATTTGTCCGGCTATCTTCACGACGCCACTTTTCTTTACAACAACATTGGGTTCATCGTCGAAGGGTCAAACCGTTATCACAATTACGATTGCCCTGTGTTCCAGGGTGCTGACGAATACTGGGCGCATAATATAGAATACTGCGAGTATCTGGGGTACTCGAAGTGCGGAAATTGTTGGTGACGACATGAAAAAACGGGAGCAGGGACGACCTGCTCCCATTTCTTTACCATTCGCTGGTGTAGACGGTCCCCCAGAGGAAAGCCCGCTGCTCGTCGGTCAGGCCGGAGAAGTCCTCCAGCCATTCCCGCACATGGTCGCTCTTGGCCTCGCCCTTCACGGTCTTACCGTCTGCGTCCTTGGTCCCTTCCATCTCGTTATAGGCGGTGTGGAACAGGACGTACTCCCAGGGTTCGATGCCCTGGGCCTCTGCGTCGTCGGCCTGGGCCATCCACTTGGTGCCGACCTCGTACTGCCCGTCGGAATGGTCCGCCAGGGCGCTCTTGTCGGCCAGATCATAGGCTGCCTTGAGCACCTTGTCGCGGGTCTCGTCGTCCATTCCCTGGAAAATAGGGCTGCTCGTCAGGTCGTCGGCCATGCTGCGGTAGTCGCTGGCCCGCTGGTCGGAGTATGCCCGGTAGGCGCTGCTGCCCAGGTCGTCCGCGCCGAAGGTCTCCTCCTTCTCCTTGGCCGGGGCGTATTTGTCCCGGCTGCCGATAAGGTCCCGTGCCCTCTGGGGCAGGGTGTAGTCCGGGTCCTTCTCAACGGCCTTGTTGTAGCGGCTCCGCATGGCGCTGTCGATGCTTGCGCCGTCCACGCCCATGCTGTTCATCAGGTCGTCCCTGATGTGCTGGTAGGTGTCCATGTCGCCCTGCTCCAGCGCCCGGTACAGAATGGCGTAATAGCGGTTCTTGTTGCCGGTGTTGGAGATGTTGTAGATAGCCTTTTCCATCTCATACTGGAGTGGGATGTTGCCGGTCTCCACCGCCGCGCTCCGGGCCAGGCCCCACATATCCCGCGTCAGGTTGGAGGCCGGGATGCCGAACATCTTTGCACCGGCGGCCAGCAGCCCCTTGAGGGCGTAGGCCCTGGTCCGCTTGCCCTGGCCGTCGGCGCTCTGGATGGCCGTCTGTCCAGCCTGGATAAGGTCGGACACGATCTCCATTTCCGTGCGGGACACGTCGTAGCCCTGCATGATGGACAGCGCGTCCTTTACAAAGGGGATTTGCCCCAGGGGGTTCATGTTGCTGCCGACGTTGCCCTCCATGATGGCGTTCCAGGCTTTCTCCCAGGGGGTCTCCTCGTCACCGGAGATGCCGGTGAACGCAGCCCGGAAGCGCTCCCAGTATTTTTTATCTTCGTCATCGTCGCGCATGGCGTCGATAAGGCTCTGGGCCAGAGCGTTGACCACGTTCGTCACCACCAGGGCCGTGGCCGCCCGGCCCATCGTCTTGATGGCCTTGCCGCGCTTCTGGCTGTTCTGTTCGTAGCGCACCTGGTCATAGGCCCGCATCAACAGGTTGAGGCTCATAATCGGCTCGCCCATGAAACTGGTCGCCTGCTTCACCACCGCGTTGCTGGAGCGCATGATGTTGGACCGCTGGAGCACGCCGTCTACCACCTGGGTCTGGTCGATGACCTCCGCGAACAGCTTTGCCGTCTGCCGGTAGAACGCCTCGCTGCCCTTGGTGAGGCCCTGGTGTTCCCGCGCCGTGGCCCACTCGCAGGCGTTCCACAGCTTACCCCAGGTCACGGCGTCCGCCGCGCCCGCAGGGGCGGAAAGGGCGTCGTTCAGCTTCCGCACGTTCGTCCGGTTGTCGAACAGCGTCTCGGTCATCTTGTAGGGGCTGGAGATGTCGAAGCCGCCCGCATCCTTCCGCATGGCGATGGGGGAGTATTGCAGGGCTTTCTTCCATCCGCTGCCCCGCGTAACGCCTCTTGCAAGGCCCCGCGCCATGTCCTGGGGGTCCAGTACCGCCGCCGCCCGGAAGAACGCCGTGGGCTGCTGGATGACCACGCGGATGTTCGCGCCCACGGCTGCGCCCTTGAAGCCGCCGATGGTCTTTCCGGCGATGTCCCACATGGGGCTGTCGCCGGGGGCGTTGATGCCGTTCTGGATGTCCTCCATCAGGTTGTGCCAGTATTTTTGACTGCCGGGGCCGCCCACGCGGTCCAGCAGGCCCTTGATGGTCTTGCCGGTTGGGTTGCCCTCCTCGTCCCGGAACTGGTAGTTGAACAGGCGGTTGATGTCCTCCATCGCGCAGAGCCAGGAGGCATAGTCCGTCATGTCGGAGGCGTGGTTGGCAAAGGTGGTGAAGATGCCCGCCAGGTCCAGGGCGTTGCTCGCGTGGGGCATCGTGGTCTTTGCCATGCCGATGTTCTTAATGGAGCGGGTGTTGTTTCCGCCCTTTTCGATGTTGCTGTGCAGGCCCTCCTTGGCCGATTTGATGGGCCAGTAGTCGCTCTCGGTGAACTTCTTGTAACCGTAGGCTTCCATGCTGGCCTTGTTGCCGTAGTCGGCCAGCACGCCACGGGTCAGTCCTTGCAGGCCGTCCGCGATCTTCACCTGCTCCGGTGTCAGCGTCCCGGTGATGTTCACCAGGTCGCCCTCCGTCAGGCGGATGCTGTCCGTGCCGCGCCGGATTTGCGAGGTTTTGATCTCTGGCTGGACCACGCCGCCCTTGAGCAGGTGGTCGTGGGACTGCTTGCGCTTCACCAGCTCGTACAGCTCCATCACCTGGGCCGTGGAAAGGGTCAGCTTCTCGCCTCGCTCCGTGGTGAAGGTATGTGCGGTCGCCTCCAGCTTCTTCACCGTCTTGGGGTCCACGATCTTGCGGACCTCCTCGGCCACATGGTCCACCATGAGCTGCTGCTGGTCCTGCGCGTCCCGCAGCATCCGGTAGACCGCCTTGCCCGCCTCTCCGTAATGGGAGAAGAAGGTGTACGGGGTCTCCAGGTCAATGAGGGCGTGGTTGCGGGTCAGGCTGTTCTTGGCCCGGCGGCTGCTGGTCCCGATGGAGAGAGCCTGCGCCCAGTCCGCCGTCCTGGCGTACTTGGCCTTGGACAGGACTTTCCCCGCCGTGTTCACGCTGTGCTCCACGGCCTTGACCACCTGCCAAACGGTTTGAAGCTGCGCCACGCTCATGTCGGCCAGCTTGGTGTCCTTCATGGCGATGACCGCATCAAAGCCGCCCTTGATGCCGTCGGCGTCGCTGCCCAGCAGGGAGGGGTCAATGACCATATCCCCGCCCTCGGCCACGATTTTGGCGTACTGCTCCTTGAGGGCGCGGAACGCCTCGGTTCGCTTGGTGGGTGTGCCGCTGCCATCCTTCACCCGCTTGCCGTTCTCGTCGAGGGTGTACTGGCTCTCCTGGTTGATGCTCTCCAGCATAGCGGCCACGCTTCCGCGCATGGCCTCCGGGATGTGGTGCTGGTCGCTGGGGCGGAGGAGCTTCTGGGACAGAGCGCTTGCATGGCGGGTGATTTTGGCCCGCAGCTCACGGGCCGCCCGGCGTTCCCGGCCCGCTGCGTCCTTGGCCGCATAGCGGTCTTTCAGAGCACCCATCTGCCGCTCGCGGGCCTCCCGCTCCTTGGCGATGGCGTTCTGTACCCGCTGCCGGTTCTGCTCCCGCAGTTCCGCCAGGCGGGTGGTGTACTGCTCCCGCACCTTCTGGACCTGCTCCCGGCCCTTGGCCTTGGCGTTCTCCAGCTTCAATGCCTGCCGGTCCGCAAAGGTCTTTCGCGTCTGGGGCAGGTCGAAGAAGGTCTCCATGATCTCGTTCGCCGCGCCGGTCACGGCCTGGTCCATGTGGCGGGAGAAGGGGTTGTACTCGTTGATCTCGCTGATGCCGTCCAGCACTTCCACGATATGGAGGAGCTGGTCCGTTGGGTGGGTCTGCTCCTGCTCGCTGAAAAACTCCGGCCAGCGGGAGGAAAGCTCCTGGTACACCTGGTCGATGTTGGTGTGGCCCTCGCTGCCCAGGTTCAGCCGTCCGAACTGACGCTTGCGGAAGTCGCCATAGTCCGCGATGTCCCCGTGGTACTCCTTGCCGTAGATGATCTTGGTCGTCCGCAGGTAGTCCCGCAGGTCGCTGTACGCATCGTACATATCGCTGTCCACGGCCACCGCGTTGCTCACCAGGGTTTCCGCGATGTCCTCCGCCCGGCGGCGAGCCTCGGTGTAGGTCAGCTCGTCCTTGCCGTCGTAGCCGCTGGCGATGTAGTCATAGAGGCTCTGGAGGTCTCCCTGGATGTCCTTCACTGCGATGTCGGCCCCGTAGTTCTGGATAAGCTGTTTCGCGGCGGCGGTCACAGCCTTTTTGTCTGTGGTCACGCGCTGGGTCCGCCGGGTCTGGCCCTGCCAGTAGTCCCGGCTCTCCTGGAGCTTCCCGTTTCGGCGCTGGATGGCGATATAGTCCTTCATCTGCTCCCGCAGCAGCCGGTTTTCCTCCTGCAAGGCGGCGTTCTCCTGGAGAATGTCCCTTCCCTTGAGGGACAGCCTGTCTCCGTCGCGGGTCACGATGGCGCTGACAGCACCGAATTTCCGGGTCGGTTCCACGGTAAAGCCGTCGCCCAGGGCGTCCTTGAGGTAGGAGACCAGTTCCTTGGACGTGAAGCCCTTTTGATAGCTGCCGGTGTTGGAGATGAAATACTCCATCAGATCGTTGTTGATGGCAACCTTGCTCCCGGCGTTCTTCACATCCGTGCCGCGCACGTTGATAAACGCCCGCCCGCCGGGGTTCAGCATTTCACCGATTTTCACCACCATAGCGTCGCGGAGGTCCTGGGGCATGACGTTAAGGACCGCGTTGCTGATGATGACATCGTAGGTCTTGTCCAGGGCGGAGTAATCGGTGTAGTTCGGCTGGTACTTGGCATCCGGGAACGGCTCGATGTCGTCCACGTCAAAGCCGTACTCCTCGCGCCCGGCTCTGGTCCCGTAGCCCAGGCCGGAGCTTGCATCCAGGATGGTCCCGTCGAAATTCTCTGCCTGGAGGGCATCGTAAATTTTGCGGTAGCTCTTGACCGTGCCGGAAATCTGTGTCGGGTTGCGGGTGTCCGCCTCGTCGGCGTCCAGGGCAAACAGGGTCGGATGGGCGGCCTTAACCTCGTCGAAGGTTGCCCCCGGCTTCCAGTCGTCGCTTGTCGGCTTCACAGGGGGAACGGTCTTGAGGGAGAAGCGTGCGCCCTCCACGCTGTTGATCTTGGCAAGGCGGTCCGCGTCGTCTCCGGTCTTGTATTCCAGCATCCGCACACCGGCCTGCTCCAGACCGTCCCGCAGCTTTTTGCTGCTGTCATCGGGGATGACGGCGGCCAGCACTTCGTCGAAGCCGACGGCCCGCTGGGGCTTGGCCTCAAAGTAGCCGGTGGGCATTTCCGCCGCCGCCTGGTAGACGGCCTGGATGTCCTGGGCCGTCTGGCTGCTGATTTTGTACCCCTCCTTGGAGAAGGCCCGCATGATAGCGTCCACCGTCCTCTTGCCCTTGGACGTTTCCATCAGGATGCTGCCGATGATGTCGCTCTCGACGAAGGAATTGTCGGAATGAGCCTTGTTTCCCTGCTTGATCTTCGTGATGATGCTGCCAATCTGGTCATCAATGGCCTGGAGCTTTGCTTCATACTCGGCCCCCTCGTCCATGCCCAGCCGCCCGCTGTCCGCCTTGATCTCCTGGATGCTGCGGTATTCCGGCGTCGCCACGGATTGCAGGGTCTTGGCGCTTGCGCCCCAGGTGTTGCCGCCGCGCTCCTCCTGGCCCTCCTTCATCGCCTTGACGATGTTCTCCAGGGTGTAGGCATAGTGGAGCTGCGAGAAGCTGCGGAGATTGCCGGAGGGGGTGTAGGGGTCCTTGCCATTGTAGATGCCCGCCTCGCCCAGCAGGCCGTCCAGCTTCCCGGCAATCCACTCCTCAACGGCGTGGTCATCCACGGCGCTGCGCAGCGCGTCAGAGGTAGCCATCCGGTCAATTTCGCCCTTGGTCGCGCCGCCGTCCTGGTACATATCCCATGCGTGGTGAACGATGTCCTCCAGGGTGAAGATGGAAACGCCGTCCATGGAATTGTCGATGCGGGTCTGCCGTCTTTCGTTGATCTCCGCGTCGGTCCAATGCCTCTTGACGGCCATTCTGCGGAGCATGGGTTCGCCCTGTTCCCGGTAGTAGTCCCGGAGAATGTCGCGGATGACCTCGGCATTCTCGCCCAGGGCGTCCTTCACGCTCTCGCCGGTCTCCAGGTTGGCCTCGATTTCAGCCAGCGTGTTCACGCCCAGGCGGTCAACCACCTTTTGCAGGGTGTCGTTACCGAACTTGTCCCACACCTTGTCCATCTTCACCGGCTCCAGGCTCTTGCCCTGGTCTGCCAGATAGGCCGCCCGCACCGTGTCCGTGGAGGCCAGCTTCTCCGCCAGCTCTGCCGTGCTCCTGGTGCTGGTGTCGTCGATGCCCATAGAGCGCAGGGCGGCGCTGTTCCCGAAGATGCCCCCGGCCACGGAGACATCCCCGGCCAGCCGGTGCAGCTCGTGCTCCACCTGGGATGCCTTTTTGCTGTTCACGGGGTAATCTACTCGCGGAGCTGTCGGCGTCCAGGCGTCGCCGCCGTACACCTTGTTGGCGCGGAATAGCTGCGGGTCGATGGTGTCCTTGCTGAACACAAGGGAGATGGGGCCGTACTTGGTGTGCCCGTCCCTGGCTTTCACAATGGCGATGGAGGGCATGGGCAGGCCGCCCAGCTTGATGGCAGCCAGGATGCTGTTCTCGTCCTTGTTGTGCAGGGCCAGCAGCTTGTCCGTCTCCTCCACCGGGGTCTTGAGGGAGAATTTCGTCTCTTTCTGGTTGTCGGCCTTAAAGCGCTCGTGCAGCTCGCCCAACTCCTTGGCGTATGCGTCGAAGTCGTGGAACACATGGGCCGCAGGACCGTCCACGAACATATCTGCTTTGCCCGCCGCGATATGCCCGTACATCGTCGCGTTGAACTCGTCATATAGGCGGGCCAGGTCTGCATTTTCCAGCGTGGTATGCTGATGCTCTGCCACATGGTTCAGCAGCACACGGGTCATCCCGTCGCTCATATTCAGCATCGTTGGCGTCCGTTCCACAAAGTCCAGGTAAGGCTTGTAGCCTACCTGCCGCATCACATGAGTGACCTCGTGGGGGGCAAACATCCCCCGGTTCTTCTCCGGCAGGGTCTCCCGGAAGAAGATTTGCCCATCGGCAGAGAACGCCGGGGTGCTGCCCTTGTTCTTGGCCCATGCCGCATCCGCCACAACAAAGCTCGGCACGCCGTAGTCCACCGCCGTCCGCTGCTCTGCGTAGGCCACGCTGCCCTTGGCCGGTTCCACCGTGTGGCCCTCCACCCAGGAGCGCACGGGTTTGGCCCCGAAAGACGGGTTTACTCCTCCGTGTCGTCCAGAAGCAGCAGAAAGCTCTCTGCGAACTCGTCCATCTTGGCCTTTTCCTTCTCGGTCAGCGCTCTGCCCATATCCTTCTCGGCTGCCTGTGCCAGGTCTGCCGCCAGTTTCGCTTTCTTGTCCATCCTTGCCGTCCTCCTTCAAAGAATTTCTTGTTGCGGCCATTGTATCATTGCCGCCCTCTCCTTGCAAGGTCTTTGCCTGCCGGGCTGCCGCCTCCAAGGCTGCCGTCAGCTTCCCCTCGGCGGTCTGGGCCTTTTTCTTCTCGGCCCCAGTCAGCTTATCAATGAGGGAGCGGATAGCGTCCCGGACCTTTTGCAGCAGCGTCCGGTCATCCCGGTGCCGCTCGATGAAGTCATCCAGCACCTTGCCGTCGTCAATGAGGCGGCCCGCATAGTCCGCCGCCACCTCGTCCATGGCCTGCTCATAGGTCAGCTCCACGCCCTGCGCGGCGTAGCTGTCGATGCGCTTCTGGATGCTGTCCTGCTCCTCCTGTGCCACGATGTCCCGGAACGTCCGGTACTCCGTGGGGGCAAGCTCCTGCATCCGGTGGGTCATCTCGTGGCCCACAATAGCCAGTACAGGGTTTTCATTGTTCCGTTCCACCAGCACCGTGCTGCCGCTGATCTGGGCATTGGCCGTTCCGCCGCGCACGCTGTCCACGAACTGCACCCGCACGCCCAGGGCCTTGGCAACTCTGTTGACCTTGGCCGCCGTCTCGGCGGTCAGATAGACGCGGCTCTCACCGTTAGCGTCCAGAATGGCACGGCCCTGCTTGTCCTGCAACGGCCTGCCGCTCTCCACGGCCTGCTTCACAAAGTCGTCATACACGAGACCGCTGTCCTCTCCGGCTACCTTGGCATACTTGGCCGCCTGCTGTTCCCGCTGGAGGGAGAGGGCGGCGTCGTTCTGTCCGGCGGAGTAGGCCGCGAAGCGCTGGGCCTCCGTCAGGCGGCTGCCGTAGTCGCTGTCCACCCTTGCCATGTCTGCGCCGTTGATACCCGCCTCGTAGTAGGAGGCGAAGCCTGCGTAGTAGTCGTCGGCCCGCACGCTGCCGTCGTAGCTGGCGGAGAGGGCCTTGGCCCCGTTCTCGCCCAGGCTGGCCGCAGCATCCTGCACGCGGCGGATGTCATACGCCTGCTGCGCCGCAGGGCGCTGCTGCTCCACCTGCATGGCGGGGCGCACAGTCTCCTGCGTGGCCGTCTGCCGGGCTTCCGTTGCGGTGGGGGCAGTTTCCCTCGCGTTCGTAGAAACGTCGCTCTGCGTCCTTGCAAGGGTCGCCACGGCGTTCTTGACGGCCTTGCGCTGCTGGCTCTTGGTCATGCCGTCCTGTACCACCTGACCCGCCGCCTGCTCCAGGGCCGCCATGGCATCCTGGTCAGCCAGAATACGGTCCGCCATCTTTCCGTGGATGCTTCCGTTCTGGCTTGCCTGCTCCGCTGCCTGGGTCAGCAGCTCATTGGCCGCCGTGGCCTGGGGCGTCGCTTCTGTCTGCGGTGCGGGAGCGGTGGTCTCCTGCTGGGTGCCGGTTTCGCCCACGTTGTAGTGGTAGGTGGCCGGGGTGATAACGCCGCCCATCATACCGGAGGCCGCGCCCACAAGGAAGTCATACAGGGAGTTTTCCAGCGTCTCTCCGGCACTGGCCGCGTCTCCGCCGTAGATGCGGGGCATCTGCCACTCCATCCAGTCTCCGATGAACTCCTCCAGTCCCTCACCGACCGCTCCGGCTCCGAAGGTCAGCGCGCCGCCCAGCACGCGCTTGCCCGCGTCTGTCTTTGCGAAGCGGTTCACAGCGGAGCGGATGCCCCGCTCCACGGCGTCGTCCAATGCGCCGCCGCCGTATGCCTTTGCGAATGGCATTGCGATGTTGAACATCAATTCGCTGATGACTTCTTTTGCCGAAGAAGTCGTACCGTAAAGTACTTGCTGTGTCAGCGTAGAATCCGGTTTTTCCTGTCGAGCCTGCTGTGTAGCACTGCCGAAGGCGCGCATGGCAAAAGCTCCCATGCTGCCCGGCGTTCCCAGCAGGGCGTTGGCCGCTGTGTCCAGCGCTGTCTGGGTCATGGATGCGCCTGCGTCCACCAGCACACGGCCTACGCCGCCCAGCCCTTCCTTGGCCTGCTCAATGTCCTGGGCAGAGGATTGCTGGATGTCGTCCGCCATCTCATAGCTGGCCTGGGTCGCTTTCTGCTGTACCTGCTCGTCCAGCACCTTCGCCATCGCGTCATACTTCCGCTGCCAGTCGTCGATGATGTACTGCTGGCTCTGGATGTCCCGCTCGTTCCAGCTTCCGGGCTTTTCCTTGTTTTCCGCCAGCATGGCGTCCATGTCCAGCTTGGCCCGCTCCAGGTTGTGGGAATATTCCGCCAGGTACTCCCGGTTCTGCGCGTCGCGTCCGCCCTGGCCCATGGCGTAGAAGGTGCTCATGGCGTTGCTGTTGGAGGCCATGGACCCCTTGGCCCCGCCTCGGATGGTGTCTCCCAGGCGGGAGAAGAAGCCCCGCTTCTCTGCGGGCTTTTCCGCCGTGGCCTGCGGCACAGAGGGCAGTTCTGCGTTTTCTCGCTTTAAGGTTAGCCCACCAGCCTGCCATGTCTGCGTCCGCCCGGCGGAGGTGGTGGACGGTGCAGCGGCAGCCGGGGCGGTATTCGCCCCGGTCGTCTGCTTGTTCTCCTCCTGCTTTCTGCTCCCACTGGTCCAGGTTTTCCCGGTCCCAGTCTGTTTTAAGGTCAAAGCCATACTCCGTTCCCTCCTTACGAAAGGTCAAAACCGAACAGCTTAAACTTACGCTTGAGCGTTGCCAGTTCACTGTCGGTGAGGCCCGCCTGGCTGATTTCGTTAAGAAGCTGTTCCACGCTGGAATAGCTGCGCCCGTTCCAGGTGAAGATGCCCTCGTCCTGGTCCCAGTCCAGGCTCGTCTTTCCACCGCTTCCGCTGCCCTTGCCGCCCTGGTTTTTCATCCAGTCGGCGTAATACCCGGCCAGCTTTCCGGCCTGGGTGGTGTTGTACCCGGCGGACAGCAGCCAGGCGTATGCGTCGCCCTCGCTGCGGATGCCCGCCTTGTACATTCCTGCGTACACGTCCTCGCTGGCGCTTGAGCCGCCGCTCTTGCTTCCGCCGGAGCTGCCGCCTCTGGAGGACCCGCCTCCGGAGCGAGCGGATGCCTGCGCCTTGTTGTATGCGCTCTTGAGGCCCGCGATCTCCTGGTCCGTGTACCCCAGGGCCTTGTAGCCGGAGAAGTCGCCGCCCGCCGCGAGGGTCTGGGCCTTTGCCAGCGCCCGGTTGTACTCCGTCTCGTCCTTGTAGGTCTCCCGGTTGTAGGCGGTCTCGTCCTCGTAGCGCTTGTCCGCGATCTGGTCCCGGCCCACGGAATAGTTCCACTCGTTGTTGTAGCGCTCGTCGCTGATATTGTCCCGATGCACGCCGTAGTCGAAGCTCCGGTCCGTGTTGTACTGGGCCAGGAGGTCGGCGTACTTTGCGTAGTCGCCCTGCTCCAGGGCCACCAGCATTTCCAGGTTTGCCCTCTGGGTGTTGCCCTCGTCCTGGTACATGGAGTAGGCAAGCTGTTTCAGCTCCGGGATTTTATCGGCAAGCGCCCCCATGTAGTTGTCATAGGTCTGCTGCGCTGCGCTGCCCGCATAGCTGCTTGCAAGGCCGCCCGTGCGGGCGCTGACCTGCCCCAGGGTGTCCTGCATCGCCCGCTCGCCGCTGCGCGTGTAGCTCTCCTTGTACTGCTGATAGGTGGGGTCCTTCTCCGGGTCGTAGCTGAACGCCTCCCGGTTAAGGATTTGGCGGGTTAGGTCGTCGATCTGGTTCTGGTAGCGGCTGGTGTAGGTGGGGGCCGCCTCGTAGGAGAAGCCGCCGCCTCCGTTTCCTCGTCCGCCGCCGCCCATCTCCAGGGGGATGTAGCGGCTGCCGTCGCTGTCGCCGGAATAGCCGTAGTTGCTGCGGATGCGCTCCACATAGTCGTGGGCGTCTGCCCAGGTCGTTTTGCCTGCCGCCGCTGCCGCCCGGACCTCCGCCGCGCTCCGCAGCTCGTCATTGGAAAAATGCTCCTGGTCATATACGCTGCCGCCGTAGCTGCCCCGGTCGCTGCCGCCGCCGCCCACCGTGTCGGCGCTTGGCGCGGCGGCCTTGCCGGTCTTGCTCCCGGTCTTGATGGCGCTGGTGGCATAGCCGTTCTCGTTATAGCTGATGTTGTAGCCGCCCTTGGAGACGGTCTTGCCCGCCAGGTCTTTGTTCCTGGACATATCGGGTTTTGCCATGTCGGATTACCTCCTCTTTCAGTTGGTTTTCTGCTCCAGCGCCGTCACGCGGGCTGCCAGCTTGTTGTACTCGCTGCCCAGTGTGCTCACGCTCTGCTGCACCCCGGAGAGGGTGGTTTGCAGGCTGGAGACCTTGCTGTTCAGCCCCTCCACACTGGTCTGTATGGCGGTCATGCTCTTTTGAAGCTGCCCCAGCATGAAGTCCAGATTTTCTTGCAGGTTTCTGGTGTAGTTGCACAGAGATTTTACGGTCCCGTTCACGTCGTTGCGGTCAAACGAAGGAGGGGAGCCGGGGAGGGTGGTTGCCATGCCCTGTCACCCCCCTTAATATTCGCTGCCCAGGGCGAACTCCCGGATGATGCTCTTGACCAGGCATCCGCCCTTGCCGGACAGCCGGATGCGGAAGTTGTCACACCGCACCGGCAGGATGGGGACTTGCAGGGTCTTGGCCCGCTCGTTGTGGGTGGAGAACACCTGTCGGAATGGCTTTCCGTCCGTGCTGATCTCCACCTTGAGCCAGGCCCCGGCATCCAGGTCCGCCCGCAAGTACAGCTTGGAATAGCACTTGCGCCCGTGGCTCGTCTCGTCCATCTGGCACAGCGTTGCGCTCCAGTTCACCAAGCCCTCCTCGGAGTAGTCCTGCCCGGTGGTCATCAGCTTGCCCGTGGCCCCGTCCAGGAAGTAGAGCGTCCCGTCCAGATAGGCCCAGTCCAGCGCGTGGGTCGCGTCCTCCCGCAGCCAGATGGCCCGCAGCGTATCAAAGACGTACAGCTCCCAGTCGCCCTTCTCCGTCCGCATGGAGATGTAGTAGCGCTCGCCGTCCGTGCCGCCCACCGCGTCGAAGAAGCGCCGGGTCCCGAAGTTCTCCGTCAGCAGCTCCGGGGTCCCGCCGGAGTAGGCGTACACGCCGTTGCGGCCCTTGTAGAACAGCGTCTCGTTGATGACGGCCAGGGACTTCTCGCTGCCCTTCTGGATGCCGGGCACCGTGTAGGTGTAGATTTCATACTGCGCCGGATAGCTGCCCAGGACCTTGTGCAGGCAATTCTCTTTCCAGAACAGCACCGTGCTGGAGTAGGCGATGCACCCGGTGAACTCGCCCTCCGTGCCCACGGCCACGGCGTAGCTGTCCGTGGACACCCCGTCGTAGACGTAGAAGTTGGTCGGGTCGCCCAGGGCGCTGGCGTAGATGGTCTTGCCCTCCGCGCCCCAGATGCGGTTATCGCACTCGCAGATGCACGTCAGGTCCGGCACCTTCCGCTCCAGCATCACCGTCCCGGCCTCCACGCCGGTCTTGGTGAAGATGTCCTTGGTGAAGGTCAGCTTCCGCGCCTCCAGGGAGCGGATGATGTGGCTGCCGTTGTTCGCGGCGCAGGTCGTACAGCCGGAGATTTCGATTGCGTCTCCGGCCTTGAAAAGCTCGTCGAAGCCTGGGTATTTATGCAGCGCCGCCGTGTGCAGCAGATAGGTGATCTGGTAGGTCCCGTCGCTCTGCTTTGCGCTGCTCTGTACCACCATGTACTCCTTGGAGCTGTCGCAGTCGTATTGAATGTAATCGCCCACCTTGAGCTTGTCCGGGGTCCCTGCGGTCCCGCCGCTCATAGTCAGCGCTCCCGTGGTCTTGTTCACGCTGGCCCCGGTGTAGGCGGTGATGGATGTGTCGGCGGCCACGCTGCCCTTGGTCTCTGCGTTTTCCGCCGCCTGGTCGATGTAGCTCTGCTCCGGCACGGTCAGGGTGTTGGCCGTGAAGGTCACGTCGCCGGGGAAGCCGGGGTATTCCGCCGCCAGCATCCCAAACTTCTCTGCCTCCGTGTCGTAGTAGACCTTATCGGGGAAAATGACGATTTTGGTGTTGATGGTGGCAAACTGCTTTTCGCCCGCAGTCACATGGCCCACCACCTTGCCGTCATAGAGAAAGTCGGTCCCGTCCACCACGCACAGCTTCCCCCGTGCGTACAGCCCCGTGGGACTGGTGTAGGTTCCGGCGGTCTTGCGCCCGCCCCGCTGACTGAGGCACGGGAAGCGGGCGGAGGAGAGGCCCCAGCTCTCTGCCAGCTCGCCGTCCCCGGCCCCCTGGCCGTAGTTCAGCCCGGCAAAGGCGATGATCTGCTTGCGGTTCTTGCCGGTCGCCGCCGTCATGTATGGCAGGTTCATCTCGCCCCTCCTCCTAAAATAGACCCGTCAGACCCCCGCCGCCGATGGGCAGGTGCCTGCGGTGATACTGTTTCCGCCATTCGTCCAGCGCTGCGTTGTACGCCAGGGCGGAGTTGTTGTAGTTGTCGGCCTCCCGGTTGTAGAAGTCCACCTTGCTCATAAGGTACAGGTCATACAGCCCGTCGTAGGGGGCCTCCACCAGCAGGGGCTTGTCCCCGTCCTCCGGGAACGCCTTGGGAAAGTCCGGCAGGTCGGTCCAGCCGCACGCCGGACACAGGTTGCTGTCCATCACCCGGTCATAGGTGATCTCCGTCCCGCCGCAGGTGGGACAGACGGCGACGGGTCCCTTGGCCCCGCGCCCGCTCGTGAGCTGGTGCCGCAGGATGGTCTCCCGGTAGAGCTGTCCGTCCAGCTCCAGCAGCCACGCCGCCTTGGTCTCGTCGTCGATGGCGTCCGGCCTCGCCCGGTTCACCCGTTCGATAACTTCATTGATGCTCGGCATACCGCCGCCTCCTCTCATAGAATTTGCCGGGCAGCGGCACGCCGCCGCCCGGCTTTCTGGGTGCTTCTCTTACACCGCGCGGACCCACAGGCCGTTGTTCTTCACATACAGCCCGCTGTCGTTGCCCGGCACGCTCTCAACCGTGTAGCATCCATCGCTGTCTGTGCTGTCAGATACAACGATAGAAGATTTAAGATTAAAAGCGGGACGCGGCGCGAAGCCGGCGTAGTACACGTAGCGGCCGTACACGGTGCCGTCGGACCCGATGTAGTACGCGTAGTAGTCATCCGAGTACGGGGAGCGCAGGCCCCAGTAGACGGCGGTCGCCGTCTCGTCCAGATAGGCGATGCGCTTTGCGTTGTCGGAGAAATAGCTGAACGCCTTGCCCTCCGTCTGCCAGCCGCTCACGCCCGCCTCCGTGCAGGAGATGGCAAAGCCCTTGCGGTAGATCGTGTGCAGCGTCGCCACCTGGTTGCCTTCCGCCACCACAATGGGGACGGGGACCAGGCACTCCCGGATTTTCTCGTCCAGTTTCAGCGGCCAGATGCCGTCACAGAAGTTGTCCAGGGTGCAGCCGAAGTAACGGTTTTTGTAGCCGTTGCTGTCGGAGGCGTTCCATGCGATCTCACTGAAAGCATCCTTGCGGATAAGGGTCACGCCCGTGCCGGTGCCGTAGTGGTCATTGTCCAGCTTGATGAACTTGGTGGGCTTGCTGTTTTCCGCCAGCTTCACCAGGCTGCCGTTTGCCAGATTGGAAAGTAACTGTCCCATATCGTTTTGTTCTCCTTTCGTCAGGTCCGGGCCGGGCAGCGGGGATGCCCGCCGCCCGCCTGGCCTCGTCTGTGCGGTCCAGAGCCATCAACAACCTGGACCGCATTTCTCTGCGGAGTTGCTTTGTGTCGCCGTGTTTGGCGTGTGCCTCCCAGGCGGTAAAGCTCTCCATGATTTTCTCCCGCGATACCTCGCCCGCTGCGTACTGCTTCTCCCACAGCCGGATGCGTCGTTTCATCCGCTTGATGGAGGAGTAGCGCAGCTTGCTGACCACCTGGCCCGTCCGGGTCAGATAGGTGTGGAAGCCGCAGAAGTCGATGCCGTTTTGCAAGGGGAAGATGTTGGTCTTGTCGTTCAGCTCCAGGCCCAGCTTGGCAAATTCAAGCCTTGCAAGGCGCAGAGCCTCAACCGCTGTCGCCTTATCCGGGCAGATCACATACCAGTCGTCCATATACATCCCCGCCAGCGGCAGGTGCAGCTTCTCGCCCACATAGTGCATGAAGGAGCTGACGTAGAACACCGCGTAGATGTGGCTCGTCTGGTGTCCCAGGGCCAGGCCCTCGTCCACGGCGTCGATGTATCGCCACATCAGCGCCCGGATGTCCGGGTCGGGAAACCGGGGTTCCAGCGTGGCCTTGAGCCGCCGGTGGTCGATGCTCTGGAAGAAGTGGCGGATGTCACCCTTGATGACCCAGCCCTCGCCGTAGTCCCATTCCTCCATGGGCCGGTGTGGCAGACCGGCGGCCTTGCGTGCCGCCTCGTCCGCTCCCTTCCGCCGCAGGAAATAGGTCCTCATGTGCCGTTTCAGCATCTCCAGCCCGTAGTGGGTCCCCTTGCCGTACTGGGCCGCGTAGGTGTTCAGCGTGAAGCTCCGGGCCAGCTCGTCGTAGACGATGTAATCCGTGAGCGCGTGTTGCACCACCTTGTCCCGGAACGTCGGGGCCTGGATAAGCCGCTTCTTGGGTTCGTAGATATAGAACGCGTCCAGCGGGTCCGGCTGGTGCGTCCCTTGCAAAAGCGATTTTGAGAGTATCAGCAGCTCCTCGATTGCGCTGTACTCAAAGGGTGCCGTACTCTTTTTGCCCCTCTTGCACCGTCTGGCCCGGTGGTAGGCCGTCCATAGGGTGTCAAAGGAGCACAGTTCCTGATAGGTCATATCACACATCCTTGCTTGGTTTTCGGATGGTGGAGCGCAGGTCCGGCATCGCTGATAGCGGCCAGTATCTCCCTCCGCCGGAGGTGTCCGGGGCTTTCCCCGGTAGCGAGCCTGGCAGCGTCGGTGCCATGTGTTTATCCCCCGTGTTCATGTCCACGGACGACGGGATATAGCCTCCTTTGATGATGGGCCTCTGCTTTCGCCGCAAGGGCTACTTGTACACGGTAATTCCATCAGAGCGGGACGCGGCGCGAAGTTGGCGTTGTACACGTTGTTGTTGTTCACGGTGCCGTCGGTGTTGATGTTGTACGCGTTGTTGTCATTCGAGTTCGGGGAGCGCAGGCCCCAGTTGACGGCGCGAACAGGCTATACCCCAATGAAAGGCAGCTATCGCCGCCGAACATCCTCTCTCGCCTGGGCAGCGCGGCTCCGGTCCTTCTCGTACCAGGCGGCGCACATATAGCGCACCGTCATCACCGCCTTGCTCCAGGTCGCGGCCTTTTGGCCGCTCACGCCGGGGTATTGCTTGCTTTCTGCCATCCGCAGTATCTTCCGCTCCAGCTTCTTGCACGCGCAAAGGGCCTCCCGCTGCATCGCCAGCCGCTCCGCCGGTCTCTCCCGCAGGTCAATGAGGTTTGCGCCCTCAATGCACGAGCAGATGGCCTCTGCACCGTTCATCAGGGCCGTTCCGGTGGTGTAGCGGTATTTCTTGGGGATGACCTTCTCATTGGCGCAGGCGTCTGCCGTGTAAAGCCACATATCAGCTGCCTTGTTGCCCAGCTTGAAGTCATCGGTCTGTCTGTCAGCCATCGGGGCACCCTCGCTTTCGTGCTGCATCCAGCAGCTCGTCGCAGCCCTCTGCCTCCAGCACCAGGTCCGGTCCCAGCCGGACGGTCACGGTCTCGCCGGTGGGGGAGCGCCCGGTCAGCACCAGGCTGTCCTCCCGGCATATCCGGCAGGGCTGTTCCAGCTCCGCCAGGAGGTTGGAGATCAGGCAGGAAGCCTCCGCCCAGTCCTTACACGCTGCCCGCCGCATCCATGGCCTCCACGGGAACTTTGTCAACCACGGCCTTGTCCGCGCTGGGAGCTTCGTCAACCACGGCCTTGTCCGCACTGTTGGCTTCCAGGGTCATCTTGAGGGTGGTAAGCTGTTCGTTGAGGCGCGCAAGGGCACTCTGGGCGCTTTCCTTCTCGCTCTTTTCGTGGGACAGCTTGGCCTCCAGCTCCGCCACCTGGGCCGTCAGGGCGGCAACGTCGCTGTCCTCGCTGGTGCGGGTCAGTTTCAGCCCGTGGGAGACCACGCGGAAGGGGCCGGTGTAGGTCGCCGTGGTGCTGCCGTCCTCGGCCAGCACCTCAATGGGACCGGCACAGAACGCGGCCAGAGCCTCGTCGCTGATGCCACCGGGCAGCTCTGCCACCACGGCCTGGCGGGGGACCCCGCCGATGTTCTCCGTCACCACCGTGAAGCCCTTGTCGCTGACGGTGTGATTGCCTGCTTTAATCATGTTCGTGTCCTCCTCTTATCCGATGTTGATGTAAACGTCGCCGTTGGCCCCCAGGCTGGAGGCGGGAGCGCCGTTGCCGAAGTAGATGTTGCGGAAGCCCTTGGTGCTGCCGCTGGTGGGCGACACGCCGGACACGCCGCCGGTGAACGCTCCGCCCGTCTTGGGCATTTTCTGGTCTGCATAGGCAAAAACGTCCTGGGCCTTGCCCTTGGGGTCATAGACCGCCTTGGTCATGTCGCCTGGGTTTACGGCGTCCGCGCCCTTGGGGATGCCGAAGTCGAAGATAGGGGCAGCGTCCGGGCTTCCGGCCCGCCGCTTCACCGTGGCCGCACTTCCGGCGGCCAGCGTGGTGGTCGTCCCCACCTGGATGTTAGGGGTAGAGCCGTCGGCACCGGCGGGTCCCTGTGCGCCGGTCGCGCCGGTCGCGCCCTTGGCACCGGTCGCACCCTGGGGTCCCTGGATGCCCTGCTCTCCCTTCGGGCCTTGAGCACCGGTCGCACCCTGCGGGCCTCTTGCGCCCTGTACGCCCTGGGGTCCCTGCGGACCCACAACCTTGCCCAGATCAATGGTAGGCATAGATGGTTCCTCCTTCCGTCAGATGTTTAGGCATAGATGCCCTGCATCGTTGATGTAATAGTCCGGGGCCTCGTTGCCGGTGTAGGTACACAGCAGATGCCCCTCGTCGGTCACGCTGAAATTGACCATGCCAGCCGTCTGCACGGCCACGCCGTCGATGCCGCGCGGTCCTTGCGGCCCCTGCACGCCCTGGGGTCCTTCCGGTCCCGTGGGTCCAACCGGGCCAGCAGCGCCTTGAACGCCCTGGGGTCCCTGGATGCCTTGGATGCCCTGGATGCCGCGCTCGCCGGTCAGGCCGCGCTCGCCCTGGATGCCCTGCTTTCCGGTCTTTCCCTGGGGTCCCTCTGCGCCCTGTTCTCCCTGGTCGCCCTTGGAGGCGATAAGCAGCCAGTGGGCACCCTCCACGCCTCCGGCCACGTCCAGCTCCGGGGCCACGCCCTTGCACGCTGCCTTGCAGATGTAGGAGCTGCCCAGCCTGCTCACCTTCTGGAGGGGCAGATAGGTCTTTGCGCTGTCATAGGCTTCCCACACCTTCACGGCCTCCTCGGCCTGCTCCAGCGCCTCGATGGCGTTTCCCACCAGGGTGCTCACCTGGGGTACAATGCCGTCGATCTGGGTCTGGAGCTGCTGTGCCTGGGTGGGCGTCGGCTCTTTCGGCGTGGTGTAGGCGTCGTTCGGCTTCACCAGCAGATGGTCCGTCACCGTGATGGCAACGGCGGTGGGGTCGCTCTCCCGGAAGCCCTCAATGGTAAAGCTGCACCAGCCCTCCAGGGCCAGCGGCTCCGCCGGAATGGCCGTGTCGAAGGTCAGCGGGTCCTTCTTTGCCACCAGGTCCTCCACGCTGTTGTACAGCAGCACCGCCACGGGGCTTTCACCCAGGGCGTTGCGCCAGATGATGCGCTTGGAGAACGCCTCCCAGTCATCGCTCATAACGATGTGCAGGCCGGTCACATTGGCCTCGCCCTGCACGCCCGCGTTCTTGCTGTCCTTGCGGACAAATTCGCCGGTCACGGTCACATTGATGGTCCTGTCCATAGGGAGTCTACCTCCTTTCTGTATGATAAAAGGCGCGGCGGGGCGGAAGGGTCGGTCCCTCCATACCTCGCCGCGCCGTGTCGCAGCCGCTTTTAGGGTCTCGCGGTGTGCCTGTTCAGTTAGATGTTGCGGGCCTTGGCCTCGGCAGCGTAGGCGCTGCTCTCGCGCTCAATGAGGTTTGCGGTGGCGTTGTCCTGGGCCATGCTCTGCTCCAGGACCTCCGCCACATAGGCGGGCACCTGCACGGTCTCGCCGCGCTTGATCTGGAAGCTGCGGCCATTGACGGCCACAAAAACGTCATCCTTGTACTTGTCGTTGTCCTTGAACAGACGGATGGGCACAAGGTCGTTCGGCTTGGGCGCGGCGGGGGCGGTCTCTTTTGCCGCCTCCAGGGTCTCCTTGGCTTTGGCCTGGGCCTCTGCCACAATGGCAGCAGCTTCCGCCTTGGCCTTGGCGATGATGTCCTCCGCCTCGGCGGCGGGGGTAGCCTGCGTGGTGGCCTGCTGCTCATTGGCAGCAGCTTCTTTCTTGGCAGCCATAGTGTAAATACCTCCTGTTGGTCAGAATGTGGGGCCGCCCGCCGTAAAGCAGGCGGCCCCGGTGATTAGCTGTTGAAGGTGGAGCAGGTCTCGATGCGGACCATGTACGCCTCCACCAGGCGCTCGGCCACCTTGGTGGCTTTCCAGCCTGCGGTGGCGCGCTGGTCCAGGGGGTCGGCAGTACCGGCAGAGCCGAGCTGCTTCACGATGTGCTGGAGACCGCCGCCGGTGATCTCGGTCACGCCGTAGGCGTCCGCACCCAGAATGAGGGTGGAGTACACGTCACGGGCGGATTCCTTGGGGGTGACGGTGCCGCTGGCGGTTGTGCCGGTCTCGTAGTCCTTGCCTGCGTGGGTAAAGACCTTGGCCTCGCTGGTCTCCACGAAGCGGACGCCCTCGATGCGTCCGATCTCGCCCTCGTAGATGCCGTCGGGGTCGGAGTAGGTCTTGACGTTCACCCACTTGGGGTCACTCATAAGGTCGTAGGAGCAATCCGGGTGGATGATGCCCGCGTAGTAGCCGTTGATCTTGGGCGCGTTCATCACCTTGAGGTAACGGACAGCGCGGCGCACGGCGTCCACGGTCAGGTAGTGGTTCTGGCTGTCGGTGGTGCTGCCGCCGCACAGGTTGGCGCGGCTGTCCACCTGGCCCTCGGCGTACTGCACGTTGGTTCCGCCGTTCAGCACCTCGCGGGTGATGGTGTCCAGGGTGCGGCCCGCCTGGCTGCCCAGCAGCTTGGTGGCCTGCACCAGGTTGTTGTCGATGGCGGAAAGCAGCAGCATATCGGACAGCTCGATGAAGCCGCCGTACTGCGCCACAGTCGCGGTGATGACGCCCATGTTGAGCTTCTGACCTTCGGGGGTCACACCTTCGGTCAGGGCCGTGGTGGCCTTGGGCAGGGGGTCATACTTGCGGAACTCGATGGTCTTACCGCCATTCTTGGGGATGGGGTGCTTCTGTCCGAACTGGTCATGGACCAGCAGCGGCTCCGCCATATCAATGAGATAGTCGGAGTAGAAGGTTTTCATCTCGCCGGAAAGGTCGTTCCCGGTGGTTGCGCTGGTCGTCTTGTTGATGACTGCATCAAACAGGTTCAGCACGACGGGCAGCAGAATGAATTTGCGGATGGTGTTCATGTTAAAATCTCCCTTCTGGGGAGAGGCTTAAAACTCGATGTGCTCTCCCCGTGCAGCTCTGCGGATGATCTCCGCGCGGTCCCTCTTGGACAGCTTGGAAACGTCATCCTTCACGATAAATGCACCCTGGGAGGTCGTGCCGTTTTCCTGGGGCCTTGCGCCCTTGGCGCGGATGCCATCCACCACCTGCTTTTCCGTGGCCTTGGCCTGCATAGCGGCCACGCCCGCCTTGATCTGGTCCATGTGGACCACTTCATAAGCGTGCTGGACGGGAACACCCGCCCGGAGCATGGAGAGGAACTGTGGGTTCTTGACCTCCGCGTTGAGGTCGAAGCTGGGGTACAGCCCCTTGACCTGTTCGGCCTCGCCGTACCACTGCTGGAGCTGCTGCTGCGCCCGCTGGTCGTTCTGCCGCTGGCGCTGCTGGCGCAAAAGCGCCTCGTTCTCCCGCTGGAGCTTCTGGAACTGCTTGTACTGCTCAACAGACATCCCCGCCTCCTCGGCGGCCTCGGACCAGTATGCGTCATCGTTTTCGATGGCCTGGGACAGCTTGCCCATGTCGCCGTCGCCGATCTGGTAGCGCTGCATCAGCATATCAATGACAGGCTGATACTGGCCCACCTGCTGCTCCAGGTTTCTGGTCTCCCGGAAGCGCCGGTCGATGATGCGCTGGGTCTCCTCGGTGTAGATGTCCTTGTACTCACCGTTCACAAGGTCCTGGAAAGCCCTGCGTTTGGCCTCCAGAGTATTGGACGTGGTGCTCGCGTCCGGTTTGTTGTCGCTCCCGGCGTCGGAGGACCGCTGCTGTCCCTCCGGGTCTCCGCCCTCGCCAGCCTCCGCCGGTTTGGCCTGCTTCCCGAAGATGACATTCTGGTATTCGCCCGATTTTCCCCGCCGGGTGGATGCGGGGGATGCCTGGGTCTCGCCCTGTGTGCCGGGTGCTCCGTCGCCAGAGGCCGCCGCCCCTGCGCCTGCTCCGCCTGCGGCACCGCCGCCGTCGAACAGGTTCAGCCGGATGTCCAGCAAATGCTTGAAGTTCATAGGATTGCCTCCTTTTTCGTCGCGGGTGTATCGCCCCCGTGCATCGGTCCCTGACTTCACCAGGGCAGCGGACCGGTCCCCACCGTGACCGCCGCCCCGCATGGTGTGAAGCAGGAGGACAGTATAAGCGTATCAAATGCTTTTCCGCTTTTCGCCCCGAACTCGGAAAAAATTTTTATTTTTCTTCCCGGCACTCCACCTGGACCTGCTCCGGGTGGGCCTGGGCCACCTGGGCAAGGCCGATGACGGCCATCTCAAAGGCCGCCGCCGTGCCGTCGTCCCCGTCGAAGTCGAGCTGCACATCGCCGCTCTCCATCCGCCAGGTGTAGACCTCCACATAGCGTTCCCGCATGGCGTTGGTCACATATCCGGCCAGGGCGTAAAGGATGCCGGACACCGCCGCGCACGCCTCTACGCTGCCGGTGGCGTGGCCCTGGGCAGAGAGGATGCAGCGCTGGCCGTCCCGTTCGGCATAAACCTGGGTCATAACACGTCGCCTCCCGTCATTCGTTGCCCATGCTGGGGGTGCTGCGCTTCGCCAGCCGCTCCCCGTAGCCGGTCATGGGATGCTGGGCCTCCATGATGCCGCTTGCAAGGCTGTCCTTCTCGCTGGAGGGCGCGGGGCCTGCCGCCTGGCATCGCTGGCCGCCGCCGGTAGGCTGCGCCGCTCCGATGCCCATGTCCTTGCCCGTGAGGGTCTGGATGATAAGGGCCATCTGGTCGAGCTGCTGGGACATCTGCTGGCAGATATTGAGAAGGGTCTGGCCGTTCTGCACCTGCTCCTTCACCTTGTCGATGCCTTCAAACTCCATCATTTCCAGAGCACCCAGTGCCTCCTGCGCCCGCTCCGGGTTGAAGAAGCCCAGGCCGTACAGCTCCTTGGCCCGCTCGTTCTGCTCCATGCGGGAGAAGGGGTTTTTCTTCTGGGCCTTGATTTTCAGGTCGAAGATGGGCTTGCGGTAGAGGGGGAGGCCGTCGGATGTCTGGCCCACTTCCTGCTCCTTGATGCCCGCGTTGTTCATGTCGATGAACTGGTAGCTGCCAGGCATCTGGCCCGTGATGCGGAACGAGCGGGTCTCGTCGTAGAACTGCCGGATAAGCTCAATGCACATCGAATTGATTTTGACGTGGGTGCGGTAGCTGGCGGAGATCATGTCCCGGCTGGCCTTGTTGCCCGCCTCCTGGAGGGCGGCGATGGCAGCGGCGGCGGTGACGCCGGACCCGGCGCTGCCGCTGTTCACGTCGCGGTTGGCCGCCGTGTCCTTCATCTCCTCGATTTTCATTTGCGCCACGGTCACATAGATGTCGTCCAGCGGGTTGGTGACGATCTCCTTGATGCGCCTGTCGTCAAGCTCGCCCTGGACGTGGACCAGGGGCTTGCTCCAGTCCAGGAACTCCTCCTCGTTGATGCCCGTGCTGTCGCTGACGAAGAAGCGCTTCTTGGTGGTCATCATGCTGTTTTCCAGGATGTTGGAGGACAGCTTGTCGATGTAGAGCTGCGGGTCCTTGCAGATGGCGACGTAGCCGAAGCCCACCGGCGTGCCCTTTTCCGGGAACATCACATCCAGCACGACGGGGTAGAGGCCGTGGTCGTACCAGCCCGTGTCCCGGTAGTTGGGGTCGTTCTCGCTGGCGAACAGCAGGGTCTCGCCCACGAACTTGGCATAGTGCAGCAGCGTCTTGCCGCTGGCGGAGGTCGTCTTATAGTACCAGTCCACCACCACGCTTTTGTTGCTGGTGTCGATGGTGTCATCGTAGATATACTGCTTCACATCCACGGCCCCGCCGCTCAAATGGCCCTTGTGCTCCGGGTACTGCTGCTCCAGCAGGTCCTCGTCCACCAGGTCCACGATGAACAGGTTGCGGGACTTCTGGATGTCGGTCACGCCCGGCTCCCAAAACAGCTTGAGCAGGTCGATCTCCCGGATGTCCACGTCGCCCAGGCCGTTCTCCTTGGCGCTGTTCCAGAACACACCGTAGGCTGCCGTGCCGTGTTTCAGCTTCTCCCACCAGTTGTCAGAGTAGGTCTGCTCGTAGTCGTTGTACTCCAGGATGACCGGCAGCACGGAGGACAGCACCTTGGCGCTCTCCTCGTCGCTGCGCTCGCGTGGAAGGACCACCGGCTCCGGGTAGTTGTCCATAGCGTCCGCGTGCTTATTGAGAATAGCGTTGAACAGCCAGGCAGAGGACGGCTCCGGCCCTCTGTACTCCGGGTTGTCCGTGCGCTGCTTGCCCTTGCGGATGGCCTCCCAATGGCGCAGCTCCCACCATAGCTCATCCTGGACCACGCGCTCCTCAAGGCTGGCCTTGCCCTGCTTGTAGCGGGTCAGGATGCTGATTGCCTCCGCGATCTCCGCTCTGCCGATGCGCCGCTGCCCGGCGGGGGCCGTCAGCAGCATGGCCTCCATCTCCGGGTCCACGCTCTCGTCCTTCTGCACGCCGGGGACGCCCCAGCCCATCGGGGGCTTGCCCAGGGTCGTGTCCTGCTCGTTCTTCCGTCCGAAAAGTGCCATAAATCAATACCTCCTGTAAAAATCGTAACGGTCATACTGCTGGTCCTGTCCCAGGTCCAGCGGGTCATATACCACCAGGGCGGGGGGCTTGTTCCGCCTGGGTGCTATCGGGTTTTTCATGCAGACGTAGCGCAGCTCGTCGTAGATGTGGTCCTCGCCCTCGGTGTTGATGTCCTCCACGTTCTTCTCGTCGTAGACCAGGTTGGGGACCGTGCGGATGAAGTGCTTGCAGGTGTTGAACACATACAGCATGGGGATGCCCTCCTCGTCAAAGGCGAGGCGGTGATGCACCTGCATCTTGCCGTCGATGCGGGCGTGGTCGCCGCGCTCGAAGTACACCCGCTGCCGCTCCATCAGAGCGCCGATGCTCTCCGTGCCGTCGCTGCCCCAGATGGCCGGGTCTCCCACGCGGTTGATGCGCCGGTCCTTGAGGTTGGGGTCCTCGGCCTCGATGCGCCGTATCTCCCGCGCCACCTCGGACGGTTCCATCTTCACGCCGGTGTTGGGGGTGCCGGTGCAGCCGTAATACTCCCGGATGCGGTAGAGCCGCCGGTCCCGGTCCACGGCGTACCAGCCCACGGAGAAGGGCCTGGAGTAGCCCCAGTCCAGGCCGCACCAGATGGCCCAGTCCTGCGGGACCTTGAAGGGGGAGATGACGTGGGTGTTGATGCGGTCCGTGTAGTGGTCGCTGTCGTTGCGCCACTCCGTGAATACCTGGCCCGCGAATGTGTCCCAGTCACCGTACAGCAGCGCCTTGCGCTCCTGCTCCGGCATGGAGGCCAGGCTGGTGAGGTAGTCCGGGTTGTTTGCAAGCAGTATCTTGTTGTCAAACACGGAGGACGGCACGAAGATGCGGGACTTCCAGCGCGTCTCCTCGTGGCCGTCAGGGAAGCGGACCTTGAACTGCTCCCAGATCGTTTGCATGGGCTGGGCCGCCGTGATGAAGCGCTCCTTCACCCAGCCGTGGCCCACGCCGCCGGGGTTGGCCTGCGCCCGGATGTAGCAGCGGGTCCCCGGCCCGTTGGGGCGGTTTCGGGAGAACAGGTAGCTGTACTCCTCCCAGAGAAATTGCGTCAGCTCGTCAAAGTCGATGAAGTCATAGCGCTTGCCCTGGTAGTTGGTCCGGTCCTTGGTGTACTGCATAGAGCCGAAGAAAATCTTGGCCCCGGAGGGGAAGGTCCAGACGTGCTTGCTCTCGTTAAACCTGGCCTTTTTGTAGGCCCGTCTGTAAATCTCCGTGCTGCGGTCCATCAGCTCCGTGAGCTGCGGGAAGGTCTTGCGGAGGATAAGCCCACGGTAATGCGGTATCTCCACCTGGCGCAGGGCCTCGGCCAGGGCGCAGTCCGATTTGCCGCCGCCCGCTGCACCGCCGTACAGCGCCTCGTCCTCAAAGCGGGCCATGAGTGCCGCCTGGCGCGGCTGCGGTGTCCAGATGACGTTACCCATCGTTTGCGCCTCCCTCCGTCGGTGGGCCTGGGTTGTCCATCACGGGGGAGAGGAGCACCACGCCGCTGCCCTCGTCCTCGTCGCCGTCCTGGGCCTCCGGCTTGTACTTCCACGTCTCCGGCTTCCGGTTGGTCAGCCAGAACATTTGCGCCGCTGTATTGGCAGCTACATGGACTTCATCGCGGGCCTCCACAAGGGTCTCGACCTCGCGGATGCGCTTGCCCGTTTCCGGGTCATATTCTACGGTCTTGAGCTTGTAGTGCTTCACGATCTGGGCATTGTAGCCCAGGCAGCTCTTGAACAGGGCGTTTTCCACCTGCTCGTCCGGCACTTCACACGCCTGCGCGAAAGCAGCCGAAAGTGCCGCGTAGCGCTCGTCCCCCTCCTGGCCCTCGTCCAGGTATTTGCGGAAGGTAGAGTAGGCGATATGGAGGTTGGCAGCAATCTCCTTTGCCGTGGCCCCGTCTTTGGCCCATTTGATGATCTTGTCCAGGTTGGGGAGGACATGGGTCTCGTATTTACTTTTTGCCATTCGCTCCCGCCTGCCTTTCTGAAAAATTGGCTTCTCTTTCATCGTAGCAAAGGCAGCTTCTTTTTTCGCCCCGAAGGGAGGATGTTTTTTCATTCTGGTGTTCACGCGTGTGGGACCCTCTCACCCTCACCATCCCCCCATACCCCCCTTCCTCTCCCTCTCTCCCTGGAGCGGGGGAGACCATTTTCGTGGCCTCACGAAAAAGATAAGAGACCCCAGGCCATAGGCCCAGGGTCTCTCTGGTATGCTTATGCTTTGCTTTTGCTGTGCTTTTCTATCGTGTAGGTGGCCCCGTAGCGCCGCCGCCCACAATGGGAGCAGGTCACTTTGTGATCTACGCCGCCGCCCACGCGTTTGAGGTCGTAGCCCTCCTGGAGCATCGCGGCGCACCTGCCGCAAAGGTCCTTCGGTTCGGTCATCAGTCGCTCACCCCCTTGAAGCTCTCCCGGACGTGGCCGCCGTTCAGCTCAAATTCCACGGTGTGGTAGTACCCCTTCGGATGGATGTACACCACGCGGCCCGCCACAGGCCGGCTCAAGCTCCGCTTGTCCTCGCCGTTGTCGGTGAATGTCTCCGGCAGGCGCATCACCTTGTCGCCCAGCTTCATGCCTTGCCCTCCCATGCCGGGCAGGTAGTGTCCGGCTCCGTGAAGTCCGCGCAACGTGGGCTGTCTCCGTTGAAGCATACGCCCTGGAAGTCCTCGTACCAGGCGCAGCTCCCGCAATTCTGCCTCATGCCGTTTCCTCCCGTTCCATCGTCATGCGGGCCAGCAGGCTCTCATACATCCGCTTGTAGGTGTCCCGCTCCGTCTGGGCGATTACCAGGGCCATGGAGGCCGTGCCGTCCTCGGTGTCCCCGCGTACCGGCTCCGGCTCCTCCTCGTCCTCCTGGGGGCTTGCAAGGCCGTACTGGGCCAGCCCCAGGCCGGAGAGGAGGTCGAGGTCCACCTGCTCCATCTCCCGCCGGGTGCAGCGGCCAACGAAGCGTCCCACGCGGCTCTTGTCCACGGTGTACACGTTCTCGCACAGGGCCGTGCTGATCTGTTCGGTGGAGCGGATGGTGATGTGCTCCGGCAGCTCCTTCTTGGGGGAGGCGGAGCAGTAGACCACCTGGACCACGGGGCTGTTGTCGTTCAGAGCGTCGCAGCTCACGATGATGGCGGGCCGGTCCTTCATCAGCTCGTGGCCGATGGCGTTCGGTATATCTACCCAGTAAATCTCCCCGCGCCGCATAGCGTTGGCAGGGAATGTGCCTTTCTTTGCCATAATCAAACCTCCGTGATAGTCAGATTGAAGCGTTCCCGCAGGAGCTTCTTTTTCATCTCGTACTGGGCCGTCTTGGTGGCCCGGCTCTTGACATCCTCCACCACTGGCAGCCAGAACACGGTGCCGTACTTGTCCGGCGCGGTGGGGCGCTCGTAGGCGAAGTCGGCCACATAGTGGATGGCCCGGACCCGCTCGCCGGTCTCCGTGATGTAGCTTTCCTGGAGGGTGTACTGCTGCTGGAGGCGCAGGTTGCGTATCTGCCCGGCCTTGAGCATCAGCATCAACTCGTCGTAGCGGCGGGCCTCCTTCTTGCTGTCGAAGCGGAGGTTGCCCCGGCTGTCCGGCTGGTTGTGGTACTTGGGGGCCTTGGTCTTGCCCACGATGCCCAGCTTCTCCATGACCTGGCGCTGGGCCTCCGGTCCCATGCGTTGCAGGTCTGCGGCGGTCAGGCCCATCTCTCGTGCCTCCTTCCGTTTGGTGCAGCGGCGGGCCGGGCCGAAGCCCTGCCCCCGCAGAAACATCATGGGGTGCAGCAGCTTCCCGGACAGGCCGCAGAAAACTGTGTTGTCAACGACGCGCACATACTCGCACTCGTCGCAGTATTCGATCTGGCCCTCCCGCTCCAGGGCCATCTCCAGCGGGGTCTTATCCAGCATTTGCCTGCGCCTCCTCCGCTATCAGCTTGCGCTTGCGCCGGGCGTAGGCGCTGTCGGCGGCGGACAGGCCGGGGTTCGTGAGGCGTCGCAGCCGGGCCTTTTCCCGCAGCTCCTCCCGGTGGGCCTGCTGGTACGCCTGGTGCCGTGCCCGCTCCTTCTCCGGGTCCCGGTTCCGGTCTTTCAGCTTCCGGCGCTCCTCGGCCTTGCCGTCAAACCAGCCGATGTGCTTATAGCTGGCAGCAAAGCAGCCCTCGGAGCAGAAGTACGTCGTGGCCTGCCGCTTGCCGTCCCGCTCCACCTGGCGCACCCAGGGGGTGTCCGCCGTGGTCACGATCTGCTTTCCGCAGGTGCCGCAGGTGCGAAACAGGGTCAGCCGGTTGGCCGTCTGTCGGCGCACGCTCATAAGTCGGACCTCCGCTCCATCACGCCCAGGATGTACTTGCCGTCCTCGCCGCGCCGGGCGTGTATCTCGTACTTCTCCCGCATCTCCTTGACGGAGAAGAACGGGACGGCCAGCCGCCAGCCCAGGGCCGTCTCCGGGGCATCCGGGTCCATGGCCCGCTCCCCGTGCTCCAGCACCACAGCGGTGAGCACAGCGTCCACAAGGGCCTGGGTCTCCTGGTTTCCGACATCCGCCTGGGCCAGGGCCTCCCGCAGCTTCTCGTTCTCCTTGGCCGTGTCGGCCACCTTCTTGCGCCAGCGCCCCAGCTCATGCTCCAGGCGCTTGATCTTATCGACGTTTCTTTCCATGTCACTCCGTCCTCTCGTAGTATTTCAGCAGGTTGGCGGCCACCGTGCAGCTTTTCCAGTCCTGGAGGTTGGCGCAGTAGCGGTCCGCGTACTCGGCCAGAGCCTCCCGGTCCGGGAAGCTCATGCAGCCGCCCTCGCAGCGGACGCACAGCTGCTCGTCCCAGCGAAAGAACGGGCACGCCCAGGTCTTGTGTGAGTAGCCAGCCATTTGTCCGCCCCCTTGCTCATTCCGTGATCTGTCGCTGTCCTGCCGTGCTGCCCGGCAGGCCGATGGGGTTCTTCCGCAGCATCGTCTCGTAGGTTTGCTCGAAGCGCTCCATCTCGAAGTATTTCTTGTCCGGCGGCATGAACGCGTCGATGCCGCCCATGGCCTCGATGACCTTCTGGGTCCTGGTGGGCATCCCCTCCAGCGCCTGCTCTTTCGTCCGGCCAGCCAGCCGGGCCAGTTGCAGCTCGCTGCGGGCCATCAGGTAGGCGTTGCTGATTTCCGACCTGACCTCGTGCAGAACGGCCTCCGCCGCCTCCCGCATCTCCGCGATGGTCGGAGGGAATTTGCAGGTCTGGCACACCCGGATGACTGCCTGCTGGGCCGCCCAGAAGTCGATGTCCCGCAGGCAGGTGGTCCAGAGCGTGATGGTCGGGGCCAGCTTTGCCTTTAGGCTGTCCTTGTCCGGGGCCTTGAACATCTCCGCGTTTGGATAGGCCATCATCAGCACCGCGAAGATTTCCGTCACTTCCGCCCTGGTCATAGGCCGCTGAACTCGTCGTGCAGGTCTCGCAGGGCGTCCATCTTCTCGCCCGTGCTGGCCTGCTGGGGTCTGCCGCTGCGGCTGGGCTGGTAGGACCTGTCGTCCTTGAGGGCGAACACGCCTGCCCAGCAGTGGTCCTCACTCTGGTGCAGAATGGCGATCTGAGCATCCCGGTCTCCGGGGGCCAGCTTCTCCAGTTCCGTGACCAGGCGCTTCTTGGCCTGGTCCGTCATCGGCTTTTTGATCTTGTTCCGCATCGCCTCGAAGCCTTGCAGAGCGGAAAGCAGGTCGGCGTCGCCGGAGGCGAAGTCCGCAAAGATAGTTTCCTTTGCTTTCTTTTCCTCTGCTTTGCTTTGCTTTTCTTTACTCTGCTTTGCTTTTCTTTTATTTGCATCGGTTTGCTCTGCATTTGCATTACTTGTGGATGCTCCGCTGCCGTCGTCGGCCTTGCAAGGCTGATTTTTCCAGCGTTTTTGCGCCGCCTCCCGCCGGAGGTTGGAGATGTCGTCCACCTTCCCCATGCGTCGGAGAAGGGAAGCGGAGTAAAGATACTCGCCGTCGTTCACCAAAAGCGTGCTGCCGTTTTCTGCAAACTCTGTGCAGCAGTCTGTGATGATCTGCTCCAGGCGGGATGCTTCCACCTGCATTTGCATAGCAAGTGTATTCCAGATGTACTTGTTCACGGACAGCCGGTACTCCGGCTGCTCCCGGAGTATCTCCACCAGCATGAAGTACACCCCGTACCCCTCCGCCCCGTAGACGGAGCGGAGGGCCAGGATTTTGGGGTCGTTGCGGGCGTTGCAGTCGTGGGAGAAGAAATAGGCGTCTTTCTCGTTGGTCTTGGGCATACGGATGCCTCCTTACGCAAGCGCCTGCTGCCCCGTTGCATCCTCGAAGATGCCATCGGGCAGCTCCGGCGCGGTATTGCTGCTGGGTTCAATGACCTCCCCGGTCTCCGGGTTGGCCTCTGGAAGGGCCTCTGGCGCGTTTTCGGGTGCATCCAGGTAATTCTTGCTCCCATCGGTGCCAATGGCCGCCTCGTCGCTTGCAAGGGCTTTCTGGAGGTCAATGGACATGATGCCCCACTTGCTGATAAGCTGGCGCAGCATCGTCTTGCAGGCCATCCCGTCGAAGTCCTTGTACCAGAAGGAGGAATACTTCCACTCGTCGCCCTTGGGGTAATTGCCCGCCACGAAGTCGGCGTAGGACACGCGGCTGTACCGGGGGTCCTGGGCCTCGCGGGCCTCCAGGTGGAACGCCTGGGAGTAGCGGTCCGCGTGGGCCAGCATCTTGTCCTTGCTCCAGTACAGCACCTTGCGGAAGCCGTTGTTCAGCTCGAAGTAGGCGTAGTAGCCCACCACGGGGCGGCTCTCCCGGTCTCCATCGTCCTCCAGGAACTCCAGAATGGGGCGGCGGGTGAAGCGGTCCCGGCCTCTGTACTCGCCCTCCACCACGGGGAACGCGTCGATGTCCAGGTATTGGCCGCTGCGCTCCGCAAGCTGGATGTAGCCCTTGTAGCCGAGCTGGAACTGGGCCACGGTGCCGCGCTTCTTGTCCTTGTAGGGGACCATGTAATACTGGCCGAGCTGCGGGGAGGGGGACAGGTTCAGGCTCTCACCCAGCAGGGCGGCGGTCAGCACCGTCCCGGCGTCGCACTCCTGGAGGGACGGGTTTACGGCCACGGCGGAGCTGATGGCAGCCACGAAGCGCCGGGCGCGGTCCGGGTCTCCCAGGGTGTCGTTCACGAGTTTCTGGTACATCGGCGTCTGGATAGCCACGCTGAACTTGGGCTTGCCGCCGCTGCGGCTCTGCAAAGAATTGTTCACGGCCATGATTAAATCCTCCTATACGAAATGTTCCGTTCTTTCAGCCAGCGGGAAAGCTCCGCCGCCTGGTCCTTTGTCACCTGGCACTCAAAGCGCAGCAGGTAGATGGCCTCCTCCACGGCCTCACCGCCGCCGGGTTCCCAGGTCCCGGCCTGGGCCGCATTGGCAGCGGGGTCCGGGGTCTGCTCTGCGCCCCGCGTCGCCTCTGCCTTGCGCTGTTCCTCTGCCAGGTTGGCGGCCTGGGCGGTCCGCTGGGCCTCGTACTCCCGCAGGCGCTTGGCCCGCTCCTGGAGGCGGGAGCGCTCCATCAGGGCCTCGTTCAGGTCCAGGTGCTCCAGGTACTTGATCTTGACGGCCTCGGCAAACTCGCTCTCCACGGTAGCCAGGACCTCCAGATCGGACGCGGCCTTGTCCTCCGCCGCGACGATGGCCTCCCGGACCTTCTTCATGGTCACGCTGGTGTTGTACCAGGTGTCCTGCCACAGCTTCTCAAAGGGGAGCAGCGCCCGCAGCTCGCCCACGGTCTCCTCGTAAATTTCCAGGATAGCGGCCCGCTTGTCCGCCCGGCGCTTCTCCTCGTACTCCTTGAGCTGCGCGTCGATGGCGGCGATGGGCTGGTCAATAAGGCCCACCAGTTCCTTCACCTTGGCCTCGAAGTCGGTGTACGGGGCCATGCACTCGCGCTTGACTTCCTTGCGCTTGTTCTCCAGGGCCTCCCGCAACTTGTTCAGCTTGGCGCGGTCCTCCTTGGCACCCTTGATGCCGTCCTCTGTTACCACCAGGCCGGTGTACAGCGCCAGGCTCTCCGCAAGCTGGCCTTTCAGCTCCTCAAAGTTGAAGTCTATCGTCTTGGGCAAAGTCTCCAGGCTGTTGCCCATCACAAATTCCATGCTCATGTTGTCCTCCTGTTCAGATAGGCGGGAGCTTGAGGTTTGGTTTCTGCCGCTGCTCCACGCAGCGCCAGAAGGGGACCGCCTCCCGCCGGATGATGGCGATGTCGTCCTCGGCATCCGCCCGTTCGATTTTGTAGTGCCGGGTCTCTTTCCGGTCCTCGCCCTCCGCCGTGGTGTATTTGATCTGGGCCAGAAGCTCCACGAACTGCCACCCGGCGGCAAGCATCTGCTGGCACACCTGGGCGTAATACTCCGTGGGGATGCGCCCCTTCCAATGGGTCCAGCCGGTGGAGGAGAGGATTTCCGTGGTTTTGATCTCCAGGCCGCCCAGCCGCCCCGTGGCGATTTCCTCCAGCTCCCCGTCCGGGGTGCAGGTGATGAAGGGCAGGTCCTGGTGTTTAATGATCTTGTAGGGGGTGAAGCTCACCCGGTATTCCGTGTGGTCCAGGGCGAAGAAGGAGCGCAGCAGCGGCTCCGCGTCGTTGCCGTAGCGCACATAGGGCTTGTCCCCGATGTCCTCCGGGATGACCAGCCCGCACTTTTCCTCCCAGAGCTGCACGTTGGTTTTCCAGGGGGAGAGGCCCAGGAGGGCGGCGGCGTCAGACGCCCCCAGCCCATCCTTGCGGGCCTCCAGCCATTCCGCCCGGTCCTTGCAGATGATGACCTGCGGCTGCATCACATCATCACGACAATTTTGCCGTCCTTAACCTCCTGGGCCAGCTTGTCCTCGAAGTAGGCCGCGATGCTGGCCTTGGCCGTCTGCTGCCACATCCCGCCGTCAGCCTCGAACAGGCCCACGTTGCCGTCATCGTCCAGGCGCAGCAGGAATTCGCTCACCGGCTGTTCCACCTCCAGGAAGGTGCGGAAGGGGCGCAGGGCCACGCGGGGCTTGACCTGCACCAGCGCCTTGAGGGAGACGCCCTGTCGGGCCTCCACTTCCTGGCTCACGCCGTTGTCGCGGGTGGTCACACCGCTGTCCTTGCTCATGCGGGAGAGCAGGTCCAGCAGGTAGTCCACGCCGGGGCCGGGGGAGAACTTGCTCCGCAGCTCAATGATGGCCTGCTCATACTCCCGGAAGCCGTCGCGGAAGCCCGGAACGTCGCATTTCGCGGTATAGAGGCTGTCGCGGCACATCATGTCGTCGTAGGTGGTGAACACGGAGACCGTGCGGGCATCGTCCACGCGGATGAACACGGGCAGGTTCTCGAACATATCCAGCTCGTTGCGGACCAGCTTCACGATGCTGTCCAGGCCGGAGACGGAGAGGTTGGCAGGGCGGTCAATGTGGGGCTTGATACGGACCAGGTCGTGGTCAGAGTAGGTGTCGCCGTTGATGTTGTAGGTCTTGTTGTCCTTGAGGGACACGAGGTACTGGGCAAATTCTTTAAGCATGATGAATACTCCTTTCAGATCGTGGCGTTATGCCTGGCGTTTGAACTTCAAAATTTTGGGGTGGTCCTGCTCCTCACCGTCGAGGGCCAACTGGCCGGGGACCTGGGGCACCATTTCGGCCACCATCAGTTCGCCGGTGCTGGGTGCGTTGGTGATGTAGAGGCTCGTGGTCACGGGGTCCGTCGGGGTCAGGGAGCACTTGGCCGTGCTCTGCACCGTGATGGTCCGGCGGTCCGCGCTGGGGATAAGCTCCAGGGTCACGGAGATTTTGCGCTTGGCGGTGGCCTTGGTGTTGGGGTCCAGGATGTTGTCCATCACCTTGCCCATCTCATAGTCCACGCGCTCCAGGATTGCACCCATTGACATCTCAAGGATGCTTTTCTTGTCCAACTGGTTACTCATGCGGTTTTATCCTCCTTTTTGGTGGCCCGTTTCCGGGCCACATATTCTCCTAACAGCCGCTTGAGGGCTGCGTCATGCCAGCTTTGCCAGGACGAATACCCGCACACCTGGAGCAGGTCGTCCGGCAGGCTTGCCGCGAACTCGCGGCTGATGCGGTAACACTTGCGGAAGCGCCCGGTGGGTGCGGTGGGCGGCGCGGTCTCCGTCTCGCTGGCCTCGCTGCGGTTCTCTGCTGTCGGCAGCGCCCCCAGCAGGTCCAGGTCCTCCGCGTCGTAGAGTTCCGTCCTGGACGCTCCCAGGACATCCTCCAGGGCCTTGAGTTGGTCCGCCGTCGGCAGGCATACGCCCTTCTCATACCGGCTTACCATGCCCACATCAGCCCTGGGTTCCGTTTCTTTCAGTCTGGCGGACACCTGCGGCTGGGTCAGACCCAGCGCCATCCGCCGCTCTTGTAGTCGGTTCATGCTCTGCCTCCTCTATCAGTCTGATTTGTTGGAAGAAGGGGAAGAACTGGGGCGGGCACACCGCGTTTCCGAGGCATCTAACTCTGTCCATCCAGTTGGGAAGCCCATCAACCATTCGGTCCATTCTGGGTTCAGATTTCCAGTACCCCCCCCCGCCAGGTAGGCCACTTTCTGGCATAGGAGCAACGACCTGGTGGATGTCGCGTCCTTCCGCTGGTGCCGGGCCAGCCCCGCCGCGTCCATCGCCGTCGGCGTGGGCCACGATTGCAAATCGGTATCTTTGGTGCGGAGCGCCGACGCCGCGAGCTGGAACCATAAACGCCCGTGCGGTGTAGCCTTTACTTTCCAGGTCAGAAAGCACATCGTCGAGCGCCAAATTGAGGATGTTAGCAACATTCTCTCCAATGACCCAAGTGGGCCGCAGCTCGTCGATAACTCTAAGCATCTCCGGCCAGAGGTAGCGGTCATCGCTCTTGCCTCTGCGCTGTCCGGCTTTGGAGAAGGGTTGGCACGGGAAGCCGCCGGAAATAATGTCAACTGTTCGTAGTCCGGTCCGTTCACAGAAACTCTCCTTTGTCAAAGTCCGAATGTCCCGCCAGCGCGGAACGTCCGGCCAATGTTTCTCCAGGACCCTGGTGGGGTAGTCGGCCCACTCGCATTGTCCCACGGTGTGGAAGCCTGCCCACTCGGCGGCCAGGTCCAGGCCACCGATGCCGGAAAACAGGGAAAGGTGGGTCAACTCCATATCAGCTATCCCTCATACGGGCTTTCCAGGGACCAGTCCCAGGTCTGCCCGCCTTGCCACTCCGTGGTGAAGTAGTTGTGTACGCCGTCTCCGGTGAAGTACAGGTACTCCTTCGGCAGCACCCGGCCCACGCTGCCCACGCACTCCTTCTCGGCCATCCAGCGGGCCAGCACATCCTCCACCAGGGCCAGGATGTCCGGGTCCACCGGGTTGCTGGGGTCGTAGCCGTAGAACTGGCAGGGCTGGGTCGTGATGCCCTCCACCGTGTCGGCCCAGAAGCGGTCCCCGCTGTCGTAGCGGTTCAGCACGCACCAGATTGTGGCCGCCTGTTCCGTGGTGGAGCAGCCCCGTGCCTCGCCCCACACCATCTTTGCCAGGGCTACCTTGGACGCCTCCATCGGGTCGATGGCCTCCTGGTCCTCAAACTCCAGCGTGATGGGTTCCGGCGCTGGTATCTCCGCCGGAAGCACCGTTGCCGTCACCGGCACGGTGGCCTCTGGTGTCTCCGGCTCTTGTGGACGCCCACTCCAGGCGAACGCCGCAGCCACGGCCAAAAGGGCCAGCGCCAGGCAGGCGGCTCTCTGCATCGCGGCCCTGCGGCGGCGCTGCTGCCGCCTCCGCCGTTCAGTCCGGGTCATAGGTGCTTCTCCTGCGGCAGTACAGCTCGTCGATAAGGTCCGTGTCGCTGTAATCGGCCAGCGCCTCGCCCTCGTCCTCGGTCTCAACCGATACAAGGATAGAGGATTTCAGATACAAAGCGGGACGCGGCGCGAAGTGGGCGTAGTACACGCCGTTGCTGTACACGGCGCCGCCGGTGAGGATGTAGTACGCGTAGCTGCCATTCGAGAGCGGGGAGCTGTTGGTTGTCCAGCCTGTTGCCAGCCAATAGGGCTTGGAAGTCAGCGGCAGGATGCTGCGGTGCTTGCGGTACTCGTCAATGGTCAGCGCCCGCACGACGGCCAGGGGCTTGCCGTAGTCCGTCATGCCGTCCATGGTGGTCAGGTCGATGGGCCGCTCCACCACGGCGGAGAAGATGGCCGGGTGCTTGTCCCGCAGCCAGCGCTCCACGGTTTTGGAAAGCAAGCTGCCCGCGTAGTTGTTGTGGTCCTCACGCTCGGCGTCGTCATCCTCGAACTGGCAGCACTCCGGCAGCGTGTCGGCGGCCACCGCAAAGGCGGCGTCCAGGTCGCCCTCCAGCTTCACAAACTCCACGCCGTCGAGGGTGAAGCGTTCGCCCTGACGTACCTGCGCCAGGGCCAGGTCCTTCATTTTCATGTCCTTGTCCTCCTCTTTGGTTTACTGGCCGCTCTCGGCGGTCGTGGTGGTCCGCCGGTTGCCCCGGCGGCGGATTGCCTCTTGAAACGTCCTTTGAGCCAGGCGGGGGTCATACTCCGGGCGCTGGTTCTTGTCCAGCTTGCCCGTGTCGCCTCGTCGCAGCTCCTCATAGATCGTTGCGGGGTGGCATCCGATTTTGTAGGCGATGTCCATCACGCGGGCTTCCTCCTGGTACATCTTTGCGATTTTCTTTCGGTCCTGGAAATCCAGGTACTTGCAGGCCATCACGCGCACCCCCTTTCCTGGGAAAAAATAAAGCCCGAAGGACTGTTTCATCCTTCGGGTTTTACGATAGCATTTGCGACGTTTCCCCGGAGCGTATCCCCCGCTTGCAAAGCGGGGG
>OLXG01000087.1_pt1 | contig 39171 bp, 26 predicted proteins | sample 1673861 | NCBI WGS metagenome assembly OLXG01 (sample SAMEA103958130, study PRJEB25191) | human gut metagenome | biome: human-associated habitat [ENVO:00009003]; feature: intestine environment [ENVO:2100002]; material: feces | place: Germany | collected 2013/2015
ATTGGGTAAAAATAAAAAAAACGCTCTTTGTTTTTCGTTTGATACAAAGAGCGTTCAGTTTTTCCGTTGTCACAACCGATATTTTTTGCAATCGCAGCGGCGAACGGAAACATTGTATTAAGTTTTGTAAAACATAGCCTTAATCTACTCGCGTTGCACCGCTTGCCGCTGCCGTCAGTGCTTTTCGTAAAACACCACGTTGCTTTCGCCAAGAATCAGGTTGAGTTCGTACTGCAAGCCCGGGCATTGACGCACGTGCGTTTCCAGTTCAAACGCCTTGCCGTCCATCTTGATTTTGACGGGGATGTCGCCCTGATACTGTTTCAGCGTGCCGACAATCTGTTCGTACCTGGCTTCGTCACGTTCCGCCATGCGCAACCACAGCGTAATGTTGCTTGCCGTTGCCTTGGGCGTTTGTTCGCCGTCAGTGCCGCTTTGTCTGCCGTTTTCCGCACGGGGGTCAATCATTTCGCGGACGTTTATTTTGTAACTGTCGCGCGATTCGCCGAGACCGCCCTTGACCACCACAAAGGCATCGTCGGCAAACAGATTTTTGTATTTTTCGTAGGTTGCGCCGTACAGACACAGTTCCACCGTGTCGTACTTGTCTTCCAGCACGCCGAACGCCATACGCTGATTGTCCTTGCCGACGACAACTCTTACGTCGTGCACTACACCGCCGGTTGTTACAAACTTTTTGTTGACGACGGGCAACACCGTCTCGCCGTCCTCGCTGCCGTCGGGCACGTACCTGGCAATTTCCGACGTGTTGAAGTCAAACTTGTACTGCGCGGCAAACTTGTCGTAGTCGTCCAGAGGACTGCCCGTCATGTACAAACCAAGCACTTCCTTTTCAAAGGTGTACAGCACCTGCGCGGGGAATTCCTTCAGTTGCTCGTGCGAGGGGCGAATGTCCGTCTTGAGTTCCGGCATCATGTCAAACAGACTCATTTGTCCGCTTGCCGCCTTCTTTTTGCTTTCGGCAACTTCGTTAAGTTCGTCGTTGTACCACTGCAACATGTCGGCACGGGTGCGGTCGAAACAGTCAAACGCACCGCCCTTGATAAGGTTTTCCACCATGCGCTTGTTGATGAAGTCGTAGCAACGCTCGAAGAAATCCGTCATGTCGGCAAAATCGCCGTTTGCTTTGCGTTCTTCCACGATTTGTTGTACCACGGCAACGCCCACGTTTTTGATGCCGCCCAAGCCGAAACGAATCGCGCCGTTTTCCACGTGGAATTCCGCATAACTGCGGTTGATGCACGGCGGCAAAATGTTGATGTTGATGGTCTTGGCGTATTCCATGTACTTCTTAATCTGCGTAATGTCGGTAATACGGTTGTTAAGAAGCGCGGCGATAAACTCCGCCGGGTAGTAATTTTTCAGCCAGGCAGTCTGGTAGGTTACGTAAGCGTAGCAGGTTGCGTGCGACTTGTTGAAGGCGTATTGCGAGAAGTCGTCCAACTGCTTGTAGATTTGCAGCGCGGTTTCTTCGGGAATGCCGTTTTTGACGCAGCCGGGCACCGTTTCGCCGTTGGTCCATGTGCCGCCGTAAACGAACAATTGCCCCAGGTCCTTCATCATCTGGGTTTTCTTTTTGCTCATGGCGTAACGCACGTTGTCTGCAAGGGCGGTGCTGAAGCCTGCCAACTTTTTGACCAGTTGCATTACCTGTTCCTGGTAGACGATACAGCCGTTGGTAACGTCCAGTATGCTTTCCATAGACGGGTGCAGGTAATGGATTTTGCTTTTGTCGAATTTGCACTCGATGTAGTCGCCGATGTACTGCATCGGACCGGGACGGTACAGGCTGATACCTGCGATAATTTCTTCAAGCCCCGTCGGCTTCATTTTGCGCATAAGGTCGCACATGCCGCCGCTTTCAAGCTGGAAGATGCACATCGTGTCGCCCGACGAAATGAGGTTGAACACGTTGGGGTCGCTGTAGTTGTCGTGATGGAAGTCCACCTTGACGCCGTAGTCCTCGTACACGTAGTCGCAGGCTTTTTTGATGTCGGTGAGGGTGCGCAGTCCCAGGAAGTCCATTTTGAGCAGACCAAGTTGCTCCACCTCGGTCATGTTGTACTGCGTGGTGACGATACCGCCCTTGGCAAGGCTACCGCCGTTGGTTTGCAAAGGAACGTGGTCGGCAACCTTTTCGCGGCAGATAACTACGCCTGCGGCGTGCATGCCCGTCTGACGGGGCGAGCCCTCGAGGCGCATTGCAATGTCGATAAGACGGTGCGTGGCAGGGTCGGCATAGGCTTGCTTCAATTCCTCGGAAATGTACGTATCAGCCTCTTTCTTGTACGGTTTAAGCCCCAAAAGGTGCCTTAAAGTGTACTTGAAGCCGTCGGGTACCATCTTGGCAAGACGGTTGGCTTCCGCCACGGAGAAACGCAGTACGCGCGCAACGTCCTTGATGGCGTTTTTGGTAGCCATTGTACCGAAAGTGACTATCTGGCACACGTTGTCCATACCGTACTTGCGGTGCACGTAGTCGATTACTTCGCCACGGCGATCCATGCAGAAGTCCACGTCGAAGTCCGGCATGGATTTACGCTGCGGGTTGAGGAAACGCTCGAACATCAGGTTGAAACGGAAGGGTTCCACCTCGGTAATGCCGATAAGGTAGGCAATTACGCTGCCTGCGCCGCTGCCGCGCCCCGGACCTACGGGTATGCCGTGGGTCTTGGCGTAGTTGATGAAGTCCCACACAATAAGGTAGTAATCGACAAAGCCCATGCTGCAGATTACGCCGTACTCGTACTCCACGCGCTCGCGGATTTCCGGCGTGCAGTCGGGGTACTTTTCCTTCAGACCCTTTTCAAGCAGGTAACGCAGATATTCCGCGCTGTCCATTCCGTCGGGCGGCGTGTACAGTGGCAACAACTTTTCCTTGCCGAAGTCGACGTTGCACTTTTCGGCAATTTCCAGCGTGGTTTCCATTGCGTCGGGGACGTTGGGGAACAGCTGCGCCATTTCGTCGTAACTTTTGAGGTAAAACTCTTGCCCGGTAAAGCGCATACGGTTGGGGTCGTCGAAGTACTTGCCCGTCTGTATGCACAGCATGATGTCCTGAATTTCGGCGTCTTCCTTGTTGAGGTAGTGAACGTCGTTGGTGACCACCACTTTGATGTCAAGTTCACGTGCGAGCGCGACAAGTTGCGGCATGACCGCGTCTTCGTCGTCGATGCCGTGCTTTTGTATTTCGATGTAGTAATCCTCACCGAAAAGTTCCTTGAATTGCAACGCCAACGCGCGTGCGTCGTCGGGACGGTCGGCAAGGAAAAGGCGCGGCAACTGCCCCGCGATACACGCCGACAGACAGACGATACCTTCGTGGTACTTGACAAGCGTTTCCCAGTCGATACGCGGCTTGTAATAAAAGCCTTCTACCCACGCGATAGAGTTGAGACGGCACAGGTTGTAGTAGCCAACGTTGTTTTTGGCAAGCAGGATAAGGTGGAAGTATTCCTTGTTTTCCCAGCCGGTGTTGTGCAGATTTTCGCACATGTAAAACTCGCAACCGATGATGGGTTTAATTCCGGCGGCTTTGGCGGCGTTGAGGAACTTCCACGCGCAGTACATATTGCCATGGTCGGTGATGGCTACGGCAGGCATTTCCAGTTCCTTGCACTTGGCAAGCATTTCGTCAATGCGCGTCGCGCCGTCAAGAAGGCTGTATTCGGTGTGTAGATGCAGATGAACAAACGGTTTCATGTTGTCTTCCTTTGTTTTTAGATGTGGCAATGTCGCACACAAGCGTCAATAAACTACTTTTTGTCGCAAAAAAATCGATACGTATGCAAAAATCGTTGCATAAAAGGTTTTCAACCATTGTTTTCGGCAATGAAAATCAGTTTTGCCAGGCGGTGATTAGCCCCACTCTTACTTATCCCCGCTTTGGCTGCCAATTCGTCCAGATTTGCCTCGGGAAACTGTTCGCGCAGGACGGCTATTTCCTTAAGCTGCGGCGTAAGTCCGTCAAACAAGCCTTGTTTACGTATTGCGGCAATGGCGGCAAGTTGGCGTTCGCTGGCGTTGACGCTTTTGTCGATGTTGGCGGCAATGCAGTTGCGCTGTCGGTTGGCGTCGTTACGCAGGCTTCGTCCGATGATGACGTTTTCCAGTTTCAGTTTTGCCGAAACGGCGTTGACGTACACCAACAGGTCGGCAATCTGTTCGCTGTCCTTCAGGTACAGTATGGTTACGTTTTTGCGGACAGCCATGCGAAACGGTATTTCGGCAAAGCAGTCTTTGACAGCTGCGGCAAAATTGTCGTCGGTAAAACGGATTTCCGCATGGTAGCGCGCGCCCGACGTGTTTTCCCCAAGGTCGCTGTCGGAAACGGGAATGACCACCGAGCCTGCCGCAAGCAGCAACCCTTGCATAAATGCGCGCTTGCAACAATCCTTGACAGGTAGCAGCGAACGCGCATCGCCGCTAAGGTGCATTGCGCCGTCGCCGTCACGGTAGGTAAGCCCCAGTTTTGCACCGATGTTTTTGTGAAATTCGCAGGTGTACACAGCCGCGCCCTTTGCGTTGGGATTGGCCGACTGTATTTCGCCGCCGATGTCCAGTTCCGTCTGCGCAAGATTTTTGCAAAAGGTCAGCAGTTCGTAGTTGTCGCTTTCGATGCTGAAGTAAAACCCGTCGAAACTCAGTTCCAGCGACCCGATCGACTTGACAACAGCAGTCAAAAAAGAGGTTGCGCAACAACCCTTCAATTTGCGGATATTTTTGAGTATCTCACTCTTGACCGTCTGTGAAAATGTCATTTTGTCCTCTTTCAATCTGCCTTCCGAAACCCACACAGGTAACTTCCGTTTGTGCGGCAATGCCGTAAGCGCGCCACAAGGCATTAGTTTCATATCGTAATATATAGTATATATCTTCGGCGGTGGCTTTGTCAATGTTTAAGACGAAACCCACGTGCTTTTTTGACACTTCCGCCCCTCCCACGCGCATACCCTTGAAACCCAGTTTGTCCAGCATGGGCGACAGCGAAAACCGCGAATGAAACAACATACTGCCTGCCGACGGAACTCCGAGCGGTTGCGTGGCAGCTTTTTTTGCGTGCATTTCGGCAAATTTTTGTCGGACACTTTGCGGCGTTGACGGTGTAAAGCGCATTTTTGCCGACAATACTGTCCAACCGTTGCGCTTGAAAATGCTGTCGCGCTTTGCAAATGCGCATTCTTCGGCGGTTAGCGTGCACAATCGTCCGTTGTCGGTTACTGCGGTAACGGATTGAACGACAGAAGCGACATCCTGCCCGAAACAGCCTGCGTTTCCGCGTACCGCGCCGCCGACGGTTGACGGAATACACCCGAGAAACTCGCCGTCGCCAAGGCCCGAAGAAGCGAGCAAAGCAAAAATTTTGGCTGTATTTGTGCCGCAGTCGGCAGTTACGACGTTGCCGCGAATGCGAACGGCGTTGACGTCCTTTGTAACCACCGCCACTCCGTCGAAAAAGCCATCGTTTGCAAGAATGTTACTGCCGTTGCCGACAACGATGTATTGTTCGCCGAGTTTCCAAAGCAGTCGCAGACAGGCGACGAGTTGCCGTTTGTTTTGCGGACGAATGGTCAACTTGATTTCGCCGCCGACGCGCAGAGTGGTAAGCGACGAAAAAGCGCAATCGGTGCGCACCGTGACACCCGTACGCGCAAACGTTTCCGCCAGTTTTTCACGGGGCAGACTCATTTTCCGTCCCCCAATCGCTCGATTGCCTGCATACGGACTGCGGCTACGTCGACGTCGGCAAACACGTTTGGCACGTACGTCGCGGCGAGGGCGGCTTCACACCTGCGGTAGGTTTCGTCGGTGTAAATGCTGCCGCTCACGGAAAACATACCGAGGTTGACAAGGGTTGCCTGCGCTTCGTCGCTTAACAGGTACGCGCAAAACGCCTTTGCCGCTGCAACGCTCAGGGAATTCTTGCACACGCCGACGTACTGCACAAGATCTGTGTAACCATTGAGCGGCAGCACCGACAACGTTTCGATTTTGCCGCTACTCTGCCTTTGCGACAAACGATACAAATCCCGTTGCGTCCCAAGTAGCGTAACCGCCGACGTGTGAGAAACAAAGGCTTCGTAGGCGGCGTACTGCGTAACGTCGCTTTGCAATGAAAATCTGCCGCTTGCGCCGCTTGTCGCCAGTGCGCAAACAGGGTTGTTGAACTCGGCATAGCCGCAAACAAGCGGTTGCAATGTGTAGGTGTGTTTGCCTGACTTTCGGGTAATCGTCTTACTAAGACACTCGGCAAGCAGGTTTTCGCAAGCTATCTCGCTTTGCCGCGCAAACAGACAATAAATACCGCTTAAATACGGAAATGCGTATGTATTATTGCCAAAAGTGGCACTTTTACGAAAATTGTCAGACACGCTTGCAGGCATGTCGACGGCGGTAAGATATTCGGCAAACATCGCGCCGACGCCCGTCGAAAAACCGACGATATCGAACTTGTCGCCGCGTTGCAACTTGTCCTTTGCCTGCGACGGCGACAACGTCGTAACGTGCACGTACAAGCCCTTGTTTTTGTTTTCAAACTTTGCCGCCCGCCCGGTAAGCCACGCCTGTCTGCTTCCGCAACCGCCCTCGAAACTTTCCACATTCCACAGTTCCAGCACGCCCGCGTAGCCGTCGGTTTTGGCTTTGGCAGCAGGCTTTTGCGGCAAATCGGGAAGCACAAACACAATGACGGCGCACACAAACGCGACAAGACATATTACTCCGCACGCTTGCCGTAGCTTCAACAGCAGACTACCGCCGCCGACAACCTTTTTACTGCGGTGACGTCGCGACTTACGATTGTTCGGTTGTACTATTTTGTAACGCAATTACTCTTCCCTGTACATATTTTACGTCGCAAACTCTGCCGTTTTACAATTTTTTTACATATTCCTTGGAAATTTAGTATTTACTTTTGGCATAAACTGCGATATACTTTCTTTGTTCGATTTCATTACGGCAATTATTCACGGCTATGGCACAACAAGCGTCGTTTAACGCACAATTGCCGCCGTCACGCTTGCAAAAAAACATCAGTGATTACATTGACCCTACCGTCAAGAAATTGTTTGCAAAACGATTGTATACGCCACTTTCGGCGGACAAAATAAACAAAAAGGACATCAACCAATGAAACTCAATTACAAACGAACGTTGCTTGTCGGATTTGCCTTTTTCCTTATTTGCGCATTCTGGCAGGCTTACGACGCCATTGTGCCCCTTATGCTGACCAATAAATTCGGTTTGAGTCAGGGCGCAAGCGGCATAATAATGTCGTTGGACAACATACTTGCACTGTTCATGTTGCCGTTGTTCGGCGCACTGTCGGACAAGTCCAGGTCACGCTTCGGAAAGCGCACGCCCTTCATACTGATTGGCACAATCTGCGCAATCGTGTGTTTTGTCTCGCTTACGTTTGTCGACCAGGCGCAACTTAACAAGGTTAAGACAGACAAACAGGCGCTGTGGGATTACGCCAACACAATGACTGTCGAAAACAAGGAAAACGACAGCGTGATTGACGCCTCCGCCGAAACAAGCATAGTGCTGCGCGACTATGCCGCAAGACTATTTTACAACACCGACTACGACAGCCTTACGGCAGACAAGCAGGCAGAACTTGTCCAAAAGTACGCCAACCTCGGTTACGACAGCGTGTACACCTACGACAAGGAAACCAAAACCTACGCCGTATACGACAGCAAAGCCGATGTACCCGACGGACTACGTAGCAAAAACACCTACGTGGCGTTGGTCAGTTCCGCCGAAAACCTGTTTGCACACAACGTGACGGCGACAAGCCCGTGGACGTTGGTGCTGTTTATCGTGTTGCTGCTTATGACGCTGATTTCCATGGCGGTGTTCCGCTCGCCTGCGGTTGCGCTGATGCCCGACGTAACGGTGAAGCCGCTGCGAAGCAAAGCCAACGCCATAATAAACCTTATGGGTACGGCAGGCGGCATACTTGTACTGCTGCTCGGCATGGTGTTCGGCACGGGCAAGGTGCAAAACCAGATGATGCCCTACACGTGGTACGTCGCGGCGGTCTGCGGCATAATGGCAGTTGCACTTGCGGTGTTTATCCTTACCGTGCGCGAACCTGCATGGAACGCCCAAATGCTGGAAACGCAGGCAAAACTGGACGAGGACAACCCTGAAGAACGCGACGAAACGGTTGTGGAAGTTGCCGACCAGGAAAACTTAAACGAGGTTGCCGACGTTCCGCAAAGCAAGTCCGCCTCAAACAAGCTGTCCAAAGACAAACTGACAAGCCTTATTCTGATACTGGCTTCGGTTGCGTTGTGGTTTATCGGGTACAACGCCATTACAAGCAAATACTCGGTGTACGCCGTAAACGAACTTAACAAGGACTACAACACGACGTTGCTCATTGCGCAAGCCGCGGCTGTGGTCGCCTACATTCCCGTAGGTATGATCGCAAGCAAACTGGGGCGCAAACGCACTATTTTAATCGGTGTCGCACTGCTTACGGCGGCATTTTTCGGCGCGATTTTCGTGACGGCTTCCAGCCCGACATGGCTGCTCATCGTGCTGTTTGCACTGGCGGGCATCGCATGGGCGACGATAAACGTAAACAGTTTCCCGATGGTCGTGGAACTTGCCAAAGGCAGCACCATCGGCAAATACACGGGGTACTACTACACCGCCAGCATGGCTGCGCAGATTGTGACGCCGATACTGTCGGGCTACCTTATGCAGGCGTTCGGCACGATGAGGATACTGTTCCCCTACGGCACTATTTTCGTAGCGTTGAGTTTTGTCACGATGTTGTTTGTCAAGCACGGCGACAGCAAACCCGACAAACCGAAAGACAAAATGGAAATGCTTGCCGGTGCCGACGACTGACATGCGGTGATGTTTTTGAAATCACACAAAACAAAGTCATTACATCTACAAGCGACAACGAATCAAATTTCACTTTGCACCAAAAGGGACAGTCATAACGGCTGTCCCTTTTGGCTTATTTTTGTGTTTTTATTTTTATGATTTTCAGTTAAAACTTGCCTTTTTGTAATCAAAATCGCGATACGTATCGCTTTTTTGTTCACATCAACCATTTTGCACATTTTGTGTCAATCACATTAAAGACATCAGTTTTCTTTGACGGATACCGTAAGCGCAACTGGGAATGCGGACATAGGCATGGCGCACAGTTCCTGCGAAGTGCCTTGCTTTTGCCGCAAAAGTTCGTGAAAGTCCGTTATGTCAAAGTTGTCATCAACCTGTTTTGCCAGAAACACTTCGATGTACTGCGTTACGACGTTTTTCAGAGCGACAAGCATTTCTTCGGGAATTTGCTCGTCGCTTTTTTCCGCAAACGAGCCGCCAACGTCGGCACTGTCGGCGTGGGCAAGTTTCACCTGCAACTTTACTTCTAACCGTATGCCGCCGTCAACGTAACTTTTACCGACTTTTTTACTGTTTACTCGCAATGCATATGTTTTGCCGTCGTGCGTAAAGGACATTGTATCGCCACTCACATTCTCATTGAGAAGTGCAAAACCGCGCATTTCGTTGCCGCCCACTTCCGCAACAAACTCATTGGAGCGAAACACGGCAATACGGTCGTAGATAAAGCAGCCGTTTTCCTTGTCGGGTGCCTGCGGGTCGCTGTTGTCCGTTGCGACAAACTTCACGAAATTGAGAAAACCCGTCTTTGTAAGTTCACGCTGACTGCGTGCGTACTCCAACAGCGTATCGCTCGGCAATGCAACGTCCTTGTAGGTTTCGCGCAGGGTGGCAACCAGCGCAAGCGAAACGCTTTTGTTAAGCACATCCTCGCTACCGAACAGTTCATTGGCGTTTTCCGCGCAGCAAATGACGGCGGTTTCCTTGAAGCTGTCGCTGTAGGCGAAGTAGTCCACCACGTCGGAAAAATTGCGCGAGCCAAACAGACTTCGCCCGAGCACAAGTACGCCGCACTGCCCGAGGGACGGTTCCTTGCCCGTGCGCTCGGAAATGCGGAATATCGCCTCGCCGACAGAATGTCCCGTTGCGGTAATCACTTTGCTGAACACTCCCACCTGCTCGCCGCCGTTTCCGGGGCTCACTATTTCGGCGGTCATCACAAACACGCCGCCGTCCGTATCCTTGTCAAAGTCCAGTCCCAGCCCAATCACAATGGCGCGTTTTTGCACCTCTCCCGGGGCAAACGAGCCGCCGAACGCAAACAACGCCACGGCGCAAGCCAGCACCACTGCAACACGTTTAAGCCCGCTCATGCGCACCTCCCGCAGTTTTATCCACGGCAATTTTGTTAAGCAACGGATACAAAAGCGGCAACACGTACTGCACAAGCGCAAACGGCACCACTGCATAGGAAAGAAAACTTTCGGCAAATGTCCTGGACGACACCACCATGGGCAGCATTGTCAGCAGCACAATCACCGTGACGGCAATCAGGTTGATTTTGTCGTGGCGCAGACCGAAGATTTTTTCCAGACTTTTGTATGCGCAGTAGAAAAACAGCGTAATTTTGAGCAGAACCGATGTCACCCACAACGACAGTGTAAGCCAGTCCCAACGTCCGCTTGCACCTGCGCCTGAAGAAAACACGCCCAGTTTGCTCATGGCAGGGTCAAAGTGCTCGGCAAAACTTCCGTAAAGCGTAACAAACACGATGTTGGTCAGAACCGTTATCACCGCGCCTGCCACGAATACGCTGATGACCGGTCCGAACAGCCGTTTGCCCATTCTCACCTTGTCAAGCACAAAATACACAAACAGGTAATCGCTGAACCAGTACCCCTGCTTCAGCGCGGTAACCAAAATGTTGTCCCAACCCGCCTCGGCAACGGGCAACAGCCCCGTCCAGTGCGAACTGACAAGCGGATTTGCCACCATCGCAAGCACACTCAACGTGACCGGCACAAACAGCAGCTGACTTACCCTTGCAATGGACGTAAAGCCCCGTGCAAGCGCAAACACCGACACCGCCGCAACAGGCAGCGCAAACAACACCCAATTGGTGTTGACGTCAAACGTTACGGCAAACATTTTGTAGCAGGAACTAAGCAGCACAATCATGCGCGAAGTGAACACCAAAAAAAATATGCACATTATTATTTTGCTTACAATCTTGCCGAGGGTCACGTCCAGCACAAGGTTGACTGGCAGACAAGCCGAACGATTGATACGCATTGCCCACAGCAAAAAGCACAGGCAAATGCCGTCGGCAACAAACCCTACGCACAGCACAAGCCAACTGTCGTGTCCCACGTTGCCTGCCAGTATGCCCGGCAAGCCCAAAAACTTGCCACCCGCAATTACCAGCATCAGCATAAGCGCAAGTTGACCGACGGTAACTCTTTCCTTGTCCATTGTCAACCCCTCCTTGTCTTGTTGGCATTGGGAATGCTTTCGGGGCGGTGTTCCTGTTGCGGCACGGGACTTTGAAACACGGCATCTTGTCTGTCGGCGGGCACATCCGGCGCGTAAGGCGCAAGAAACGGCGCATGGTTTGTCTGCAAACTTGTGAGATAAATCAGGATTACAAGCATGCACAGCGTGACACCCAGTATTCCGGTCAAGCCGCCGACCACCGTAATTACAATGCGCAGTACAGACAGCACAAGGGTGTCGTCGGGCATGGTAAACAAGCCTATCCCGGACAGCGCACCTATCATGACGGCAGGCGCGCCGATAAGCCCTGCCTTGACCGCCGCGTCGCCAAGTACTATCGCGCCGACCAGCGACAGCGAAATGCCCACCGCCGACGGCATACGCAGATTTGCCTCGCGCAGTATGTCGAATATGACAATTACCATCACCATTTCCACAATGGGGCTGAACGGAATCGCTTCCGTCGCGTTGAGCACGGTCAGCAAAAATTTGAGCGGAATTATCTGGTAGTTGTACATTTGCAGACACACGTACAGGGCAGGCAGAAGAACGGAAATAAGCACACTTATGAACCTTAAAGCCCTGTTAACGGATGTTATTACGGCGTTTTCGTAGTAGTCACCGGGGGACTGCAAGTCCTCGACGAACAGATACGGCAAGGTTAGTACCAAGGGCGAACCGTCGCAGATTACGGCGACGCGCCCCTCCAGCATTTTGCAGACGGCAACGTCGGGCTTTTCCGTCAAGCCGACTCTTCGGAACAGCGCGGTGTGTTCCACGTCGAGATACTTGGCAAGGTAACTGCTGTCCGGCACACCGTCTGTTGTGATTTGCTGCAAACGCTGTACGACGTTACCCACAATCTTTTTGTCGGCGATTCCGTCGATGTAGCACACGACTACCGACGTGTTGGTATATCGTCCCACGGTCAGCGGAATTGTCTTGAAGTGCGACGTTTTGAGCCGTTTGCGAAGCAGGGTCACGTTGACCTTCACGTCCTCGACAAACCCTTCGCGCGGTCCGCGCATAACCATACTCGTAGGGGGTTCGATTATGCCGCGCCCCGTCTGAGTTCGCGTGTCCACCGCCACACAGCCGCCATTGTTGTCAAACACAAGGGTGTAACCGTTTACAAAGGCTTCCTCCGCCGATTGATAGGTCGGGCAGGGCTTCACCACGGCAGCGGCGGCGGTAAATTCGGCGAAATCGTCCACGCTTGCCACGCGCTTGCGGTACACGATAGGTTGCATTACAAATTCCGACACTTTGTTGCCGTCAGTCATCGTATCCAGCGAAACCACCTTAAGTCCGCACACTTCGCGCAGGCGAAAATCTTCTTCGTCGCGGTATGCGGCTTGCAGTTGTGTAAAAATCGAGTCTTTCATACCCGTAATTATTTCGTATTTTACGGCAATTTATACTTGCCGACAGCAAAGGAAAAAGCCGACGGAACCTATTTGTTTTGTCGGCTTTTAATGACGTTTTTAAGTGCAGATATCGAGCGATACTCTTTTGTGGGGTGCTTCGACTTCTCTTTCGGCTTCGCTCGATATGAAATTTTTGTTGCAAAACCTATCAACCGTAACGCCGAAAGACGGGTTGACTTTTTACCACACCTTTCCGTCACACCAATCGTCGTCGCGTTACGCTACGTATATTACCGGACAGAACGATTTTTCGGTGGGGGGGGGAGTAACCCTCTTTGGCAGTTTGCTTTTTCGTACCGCGATGTAGATTTTGCTTTCGTCAGCACATATTTTGCACTTCTATTGCACGCAATTATGTTGACAAATCGTTTTTTCTTTGAGTATAATAGTAACGGAAAAACTAATCGGAGGTGTTTTTATGGCTAACGTTAACGTCACAATTCGTATGGACGAAAACCTTAAGAAACAAGCGGAAGAACTGTTTGCGGATTTCGGTCTTTCTTTTAACGCCGCAATGGTTATGTTTACGAAACAATCTGTTCGAGAGCAACGTATTCCTTTTGAAATTACACGCAATACGATTTCAATAGCTTCCGACGATGCGGTTTCTTCCGTATCAAAGCAACTTATTGACCGGAATATAGCGGCATACAAGGAGCTTGCAAAATGATTTGGCTTTCTGAACACCAGGTTTTATGCTTGCACAGCGAACTTGTTAAAGCAACGGGTGGTTCGGACGGACTGCGTGATGACAACCTTTTGCAATCAGCCCTGCTTTCGCCCATGCAGACGTACAGTTCTGTAGAGTTGTTTCCGTCATTGATTGACAAAGCGGTTCGCCTGGCTTGCGGCCTTACGCAAAATCACCCTTTTATCGACGGAAATAAACGCATCGGCGCACACGCAATGCTTGTAACGCTGAAATTAAACGGAATTTCTCTTTCTTATACTCAACAAGAATTATCTTCCGTTTTTTGGAAGTTGGCGTCGGGTGAAATCGCTTACGAAGAATTAAAGGTTTGGGTTCGGTCACACATAGGCAGCGAGGAGACGTAATAGTCCCTCACTTTTCTTTTTCCCCCTTAATCCTTCCTGTGCGCTCTTGCGTAGGCGGCACGACCAACACAGGCTTTGCAAATTGCTCGGGGCAAACCGCTCTCTGCCCTTGCCCCGACGGGAACGATATACTCTGCCATTGTCGCTCTTCGGAACAAAAACATAGCAGGCGTTCACGGAAATCTGAACCGATTTAACGTTTTTTTATCAAAAAAACATTTATTTTACCGAGTATTCGCTTTCTTTCGGGAATGAAACGGCTTTGCCCTTGCCTGCTTGGTCGAAAGAAGTCAAGCATATCCGTGATGGTGTCGAAATCTACGATTAAAAGGCTTAATTTTCTTTGTTAATTCTTTGTGTTTTGCCGCGTTTTCGCCGGGCTCTTTCGGTTGTTTACGGTATATTGTAGGTACAAAAATAAAGCAAGGACAACCACCTAAAGAATCGTATAAATTAACGATAAAAAAATAACGCAAACCAAACCTTATCGGTTCAATTTACGTTATCTATGTCTGCGTTGCCCGAAATAGCTGTGTTTATCTGCGATTTCGAGTTTTTTATTTTCTGTTTTTTCGTTTTTTGCCCTTCGTTTCCGAACTGTCCAATTTCAGGTCAGACAGTTTGCAGCCTGTGATGCAACGCGCTTATTTCGCTTCTCATTGCAGTACGCAATTTTGCATCGAGATTTGACAACGGTTCGTCAAGCAAGAAAACCTTTGGTTCTCTTACGATGGTTCTTCCCAAAGCGACTCTTTGACGCTGTCCGCCACTCATTTCCTTTGGTTTTTTGTCCAGATATTCGGTTATATCCAACGTTTGCGCCGCTTCTCTGACCTTTTGATCGATTACCGCTTTCGGCAATTTTCGCAATTTCAGACCGAAAGCCATATTGTCGTACACCGTCATATGCGGATACAGCGCATAATTTTGGAAGACCATCGCAATATCTCTGTCCTTCGGTTCTACATCGTTTACGAGCGTATCGCCTATATAGAGTTCGCCGGCAGTGATTTCTTCAAGACCGGCTATCATACGTAGCGTGGTGAATTTTCCGCAACCGGACGCCCTGACGAAAACAATAAAGTCCTTATCTTTAATACCCATCGTGAAGTCGTTTACGGCTTTTGTTCCGTGGGGATAAACTTTTTATATGTGATTGGGTTTTACGTCTGCCATAATTAGCCTCTTATTGTTTGACTGCGCCCGCCGACAAGCCGTTTATCATATATTTAATCAGGAAGAAATACAAGATTACAATCGGGACGGCGATAAACACTGCGCCTGCCGAAAATCTTGCGAATTCGGTTTCCGGAAGAGACATAAGCCCGACCGCCACCGTCCACATGTTTTTGTCTTTGAGAAGAAGTTTTGGAAGGATAAAATCGCTCCATGGCCACGCAAACTGCGTCAAAAGCGTATATACCAGTATCGGCTTTGACAGCGGAAGCGCCACGTTGAAGAATATCCTCGCATTGCTTGCTCCGTCGATTCTTGCCGCTTCGTAAATCGAATTCGGAATAGTATCGAAGAAACCTTTTTGCACCAAGTAGCCCATCGGGGCACCGCCTGCATATATAAGAACAAGCCCTAGGTGGCTGTTGATGAAATTGAATTGCGTCATAAGCAGATACACGGCAACCATTCCCATAAACGACGGGAACATCCCGAGAATCAACGCGCCCTTCATCAATACTTTTCTGCCCTTAAACCGGAAAGACGAGATGACGTAAGCGGTCAGAATCACCAAAACCGTGCCCAAAAGGCTACTTATCGTCGCCACAAGCAAAGTATTTGCAAACCACTTCGGATAGTCGTACATAACGGTGTCCGTAAACAGCGTCCTAAAAGAATCAAGAGAATATTCCGACGGAAAAAAGCCGTTGAAACTATATATGCTTCCGCTTGCCGAAAAACAACTCAGCACCACCCATATAATGGGAAACACGAAGATGATTGACACCGGCAACAAAACGGAGTACGTGAGCAGAACGTTTGTAGTTTTTTTGAGTTTGACACTGGATTTTCTTCTCATTTGAACGTATCCTCCCTCTTATATGCCGATGAGCGCACGTAAACCAAAAGGCTTATTGCCGAGGTGATGATAAAAATAATCAGACTGATCGCCGCGCCTATTGAATAATAGTTGTTGTCAATCGACATCCTGTACAGCCAGTTGATAAGCAAGTCGGTGTCGCTTGCAAGGAAATAGCCCTCGCTAAGAACGTCGCTTCTCAGGAAATAGAACACTCCGAAATTATTGAAGTTGCCCATAAACTGACTGATGAGAACGGGCGTCGTCGAAAAGAGAACAAACGGGAGCGTTATCTTTATGAACTGCACCCATGAACTTGCCCCGTCTATTCTTGCCGCTTCGTACAAATCGTTGTTGATATTCGACAGTATGCCCGATGCGAGCAACATTATTGACGGAACCGACAACCACGCATTGACAAGCAAGCCTATGCCCCTTGCCATCCATTTGGAATTGATTCCCAAAAAGTCGATGATTTTGCCGCCGTTCTGCACGATTATCTGGTTTATCGGACCGCCGTTGCTGAACATATAATGGAACACAAGCAAGGAAATGAATCCCGGCACGGCATAGGCAAGCACGGGGAATGCCCTCCACAACGCCTTGGGCTTTACGCATTTTTTGTTGTACAAAATCGCAAGTCCGAGTCCGAGAAAATAATTGATGAAGGTTGATAAAAACGCCCAAAGCAGGTTCCATCCGAGTATTTTGCCGAACGATTGCGACAAATTCCCCAGTGCAACTAATTTTTTGAAACTGTCAAGACTCCAATCCACCAGTTCGGGAGGAACGATTTTCCCGCCGTAGTTGGTGAATGCAATCAGAATCATAAAAATTATCGGCAAGACGTTGAATATCATTACGCCCAAAATGGGGATAACTAGCGCCGCCTTGTAAAAATTGCGGTTCATCATCGACGACAAATCGTCTTTGAACGACGAAACTTTTCCTTTGAAAAGCAAGTCGTCTGCTCCGCGATGAGCGTCTTTTATGTTTGACACATAGACGATAATGAGCGCGACAAGAGCAATCCAGGCAAATATGCCCATCAACAGCATAATTACAGAGTCGTCGCCCTTTATGCCGAGCCACGAATCGGCTTTGACCGTTCCCAAGGTGAAAAACCCGAACAAATCTTTTATGCCGCGGAGCGCAAAATAGACAATAAACCCGACTTCCGCCAGAATGTAGACAATCCCTTTGATATATTGTCCGTTGACAATTTGCCCGGCTCCCATAAAGCACATCGAAGCATACGTCGCCCTACCCGACGTTGCAAAGAAGTCTTTTAGGTTCTTTAGGGATTGTCTGGCTTTTTCGGCAACGTCCCTACGCCGTATAGCGGATTTTTTCCTCAGATTTTTATATCTTTCTTTTAGACTTATCATAGTTATGCAAAGGTATGGATAGCCTTATAAATATTCGACGATATTTCTTCGATAACGCTTTGGAGTTTCTCCGTGTCAAAGATACGCTTGCCGCATCCGTCGGTTGCGATTTGTTTGAATCCCGATTTAATCGGAGTCCAGATTTGTTTGACCGAACTGATTGACGGCATAACTTCCAAAACGCCCGAATCGAGGTTTCTATAAGTGATTTGAGATGCCAAAGACTCTGTTTGTGCAATTACGTCGCTTCTTGCGGCAACGATGCCAAGCATATCCGCACGAGCTTTCACCATTTCGTAACTAGTTGCGAATTCAACAAACTTGACTGCCCATTCACGGTTTTTGGTATAACTGCTTACCGCATATCCGTTCACGCCGCCCATGGTTTGCTGTTCCATCCAAAGGTCGCCGTTTGTGACGTCTTTCTCAACGGTGATATCTCCGTCTTTCGGAAGTTTCGGAAGTCCCGTTATAATCAGATTTTCTTTTGCTTTTGCGTCGGCGCTTTCTTGATCAAGACCTTCTTTCTGATATTGAAGCGACATTTCTTTCAGGAATTGCGAAGTGATATCGGGAGTGGTAATCGTTGCAAAAATCGTGCCGTTTGCAAGCATGGGCGCACGGCCGTTTGTAAACGAATCGTCAATGCACTTTTCGTCCATAATGCCCGCAAGCTCCCACATGATTTTTGCGCCCTTAACCGCGTTATTTTTTGCGATACCGATATCCTTGTCGTCGGTGTTGTTTTTGCCAAACACGTATGCTCCGTACGAAAGCAGATAACCCATGTTAAAATACTCGTTGCCGAGTTCTATGGCATAGCCAAACTTATTGCTGTCTGCTTCGCGAATACCTTTGCTGTATCGGTACATTTCGTTCCAATATTCAACCATATCGGGCACGTCGTTTCCGTTTTTATCCCATTCGGTCTTCCAGTTGTCGGGAAGCGCATCCTTGCGATAGAACAACAGCGGTTGCTGGACGTTAACCGGGACGCCGCAATAAACGGTTTTGCCTTCGTTATCGTACTTGAAGGCGTCCCATGCGTTTTGCGGAATTTTGCCGTAGCAATCCATCTTCTCGATATCGAGCGGAATGATATGATGTTTTTCGACGTACGACATAAGAATATCGTTTGCCTGATACAAAACGTCCGGCCCGTGACCGTACGGTCCGTCTTTTTCCAGGTCGCTGTACTCGTCCATATTCGCATCGACGGCCATCACCCCTTCGCCTGCATACTTTGCATTGAACGCGTCCAGCAATTCTTTGAGATATCCTTCTTTTTTCGCCGTGTCGTTTTCAAGAATACGCAACACGACCGCTTTCTTTTCTTCGTCTTCTTTGCACGCGGAAAAGCAAAGCGTGACCGTCGTCAATATTATGGCAACGATCAATAACATTGACACAAATTTGCTCTTTTTCATAATATCTCTCCTTCTATAACAAAGGAATCGGCGTTGCCGTCCTCTTTTTTATTATACTCCGTCAACGGCTTTGCGCCAATACCTATTTTCTTTTTTCGACGCACAATCAACCTTAAAACCTGCTCTTTGCTTGCCCTCTCAATCACAACCGCGTCGTTTTTGGAATAAATTTTCAATTTTCCGTTCTTTATTGCAGGCTGTCGTTTAAGTTTAAGTACTTCTTTGAGCGAAATCTGAAAGTCAATTATGTCTTTTTCTTGTAACTTCGAAAAATCAAACGTTCTTCTGCAATCGGGGTCATATTCGCCTTCCAGCAAAATGTCGGTGCCGTAGTACAAGTTGAAACTTCCCGGCAAAAAAACCAGCGTCGCAATCGCGCAAAGCAACCTATTGCGGTCTTTGTTTACTTTCGTAAAAAATCTTGCCGTATCGTGACTGTCCAACAAATTGAACATCATATTGTTCGTGACGTCGCTGTATCTCATATAAAGCGAATTGAGCCGGTCGGCAAGTTGCTTTTCGTCTATGCTCTCGTCAACCCAGAAGTCCATCATCCGCTTTGTGAGCGCGTAGTTCATAATGGAATCGAACTGGTCGCCTCTGAGAAAACTTTCGCTGTTGTGCCAGTTTTCTCCGATCAGTGCCGAATCGGATTTTTGAGATTTTACCGCTTCTCGTACCTTTCTCCAAAAGCCGTGCGAAATCTCGTCGGACACGTCAAGACGCCACCCGTCCACGTCGCATTCTTTCATCCAGTACAACATAACGTCGACAAGGTAGTTCTGCACTTCCTTATTGCACGTATTGAGTTTCGGCATATACTCGCAATCTCCGAAGCACGCATAGTTCGGAGGGTCTTGTCTGATTTTTTCTCCGTCTATGACAAACCAATCGAAATATTTTGACTTTTTACCCTTTTTCATAACGTCTTTGAAGCGGGCAAAGTCATGGCTGACGTGATTGAACACGGCGTCAAGCACAACCCTCATTCCTTTTTCGTGCGCCTTCTCGACCAGTCTTTTTAAGGATTCTTTGTCGCCGAAAGACTCGTCTATGCAATAAAAATCTATGGTGTCGTATTTATGATTAGACTTGCTTTTGAAAATCGGCGTAAGGTAAATCGCCGTTGCACCAAGTCCGTTTATGTAGTCCAGCTTCTCCGTAATCCCGTCAAGATTGCCCCCGTAAAACGAAGTCGGGGTGGGCAGTTCGTCCCATTCGGCATTGATTTTCGATTTAATCCCGATTGCCTTGTCCGAACAGCAAAAACGGTCAACGAAAATCTGATAAAACACCGCGTTGTTAAGCCATCCGACGTTTTGTATCACGTCATCGTCGTTGATATAGGCAAACTGAAAACTGTTGAAGTATGCCAGATTAAAATTGTATGTGGAAACCAATCCGTCTTCGCAAAAGTAGTACGGTTTGTTATCGTATTCAAAATAAAATAAGTACGCAAGTCTTGGATCCCCAAGACGAAGCGTCGCTTTGTAATAATCAAACTGCGTGTCGCTTGCAATCAATTGCATTTTTTGTTTGAATTGTTGTTGCGCAATATGATATTTTGTATTATACCAAACAGATAATTTGCAAATTTGTTCGCCCTTTGCAAAGCGAATTCTTAACACTATTGTTTTGCCGTCCGTTGCGAAGCAGTAATTGCTTTCGGGACGATGATAAATTGCCTGAATATTCATTTTTGTATTGATTTTTTTTTGTTTTAGTTGTATAATTTGATTATCATGAGCAAGAAAGTCACGATGAGAGATATTGCAAAAGAGGCAGGCGTTTCTGTCGCTACCGTGAGTTACGTCCTTAACGACAAGGACGCTTCTCGCATAAGCGAAGACACAAAACGCAAAATCTGGCAACTTGTCAATCTCTATAATTACCGCATCAATTTCTCGGCAAAATGTCTGAGCAGCGGCAGCACCGACGTCGTAACGATATGTATCGGCGACAACGATTCGTCTGCCTACAAAGCCGAAACAATGCTCCTTATCCAAAGACTTTCAATTAAACTCGCAAGCGTCGGATATTCCTTGCAAGTTACTTTTGACAAAACCGTCAAGCGTGTTTCAAATTGCGACGCAATCATTTGTTTCAACAGCGACAACTCGTTTTTCCGAGCGCTTGGCGAGGTAAACTTTTGCCCGCTTCTCGCGCTCGATACGGTCATTCCGAACGGCGATTTGTTTTATCAGATCACAACCGATTACAACGCCGTGGCACAAAAAGCAAACTCCATTTTCGGAACAAACAACTGGTCTGCCGTTGCGTTGAAGCCAAACAGCGAAGAATTGAAGGAACGCATGTTGCAACAATTGAATCGCATTTGGTTTATAGATGACGATTCTCCCGTTTTGGCAGAGTCGCAAAACGTTGTCGTCCTTGGCAGTATGGTGTCGAAGTTTTGTCAGAAACCCGCTCCTAACGTTTTGACCATCGATTCGCATTCCGATGAAAAAATCGACAAAATAGTGGAGTGTCTTGACGTCGCGATCAATCGAAAAGAAGCTCTTCCCAGCGATATACGAGTCTGATTTTACATCGAAATTAGTTTCGTCCCTGCGACAAAACGTCGCAGGGACATTTTTTATTGTTATGCGGTTGTTTCTACTTTATAAATATCGATTTTGTTGGTTTTATAGTTGTAAGCAATCCGATACTTGCCTGCTTCGGAGCAGCAGAGGTTACTTTTGCCTTCAACCGTGAATATTGCGTTTGCGTCGCCGTCTGTGCCGAGTTTATCCTTTCCAACCCAAAGGCCGCCTTCATGCGCGCCGATATTATACGCGTCCAGACCGAATTCGACATCTTTTTCAAACGTCAACGTAATTTCATAAACGTTTTTGTTTTCGCTGTTCGCCGTCATCTTGAATTCGTCTTTGAATTCGTGGTTCCAGCCGTTCATCGTGCCTTTGACAAAAACATCTTTGCCTACTTTTGCGATAGTCAAAACCTTGCTGTAAGAGTTGAACGTTATGTTATAAGTTCCGCTTTCGCCGACTTTGATGTTTTTGCTATTTTTGCTTACTGCCGAAAAACCTGCCGAACCGACGAGAAATTCCGCGTCGTATGCAAAAGCCACGTTGTCCCATGTAAGTTTTTCGTCGCTTGCTTTGTGCGAGCGGACAACCAACTCTTCGTCCTTGTTGAGCACAACGTTCTCAATGCTGTAAACATCGCCGTTTTGTGTCATTTTGTATTTTGCTTGGCTTTCTGACTTTTGATAGTCACCCCATGTTCCGCCGAAAATGGTACCGTCGATAAAGTAATTGTATACCGTTTCGTCAGTCGCACTCTTTGTTGCGGAGATAACTTTGTTTTCGGGATCGAGAACAAATGTGTATTTGCCCTCTTCTTTGGTTTTTATGTTACCTACAAGTTTGCCGTTTTCATCGGTTTTTGCGGTGAACAAATCAAGACTTGCTTTATCAACGTTGGTAATATTGAAATATTGGCTGTTTTCTTTGATTTCGTCGCCTTTTGTTACGGCGCCCATGAACATAAACTCTTCATTTGCTTTAAGTTGAACGGTCAACGTGTGTTTGCCGTCTTTTCCCGCAACGAAACGAGTTGCCGGCGAGAAAACGTTTGCCCAGCCGGTGATTCCTGCGCCTTTAATGTAATAATTGACAACTTCTTGCACTTCAACGGGCTTCGCGTCGCCGTTACGCGTGACGGTCAGGCGGTTGTTGCTTGTATTGGAATCGGTTGTGAGCGTGAGCGTGTAATTGCCGTCTTGTTTGACGCTGATATTTTTATTTTCGTCAAGACCGGCGGCAGCTTCCATGTATTCGTCCGCCCCGACAAGATTTCTGAAAGAAGCGCGCGCGCCGTCTGTGTTGTTGTAATCAAGAATTCCGCTTTCAAGCAACACCGTGAGCTGGAATGCGTCGTCGACGTGTAAATCGATTGTCAGTTCAAACACGTTGTTTTTGTCCGCAACTTTGGTCATATGATGGTTGTCTGCAAGATTGTTGCCCCAACCGTTCATGGTTCCCGAAATAACCCAGTCTCTCGTGTCGGCGAAACTGTTGTCCTGCCACTGTGCATACGCTTTTGCGTCCTCTTTCATCGGAGCGTCAAAATCGAACGCCTTGGCACTGGTCGGAGTTACAAACCAACCCCTGAAAGTAAAGCCTTCTTTTGTCGGTGCTTCCGGCATCGTCGGAGCTTTGCCCTTTTCAACCTTTTGCGTTGACAAAACGGTGGTTCCGTCGTTGTCGCACAAAGTGAGCATTACCATTTCCGTTTTGTTGCAAGCAACCATGGAAAAAGTCATCGCCAGAATGAGCAACGCAATCGATACGATAGATAAAAGTTTTTTCATAATTCCTCCTGCAAAAGTAATTCTTTTTTTTGCTTAACTGCCTGCTTAATCGTTAAGCAACTTAATAATACCATTAATTTTTCGGCTTGTCAATACCCATTTTTTGTTTTTTTTATATACTTAGCAGGAACATTAATCGTATTTATTCACTTGCCTTTCGTCCGTTGCATTGTAGCACTAGTAGCACTAGCACCGGGAAAAGATAGGAGTATTTTTACTTTGAAGTTGGTTGGATGGAAGTCAACGACTAGCAAAAATTTTTACGTTATAATCGTCAATTTCAAAGTTTTCGATACAAAATTTTACCGTTGACTTGTGCTTTTCACTGTGCTACAACCACAGACGAAAGGCGAAAATTTCGTCGTTCGACGAAGAAGACGGACGGCAAAACGGCATAGAAAAACCGAGCGCTATTACACGCCCGGTTCTATGTTTGTAAGGTATTTATCTTTTGATTTTTATTCCGAAATAATCTCTTGTAAAAAATAAGCCGAAACTCCCAAGGGAACCCTCTCGGCTTGCTTGAAAAGAAAAAAACGAACTCAAGATTTTCTCTCGGGTTCGTTTTATTCTTGTTTGGTGCGGATGACAGGACTTGAACCTGCATGGTTTCCCACATGAACCTGAATCATGCGCGTCTGCCAATTTCGCCACATCCGCATATTTAATTGTTAAATTTAACACCATATCAAGCGTCGCACAACGTCACGCAACCATAAACGCACACTGCCACTTTCGCTTACAGCCTTAATACTATAGCACAAAAAAAGAAATTTATCAATAATTTTTTGGCAAATTTTGCGCCGATTGACAGAAATTTTTCTGCCAATCGGCTTAATTTTTGCCAAATAGTAGCCGTACACGCCGGCATAATACAAAAATCGGCGGTTACATTCAACGCGGTCGGGTTCTTTTCCGCCCTGAACGCCGCAAAAAACTACCCTTCCAGTGCGCCGAGACGGCTGTGGCAGGTAAAGTAAATCACCTGCGTACCGCACTTCGCCGACAAGTCCGCAAGCAGTCTTGTTGCGCGCGCAAAGTTGTCGTCGTCAAAGTTGACAAACGCGTCATCCACAATCAACAGCGGCACCGCACCGTCGTAAAGCAGTTCCGACAGCGCAATGCGGAAACACAACAGCGTAATTTCCCTTATTCCGCGCGAATAGGACGTCATTCGGTTTGTTTGTCCGTTTTCCCTCAGGCGCACGGCAAAGTTGCGGTCAAGGGTAACCTCGTAACTGCCGCCCGTCACGTAGTCCACCAGTTCCGTCACGCGGGCACGCAATTTGGGCAGGTAACTGCCCGACAGGTTTTCCTTGGCGGCGACAAGCAGTTGACTTACGCGTTCCGCAGTGTCGTACTTCTGTTCCTCGTCGGCTTTTGCCACGCGCGCATTCAGAATTTTGTCCTCGATTTCCGCCTTGTCCGCCACTTTCGCGCTCTGCGCCGCCGCATAGCCGTCCAGATTACCCAGTTGACGCGTGCGTTGGTCGATTTCCCTGCCGACACTTTCCAGTTCCGTTTCCAGCGCGTTTTCCCGAGCGGTCAGGCGCGTAATGTCCGCTTGCGGCACAGCAGGCGTAAGTTCCTTCAAAGTTTTAAGTATCTGCATGTCGCGGTCGCGCGCAATGCAATAGTTCCAAAACAGTTCTGCCGCCCCGTCAAGGTCTTTGCCCGTAACGTCCACATAGCGACCGACAATACGCATATAGTCCGTAACCAGTTCGTCCCACTCCGTGCTTTGCAAAGTTTCGACATCTTTGCCGCGTCCTGCAAGCAACCCGACAACAAGTATCGCCGCGCCGCACACTACGGCTATGCCACCGCAAATAAGCAGTGGAGTTTGCCCCGCGAAACACAACGCCGCACCGCCTGCGATAAGCACCGCCGCAAGCGCGACAAGCCACCACTTCGGCTTGAACGCAGACTTTTGTACGTTGGGATGTCTGTCGGTTACTTTTATTTTGTCCAACAGCTCCGTTGCCCTTTTGCGGTCGTCGGCAAGTGTCGAAGGATACTTTGCCACATTCAGTTCCGCATCGGCAACACGCTTCTGTGCCGCTTGTTGCTCTTCCGTGGGCGTAGCAAGCACGATTTGCCGTTTGACGTCGTCCAAGCTTTGTTTAACGTCGCACTTTCGCGCATTTAACTGCCGTATCTGTTCCTCTGTCGCCGTACGCTGTTCGGCAGTGCGTTGCATTTCTTCATCAGCCTTCAATGCGTCGTTAAGTTGCCTTTGCAGGCTGAAAATCTCGTTGTCAAGCGCGGCGATAGTACCGCCCACGCCACGTCCTGCACGCTTCTGACGACGGTAGACAAGCAATCTGTCCTGCACTTCGTCGTAGTCTGCGCTGTCCACAAGGTTTGCCAGTTTACCGTCGATATTTTCGTTGGAAGTAAACTGCACGAATTCCTGCGGATAGTAGGTGCTGCGGTCGTAGCTTTCGTCGGTAAGACCGAGAAAAAACTCGCCCGGCGACACCGTAAGCGGCACTTCGCGCCCCGTCGTTTCGTTGGTCACGGTAAGGCTTTCCTGCCGCGCCGTCGTACCGAAAAAACGCTCGATACGCCACTTTTCGCCGTTGTGTTCCACCGTCATACTACCGCCGAATTTGCCCGTCAATCCCCACGGTGCAAACCTGTCTACGTCGTTTACGCGTTCGTCGTCCGCCTTGTCCGCCTTCGTTCGCGTGTAGTTGATTCCGTACAGCATTGCACGAATGAAGTTTGCGATGGTTGTCTTGCCGAAGGAATTTGCGTTTTGCATAACGTTTACGCCTGTGCCGAAGTCTAATTCGACCCCATGCGCCTTACCGAAAGCCGCCACCGATATATGTAAAATTTTCATTGCAATTCCTCCCCGTCCAGCGCGGCAAGTCCCATATCCAGCACGCGGTTGCGTTCAGCCTCGTCCTCGATTTGCAATGCCAACTTGACAAACTCACCGCGAAGAGATACTTCTTCGGCAAGTTTTGCAAGGTCGCGTTGCACCTTGGTGTCGTTTTGTATGCGCAGCGCAAAAAATTTACCCGTAAGATACTGTTTTGCGACGTATTCCGCACGCACGCCACGGTTCACCGTGCCGACAAGCACGACATTGAGGTAGTTGCGCGGCGATTCGTCCGCAACGGCGTCGGCAATTGTGCGTTCCGCCGCGATGTCGCTGTCGGCTTTGCTGAGGTCAATCTGTCTGGTTACAACGCGGCGCAACGCCTGTTTGACAAAGGTGATTTCGTCCTTGTCCGTGTCCACCACAACAAAGCCGGTCGGCGCGGTTTCGTCAAATCCGCGTGCTTCGAGAGTGCCGCTGTACGCTCCCTTGTGCCTGCCGAAACTAAGCGTTTGCAGCGCATGTCTGTGCCCCAGCGCAACGTAATTGACGGGCGCTGTCGAAAGCATCCTGCCGTCGATGTGTCCGTAGGCGTCACTGTCCACGTCGCCGTGCAAAACAACAACGTTGTAGTCGTCCTCCGACAACGGCATGTCTTGCCAGGGGGCGGTGTCGTCCGATTTCAGTTCCCGTCCGCAAAACACGACGTTTCCCATGCGATAGGTCGTCCAATTGTCGTCAAAAAACGCAACCGTATTACAAATTTCGTGTAATTTGTCGTAGGGCGTTCGGTCGCCGTGATTGCCGCAAAGCACAAACCACCGTGCCTTACTGCCGTTGATAATTTCCGCCACGCCCCTGATTGTCTGCGGCGAAACAAACTTGTCGTCAAACAAATCGCCCGCAACCACTATTGCCGAAATGCCGTTGTTGTCGGCGTAGTCGGACATATTGGCAACGGCTTTAAGCAATTCGTATCTGCGCGTTTTGCCGTCGGACACGCCCACAAGCGGCGAATCGAGGTGTATGTCCGCGGTGTGAATAAACTTCATTTTCTACCTCCTTTGTATTTTTGCAAAAAAGGGCGCAAAATTGCGTCCTTTTGTAATTACAGTGCCTTTTCCAGATAGTCTTCGATAAAGGGCTGAATGTTGCCGTCCATAACGTCGGCGATGTTGGCGTTTTCAAATCCCGTGCGGTGGTCCTTGACAAGGGTGTACGGACAGAATACGTAACTGCGTATCTGGCTGCCCCACTCGATTTTTTTGATTTCGCCCTTGATTGCCATGGCTTCTTCCATTTGCTGGCGTTCTTTCAGTTCGGCAAGTTTGCTTTTCAGCATCTGCATTGCCTGTTCGCGGTTCTGAATCTGACTGCGTTGTGTCTGACAACTTACCACAATTCCCGTCGGAATGTGCGTAATGCGGATTGCCGATTCCGTCTTGTTGACGTGCTGTCCGCCTGCGCCACTGCTGCGGTAGGTGTCAACGGCAAGGTCCTTGTCGTCTATTACGATGTCGTTGTCCACGGGCAGTTCCGGCATTACTTCAAGCGAGGCGAAACTCGTATGGCGACGTTTTGCCGAGTCGAAAGGCGAAATACGCACCAGACGGTGTACGCCCTTTTCCGCCTTGAGATAGCCGTAGGCGTTTACGCCGTTTACCTGAAACGTGACCGACTTGATGCCTGCTTCTTCGCCTGCAAGCAAATCCAGCACTTCCACCTTGTAACCGCGACGCTCCGCATAGCGGGTGTACATACGATACAACATTTGCACCCAGTCCTGCGCTTCGGTGCCGCCTGCACCTGCATGAAGGGTAAGAATGGCGTTGTTGGCGTCGAATTTGCCCGACAAAAGCGCAGCCACGTGCATTTCGTTGACTGCCGTGTCCAGCGAAGCCAGTTCCGCCGCCGTTTCGTCCAGCAGACTCGGGTCCTCGTCACACATGGCAAGCAGGTCGTTTACGTCGTTGAGTCTGCCCTGCAACTTGCGAAGTCCCGCAATCTTGTCCTCGATGTTTTTGGCGCGTTGCGACACCTGTTGGGCGTTTTTGACGTCGTTCCAGAAGTCCGCGGCGTGCTGTTGCTCGTTGAGAGAAGCAAGTTCCTGTGTAAGTTTGGGGATGTCGAAACTGTTTTCTATTCCGCCGAGTTTGCTTTGCAGATTTTTTACGTTGTTTCTAAGTTCTTCTACAAGTATCATTTTTTGTTGTTGCCCTTTGCGTTTTGCGCGTTTGCCTTTTTGTTGCGGCGTTCCGCCTGAGCGGCTTCCCACTTGCGTTTGCCGACAAGCGGTCCGTTGTCAGTTTGCTGCTGGTCGGTGTTTTCCGCCTGAGCGGTGCCGTTTTGCAATTCCGTTTCGTCACCCTGTGCGGCTTGGTCGGGCAGGAAATCGCTGTCGTCCACCGCTTCCACGCTCACTTCGCCGGAGGCAAGTATCACCTCTTCCGGCACCTTGCCGAAGCAGCAGTTTTTGTACTTGAGTCCGCTTCCGCATGGACACGGACCGTTGCGCACAAGCGTCGGGTTGATGCTCGGATCGTACTTGATACGGCGCGTGTAGCGACGGCTTGCGCGGAATTGTACGCTGATAAGCGTGCCTACCGTTTCAAACTTGATCATATCGTTGAGTTTTTCAAACATCTCAAACGCCTGACGTTTGTATTCCGTAAGGGGGTCGCGCTGACCGATTGCCTGCAGACCGATACCGTCACGCAGGTTGTCCAGTGCGTCGGTGTGGTCAATCCACAGCCTGTCCATCGTGCGCAGAAGCACGATACGCTCCGCATCTACAAAGTCGATGTCGCCGGGGCGCGTGGGTTGACTGCTGCGCCACTCGAGCATTTTGGTAACGCGTTCGGCAATAAGGTCGCAAACTTGTCGCGCCGACTTCACGTTGTCCGTGGTAAGTATCGGTTGGTCGTAGTCGTTGTACAGCCCGTTGTAGTACACGTAGTAGAATGTGCTGTCATTGCCCTTCAGAAAACGGTTGAGCATTGCGTTGACGGAATCGAGATCCCACTTGGCAACGTCCGTTTCGCCGCCGCAGGAGGATTCAAGCACTTTGCGTGCAAATTCCTGCGCCATTTCCAGCACTTCGCCGTGGACGTCGTTGCCGTCAAGCAGTCGGTTGCGCTCGGCAAAGATTGCACGGCGTTGCAGATTGTTTACGTCGTCGTAACGCAGGGTGTTTTTACGCGCGGTGTAGTACATACCTTCCACGCGTTTCTGCGCCGACTCGATAAACTTGTCCAGTATGCGCATCTGCATGGGTTCGTCTTCTTTCTGTCCGCTGAACAGCGACATAAGCATTTGCTTACGGCTGTCGCCGAATATACGCAGCAGATCGTCCTGCATGGACACGAAAAACATGCTGTGGCCCGGGTCGCCCTGACGTCCGGCGCGTCCGCGGAGCTGATCGTCGATACGGCGTGCGTCGTGGCGTTCCGTACCTATTACGCACAAGCCGCCAACTTCCAGCACCTTTTGGCGGTTGGCTTCCGTACTTATTTTGTACTTGTCTTTAAGTTTCTTAAACGTTTCCTGCAACTTTGTCGTTTCTTCGTCGCCGCTGACAACGCTTGTGCCGATTTCCACCTGTTCGTCTGTGTAGCGCAGTTGTTTCATTTCTCTGCGTGCATAAAAATCGGGGTTGCCGCCCAGCAGAATATCCGTACCGCGTCCTGCCATGTTGGTTGCGACGGTAATTGCGCCGAACTCGCCTGCCTGCGCGATGATTTCCGCTTCCTGCTTGTGGTTGACGGCGTTGAGTACGTTGTGCCTGAGCCCTGCCTTTTTAAGCAGACGTGACAACTCGTTGCTGCTGTCCACCGACGTAGTGCCGACAAGCAGTGGCTGTCCCGTGGCGTGACGGTGTGCGATTTCCGCAACGATTGCGTTAAGTTTGACCTCGCGCAAGCCGTAAATACGGTCGGGTTCGTCCTCGCGGATCATCGGACGGTGTGTGGGGATTGCCACCACGTCCAGATTGTAGATTGTGTTGAATTCCTCTTCTTCCGTCTTTGCCGTACCTGTCATACCGCTGATTTTGTTGAACAGACGGAAGTAGTTTTGCAGCGTGATGGAAGCGATTGTTTTGTTTTGCGGACGAGGCATAATGCCCGACTTGGCTTCGACGGCCTCGTGCAGACCATCGGACAGGCGACGTCCTTCCATTTTACGTCCCGTGTTGGCGTCGATAAGAATAATTTCGTTGCCCTCGCGGATGTAATCGACACCTTCCTTGTACAGTGCTTTTGCACGCAGAGCGTTGTCGATGTAGTAGGTCAACCTGAAGTTGGCAGGCGAGTACAGATTGCCCACGTTGTATTCCTGCTCAACCTTGTAAATGCCTCGTTCCGTCAGGCGCACGGTGCGTTCCTTGAGGTCGACAATGTAATCGAAAACTTTGGACGCATCCTTTTTTTCGTTACCGTCCTCGCGCACGTAGCCCGGAGTGGCGACAGTCTTTTCCCTGACGGCAGACTCGTCCTCGTCGTAGTCCGAACGCCTGTTGAGAAAGGCAAATTTGCCATTTTCCTCGACGATGTTGCCGCGTTCGTCGCATATGTTGCCGTCGCTGTCCACGTAGCCGACAGACGTAAGCGAGCGGCTGACAACACGGCGGGCCTTTTCGTAGGCTTTGCTTTCGTCTTCGTCGCCGGGGCGCGAAATGATAAGCGGATTGCGCGCTTCGTCGATAAGAATGCTGTCCACTTCGTCGATGATTGCGAAGTTGTGACCACGCTGCATACGCGCTTCCTTGCTCAGTACACCGTTGTCGCGCAGGTAGTCGAAGCCGAACTCGCTGTTGGTGCCGTAAGTGATGTCGCAGGCATATGCACGCTGCTTGGCAAGCGACGAATCGTCATGCAAAGTTACGCCGACGGTAAGTCCCAGGAAGCGGTACACCTTGCCCATCCATTCCATATCGCGCTTGGCAAGATATTCGTTGACTGTGACAATGTGTACGCCTTTGCCGCTAAGCGCGTTGAGGTAGGCAGGCAACGTTTCGGTAAGCGTTTTTCCTTCGCCGGTTGCCATCTGACACACCATGCCGTGGTGAAGGGCAATGCCGCCCAGAATCTGCACAAAATAATGACGTTGTCCCAGCACGCGAGTAGCCGCCTCGCGACAAACGGCAAAGGCTTCGGGCAGAATTTTGTCCAATGTTTCCCCCTCGGCAATGCGAGTTTTGAATACGTTTGTCTGCGCAGCCAACTGTTCGTCGGTCATTTCGGCGTACACCGGTGCCAACTTTTCCACAAGTTTAGCTGTCTTTTCCAATTTTTTGACGGCACGGCGATTGCCCCAACCGTAATTTTGTTGCATAAAACCTCCGATAGCCCTGCGGACTATATGAATAAGTACGTTAAATACCCTACTGCAATTTACAAAGTAGCAATAAACCGATTGCTTCCGTCCCCTCATCCGTCACTTCGTGACACCTTCTCCCCGATGGCGAAGGCTTTTGTTTGGTCAGAACCGCACGTTTTAACAAAAGTAACGACACCCGATACAAGGACAAGCGCGACACATACGGGCAGATTGCAAAAAGTCGCTCATTCGTAATCGCTGAATCTGTTGCGTCATCGGTCGGTCGTCACAAAAGATTGTAGTCGCTCTCGTACACAAAGTATTCCGGGCGTGAAGCGACGGTCAGAACGTTTACGCCTGCCGCGCCTTTCAATTTCAACACTTTGGCGCATTCGTTTACGGTGCTGCCCGTTGTCTTGATGTCGTCGATAAGCAGCACCGATTTACCCTTGACGGACACGCCGTCGGCAAGACGGAAACAGCCGATGAGGTTCTGTTTGCGTTCGGCGCGGTTAAGTTTTTCCTGCGGCGAAGTGTCCTTCACCTTGACCAGCGCTAAGACAAACTTGTCGTCGATGCCCATTATATCACAAAATCCGCGCGCAAGCAACTCTGCCTGATTGTACCTGCGCTTTTTGTAAGACGACTTTGACATTGGCACAAATGTCACAATGTCGAAGTCGAGTTTGAGTTTGTTTGCAAGATACGCAAGGTACCGCGACAGAACACGCGCATACGAGCCGCAGTTGCCGAACTTCATTCTGAGTATGGCACGGCGCACGACGCCGTCGTAGTCGAACACGGAATACGCCCTGTCGAAGTACATCTTGCCTTCCACGCAATTGCCGCAGTAATCTTCTTCACCGTCTATCCTGACGCCGCATTTTTTGCAGGTTTTGCCGTTGTTGAAGGGTAATTTTGCACGGCATTCGTCACAAAAGCCCACTTCGTCAAACACCTCTCTGCCGCAGGCAATGCACCTGAAGCCGACCGGCGCAAACAATTCCGTCAGTTTTGTGCGCAGTTTGTACCGCTTAACGCCTCTATCCATGGTCAGAATTCCTCATCCGCAGGGATATCGTCGGGCATCTGCTCGGGATAGTCGTCGGTGCTTTCAGACTCGGCACCTTCGGCAAAGTACCGCAGATACTTGACCTTTTCGCTTTGCAAAAAGCGGCACAGGTTGGTTGTACGTGCGGCAATGTAGTTGTTGTGCACCATCATTGCAAGTATTTTTTTGCTGCCGACAAGCACCACCGCGCGTTTGGCACGGGTAATTGCCGTGTACAGCAGGTTGCGGTTGATAAGGGTGGGCGGTCCGCTGACAAGGGGGATTACCACCACATCGAACTCACTGCCCTGACTTTTGTGTATCGTAATGGCGTAAGCCGCAGTAAGGTCGGTAAGTTCCGCCTCGCCGTAGGTGGCAAGACGGTTGTCGTCGTACCACACTTCCACAATGCCGTTGTTGCGGTCGATTGTCTTGATGTGCCCGATGTCGCCGTTGAATATGCCCTGTCCCTGCTCGGGTGCGCCTTCGCCGAATTTGACGAAAGGCAACTCGTAGTTGTTTGCCGTCTGCATAACCTTGTCGCCCACACGGAAAAGGTGCGAGCCGACGTTAATCTCGTTTTTGCCGTAGACGCGCGGATTAAGTGCGTCCTGCAAGCGTTTGTTGAGGTTTTCAACGCCGCAAAGACCGCTTTTAAGCGCGCCGAGCACCTGTATGTCCATGGGCGCGGCACCGGTGTAGCCGGGCAAACGTTTGGTAACAAGTCCGATGACGGTGTCCGCCATTTCGGCAGGGTCGCTTGTGTTTATGTAAAAGAAGTCCTTACTGCGGTTGTTAATCTCCGGCATGTGCCCGTGATTGATAAGGTGAGCGTTGGACACGATAAGGCTGTCCTCGGATTGCCTGTAAATGTGCGTAAGGTAACGTATTTCGATTACGCCGCTGCGGATAACGTCGCTTAGTACGTTGCCTGCGCCGACGGACGGAAGTTGGTCCTTGTCACCGACGAGAATAAGCCTTGCACCCGACGGAATTGCGCACAGCAGACTGTACATCACCGTAACGTCCACCATCGACGCTTCGTCCACCACGACGGCATCGCAGGGCAGTTGGTTGTGGTAATTGTACTTGAACGCCGGCTTGTCGTCGTGCATTTCGAAGCCCAGCATGCGGTGAATTGTCTTTGCGTCGAAGCCCGTGCTTTGCGTGATACGCTTGCTTGCCCTGCCCGTCGGCGCGCAGAAAAACACACGCAGTCCCTGCCCCGACAAAATCTGCCCGATACACTTGATTATCGTGGTTTTGCCCGTACCGGGTCCGCCCGTAATCACCGTAACGCCGTTGACCAGCGCAGCCTTGACCGCGCCCGACTGACTTTCGTGAAATTTAATTTTGTTTACCGTGCCGAATTGTTCGATAAGGCTGTCGGCGTCAACGGAAATGCGCTTGACGTCGTGATTGAGCGCGACAAGTTTGCTTGCTATGCCGCTTTCCAGTTTGTAGTAGCGAATGAAGGACACGCAGCGGCGACCTTCCACTTCAAACACCTTGACGGACGGTTCCAGCACCAGTTTGGTAACCGTATCTTCAACAAGTTGCCCGTATTGAGTAAGGTCGACGGACAGCAACCCGGAACATTTTTCCATAAGCGCGTCGAACAGCAGATAGGTGTTGCCGTCCTTTTCCGCCGCGTCGCGAAGAGTGTAAATGATTGCCGCGCGCAGACGAAACTCGCTTTGCGGATCGACACCCATGCTGACGGCGATTTTGTCGGCGGTAAGGAAGCCGATACCGTCGATGTCGTCCACAAGGCGGTAGGGGTTGGCAAGCACCAGCCGTTTGGTGTCCGCGCCGTAGTTGTTGTAGATTTTCATCGCGAGGTTGACCGTCATTCCGTAGCCCTGCAAAAACATAATCTGCTCCTGCATGGACTTCAGTTCCGACACGGCGTTGGCAATTTCCATTGCTTTCTTTTTGGAAATGCCCCTGACGCGCGACAACAACATCGGATTATTCTCGATTACGCCGAATGTGTCGTCGCCGAACATATCGTAGATGTTTTGCGCAGTGACCGCACCGACACCCTTGATAAGACCGCTGCTGAGGTACCTGACAATGCCTTCCTCACTTGTCGGGTTGCACATCGTGTAGTTGTCCGCGACGATTTGTTCCCCGTACTGGCGGTGGTTGACTTTGTGACCGCTGACGGACAGCACCGCGCCTACGGAAAGATTGGCAAAAGAGCCGACACAGGTAACCTTACCTCCGTCGACTAATTCCAATACAAGCACCGTGTAGCCCGTTTCGTCGTTGCGAAAAACGACCGAAGCAACGGTGCCCTTAACCGTCACGTTGTTGTCTGCCATGCGACACCTCGCCGATTGTTGTTTGCCAAGCCGTCTTGCCTGAAACAACGGCTTACAAGATTGCAATGTTGCAAACAACCGAATACGCAAAACATCGGAAGTTTGCAAACCTCATTTTCTTTGTCAACGGGTAATGCGGAAAATCAGATGTAAAATATCGGAAATCCGCAACCTGTCACAATTTTTCAAACAGATATTTTTGTTTGCACTTAAACAAAACTGTCACCCTGAGCGCAAACATTTTTGTCGTCAAAAAGTTTATACGTGCAAGTATTTTTGCAACTCTTCCACCTTGTCCAGTTGTTCCCACGGGAAGCCTTCGCGACCAAAATGACCGTAACTTGCCGTTGCAAGGTAAATGGGACGTTGAAGGTCGAACTTGCCTATAATCGCGCGCGGACGAAGGTCAAATTCTTCCGCAATGATTTCCGACAATGCGCCGTCGCTCACCTTTCCCGTGCCGTAGGTGTTGACGTCTATCGATACGGGTTTACTGCGACCGATTGCGTAGGAAACCTGCAGTTGAATACGTTCCGCCAGGCCTGCCGCAACGATGTTTTTGCAAATGTAACGCGCCATGTACGCCGCCGAACGGTCCACCTTGGTGGGATCCTTTCCGCTGAATGCGCCGCCGCCGTGCGCACAGTAACCGCCGTAGGTATCCACGATGATTTTGCGCCCCGTCAGCCCGCTGTCCGCAGCGGGTCCGCCGATTTCGAAACGACCCGTCGGATTGATGTAGTACTTGGTGTCCTCGTCCAGCAGTTCCATGGGGACGACCTTGCGGATTACGTGCTCGATCATGTCCGAAGCAATCTGTTCCGCCGTGACGTCCGGACCGTGCTGGGTGCTGAGTACGATTGTATCCACGCGCACAGGGCGATCGTTTTCGTCGTATTCCACCGTCACCTGACACTTTCCGTCGGGACGAAGGTAGGTAATTTCGCCGTTTTTGCGCACGTCGGCAAGACGTCGGCTGATACGTTGCGCAAGCGTAATTGCCATGGGCATATATTCGGGCGTTTCGTCGCAAGCGTAGCCGAACATCATGCCCTGGTCGCCCGCGCCGTACATATCCAGTATTTCGCCGCGGTCGCGATACTCGTCGGATTTGTCAACGCCGAGAGCGATGTCAGGCGACTGCTTGTCCAGCGAAATTATTACTCCGCAACTGTCCGCGTCGAAGCCGAACTTGGCACGCGTGTAACCGATGTTGCGCACCGTGTCGCGTACAATCTGCGCGTAATCGACGACGGCGGTAGTCGTAATCTGTCCCATTACAAAAACCGTACCCGTGCACACCACCGTTTCGCATGCGACGCGCGCGTCGGGATCTTTGGCAAGAATTGCATCCAGAATCGCGTCGGAAATCTGGTCGCACATTTTGTCGGGATGTCCTTCGGTTACGCTTTCGGACGTGAAATACCTGTGTTTACTTGGTTTCATTTGTTCTCCTTTTCAACCATCGAAGGCGTATCGGTACCTTTTGCCGTCCAAAAACACGCTTCGGACAAAAAAAGCCCTGCCCCGAACGGGACAAGACCGCGCAAAATTAGCCTTTCGCCGTCCCATCTTCCAAGTCGCACCGATTGTAGATTTCGGTCGGCTTGCGGAAATTAGCACCTAACAACTTTTTAGGTTGCTGTGACGTCAACGAGTCCGTCTCTCGGTCACTCTCGATAGGGTTGTGAAAGTATTGTATCATATTAGTTTACTACTGTCAATCACTCGTCGTAAGTTTGCCTTACCACAACGCCGAGAATCCGCCCGTAATTGGACAGCCCCATGTCCCGGCTGTCATTGCTTCTGTCGCGGTTGTCGCCAAGCAGCAGCAACTGATTGTCGGCAAGTGTCAGCGGACTAGCTTCTGTATATTTGCCAAGCATGCCCGTCTTGTCGGTAGTAATTTGAAGTACGTGCTCGCCGTACAGACTTTTTGCCCGCTCAAGGCTTTCGCACAGTACGTATCTGCCCGCGGCCAGTCCCTCGCAATTGCAGTAAACATCGGCACCCGGGTCGCTGTCAAATACGTAAAATTCGTAATACGTATGCCCGTTTTTGCGTATCGCAAAGGCGTAGCGAGTACCTTTACCGGTGGAGACTTCCGTTGTCCACACGCTGTCGCCGGCAACCGCCACGGCACGCTTAATCAACAGTTCGTACTTGCCGCCGTCACCCTTTTCCGTAGCGGGCGCAAAGTACGCCTTAAACTTGTCCACGTCATATTTGTACACCACAACGACGTCCGAAGTGTCAACCTGTCTGAGTTTTGCGACAAGTACTTTGTCGTTGGGGTCGTAGGTAGGTTGCATGCTGTTTTGCAGAATGGTAACGTCCGTCCACACAAAGAAACGAAGCAGGTTTGCCAATACAAGCAGTACGATCGCCACGATGAGAACTATGTTGACAACCTTGTCCGCCTTTTTGCGGCGCGCGGCGCGAACGTCAGATTCTGCGTCGTCAGTGTTGCCGCTTTTTTGCAAAACAGCGTCCGTATCGCCTTCGTCAACGCCTTGCATGGCTGCAAAACTTTCGTCCGCAAATGTTTGTCCGGCAGTTACTTCCGTGCTGTCGGCAGTTGTTTCCGTCTGTTGCAGGGCAGCACCAAACGCACCGCTTTCATTGCTCGAAAGTGACGCTTGTTGCCCTTCAACGCCGGTTTGAGGCACGTTTGTATTGTCGTTTGTCAGTTTTTTGTCGTCGTTTGTCATACGAATTTCCGTTTGTCGTCACCGCCAGCACAGTCAATTGTCTTTGCCCTATGCGGCGACATAAACATCACGCCTTTAATTATGTCCTTAAAAGGCGCAAATAAACTACACAACAATGATGTTGTTTACAATCACTTTGCTTTCGGAAAAAATTTCCAGGCAGTCGGGACGATCCTCGTCGGTCATGGGACGGCTGTCGTCCACGCGGTGGAAATCGGCGTTTTCGACAGTCACCCGTTGCCACTTGCCGTCTCCGATAAGTTTTGCCGTGCAGACATAAGTCGTGTTGTCGCGACCGTAGCCGCACACCACGTAAATTTTAAGCTTCTGTCTTACGTCGGTACACACGTCGAAACTTACGGTAAAAGATTGCGAACGTTTGACCGACGGGTCACATATGCCGAATGTGGCAAAACCGTCGCCTTCCATGCCTACAATGCCCAGAAATCCCTTTGCAAGGCGCGCGTCGATGTTTTGTCCCCACCAACCGCTCTGTTCCCTGACAGGAATAAGGCTTTGTCCGCCGGCACCGCTGAATACGACATTGCCGGGCAACCTGACATTTGCAGCGTTGTGCACTTTCACTTCCGTCAGCGCGGACGAAACGGCAACTTTGCCGTCAATCAGACAAAACGCAGCAACTTCGCAATCCTTTTCGTACACGTCGATTGCCGCAGTAAAACCGTCATCGCATGGTGTAAGGTCTGCCTTTGTCCAGTAGCGCGCAGGGTGCGACGGATTGACGCAGTACCAAACGGAAGTATTTTCCACACTGCTTTTTGTCGCAAGTTTCAAGCCGTAACTGCCGTTTTCCTCAAATGACGTAAGGTCGAAGTCCTCCTCCACCGTTTCGCCTTTAAGCCAGTCAACCACGCTGTCGATGTACTTTTGCGGCAGGTAATCCAGAGTCGTAGGCAGTATCAGCAGGCGGCTGTCGTCATTTACGCGGTAGTACATTTTGCCTGCTTCCACTATATCCACGTTTGCGCTGTTGGCGGAAATTACCACGTACAGAGGCGCGCTTATCTGCATAAGGTAACTTTGCGGAGCAAGTCCCATCGTCCAGGCACGCGCAACGTCCTCTTCGGCAAGGCGTTCGGACAGTTCGGCATTGTCGGCTTCGTTTAGAGGGTAGGTCGCGTACAGCGGTCCGAACACCACCGTTCCACGCGAAATGCGGGTGTCGGTGCCAAGCACTATTGTGCCGATATAAGATCCGCTTTCCACGCCGACGACAGACAATTCGTCAACGCCTTCTTCTTCCAGCATGTAGCCGATTGCGCGACGGGTATTTTTGACGTATTCGTAAATTTTGTTGTCCTTGACGCTGTTGCCCACGTAGTACAGGCTTTCCGCAACGTCTGCGTTGAGGTAGTCCTGCTCTTCGGGGTAGATTGTGCCGAGATTGCCGCGCCCTGCGTAGTCCACCGACATTACCACAAAGCCGTTTTTGGCAAGGGCCACGAGGTCGTCGACGCATACGGGTTTGCGGTAGTCGCCCACGACAAGCACGCCTTTGGTAGCGTCGCCTTCCGGCGGACGACAAACCACGCCCAGTACGCGCGTCTTGTGACCGTTTGGAAAAACCGTACCGTTGAAGTACAGTTTTTTGACCTCTACGCCGTCGTAATCGCGGACGGCAAACACGTCGCTGTCAAGTTGTTCCGTTGCGGGGTCGAAGTCTGCCCACAGCTGATTTGGTGTAAAAATTTCCATAGTCTGATTTTTCCACGGGGTTGCGCCGTTCCGAACGCCGCCGCAAGCGGCAAATCGGACAAACGCCTTGGTGTAATTAGTAGTTAAATTGTACCACAATCGACGGATTTGTCAACGGGGTTAATTTAGCCATCACTAATAATTTTTGCGAGTGTGACGGCGGCTAATTATG
>OLXG01000092.1_pt1 | contig 37938 bp, 26 predicted proteins | sample 1673861 | NCBI WGS metagenome assembly OLXG01 (sample SAMEA103958130, study PRJEB25191) | human gut metagenome | biome: human-associated habitat [ENVO:00009003]; feature: intestine environment [ENVO:2100002]; material: feces | place: Germany | collected 2013/2015
TTCCCCCATAATAATTACAAATTTTTCAACACAGTCTGCACGTCGCGCATGTCCACCTTGCCTGCGAAGTTAGCCTTGAAGTACTTCATTACACTGCCGACGGATTTGTCGTCCAGTTTGTCGATTTCGGCGCGAATTTCTTCCGCGCTCATCATCTGCGGCAAAAACTTGTTTACAAACGCGATTTGTTCGGTAAGCACGGCAACGTTTTCGGGACGGTTTGCCTTTTCAAACGCTTCGCGTTCCTCGGTCAGTTCCTTGACGGACTTTTGCAAAATCGCCACCACGTCCGCGTCGGACAGTTCCTTTCCTTCGCTGCGACGGTCGATTTCCGCAAGTTTGACCTTGTTGAGAATTACGGACAGCACCGAGCGCGCCGTTGTGTCGTGCGCCTTGAGTGCGTTGATGTTTGCTTCTTTAAGTTGTTGTACAAGCATAATTATTACTCCTTTCCTTTTATGGCAAAAGCGGCCGATATTTCAGCCGCCTTTTGTTGTTTTATTTGATTATTGCGCGGTTTGTTCCGTTGTTTGTGCGGCAGGTCTTTGCAAAGGACGTTCGCGCGTGTAGTCCACCACGTAACTGATACCGTCGATGTTAAGCAGCATGTCGGCAAGTACCTGTTTGTCCAAGGCAATGCGTTCCTCGAATATCAGCCAACGTCCGTCGGCAGAGTCCGCCTGCGGCATTGCAAGCAGCAAACTTATGTACACGGCGGTCTTGACGTCGGGCGTCAGGTCGTCGTATGCAGTCACCTTGTCGCCGTCAACTACGTTTACCTTGTAATCTTCCTGTGTCAGTTTGTAATTGCCGCCGGTAAGAATGTTGAGGTAGGTTGCCGCACTTGACAGCAATGCGCCGATTTTGTCGCGGATAAGCAACGCCACTATGTCGCTGTGGGTAAAGTTGCCCTTAAGGTTGCCCAGCGTGCGAGCCTCGGCAGCCGCCACGGTAACGCGCATACGTTGTGCGTTTTGCGCGGCAAGTTGTGCGGTCTGTTCGGCGCGCTTGTTTTCCAGGGCGGTTTGTCTGTCGCGAAGAGCGGCAAGACGTTGTTCGTAGCCGTTTACCACCGTTTCGTCCACAACGCTTGCCGATTGGTCCTTGATTACAGAGTACAGACTCTGAATACGGTCGGCAAGATTTGCCTTGGTAGTATCGTATACGGACACCACTTTTGCAACGGCTTCCATGTCCGCGTCAACGTCCACTGCTGCGATTTTGTCCACGTCCAGTCCCTTTACGCGCAGTTCGAAACTCAGTTCCTGATACAGTTCGCTGTATTCCTTGACCTTACTGTCGTACAGCCATTGTACCTTTTCCAGTTCAAGACGTTTTTTGAACACGTCCTTTTCCAGATTGTTTTTGGTTTCCGTCAGCATTTGCACTTCCGAGGACAAATCGCCCATTTCGTAACGGAATTCCTCGATAGCCTTGGAAATGTCGTCGCTGCCTGCGTACTTCTTGGCGCGCTCGGTAGCCTTGGCAATCTGCTGTTCGTTTACCTTGATTGTGCGGTTGGTTTCGATAATCGCGCCCTTTACGTCTTCCAGTTTGGACTCGATACTTTCAATCTGGCGTGTGACGGCTTTGTACTGTTCGTAACTGCCGGTAAGGCGGCCGCTCATGTCGGCAAGTTCGTCCTTCAGGCGGTCGTTTGTCACGACAATGCTGTCGATACTTGCGCGAGTGTCGTCCAGTTGCGTTTGCGTGTCGCGCAGATACTTAAGACGAGACTTCAGCGAAGCCAACTTTGTACGCAGCGACTCGGTGTAACGCTTCAGTTCCACAAGTTCCGTATCGCCGCGTACCGATTCCCGCTGCAAATCCAGCAGATATTTGGTACCGTTGTCGCTTGCGGCGGCTTTGAGGTAGTTGTACACCGTTTCGTTGCCGTTTTGCTGCACTATCTGATTGTATGCGTCGTTGATGTTGTCGCGTTCGCGCCCGAGTGTAACCATTTCGGCATTGTTGATGTCGATGTGGCGTTTGATTTCCTTGATTGCGCCTTCCAGCTTGTAACTGCGCTCGAGAAGCAACTCGCGGTCAAGGGTACGCGCTTCGATTTCCGCTTTGAGCGACATCACTTCGGGGTCGTTGAAGTCGGCGGATACGGCAAACACGCCCGTAGCGTCGTCGGAGTACACCTTTTGACTGTTTAGGTACACTTCGCGCTTGAATTCCTCCTGCTTGCGAAGCAACAACTTGTCCAGTTGCGCTTCCAGTTGACTGCGCGAGGCTTCCAGTTGCAACAGTCGGTACTTGTAGTCCTCCATCGCGCGTTGCAGGTTGCGCATTTTTTCGTCAAGCGAAGTGTTGATTGCTTCCAGTTTGTTGCGCTTGCCGTCCAGCACTTTTATTATGCCGTCCTTGGCTTTAAGCGGCGACACGGCGATGTCCAGTTCTTCTACCGAGCGGAAACGCTTGACAAGGGTCAGTTGAGTTGTTTCCCTCTCGGCAATCTGTCCTTCCTTGACGGCGATTTCGCTTTGCAACTTGTCAACCTGTGCCGACACTTCGTCTATTTTGACGTCTACGCGCACCGTTTCCAGCAGTTCGCCGACGGACTTGCCGGGCACGCGGAAACCGTCCAACCCTTCCTTTACCTCGGTAAGAGACTTTTCGATTGTGTCCAGTTTGTTAGCGCACATTGCCTTTTCGCTTTCAAGGCGTTGTTGCGTTTCGTTAAGTTCGAGCAGCATTTCGCCGTAGGTCTTGTTCTTTTCGTACAGCGAGGCGATGTAACTCAGTTCGTTGTTTATTGCTTCGAGACGCGCGCGTTTGTCGGCGGATTGCGCTGTTTGCAGTTCGCGCTCGTCAAGTTGCTTTTTGACAGCAGCAAGTTCGTTTTCCGTCCATTCAAGGTCGGTGGTCATTTGGTAACGCTTTTGTTCGTACTCGTTGCGTTCCGTCACAATGGCATTGAGTTGGCGAACGCGCGGCACAAGCGAATCGATGTCGTTGCGCAGCTTTACGCGCTGGCGCAGTTGCTCGATTTCGTCCTGATGGGCGAGCAGCAGGTTGTAGCGTTGTTGCGTTGCGTCCAGTTGACGGGCAATTCCGCTGCGGATAAGTTCCACCGACTGAGCCGCGCGCGCCTCGCCGAGGCTTGACGTAATTTCGGCAATGCGGCGGTTGACGTCGGCAAGTTCGTCGTTTGTAGCCTTGATTTGTTCGTCGGAAATCTGTGTGCCCTGCGCTTCGGCGGCAGCCATCTGTACGGTATAGTTGCGTACCTTGGCAATGGCATTTTCACGCATTACGCGCGCTTCCTGCGAAGCCTTGGCAACGTCGGCGTCGACTGAGGCAAGCAGTTTTATTTCATCCAGCAACATCAGGTCGCCGTGGAAGTTGTCCACCGACTTGTTGTTGACGTAGTCCTTCTTCAGCAGTTCGGCAAGATTTACGTTCAGTATCGATTGCAGGTATTCCACCGATTTGGAGCGAGCGACAACCTGCCAGTGACCGTCTACCTTTTTTTTGAGAATAGTACGCGTAGTGCCGTCCTCGCCGTGAATACGACCGAGCGAATACTCGTCGGCGTCAACAAGAAACTCCACCTCGACGTCGCGCGTGTTGTCGGCGTCCTCGCGAAAGCAAAATTCGAGATAACTGTTGAGGCGACCGCCCTTACTTGTGACGATACCCTTGCCCTCGATTGCCGTACCGAAGGTGAAAATCTGTTTTTCTTTGGTTTGAGGATCGTATGCTACTACTTTCGATAATCTCATGGCTATCCCTCACTGAATTTTACTAAGTTGGTCAAATTTGTTGAAATGGCCGACGAAATGTGTTAAAATCTACAAGACATCGGTGCAAAACCGGACCGCTTCTACATTATTATAACCTATGGCTTAAAAATAATCAAGGGGTTTTATTACAAATAATAGGGCGGTTTAACGACAAAAGAGGTAGTTTATGACGTTTTGTGACAAAGAAAAACAACTGATCGACGGCGGCGTAACCTGCATCGACAACAGATTTATCATCAATTACCTGCCTGACGCACCCGACGTGAGAAGCGCGGTTTACCTTTTGGGACTTACTCTGTCGCAAAGCAGCGGAAGCGACAACTCCGTCGATACCCTTGCCGGCAAACTGGGCATTACGCCCGGTGACGTAATCAGCGCGTTTCAGTACTGGGAAGAGCTGGGGCTTGTCACAATCGTCGGGGACAATCCGCCGAAAGTAATCTACCTTGCCGATCGCGACGACGGCACCGCGCTGAAAAAAATAAAACCCGGCAAATACAACAAATTCAGCAAGGCAATACAGAGCGTAATCGAAGGCAGAATGATTACCGTAAACGAATACAACGAGTACTACAACTTTCTTGAAAGTACCACGTTCGAGCCCGACGCCCTTGTTGCGGTGGCGAAATACTGTGCGGAACTAAAGGGCGGCGACATCAACTACCGTTACATACTCACCGTGGCGCGCAACCTGCTTAGCCGCGGACAAACCACCCTTGCCGTAGTTGCCGAAGCACTTGACAGCCAGCAAAAATACGATGACGACCTGAAAATCGTGTTCAAATCCCTTGGAATAAGCCGCAAATTTGACCACACAGACAGACAAATGTACGAAAAGTGGACCAGGGAACTCGGCTTTACCGCAGACGTGATAAACCAAGTTGCAAAAAATTGCAAGGGCGGCGGCATGCCGAAACTTGACGGAATGCTGACGGAGTACTACAAAAAAGGCGCGCTCAGCGTAAAAGAAATGCAAGCCTACGACGAACAAAAAACAAGGCTGTACGACCTTGCGCGCGCCGTAAACAAGACAATAGGCGTGTATTACCAGAGCCTTGACCCCGTTGTGGACGAGTACATCGTAGACTGGGTACGCAAAGGTTACGACGAACAAACAATACTTGCCGTGGGCAAATACTGTTTCCGCAGCGGCATCCGCACGCTGAGCGGTCTGGCAGGGGTCATCGACAAGCTGTACAGAAACGGCGTAACCACCGTTGCCGCGCTGGAACAATACCTTGCGCAGATTGCCGAAGAGGACGACAAAATAAAACAGGTGCTTGCGCGTGCGGGACTTGACCGCCGCGTTACCAACAGCGACCGCAAACTGTACAAAAACTGGACGGACAACTGGAACATGCCCGAAGAGGTAATCGCCTTTGTGGCACAGCGTGCGGCAGGTACGACAAACCCCATTGCATACGTCAACCGCGTGCTGGGCAGTTACAACCGCGACGGCGTGACAACGCTTGAACAGGCGAAAAAGCAAGCCGAAGCATACGGCAAGCAAACCGCCGCCACTACCGCCGAAACAAAGAAAAATATCGGTGGCGTTGCCATCGAAGAGCAAACCTACACCGACGAAGAACTTCGCTCGCTGTTTACCGCACTGGATGATACGGAGGAATGATGACAAAGCAACAAATTGCAGAGCAGGCATTGCGGAATATTCAAAAGCGGCACAGCGACGCAGTAGACAAAAATGAACGCACCCTTGTCGCACTTCGTACTCACGCCGATTTTGCCGACAACGAACGTGCACTTCGGCTTGCCACCGTGGCAAAAATAATGGGCACAGACGAAGCGCAGATTGCAAAAGCCGACAGCGAAATAAAGCGATTGACAAAAGAGCAGAAAAAACTGCTTGCCAAGTACAAATGTACGGAAAAATCACTTACGCCTACTTTTTTTTGCAACAAATGTAATGACACCGGGTACGTAAACGAACAGCCTTGCGAGTGCCTTCGGGCGGAAATCCGCCGCCTTCTGGTGGCAGATTGCGCAGTGCCCCACCCCGAATACACCTTCGCGGGCAGCACCGAAAAAGACAAGAAAAACCTTGCCATTTATCGCCGTGCGGAAGCGGTTTGCAAAAATGAACACGGCAATATTTTGCTGTTCGGAAAGGTGGGCACAGGCAAAACTTACCTGCTTACGGCGTGCGCGCACAAGTGCGTGGAACTGGGCAATACGGTACTGTTCACCACCGCTTACGGTCTCAATCAGACATTTCTGGAAGCGCATCTGAGTAACCTTGCAACCAAGCAGGCAATACTGGACAACCTGACCGACACGGACGTGCTTGTAATAGACGACCTCGGCACGGAACAAACGTACAAAAACGTCACGCAGGAATATCTGTTTGCCGTACTTAACGAACGCCTTACAAACGGCAAAAAGACGTTTATTTCCACCAATCTGTCACTTGAAAATCTGAAAGACAAGTATGACAACCGCATCTTTTCTCGGCTGATTCAACAGAGCGACGACAACCTGATTACCATGCTTGAAAGCAAGGACAAGCGCACAATAAAGTAAAAAACTCGACAGGACGTAAACATTTTGTCCGTCTGACGTTGCTTACTATGAGATTTGCGATAAAACTTGCCACTACTACAAAACATAAACAAAAGGGAAGCACTCAAAATGCTTCCCTTTTTTACATAATGTTAGTTTATTGCAAAAATTATTTTGATCTTCTGAAAAAATTTGGGTTAAATGCAATTTCTGAATTACGTCATCCTGAGCGCAGTCGAAGGATCCCCCGGAAGGGTACCGCTCGGCTGTAATTATGTCATTGCAACATATAGTAATAGACGAAAGGAACGCTTCCGCGGGATTGCTCACACTCGCAACGCACCACTTGGACGACCGCATTAAACAACAATCAGTCCGACATGCCGCGAAGTTTTACGTTGGGCATGTAGGGCAACAGAATGTCGCGGTAACGGCGCATTGTGTCCTCGTCGCAGCCGTAAGTCGTCTTGTCAAGAATGTCGCCGCTGTCTACAAACTTTTGCAGATACAGCGGACTGTCCGAGCGCAGCCACTGACCAAGTTCCTCCACCGACTTGTCGTCGTGGTGATTGCCCGTCACCGTCATACGGAATTCGTAAGGGACGACGCCGCCTTTGAGATAGGCAACCGAACGTTGCATTGCCGCAAGATCCGGCGCACAACCCACCGTTTCGGCATAACGCGAAAGGCTGTTTTTGACGTCCATAGCCATGTAGTCCACCAGTCCCGACGATACCAATTTTTGCAGTTTTTCGGGGAAAAATCCGTTGGTATCCAACTTGACGAGGTATCCGAGCGCCTTGACTTTTGTCAGAAACGCGGCAATTTCTTCTACGTTGTTAATAAGAGGTTCACCGCCGGTCAGGCACATACCCTCCAGCACATGCTTGCGCTTGTCAAGAAAAGCAAGCACCTCTTCTTCCGTCAGATGTTCCACGTCGTGTCCCGTCACAAGAGTTGCGTTGTGGCAGAACGGGCAGCGCAAATTGCACCCGAGCGTAAACAGGGTGCAAGCCACCTTTTCGGGATAGTCCAGCAGTGTCAACTTCATCAATCCGCCAAATATCATAACAGTACCTCAATCAACAGCATTACGTGGCTTTTCCGTTCGCCATCGCTGATTATCTACTCAAACGCAACGTCAAGCCAAAACCATACGCGTGCGCTTCTGTGCAAAAAAGGGTGTCGCTTCCGCAACACCCTTGTCGGTTAAACTTAAATTACTTAAGTTCGGCTTCTGCGCCGGCATCCTTAAGAGCCTTAACCATGTTTTCAGCGCTTTCTTTGGGTTGAGCTTCCTTAACGGTAGCGGGTGCGCTTTCAACAAGGTTCTTAGCTTCAACAAGGCCAAGACCTGTAAGTTCGCGAACAGCCTTGATTACTGCAAGTTTGTTTGCGCCGAAGGACTTCAACACTACGTCGAATTCCGTCTTTTCTTCTGCAGCGGGAGCGGCTGCTGCAGCACCGCCTGCAACTGCAACGGGAGCAGCTGCGCTTACGCCAAATTCTTCTTCGATGGCGTGTACAAGTTCATTGAGTTCCAATACGGACAGAGCCTTGATCTCGTCGATAAATTTCTTCGTATCCATTGTTTAATTTCTCCTTGATTATTTTGTAGTCAATTAGCGGCTTGACTTGCCTGATTGTTTGCAAACGTAAGCAAATTCAGCATACGTATGCGTTTTTTTGCGACTGAAGTCGCGCTTTGCACAAGATTACTCGTGCTTTTCCGCAACGGCGTTGAGTGCCACTGCCAGTCCGCGCATAGGTGCGGACAGTACGGAACACAGCATTGCAAGCAACGTTTCCTTGTTGGGAACTTTGCTCATTGCGTCTACGGTAGCGGCGTCGGCGTAAGCCTTGTCGAACATACCGCACTTAACCTGCATTGCGTTGTACTTCTTGATGCCGTCAACTGCAACTTTGGCAGGAGCGATTGCGTCTTCGGTACCGAATGCAAACGCGCTGGGTCCGTTAAGCGCTTCGTCAAACTGGGTGTAACCGAGTTCGTTGAGAGCCTTCTTGAACAGCGTATTTTTGATTACCTTGTACACTACGCCTTGCTTGCGGAATTCCGAACGGAACTCTGTATCCTGAGCAACGGTAAGACCTTTGTAATCGATGATGACGAAAGAATGACATTCTTCGATTTGCTTCTTGATTTCTTCTACCGTATCTCTTTTGGCAAGTTGTGTTGCGCTGAGATGGGGATGATGATGTGCCATATCCAAGCATTCCTCCTTTTTTAGATTTTTCAATTAAAAACCCTTGCACCTGCTCGCAGGTACAAGGGTAGGAGTGCGAAACTCTAAACCACTGTTGTACCTCGGCAAGATTTACTGATACTTGCTGTCTTAGGAACGGATGTGTGGGTCAGTAATTAACTGATTGATTATTTGTACAGAACCTTGATGCCGGGACCCATTGTGGTAGCAATGGCAACACTCTTGAGGTACGTACCTTTTGCGCTGGCGGGTTTAGCCTTGATGATAGCGTCCATAATTGTGGTAGCGTTTTCAACAAGTTTGTCCTTACCGAAGGACTTCTTGCCGAAAATTACGTGAACTACGGATTGCTTGTCTACACGGTATTCAACCTTACCTGCTTTGACATCGTGTACAGCCTTGGTAACGTCCATGGTAACCGTACCGCTCTTTGGGTTGGGCATCAAGCCCTTAGGTCCGAGGATCTTACCCATACGACCGATAAGTCCCATCATGTCGGGGGTTGTGATAAGTACGTCGAATTCAAACCAGTTTTCTTTCTGGATCTTTTCGATGTAGTCTTCTGCACCTACGTAATCGGCACCGGCAGCCTGCGCTTCGTCAGCCTTGGCACCCTTAGCGATTACCAACACGCGTACGGTCTTACCTGTACCGTGAGGAAGTACGACAACGCCGCGGACTTGTTGGTCTGCGTGACGGCTGTCTACGCCCAATTTTACGTGCAATTCCAACGTTTCGTCGAAATTGGCGGTTGCTACGTTGATTGCTGTTTCTACTGCTTCGGGAAGTTCGTAACTCTTGGTTTTGTCGAACTTTTTCAAAGCGTCAACATATTTCTTTCCTTTCATTTGGCGCCTCCTTAGCCTTCTACGACAATGCCCATACTACGAGCAGTGCCTGCAATCATGGAACAAGCCGACTCAAGGCTGGCTGCGTTGAGGTCAACCATCTTAAGTTTAGCGATTTCTTCCACCTGAGCGTGCGTAATCTTGGCAACCTTGGTTTTGTTGGGGGTTGCGCTGCCGCTTTCGATACCGCATGCCTTTTTGATAAGGACGGGTGCCGGCGGAGTTTTAAGAATAAACGTAAAGCTGTGGTCTTGGTAAATTGTTACAATTACAGGAATGATAAGTCCTGCCTTGTCGGCCGTACGAGCGTTGAAATCCTTGGTGAACGCAGGGATGTTGATACCGTGAGGACCGAGTGCGGAACCAACCGGGGGTGCCGGTGTGGCTTTTCCGGCAGGAAGTTGAAGTTTGACAACTGCCGTTACTTTCTTTGCCATAGTGTTTCCTCCTATTTGTGGTTGTAGCGAAACGCAAACAGTATTTTTGCGTTTCTCCCATTTGCCGCCTTTTGTGCCAGGCGGTCAAGCATGCCGCATTTCCAACAAGCCGTGCGACGCGGCGTCAAACCGAATTACTCCTCCGTTGTTGCGGGGGCTTCGGTAGGATTGGTGATTTTTTCGATCTGAACAAAGTCCATATCGACGGAAGTTTCGCGTCCGAACATATTTACGGACACCTGAGCCTTCTGGTGGTCGACGTCAATCGACTTGATTACTCCGACAAATCCTTCAAACGGACCGGACACCACTTTTACGCTGTCGCCGACAACCATATCGAAGTTGACGACTTTGTCCTCGAGGCGAAGACGTTTGACTTCGTCGTCTTCGAGGGGCCACGCCTTACCGTTGGGGCCTACAAAACCCGTAACGCCGCGAGTGTTGATCAGGATGAACCACAACTCCGAAGAGTAAACCATCTTGATAAACACGTAGCAGGGCATTACCTTGGCTTCGTATGCGTGCATACGGCCGTTGCGTTCCTCTACCAGCGTTTCGGTGGGGATCTTCATGTCAAGGATGATGTTTTGCCAGTTGTTGTTTTCAACAAGCTGTTCGATGCTCTTCTTGACAAGCGATTCGTAACCGGAATAGGTGTGAAGTATGTACCATTTTGCGTTGTTATTTTCGCACATAATCAGCCTGCTCTATTTGGACGTCAATGAAATAAGCCATGCAAAAAGACTGTCTACGCCAAACAACAAAAGGGCGAAGAACAATACCACCAACAAAACAATGCCCGTGTTTTTGAGCACCGTTTGAAACGAAGGCCAAGCGACCTTTTTAAGTTCCGACCAACTTTTAACGAAGAAGTTGCCCAATCTTTTGAAAACGTTGGGTTTCTTGGCTTTTGCTTGCAATGCCATTTTCGATTCTCCTGTTACTTGGATTCTCTGTGCGTCGTGTGTTTCTTGCAGAATCTGCAGTACTTGTTACGCTCGAGTCTTTCCGTCGTGGTCTTGCTGTTCTTAAAAGTGTCGTAGTTGCGTTGTTTGCACTCGGTGCAAGCCAGAACAACCTTGACTCTGTTACCTTTCTTCGCTGCCATAACTATCATTCTCCTGTGATTTTGTGCCAAAACCAAAGCCGAAAAAGCATTTTTTTGCACACAAAAAATTACACTCCCGAGAGAAGTGCTATATTATATTACCACACCGCCCTCGCCAAGTCAACTGTTTTTCGCTTTTTTACAGAACAAATCGACACTTTTTATGCGAAATTTTACTTTTTCAAATGGCAATGTGTATATATAGAGTATTATAAGATATCTTAGAATAAAAGTCAAATAATATATGCGTACGCGCTCGTAACACATGCGTATGCGCGCGAGGACATGCATGCGTGCAGCAGGAGCGTATACCATTATCGGCAAAGTTCGTTTTCGGTTGCATTTTGTCGTGAAGTGCGGTACAATAATGTCACTTATCTGAAAAGGCGGCGCGGCGACTGCAATATGCGACGACCGACCGAGGGACGACATGGCTTACGACGCACTTACGCTGTCGGTACTGGCGGACGAGTTCCGCGAGACGCTTATCGGCGGCAAAATCACAAAAATCTATCAGCCGGAAAAGGACGAAATAGTCCTGTTTATCTTCAACGGCAAAACATACAAACTCGTGGTGTCGGCAAACGCGGGCGTAAACCGCATACACATCACGGACATGCCGACGGACAACCCAAAGGTATGTCCGAGTTTCTGCATGCTGCTGCGCAAGCACGTAACCAACGCGACGATAACCGACGTGTGGCAAATGCCCTACGAACGTGTAGTTGACTTTGCACTGCTTGTAAACGACGACCTGGGGTACCGCAAGGAAATGCACCTCGTGTTCGAACTGACCGGCAAAACCAGCAACATAATACTTACCGACGAAAACCACGTCACGCTGGACAGCATAAAGCACCTGCCGCAGGACCTGGACAGCACGCGCATAATCATGGCAGGAGTAAAATACAACTTTTTCAGTCCGCAGGACAAGATTCCGCCATTCGACTTCACACGGGTGGGGGCGTACCTGCAAAGTTGCGACCTGCCGCTGCGTAAGACCTTGCCGACGGTGCTGTTGGGCGTATCGCAAGCCACCGTCAACGAGATGTTGCACGGCATCAACGAGGACGACCACACCACGGCAAACAATCTGCGTGTGCTTAAACAAATGGAGGCCTACAAGACGGCTTTGTCGCAAAAAAATCCTACCGTATGGCTGAAAAACGGTATGCCGACGGACGTTACGCCATTTGAGTACCACACGCTTAAGGGTGACAAACTGCACTACCCGACGCTCAACAAGGCGCACGACGAGTACTACTACATGCTGGACAAGCGTCAACGCTTCAACGACAAAGCCAAGTCGGTGACGACGGTAATCAAAAACGCGATTTCACGTACCGAAAAGAAACTTGCCGCACAACGCCAGTGCGTGCTGGAAGCGGAACAGCGCGAAACCTGCAAACAGTACGGCGACCTGATACTTGCCAACATCTGGCAAGTAAAGCCGCAACAAGCGGAACTTGTCTGCGACAACTACTACGACGGCACTACGGCAAAAATCCCACTCGACGTTCAACTGACGGCGCAACAGAACGCGCAAGCGTACTACAAAAAATACCGCAAACTCAAGTCGTCGGCGGAACACAACACCGCTCTTGTTGCGGAAAACGAAAAACTGCTGGAATACCTGCTGACGATAAAGGACAACCTGCGCTACTGCACCGAAGAAGACGACCTTGCCGAAGTGCGAAGGGAACTTGTCCAGCTGGGACTGATAAAGGAAAAGCACAACGGCAAAAAGCAACCGGCGGAAAAGCCGGTAAAACCGCTGCACTACCGCATTGACGGTTTTGACGTGTACGTAGGTAAAAACAACATTCAGAACAATCAGGTCACATTCAGGACTGCGCGCCCCGGCGACATGTGGCTGCACACGCAAAAAGTACACTCGTCGCACGTGGTGATACTGTCGGGCGGCAAAACCATCCCCGACGACGTGATTGTAAAGGCGGCGGAAATCTGCGCGTATTTCAGCCAGGCAAGCGGCGGCACGAAAATTGCCGTGGACTACACCGACCGCGCCAACGTAAAGAAGCCGCCCAAGGCTCCGCTCGGCTTCGTCATTTACCCAACTTACGAAACCATACTCGTAGACCCCAACCGCCACCCGGAACTTGCCGAATAGACAAAGACGGAAACCAACGACAAAATGACACGACAGGCAAATTACGCGGCGCACAAAGAATTGCATTTATGTGCAACCAATACGCAAAAAGTCGGCAACGACAAATTTACAGACAACCATTCAAAAAAATCGGACTTTGCAAAAGCGAAGCCCGATTTTTTTGCTGAATTGGTACACTGAGCGAACGTCCACAAGAAAGAACGGAAAAAGACATCCCCAAGGTTGTCAGTGATGGCGTTAACCCTAAATTGAAAACACGCAAATGTTTTTACGAACACAACCGAAAACAGACGAATATATTTTTCGTAAAGAGCAACTAACGTTTGCGAAATTTTCATATATATGCTAAAATTGAGTTGCAACTCAATTTGCAAACCACAAATATAGAACAGGCTGCCACGGCAATAATTCTTTACCGCTGCCGAACGAGATTTACACTACCCTTCCCGGGTGGCGGACAACTTCGCCTGCGGCTTATCGAAAAAGCCAAAAATCAACAAACCCAAAGGAGAATAAGATGAAAAAACACTTAACGGCACTGCTTGCCGCGCTTATGATTGCGACGGCTTTGATGACATTTGTCGCATGCGACCACAAGGGCGTACACACCGTGGCAACGGAATGGTCGCACGACAAAACAAACCACTGGCACAAATGCACCGACTGCGACGACATCGTTTTTGACAGCGAGCCGCACACACTCACCAACATCAACGGCAAAAAGACCTGCACGAAATGCGGATACTCTACGGATTGCACCACGGAAGAAAACTTCAATTGCTGGGTGCAAGGTCGCGACAACGTGCTCTTGACGGCAGACAACTACACCACGCACTACAAAAACATGTACTACATCGACGGCGTGCTCGAAAGAGGCATTGTCGGCACGGAATCGCGCAATGGCAACAACTACTTCGACAAACATACGCAGTACGCCACACATCCGCAGACAAACGAACAAACGCCCGTTTCGGAAACGGTAAGCGCAATCAAACTCGTGCAGGACGGCGACGTTACGCGGACGAAATTTTTCCATCGGAACAAACTTCTTGTCGGCGACGGACAGACCAACAAGCAAGGCAGTTACGTACAGCCGAACTACGCCGAGCAACTGCTTAATTTCGTTCCGTCGCAAAATCACTACCTGAAATACTTTGTGCAGGGCGCAACGTTTACAGAGCTTACACAATACGCTAAAAGCGTGTGGAACGCCGACGACAAATTTAATTTCGCCTTGGCACGCACAAGCGAGAACAGCGTAACACTGACAATGACGGTAACTTACGTCGGGACGAACACCGATTCCGACGACAAGTACAACTACAGCGGCACGGACGTAATTACGGTTACCGTCGAGGGCGACTACGTAACTACCGTAACTTACACGTCGGATTACAACATTACGTACGCCGACGAAAGCAAAAACTACACGGGCAAGGAACTGTCGGAATTCAGTTTCGGGTACTCGTTCGATCAGGCAACCTACGACGAAATTTCCGTCGAAACGGACACGACGGAAAACAGATACAAAGCAATAATCCGTCTGTATCTCAACGGTTACGCAGTGGACGTGACCGGCGTTCCCGTCGGCGGCAAGTTGACCCTTGACGATGTAAAAGCCGTGTTTAGCGACAAGCAGGGTACCGCCCACTGGCTGGTTGTGGACAACGATGAATTTGTGTCGCAAATGCAGGTGTACACCGACAAAGAAGCGACGACGCCGTTTGTCGAACTGACGGCGGAAAGCAACGAAACGATTTGCCTGTACGTACAGATATCGGCGGCGACAGACGGCAACGCCTGGGTGATAAACGTCACTCCGTCACGCGGCGGCACTGACGAACTTGTAGTAAACATAGTGCAAGGCTGCATGCACCAACAGGACGGCAGACTGACCTACAATCCGAGTAACCGCATGCCGGGTTACACCCTCGTATCCGTGGACGGAGTGGCAACAACGACAAGCGACGTAATGGAATTCGAGCCCGGTACGGTGCACATACTCATCTGGACGGCGGCATAGTAAACAACCTGACAAAAACACTGAAGGGACGACGTGATTACGTCGTCCCTTCCCTTTACCGCAACACCTCTTCGGAATACTTCCTGCCGCCCGCGGGCGGTTCCTCATCCCTTCCGATTTGTTGAATTCCGCGCTCTGCCCCATCCGACAAAAGCCCTGCAAGGAAACCTTGTTTTGTTCCTTTCAACGATTACATTATATATCTTTCTCATCGTTTTTTGTTAAGCCGCGAGCGCGAATTCACCCGTAAAATGTGCTTAGTTTTCCGCATTTTGCGCTTAGTTGCAATTTTTACCGTGAAAATAGCCCCTATTTTTCGTCTATTTTTTAATAAAAACAGCGGTCAGGGTTAATTTAGCCATCACTAAAAAAAAATAAAAAACTTTTTCCGATAGAAAAATATGCACCTCCAAAAGTGTCTGACTTTTGGGGTGCATATCACAGTGCGAAAGTGTTTTTTTTATTCTTTGTTGCAGATTATTTCGGCAATCATTACAGCGCGAGGGCTGTGATGACAACTTCAAATGAAGTCTTCATCCATGATACGCCGCTAAGAAACGGCATAAAGTACAACACATCCGACGAAGCGTAAACAAACGTCTGTCCCGAAGTTGCAAAAGTGTCGTAACTTCCGGCAAGACAAAAATTGCATTTGGCGATATCGCCGTTACCCTGTCTGCCGGGCAGAACTATTTTTACCGTCACCACGTAGTTGCCTGCCTTTTCCGCGTCTATGACAAAGTAAATCTTGTCCAGCGTTTTTACCGTAACACGCACGGCAACGCCGTCGGACAACCTGAGCGGAGTCGTGGCAGCCATGCCGTCGGTGCTGTTCCTTTCCACCCACACCGCGTACAAATCAACGTCCTCGGACGGGATGTACACGCTCTGAGCGTACTCGCCGTCCACCGTTTTCCAACCGGCAAAACGGTAGCCCGCTTTTTCGGGCGCAGGCAGCACGACGTACTCGCCTTCAACGACGGAAACATTGTCACCGTCATGAAGTCGCACTTTGTGACTGCTTGCAAAATCGTAGTCTGTAAGGTACTTGTTTGCAGAAGAAACCACAACCTTATTGTCGGGAGCGGTACAACTTTTTACCGTGGACGGCAGGTAAACGGAAACTCCGCCAAGTATGCCAATTGCGTCATCGCCGATGTAGGTCAATCCTTCGTTGAGCACCAACCCCGGCGTTGCCATCCAGTAAAAGGCTCGGTTTTCAAGCGTTTTTACCGTACTCGGCAAAACAAGCACATTGCTGATTTTCGCGCAGAAAAATGCATCTTGCGAAATCACTTCTATGCGACAATCGGGGTCAAAGGTTAATCCGCCGACAAAATCTTCGAATGAGTTTGCGCCTATGCGCACCACGTTGCGCGGGATGACAAGCGGCTGCTCTATCACGGCTTTGCGGAACGCACCCTTGTCGATTTCCTCGAGGCTGTCCGGCAGCACCAGTGAACGCAGTTTGGCATTTTCAAATGCGTAATGCAATATTTTGACAGGCTTGCCGCCAAGGTAGTCGGGCAAAATGACGGAATCGCCGTTGCTGTATTTCACGCTGACTATTGCCGCGTAATCATCGCCCAGCATGTAGGACACATTGTCTTCGTTTACCGTCGGATACACCGCCTGCCACTTTGCCTTAAGCGACAAATCTTCGATGTTGCCTTTGGGGCTTTGTACGTAGCGTTTGCCGTATTCGTCGTACCAACCCAAAAACAGATATCCAGGCTTACGCGGCTCGTTGAACATAATTACTTCGTCCACGCCGATTTCCGCAGGGTTGGACGCAGTCAGCGTTCCGCCGTCAAGGTCGTAGGTAACGTTGTACGACGAGCGGTAGGGGTGCCACCTTGCAGTCAACGTCATTTCGGTAATGTTGACGGAGTTTATCTTTTCCACAATAGTGCCATCGGAGGTTGCCCATCCGTCAAACACGTAACCCGCAAGGGTTGCCGTCGGCAGTACAAATTCGTCGTAAAACTTAACCATAAACGTTTGCCTTGTAAGCAATGCGCCGCCATAAGAGAAACTGCCGCCTTTTGCGTCAAGAGTTACTGCAAAAGTTTTTTCTTCAAATACCGCGTACAACGTTGAAATTTCCGTCACGTTGGTGCTGTCGATTGTCGAAATCACCTTGCCGCCGCTCGGACTGTCAAACCAACCGACGAAATCGAAGCCGTATTTTGCCACAGGCAGCAAGTCTACGCTTTGCCCGTAGGTAATTTTGTTTGGGTTTGTTTTGTCGCTGAGGTATCTGCCGCCGCACAACTCGTACAGCACCACGAATGTCCGAGGCGTATACACTGCGTACAATTTCACGTCACCGTCGGTGTTGTACAGGTATTCGACAGCCATTCCCGTTCCGTCAGGCGTTTCAAACCAGCCGACAAAGTTGTACCCGACTTTTGTCGCAGGCGACAACTTCACGATGTCGTCGGGGCGAACCGAGGACGGATTGAGTGCGGAATTTACGCCGCCGTCCGTCACGTACTCGATGTTGTACACCACTTCGTTTTTCTGCCAGATTGCGTACAGCACAAGGTTTGCGCAGTTTTCTCCGCCAACTTCGGTGTACTCTCTGCCGCCGTCGGGTCCGTCGAACCACCCGACAAAGGTGTAACCCACGCGCACGGGCTCGGCAAGTTTTGTACTGCTTTCTTCATTTATTTCCGTCGGGTTGCCCACCTGCATTGCGCCGCCGCTAAGGACATAACGGACAGAACAAACGCCGTCGCCCCAACGCGCATACAAACTTAAGTCGCCGCACCGTTTTTCGAGGCAGGTCAGCGGCTCGCCGGAATAGTCGGGCGTATCGTACCAGCCGACAAATTCCGTACCGCTTTTTGTAGGAACGGGCAGTGTTCTGCCGTCGCACTCCACAGTAAAAGCGTAATCGGGCGTTTCGCTGAAATCGCCGCCGTTAAGCCAGTAATCGATGTTGTAACTGCACGGAGTAAACACGGGCGAATAGGACATGTTGCGACGCACCGTAACGGGAAAACTGACGTTTTGTCCACTGTCATCCACCCAGCCCACAAGCATGTAACCGTCCTTTGTAACCTGTGGCGGAACAAAAGCCTGTCCGGAAGCCACTTTGTGCGACACTCCGTTTGCAGTAACTACGTAATAAACAGTCGTTTCTGGCGAAATAACGCCGACAACTACGGTAACCGCTACCACGCACACAAGGCACACCGCAACAAGTGCCCACATCCAACGCCTGAAACTACCGCTCGGACGGACGCGAACCTGCTCAACGTTTTTGCCGACTTCGCACACTCCGTAGTACACTTCCGACACGTTTTTGCCGTAGTGCCTTGCAATGGCGCACAGTTCCGACACGTCGGGACAGGACAGACCGCGTTCCCAGCGAGAAACGGCGTCGGGCGAAGAATTGCACACGTCGGCAATTTCATTCTGACTTTCGCTCGCACTTCGACGCAGTTCGGCAATTTTGGCGCACATACTTTGCATGTCGAAACGACCGCCGAACACCTGTCCGTCGGCAGGCATGTCCAGCAGTTTTTCCAGCGTAACGCCACACACGTCGGCAATGTCACCCAGTTGCGAAACATCCGGCGCGGTTTTGCCGCGTTCCCACTTGGACACCGTTTGCGGATGTACGCCCAGTTTGTCGGCGAAATCCGTCTGCGTAAGTCCTGCCGCCTTGCGAACGCTTTTTACTTGTTCACTCAAGTCAACGTAACTCAATTTTCCCTCTTAAAATCAACGTCATTTGTACCGTCCGCCGCCTGCGGTAATCCCACCGCAAAACGGCATCTGACATATTATTCTTAATTATATTGCAAAAACGGCTTAATGTCAACAGACAAAAACGGCAAAAAAAAGGCAAGTCGCATCGGACTTGCCTTTGGGTCTGTATTAAAGGGCGTGACTTCCGCCTGCCGTCACTGATATTTTTTGCCTGTACGGCGGCCGATTAAGCTCCAAACGACACTCACCCTAAGTACACGTTTGCAAACGCTTTTTTGTCAGCCGTTGGACGACATTTCTTCCAGTTGGCGTTGCGTAATACTTTCGTTGTGCTCGATGGGTTCCCACTTGACCTTTTTGAACAGCGCAGCCACACTTGCAGGCATGGAAATAAGCATTGTAAACAGCGGCAAAGCAAACATAGACATAATCTTTTGCTTGGTTGTAGCCCTGATACGTTTCCAGTTGACAAGGCACGCAAACACGCTGTCCACAAACAATCCCATGTAGGTGGTAAACAGAGCAATAAGCAGCGGCGCCATGAAGTAAACAGCGTTGGCGATTACCTGACCGTTCAACGCCTCAAGCACGCGCGCAAGAGTGTTGACTATGCACGATGCCACGAAGGAAAACGAGTAATACGCACCGACAGGGAAGAAACGGGAGAAATAGTACTCGTAGTAGGTGAAGTCCTGCGTTTTGAAGAAGGTTCCGAGAAGCGACCTGTGGAACAGCGAAAAGCCCATCAGACCGCCCTTGCACCACCTCAAGCGTTGTTTGTACGCCTGTTTGAACTTGGTAGGTTGTTCGTCGAAAAATTCCGCGTCCTCGCAGTAGCCTATTTTGACGCCCTTAAGGGTGCTTGATGCGGAAAACTCAAGGTCTTCCGTAATCATTGTGTACGGCCAGCCCGTCTTGAAGGACATTACTTCCTTGCTGAAGTAGAACCCGGTGCCTGACACGTGCGTACTGAGCCCCAGCACCGCCTTGGACTTGTGGAAAAACTGACACTCGCGCACGAAACTGAGCGACGCCCCTGCGCTGACCCAGTTGGTACCGTAGTTTTTGGAATTGCGGAAACTTGTGCACACCTGAATGCCGCTGTCGAGAGCTTTGTTCATCTCGGCAATGTAATTGGGGGCAAGCAGGTTGTCGGCGTCAAACACCATTATCGCGTCGGGTTCGTATGCGGGGAAGTCGTTTGCGATGTTGTCGAACATCAGTCTTAGCGCGTAACCCTTACCTATTGCCGACTGGTCGTGACGTTCGTACACTATGCAACGCTTTTCACGGGCGATTGCCGCCGTTCTGTCGGTCGGGTCGCAGTTGTCGGCGCACACGAATATGCGGATTTTTTCCTGCGGGTAATTGTTGTTTTGTATGCTGTCGATAAGGTTGCCTATTACCTTTTCCTCGTTACGTCCGCAAATAAGAATGGCAAACGTATGGTATTTTTTCGCTTCGGGATACTTTTTCCTACGGGCAAAGGTACCCACCGCGATAAACAAAATCTGGTACAGGTACAACAGCATAAATATTATGCCCACTATATTTAATATAATCTGTGCAATTTTCATATGTTAATTGCTCTCCGAAAATATTCTTCGTCTGTTCAAAACTATGCCGCAAAACGGTTTCATGCGACAAGTGGCTTACATTATACAAAAAAAAATTTCTTTTGTCAATAGAAAGAATTACACCTGTTTCGTTTTTTTATTGAGCCTCCGACGTAAAAAGATTGTGCGAGAGAACGAAACAAACATCGAAAGACGGGCGACCGGTTTTATACACGCCGATGCAAAACGCAATTCTGAAACAGACAAAAGAGAGTCCGACCGAAGCCGGGCTCCCTCTTTTCTTTTGTCTGGTTTTGCCTGATTCTGCAAATTACTTCTTCCCGGTAAACAACTCTTTGATTTTTGCTCCGAGAGTTTTGAAGAAGTTGCCGATTGCGGTAAAGCCTTTCTTCAATGCCACGCCCAATTCCTCAAACGTCTTTTTCTTGACGGCAAACCACAGAACGGCAAATCCGCCGATTCCTGCGACCGCTACCGAACCGATTACGATACCTGCAATTTGTCCGCCCGAAAGTCCGTCCTTTTTAGCAGGAGGGGTGATTTCGCCACCGCCCGAAGACGTATCTTCATATACGGCGGTAAGGGTTGTTTCGCCGTTTACGGTAAAGGTATAACTCTTGTTTGTGCTGACAATTTCTCCGTTTTCGTCTTGCCAACCTTTGAACTCTTTACCTTCTTTATCTTCTGCCGTTACGGTTACGCTGTCGCCTTGTTTATACGTTCCTGCGCCCGTTCCACCGCTAACTTTGATTTCAACAGACGGAGCAGCGTCAATATCTCTGAAATGCGCTTGGATTGTGATTTCGCATGCAGGCATTACAAAGGTTGTTTTAGGACTTGTCGCGCTTTCAAACTCGATAGTTACGCCCGCCGTTTCGCAAGTCCATTTATCAAAGACTTTTCCTGTCGGTGCAGGATTTGCGGTTATAGCCACGGTTTCACCGGCTTTTGCAACTTCTTTGTCTTTCGTGCCGTCCACAATAACTATACCGTACTTTGTAACTCTCAAGTATGTTGCCTTAAAGGTTACGTTTCCGGCAGGCATATTGAAAGTAATTTCCGTTTTTGTCAAGTCCATACCCGTGGTGTCAAGTCCCGTAACTTCCCACTTGTCAAAATACTCATCGTCATCGGGCTCATTTGCCGTTACGGTAACTTCCTGTTGATATTTTGCCGTTGCCGCGCTCGCCGTTCCGTTTGTGACGGTTACTCTGTATTCAGTATCTTCAATATCTTCAAACACGGCGACCAATCTGACGTCGCAGTCGGGCATTTCAAACGTGATTGTTTCTTTCTTTTCGTCCGGAATGATAATGTTAAAAAACACCCATTTACTCAACGCCTTGCCCGCAGGCTTGGTAACTGTTATAGTAACAATGTCGTCTGTTCTGTGTTTTGTGACTTTTTCGCCCGCGCCGTCTTCCACGGTAACGGTGTATAATCTAACCTGTACCGCAAAAGTTGCGCTCGCCTTGTAATTGTCGGTTTCCTTAATACGAACAAAATATGTACCCTCGGTAAACCCGGTGGTTTCACCGTCCGAGCAGTCCTTCGGATTTGTAAACAACGAATCGACGTCATACTCCATATCCTTGGTCGTGCCGGTTATTTTGCCGTCACTTCCGCCAACGGTTGTCGGCGCATAGCCTTTCAGTATAGGAGCCGCCGGTCCGCCTGCTTTTGCAATTACAAATTCTTTGGTGAAACTGCCCTCGTACGCGCCCTTACCCGTGACGGTAACAATGTAAGTACCCGCATTAACGGGCTTTTCGCTAAAGTCCAACGCGCCGCCTGCGCCCACTTTTACCGCATAACTTACTTCGAAGTCGGTGCCCCTGACAAGCGTTCCGCCAAAGGTCGGCTCTTGCGCCGCGTCGTTGAACACTTTTTCAAGGTCGGTAACGGGCACAAGCTCGTCGGTTATTGCCACCGTGGTCGGTTTTGTAATTTCATATTCTCTCGAATAAAACCAATCCCACGAATAATCGTCTCCGATCCAAATACTTTCTCCCTTTTCCGTCCAATTTTCCCCATTTACCGTAAGCGTTACGCCGTTTTTATCAAGCACATGTGTCGTGTTGTCGGTACGAATCTGAACTTCGTATCTATACTTTCCTTCCACGAATGTATCGTCTTCACTCCATATCCATTCGCTTCCGTCATACTTTTTCCACCGATGCGTGCCTAAATTCACCGGTAAGCCTTCCGTTATATCTAAAGTCGGCCGTACAACGCTTTTCATATAGCCCACAACGTCATCAATATTTGAAGTCGCGGTAATCGTGCTGACTACGATGCGCGTATCTGTCTCTTCAGCGCGCGCTGTGTCCACGGGGCTTGCAAATACAATGCCGAACATAAGTGAAATGCACATCGTAAGACCGAGTATAAGTGCTAATATCTTTGATTTATTCGCCTTGTTGTGTGTCATAATCGTATCTCCTTTTAATTTTTGTGGGGGATATGTTCCGTGTCGCTTACGCGCCTTAAAGCCTTTGTAATAACGTTGTATTTTTGCTCCTTACAAAAGCAAAAGCGCACCGCCCCATAGGTTTAGCCTATGCAGCAGTGCGTTAAAACCCTGTTATATTCGTCCCAAAGGGCAGACTTGCGGCTTGCTTACTTGCCAATGATTGTCGCAGACTTGTCATACCTTGTCAACTCCTTTTGCCTGTGTCTTGCATTTTTTTTGCAGGTTATTCGGTGTTAATAGCTTAGCGCACCTTAATATGATGCGTTTTATTTTTTATATCCTACCATAAATTTCTCAAAAAATCAAGCCTGATTCCCACACCATTACGTGTGTTTACGAAATTTGAAAATGATTCAAACCATATTTTATTGTCTTCTGTCGTGGGTATTGCAAACCGCCGCGAATCGACAAAGCCGAACGCCGAGTTGAAAAAGGCACCGAAAAAAACACGGCAAATTATGAAACAGACATTGCAATACCAACATAATACCAACTTTTCAAGCACGATTTCAAAAAATTTTCCGACTCTATGCATGAATATCAAGAACTTTCAGAATTCTTTTGAATGTGTCTTGACCGTCAAGGCAAGTATCTCTTAGCCAGCCTTTTTCTTGATTCCAGTTTGCGAGCCCGCGATAATAGAAAGACTTTTTGGAATCTTCTATAATAAACGGAATTATATTAAATCTAAGGCACTCTTTCAAAGCAATCAATCTGCCGACTCTGCCGTTTCCGTCTTGGAACGGGTGAATATATTCGAAGTCCGCATGAAGCTCAATAATATCGTCGATGGTTATATCACTTTTAGAATTAAAATTCGTAACGAGTTTATCCATCGCATTATGGACTTCGCTCGGCTTGCAAGTTTCTTTTCCGCCGACGGTATTTGCTCGCTTTTTATAATCTCCGACGGCAAACCAATCGAGAGATGAATCCATGGTTCCTTGTTTCAATAGCAAATGAAGATGCTTGATAATATTTTCGCTCAAAGGCTCTAATGCCTTATCGATTACGTAATCGATTGCTCGGAAGTGATTGCTTGTTTCGATAATATCGTCAACAGGAATACCGTCGCCGACATCAATCGTTCTTGTTTCGAAAATTAACCTCGTTTGATCTTCCGTAAGTTTAGAACCTTCGATGTGATTAGAGTTATAAGTCATTCTGACCTGTAATTCATGATAAAGTCCGCCTGAAATCTTAGCTTCTTTTTCTTCACGCAAAATTTGCAGAATGTGATTATCGCAAACTTCTCTGAACAAATCGTCAGGATTGCAATGCAAGAAATCCGCTATCTTAACAAGCACATTATTGGCAATTTTCTCGCCCTTTGATATTTTGGCAACAGTTCTGGATGAAATACCGAGTTGAGTAGTTAAGTCAGACTTAGTTAAATCCAATTTCTTGAGTTTATTTTCTAATGGCTTATAAGAATACATAACTACCTCCTGATTTCTTTACTTATTATACCACAATAAAAGCAAAAAGTAAAGATATTCAAGAATAAAAGTAAAGATTTCATGTTTTATTGCCTTTCGTTGTTGCTGTTGTAAATTTGGCGACGCTTGGCTTATCAATTCGGATAACGCATCTAAGTTTCTGCACGGAAGAATATGGATTATAAACTACCGCGAAATGGAAAAAGAGATCGAACGTAGAGCCAAAGAAGGCTCAGAAAAGAAACGCGAAAAATTATGAAACAGACATTATAATAGCCGGGAGTATCGAAGCTCTCGGCTATTTTTTTTGTGTTGGGCATAAATAAAAGGAATCGTATCGGTCGATGCGATTCCTAACGGAAGTGGCGTCGGATCCCGGGCTCGAACCGGGGGCCTTGCGCTTAGGAGGCGCACGCTCATATCCAACTGAGCTAATCCGACATTTCTTTTATTGTACTCTGATTGACCGAAAAATCAATGATTTGAAGTTGCTTGAACAAAAGAAATTCAGCAACCCGAAAGATAGTCAACGCATTGAAAACCCTGTCAAAACTACACCGAAATGACATTGAACACAATATATCTTGACGCATACCGTCAAAATAGAACATATTGCGGTTTTTACAGGTCAAGTCCGCGCCTTGGGATGTTGGTGCTACATTCTACTGAGCCACACGAACATGTTGCACACGAAAGCAATTTTGCAGACGAGTGCTTTTTGTTTGATTATAACACCCAAAGCGACGTTCAGTCAATCGTTTGCGTCAAGCCGTCGCGAAATTCCGTCGGAGTCATTCCGTACAGGCGCAAAAACTGCCTGTTGAAGTAACTTATGTTCTCAAAGCCCACTGCCCGTGCAATGTCGCACACCGCGCGATTGCCGCTCGAAAGCATCCTTTCGGCATTAAACAGCCGCAGACGGTTGGCGTAATCGATGACGGAAAAACCCGTAAACGCCTTGAACAATTTCATAAGATAAAACTCGCTGTAACCGCAGTGCCCGGCTACGTCGGCGACCTCTACCCTGCCGGGAAGGGTTGCCGCGACGTAATCGATTGCCTGTCGTGCGGCATGGGTGCGTTTGCGGTCGGTAATGCTCGGCGAGCCGACTGTGGCGTGCGATTGAAGCAATGCAAGCAGATTGCCTACTTCAACGGCTGTTTCGTCGGAATTTGTGCGCGCGCCGAACAAAGCATTTATCGTTGCGCCTATTTCGTCGGCGTTGTCACCGTGCATATGACAGGCGGGCGCACTGCCGTTGAAAAATGCCGCATACCTGTCGACGCCGACAAAGTCCCGACTGTTTGACGCAAGACGGAAATTGAGCAATACCGCGTGCAAAGTGACGCTTTGACTGCTTAAAGCACAGAAAGCGTGCATACTGAACGGCGGAAACACGCACACATCTCCTTTTGTTGCGGTGTAATTTACGCCGTCGCAACACACGGTAAGCGTGCCGTCGCAAACCAGGACGACTTCCAGTTCCTCATGTCTGTGTACTGGATAAAAGGGGCAAACGTCACACCTTTCCGCTACGTAGCGCGACAAAAAAGCCCTGCCGCCCGAAGAACACAGCACGTTAAAATTTTCGTTTTGTTTGCAGTGAACAGCAATTGACATACGTCTAAACCTCGCGTTTGGTTCAGCCCTGAAGCCCCTTTGCCTGACGTTCCATATCTTCGATTACTATGTCGTAAATTTCGCCGAGGGAAGCGCAGTATTCCAGTACCTTCCAGGGTTCGTTGGTGTGAAAATGCAGTTTGATGAGTTCGTCGTCGCCGACAACAAGAAGACAGTCGCCATTGAGGTTGGCGTTGATGTAGTCGATTATTTTTTGGTCGCTGAGGTTGGTGCCTTCAAGCAAAAGTTGCGTATCATACTTAAATTCAAGCATAATTTTCTCCTTCGGGCTGTCCGTTTTCGGACAGCCGCTGTTAATTTTATCTGCCGCTCAAAATCACGGCAAAACAATTCGACTGCATGGACGTAGCAGGCATTTATTGTCACTACGCTTTACGGGCGAGCAGCACCACCGTTTCCACCTGGTCGGTGTTTGGAAACATGTCGTAGGGGGTTGCCGACAACACTTCAAAGCGCGATGTAAGCATTGACAGGTCACGCGCGAGAGTTGCCGAATCGCACGAAATGTAGGCTACGTTGTTGAAATTTGCCTTGCAAATCGTGTTGCAAATGCCCTCGCCCAGTCCTTTACGAGGCGGATCCACCACCAGGGTCATACGCTTTCCTGCGTTTTGCGCGGTAAGCCGAGGCAAAACTTCGTTGGCGTCGCCAAGTATGTTTGTAAGTCTCGGGCTGTGGTTGAGCGCAGCCATTTCGTCGGCGTCTTTGACGGCGGACGGCACGATTTCGACGGCATACGTGTCGTAAGCATCACTGCAAAGCACGTTGGTAAGCACTCCGACTCCGGAAAAACAGTCAACCAGCACTTCGGTGTCGGCAACGTCAATCATCTGTCTCACTTGCGTGTAAATGGCGTTTTTCACTTCGTTGTTCACCTGGAAGAAACTGTCGGGGCGCAGACGGAACGTCGTGCCGAGGTGAGTGCTTTCGATATATCGAAGTCCAGCAATGTGGCGGGTGATTTTACCAAGAATAACGTTGTTTTTACCGCTGTTTATGTTGACGAAAAGCCCTACTTTGTCAAAGTTTTTCGACAACGTATCGTAAAATTCCGTCAAATCATGGGCAAACTCGCCGTTGCTGACGACAACTGCCAGCAGTTGTCCGTCAATGTACCTTGCAACAATATGTCGCACCTCGCCGCCAAACGTTTTTTCGTCGTAGGGGGCAATTTCGTTTTGGTTAAGGTAGTCGCGAAACAGCTCCACCAATTTCTTACTCCACAAACCGCCCAACAGACAGTTGTTCATGTCAACTACTTCGTGGGTGCCGCGTTTGTACATACCTATCTTTACGTTGCCGACAGTCCCCGACACAGGCAGACTAAGTTTGTTGCGATAGGCAAACACATGCGGCGACGGTACGCAACGTTCCACCGCCACTCCGTCCAGTTTGCCGATTTTGGTAAGGTTTCGCTGCACCTTGCGTTGCTTAAAGGACAACTGCTCGGCGTACTTCATGTGCATGAGCGAACAACCGCCGCAAACGCCGTAGTAGGGGCAACGCGGTTCTTCGCGCTTCGGCGAGCGTTCGACAACCGTCACTACGTCGCCGTAGGCAACTTTGCCCTTTACATGGTTTATTTTTACTTTTGCCCGTTCGCCGACGCACAGAAACGGCACAAACACCGTTACGCCGCCGGCAACGCCTACCGTTTCGGCATTGCCGTAGTCCTCGGCGACAAAATCTACAATATCGTTTACTTTCATAATTTTTCTACACTTGTATCGCAAAACCACTACGTCAAAATTTTCGTTTTCCGCCGTTTTCCGCACACTCATTTGCAAAACATGGGGTGTGACGTCATCACCAATAATATTTGTGAGGCGGTTTTACCGCACTGCCGCAAAAAATTTCCGTCCCGAACGGCAATGCAGTTCTGTTGTCTGCGCTTATTATAACACAAAAATGCTTTTTAGTAAAGAGCGTTTGCGCAATTCGGCAAAGAAGTAACTGCAAACAAACCGACAGAAACGTAATTCAGATACAGCACCGTCTGCAAATACACAGACAAATTTGTCACATAAGATTTTCTTGCCGACAAGGCTTGTGTAAATGCTGTCGGAAACAAAACCGCTTTCCCCGACATATGCAACACAACCGAAAACATAAATCTACAAAAAAAACGAGGATTTTTCCACACGGAAAAGTCCTCGTTTTTATATTTATTCTCTGTTTTTTGTATTCAAAATCACTATACGTATCGATTTTTTTATTACAGTGCAGGCTGCCGAACACCACTACACTTCATCAACTGAGCTCAAACATACCCGTGTACAGTTGGTAGTACTTGCCGCGTTGTGCAATAAGGTCGTCGTGGCTGCCGCGTTCGATGATACGTCCGTGTTCCAGCACCATGATGGCGTCGCTGTTGCGTACCGTGCTGAGTCTGTGCGCGATTACAAACACCGTGCGACCTTCCATAAGCGCGTCCATACCCTTTTCAATCAGCCATTCGGTACGGGTGTCGATACTGCTCGTTGCCTCGTCCAGGATAAGCACCGGCGGATCAGCAACGGCTGCGCGTGCAATTGCAATAAGCTGGCGTTGACCCTGCGACAGGTTTTCGCCGTCGCGCGTAAGCACCGTGTTGTAGCCTTCGGGCAAGTGTTTGATAAACTGGTGCGCATTTGCCGATTTTGCCGCGGCAATACACTCTTCGTCGGTGGCGTCCAGTCTGCCGTAGCGTATGTTGTCCATTACGGTTCCGGTAAACAGGTGGGTGTCCTGAAGCACCATTCCGAGAGATCTGCGCAAGTCTGCTTTCTTAATCTTGTTGATGTTTATTCCGTCGTAGCGGATTTTGCCGTCCGGCACGTCGTAAAAGCGGTTGATAAGGTTGGTTATTGTCGTTTTGCCTGCGCCCGTGCTGCCTACAAAAGCAATCTTTTGTCCCGGCTTTGCATACAGCGACACGTCGTACAGCACCGTCTTGTTTTCGTCGTAGCCGAATGTCACGTCCTCGAAGCGCACGTCGCCTTTCAGTTCCGTATAGGTAACCGTTCCGTCATGGTGCGGATGTTTCCACGCCCAACGCCCTGTGCGGGTTTCGCTTTCGGTAATGTTGCCGTCGCCGTCGATGTCGGCGTTTACAAGCATAACGTAGCCGTCGTCAACTTCCGACGGGGTGTCCAGAAGCGCAAACACGCGTTCACCCCCTGCCACCGCCATAAACAGCAGGTTGATTTGTTGCGAAATTTGCTGAATTGGCATGGTAATCTTGCGGATGTACAGCAGAAACGCCGCAATTATACCGACAAACTTCAGTTTGTCATCCGACTGCAACGCGATTACCGCGCCGATTACGGCAATGCCCGCGTAAAAGAAGTGGCTCAGGTTGTTGACAATAGGTCCCAGAATGTTGGCGTAGGCGTTTGCCTTTGCCGACACGTGTTGCCAGTTGTCGTTGATTGCGTCAAAGCCTTCGATTGTTTTTGCTTCGTGGTTGAACGCCTTGACGACTTTTTGTCCTTCCACCATTTCTTCGATGTATCCGTTAAGTTTGCCCACGGCAACCTGTTGCGCGACAAAGTTGTTTTTGCTTTTGCCGCCGACAACCTTGACGACAAGTCCCATAAGCAGCAGCATAACAATCATTACCAGCGTCAACTGCCAGTTGAGCGCAAGCATTACGGCAAACACGCCGAGGATTGTCAGTACGCTACTTATCATTTGCGGCACGCAACGAGCCAGAAACTCGTTTATCATGTCGATATCGTTGGTGTAGCGGCTCATCAATTCGCCGTGCGTCGTGGTGTCAAACACCTTGATAGGCAACGTCTGCATGTGCGTAAACAGTTCGTCACGCATTCGCTTCATCGTTTCGGTGGAAATTTTGACAAGCAATTTGTTGTCAACCCACACGCACACGGTGTTGACAAGGTACACCGCCGCAATTGCGCCAACCATGATTGCAAGGAAGGTAAGTTTGTTTGCGGTGTTTACCGCGCCGTCGGGAGAGGTGGGTATTGCAAGGTTGTCCAGAAACTCGATTCCCGTAAACTTAGTGCCGACGTCCGCACTTGTTGCGGGAAGCCCTGAAAGAAGCGGCGACAGAATGTACGTACCTGCGATGTTGCAGGCGGCTGCAAGGGCGATGAGCACTACTACCAGTATCATACGCCACTTGAAGGGTTTGAGGTAACTAAGTATGCGCAGCGTTGTACCCTTAAGGTTTTTAGGGCGGTGCGCGGTCATTTTTCTGTTAGGTCCCGGCATCAGTTTTCACCTCCTTCGCTGTTCACGGAGTCGTCCTGACCCTTTTGTTGCGAGTTGTAAACCTCGCGATAAATTTCACAGTTTTGCATAAGTTGGTCGTGCGTGCCGACAGCATTGATTTTGCCGTCGTCCAGCACGATGATTTTGTCGCATTCCGCAACGGAAGAAATACGCTGCGCAATGATAATCGTGGTCATGTTTTTGTCCAACTGCTTCAGTCCCGCGCGGATTTTGGCATCGGTTGCCGTGTCCACCGCGCTGGTGCTGTCGTCCAGAATCATTATTTTGGGCTTTTTAAGCAGTGCGCGCGCAATACACAGACGCTGCTTTTGTCCGCCGCTGACGTTTACGCCGCCCTGTCCGAGGTCGGTTTCGTAGCCATCGGGGAAACCGTTTATAAATTCGTCCGCGCATGCAGCCTTGCACGCTTCGGCAATCTGTTCGTCGGTGGCGTGCTCGTTGCCCCACAGCAGGTTTTCGCGGATTGTCCCGCTGAACAACACGTTCTTTTGCAGTACCATCGACACTCCTTCGCGCAGGTTGTACAAGCTGTAATCTTTTACGTTGTGACCGCCGACAATTACCGCTCCGCCCAGCACGTCGTAAAAACGCGGAATAAGTTGCACAAGGCTGCTTTTGCCGTCGCCTGTGCCGCCGATTATGCCTACCGTTTCGCCCGACTTGATGTCAAGGTTGATGTCCTCGAGAGTCAGGTTGTCCTTGTTGTTGCTGTAGCTGAAGTTTACGTGGTCAAACACGACGCTGCCGTCCGCGACGGTCAGGTCGCTTGCCGCGCCTTCGATGTCGGGTTCCGTTTCAAGCACTTCGTAAATACGGTCGAGGGACGCGCGCGAAAGCACCAACTGCACCGCCACGAAGCAAATCATCATGACTGACGACAAAATCTGCGAGCAGTAACTCATCATTGCCGTCAGCGTGCCGCCCTGGATGCGACCGCCTACGATGTCCACGCCGCCCACGATAAGCAGGGCGATAATCGTGCCGTACACGACCACGTTTACCACGGGGTTCATCAGTACCATAAACTTTTCGGCGGCGTACTGGGTCTGACGCACCTCTTCGGTTGCGTTGCAGTACTTGCTCTCTTCGTAATCCTCACGCACAAACGCCTTCACCACACGGATTGCAACAAGGTCTTCCTGCACAAGGGCGTTCATCCGGTCGTACTTTTTCAGCATGCGTTTGAACAGCGGATGTACGCGCATGGAAATAAACGCCATACCCGCGCCGAGAAGCGGAATCGCAACGAGGAAAATCCACGCCATGCCCGGTTCCGTCACGAAAGCCATCACTGCCGAAAAAATCAGCATTGCCGGCGCGCGGATTACGGTACGGATAATTATCATAAACGCCTGTTGAGCGTTGTTTACGTCGGTCGTGCTGCGCGTAACAAGGCTTGCCGTGCTGAATTTGTCAACATTGCTGAAACTGAAGTCCTGAATTTTGCCGAACAACGCTTTACGCACGTTTTTGCTGAAGCCTGCGCCTGCGTCTGCACAGAATTTGCCCGCAAGGCTGCCCAGCGTAAGACTGCACACAGCCGACAACACCATCAGCACGCCGTAGGTAATTACTATGTTGCGCATTGCGTCCGCCGTTACGGCAACGCCTGCGGCTTCACTGCCGGCAAGCGTGGCAATTGTAAATGTCGACCAGTCGAGATAGGTAATGCGGCTTGTCAGCAGTTGCTGAGTTGCGTACAACTGCATCGAGTTGAGAATATTGGACATAAACAGCGGCAGAATTACTTCCAGTGCCGTTTCCAACAGTACGAAAATTACCGTAAGTATCGACTGTAATTCGTACCCTTTTGCTTGTTTAAGTAATTTCTTTATCATACTTCACCTTAATTGTTACTTTGCTCGTCGCGAAGATTGCAGGCTATTTTGTCAAGCAATTCCGCAAGGCGCACTTTGTCGTCGTCGGTCAACCCGCGCAGTACGTCCTGCTCGTATTGTTCCATGTAGCGGCGCAAATCCAACGACATATTGTTGCCTTTGTCTGTCATGGTCACGATTTTGTTGCGTTTGTCCTTGCTGCACACGACGGTTTGCAAAAAACCGCTTTGTTCCATGCGCGACACTATCCCTACCACCGTAGGGTGCGACACCTGCAGGTAGTCCTCTATTTCCTTCTGGCTGCAACTGCCGCCGACGCAAGTAAGAAAACGCAGCACCCTTACCTGCGACAACGTAAGGTTGTGGTCTTTCAGATTGTTGTCGGCTTTTTGCCGCACCTTGTCGGAAATATACTTAATCGTGCCGACAATTGTTTTGTTTTGCATTTGTTTCTCCGTAGGGCAGTCGGCTGCACCTGCCCCCTTTTCTGTATTTTGTCAGACAGCAAAATAAAAAATGTGTAGCCTGCTACGCAAAAGCGTAGTGTGCTACACATTATACGAAATAAACCCTTCCAAGTCAACCTTTTGAGTGCTGTTTTTACAAAAAATTTTTAGGGTTAATTTCGCCATCACTAACAACCTTGGGAATGTCCTTTTCCGCGGCAAAGCCGTAAGTAGGGGAAGCGACACTAACCGTACAAGCCCCACCACGTGGGTACACTCTCGCTCACTATCACCCGAAATAATCGAAAAAATCCAATTCCCAAGGCACGTAGTGTTTTTGGCACCCGAGCGTGCACGATTAGGGTTACAGCCGTAGATTATTTTAGGCAATAAACTAATAGTGGTCAAGCCTCGGCTTGTGACGGCGAGATAATTAAAGGCAAACGACCGAACGCGTACTAGATGTACGTGGATGGGCGTTTAACGCCTAAGTATCCGCCGTCATACTCGCAAAAATGATTAGTGATGACAATGGAAACCCTACGTATTGTAAATTTCGTCATTACTGATCACCTTATGAATGTTCTTTTCCGTTTTGTCGGGCGGGCGTTTATTCGGCGATGTGACGACTTTTTGCTGTAAAACTGCACAAAAAGAAGCGAGGAAACCATGGAAGCATTCGCTTGTGAAACAAAAAATAATCCCGAAACGAAGTACTTCGACATTGTCGTGTGCGGCGCGAGCCTTGGCGGAACGATTGCCGCTTATGCCGCCGCCAAACAAGGCAAAAAGGTGGTGCTGCTGGAAGAAAGCGACCGCGTTGGCGGACAACTTACTTCGCAGGCGGTGCCGCCCGACGAACACAAATGGATCGAAACGCAGGGCTGTACGGCAAGTTACCGTGCGTATCGCAATGCCGTGCGCGACAGTTACCGCGCCGACCCGTCTTACAGCGACGACGTGAAACGCCTTGACGCGTTTTGTCCTGCCGATTCCGAAGTCAGTTATGTTTCCCATCCGCCAAGGCTTGCGCGTAAGATACTGGAACAGATGCTTGCGCCTTACCTCGAGAGCGGTTTGCTGACGGTGTACACCGACGCGAAATTTGTCGGTTGCCAGACAGGCGACGAAGTGCACAGCGTTACTTACATTGTTGACGGCAACAAAATCACCTTTATCGGGAAGTACTTCCTTGACGGCACCGACACAGGCGAACTTGTCGCGGCAAGTGGTGCCGAGTACGTGACGGGCGCGGAAAGCAAAGCCGTAACCGGAGAAACGCACGCACCCGACATTGCCGATCCGCAGGACATGCAACCTGCGACAATCACGGCAGAACTGCAAAACCGTAAATGCGGTGACTTTGTAATAGACAAACCTTACATGTACGACGAGTTTCGCAAACTTGTAATGCCCTACGACAAGTACAACGTGTACTCTATGTACGGTCCCGATTCGTCCACGGGCAAGGCAAAGCGTTTCGGTATGTTCCCCGAAGAAAGGGACGAGCGCGGCGAAGAACTGTTTCCGCTGTTCAAGTACCGTCGTATCGTGTGCGCCGATTACTACAAGGACGGCACTCACCCCTACGACGTTAGCCTTATCAACTGGCCGCAAAATGATTACTTTCTGGGTAACCTGTATGAAACCGCCGACGCCGTACAAAACCAAAAACTGGCAAGGCTGTTTACTCTCGGCTTTGTGTACTGGCTGCAAACAGAAGCGCCGCGTGCCGACGGCGGCAAGGGTTACAGGTATCTGAAACTGGACGGCACTGAAAGCGAAACGCCCGACGGTTTGTCGGCAATGCCCTACATCAGAGAGTCGCGGCGTATCAAAGCGCAATTTACCGTTACGGAAAACATGATCGCAAAGGGTACAAAACCTGTGTTTGCCGACAGCGTGGGCGTGGGCAGTTACCCGATCGATTTGCACATAACGACGCAAACGCACACGTTTTTCTATGCTCCGAGCGAACGCTTTACCATACCTTTGGGCGCGTTTTTGCCGGTGCGTATCACAAATTTGCTGCCTGCCTGCAAAAATATCGGCACGACGCACCTTACAAACGGCTGTTACCGTCTGCATCCCGTGGAATGGAACGTGGGCGAAGTCGCAGGCTTGCTTGCAAGTTTTGCCGTAGACGAGCGTGTTTCACCGTCGGAAGTCCGCAACAACGGAAGTTTGTTTGAGAAGTTTGTTGACCTTCTCGAGCAAAACGGTATTCAACGCTACTGGCGCGACTGACAGTTTTATTTGTGCTTTTGTTTTTCCCGCCCCGTATATCTGTCCTTGTCGTTTGACGGATTTGAAACAAAATTGCCGATTGAATTTTCCGCTTTGTGGTCTCGTAGTCGCGTATTTTTGCTAATGCAACGAGGAATGTGTGTCGGGTCTGCCAAAAGAGCCGGACAGTGTTTTGCAACATCTGAAAAACACAAAAAAAAAGTGTAAATATTTTCAAAATGGGTATTGACATCGTCTTTTCGTGGTGGTATACTAATCAAGGTTTATATAGGTTTGCATTTTTACGGGGCAGACGTTTCTACCGACTACCTTACAGTTGACTATAAACCGCCCTCCATAGTATACTCGATTTCATACCGAACAAACTCCATAAAAAGGAAAAAGGTTGCGCTCCATCCGCAACCTTTTCCTTTTTTAGGTGTTTGACAGAGCAACACTATGACAGCTTTACCCGTAATTATGCGCCGTTTTTTTGCGCCTTTCGGGCAAAAATATAAAGCGAAATTTTTCTCGGAAATTTCACTCATTTTTTTGTCGGGAAATGTCGTTTCGGGTTTGACATTCCGTCGCGCTAATGGTACTATTATTACAGTTGAATATTCGACAGGATCGGGCAAGCGACGCTTGTCTGCGACGGACAGTCGGCAATGGCGGGACGGTTTTATGTGCCTGCCTTTGTGCGGTTTTGTCGGCTTCACTTTCGGGAGGAAAAAAATGACAAAGTACATTTTCGTTACAGGCGGCGTTGTGTCGGGACTCGGAAAGGGCATTGTTGCCGCATCTCTGGGCAGACTGCTGACCCTTCGCGGACTTCGCGTTGCCGCACAGAAACTTGACCCCTACATGAACATCGACCCCGGTACGATGAATCCCACCCAGCACGGCGAAGTGTTTGTAACCGACGACGGTGCGGAAACCGACCTTGACCTTGGACACTATGAGCGTTTTATCGACACCAACCTTACCAAATACAGCAACCTTACAAGCGGCAAGGTGTACTGGTCGGTGCTCAACAAGGAACGTCAGGGCAAGTACCTCGGCGAAACGGTACAAATCATTCCTCACGTAACCAACGAAATTAAATATTTTATCCGCAAAAATGCCCAAAAGAGCAACGCGGACATTGTAATTACCGAAATCGGCGGCACGATCGGCGACATCGAAAGTCAGCCTTTTCTCGAAGCTATCCGCCAGTTCAGCACCGAAGTGGGGCGCAACAACTGCCTGTTTATCCACGTGTGTCTTGTGCCGTACATCAGCGGATCCGACGAGTACAAAAGCAAGCCTGCGCAACACTCCGTCAAGGAACTGCAAGCCATGGGTATTGCGCCCAACATCATCGTTACGCGCAGTGACGGCGACTGCGGCGACGACATTCGTCGTAAAATCGCACTGTTCTGCAACGTCAAGGAAGACTGCGTAATCAGCAACACGACGGTGGACTGCCTGTACAAGGCACCCATTATGTTGCACGAAAACGGTCTTGACGACGTTGTCTGCCGCGAACTGGGCATCAAGGCAAGGTTGTACATTACGCCCTGGAAGAAACTTGTCAAGGACATCGACTCGCGCAAAGGGCACGTTACCATCGCGCTTGTAGGCAAATACGTAAAGTTGCACGACAGTTACCTGTCCGTCATCGAAGCACTCAACCACGCGTCCTTCGGCAATCGCGTATTTGTGGACATCAAGTGGGTTGACAGCGAACCGCTTAACAACGACAACGTTGCCGAAGCACTGGCGGGCGTGGACGGAATACTTGTCCCGGGCGGCTTTGGCGAGCGCGGTGTGGAAGGCATGATTGCCGCCTGCCGTTACGCACGAGAAAACGACATTCCGTATCTTGGAATCTGCCTCGGTATGCAGGTTTCCGTAATCGAATTTGCACGCGACGTTGCAGGGCTTGCGGACGCCACCAGCGGCGAAACGGGTGAGGGCAGCAAAGTAATTGACCTTATGCCGGACCAACTCGGCAAGGAAAAGGGCGGCACGATGCGCCTCGGGGCGTACCCATGCAAGGTCAGGGAAGGCACGCTGCTTCACAGGATTTACGGCGAAGATCTGATTTCCGAACGTCACCGTCACCGTTATGAGTTCAACAACGACTACCGCGATTTGCTGGAGAGCAAAGGGCTTGTAATCAGCGGAACATCCCCCGACGACCGCATTGTTGAAACGGTGGAAGTGCCGGGCAACTTGTTCCACTTTGGTGCGCAGTTCCACCCGGAATTCACTTCGCGTCCCAACCGTCCCAACCCCGTGTTCAATGCGTTTGTTGCGGCGGCAAACAAGTACGCCCACGCGCACAAACATAAGTAATTTGTGTTGTTGTGGCGGCAAAAGGCGTTGACTTGCACCGTACAGAAGTCTGTGCGAAAACAGAAAAATAATATTGTCAAGGTTGTTGGTGGTTACTAAAAAAATCTTACGTATCAACAATTTAATTACAAAAATTTATTTTTACGCCCCTTGCTTCTGCATCGGGCGTAATTTTTACTTGTAATGCGACGGCTACTTTGGTATAATGCTTGCAAAGTGGTGTTTAGTTGTTTTCGTGCGGAAGTTTGTCTGGTGTCGATAATTGAGCTAATAACGAAAAATAACGGACAAAACTAAGTGGTGAAAAGTATGTTTGAGGATTTAACGGGTAATCAATCTCAATACGATGTTGCAAATGTTGCGCCTCTTGCGGAAAGTCCGCTTTGTGGTAAACGTATATTGTATCTCGGCTCGTCGGTAACGCTGGGGTTTGCTTCGCAAGAGCAGTCTTTTGCCGACTTTATCGCCGCATGCCACGGCAATATGTTTGTAAAGGAAGCCGTCAACGGTACGACGCTGACAGACGACAGTGCGGACAGTTATGTGAGTCGCCTGCATGGCGTTGAAGTGCGCCAAATTTTCGACTTGTTCGTATGTCAACTGTCCACCAACGATTGCATTAAACAAAAGCCGCTCGGCAACGTGGACGACGTTACGCCGACGACGATTTGCGGTGCGATAAACCATATTGTCGACTACGTGCGCAGGACGTGGAATTGTCCGATTGTGTTTTACACAAATCCGCGTTATGATAGCGTCGGTTATCGAAGAATGGTGGACGCGCTGTTGAAAATCGCCGCCCGTCACAACTTCGACGTAATAAATCTGTTTGACAATGCTGCGTTCAACGACATCACCGCCGAGGAACGTGCGCTTTACATGGCTGACGATATACACCCGACCAAAGCGGGCTATCTTTTGTGGTGGCTGCCAGAGTTTGAATCTGCGCTTTGTAACG
>OLXG01000103.1_pt1 | contig 35504 bp, 33 predicted proteins | sample 1673861 | NCBI WGS metagenome assembly OLXG01 (sample SAMEA103958130, study PRJEB25191) | human gut metagenome | biome: human-associated habitat [ENVO:00009003]; feature: intestine environment [ENVO:2100002]; material: feces | place: Germany | collected 2013/2015
CCGAAGTTTTTGGGAGAGGGTGTGGGAAAACCCGCTTTTTACAAAAAATGGGTTTTCCCACAAAACAAACAAAAAAACACGAAAACAAAAAAAACACGAAAAAAAACTAATATAAAAGGAGATAACAATGAATTACGCTAATCCTCAGATTGAAGAACTTTTCCTCAACTTTGAAATGAACTGCGACAAAGCCATCGACTACATGAAGGGCGAATTTGCCGTCATGCGTGCCGGTCGCGCCAACCCCAAACTTGTGGAAAACATCAAGGTCGACTACTACGGCGCAATGACTCCGATCAACCAGATGGGCAACATCACCTCACCCGAACCGCGCCAACTTGTAATCACGTTGTGGGACAAAGGTGCGCTTAAAGACGTCGAAAAGGCAATTTTGCAGGCTAACATCGGCGTAACTCCGCAAAACGACGGTTCATGCATTCGCCTGACCTTCCCCGTGCTTACAGAGGAACGCCGCAAGGAACTTGTCAAGCAGGTCAAGAAACTTGCCGAGGACACCAAGGTGGTGCTTCGCAACAGCCGCCGCGACGCAATGGACGCACTGAAAAAGGAAAAGAACGCCAAGACCGTTTCGGAAGACCTGATTGCCGACTACGAAAAAGAAATCGACAAAATGCTGTCCAAACTTATTGAAAACGTTGACAAACTTGCCAAGGACAAGGAAGTCGACGTAATGAGCGTGTAAGGACCATGACTTTTTGTTTGACGGATTTGGTCGGATTGTCGCCTGATGACGCCCGCAAAATTTTGGCGGAAAAAGGCATAAACAACGTGTGTGTGGTGTACAATCTTGACAGAAAACAAACAAATTTTGACAAGGAGTACGTGACGGCAGTACGACAAAGGGACGGAGTGACCGAACTTGTCGTTTGCCGTTACTTGTTTGCCGTGCAATGAACAATCCCGTAACCCACATTGCCTTTATCATGGACGGAAACGGTCGCTGGGCAAAGGCTCGCAGGCTGCCCCGAATTGAGGGACATCGCCGCGGTCTGAATACAGCCGAGCGCACAATAGACGCCTGCCTTGCGTTGGGTGTAAAGTACGTTACGTTGTACGTGTTCAGTACGGAAAACTGGAAACGCGACAAAAAGGAAGTTGACGGGTTGTTTGACCTTGCCTACCGCTACATCGACCGCTTTGAAGTGTTTTGTCGCGACAAAGCGCGTGTTGTGGTGTCGGGCAGGCGTGACAGATTGCCCGACAGACTGCTTGGAAAAATTGTCGAAATAGAACAAAAAACGGCGCACTTTGACAAAATCTGCGTCAATTTGCTGATTGATTACGGCGGACAAAACGACATTGCCGACGCCTGCGCCAAGGTGTGCGCTTCGGGTGTCCCGACCGTGGAAAACATCAGAGGGCAACTGTACAACGCTTTTATCCCCGACCCCGACCTTATAGTGCGGACCGGCGGACAGAAACGACTGTCCAATTTTTTGCTTTTTCAGGCGGCGTATGCGGAACTGCAATTTTCCGATACGTTGTGGCCGGACTTCTCGGAAGAGGAACTCCGCAGTATTGTTGCCGATTACGCGGCACGCACCCGTAATTTCGGAGGTTTAGAGTAGTGCTCAACAAGAAAAATTTGCTTAGTCGTACCGTTGTCGGTATCGGGATTTTTGCCCTGCTGCTGGCAATGATACTTATGGACGTTTACCTGCCGGCAGGGTTTTTTGAAGGTTCGTTTTTCCGGTTTCTCAGCGGTCGTTCGATAAATTCGTTGCTTATTTCCGTCATCATTCTGCTTGCAGTGGTGGAAATGCGCCGCGCTCTCGGCAAGGAGCGTATTCCCGATTGCTTCAGTTGGCTTTTGTGGGCGTACGGCTTTGGCGTAGGTATCTTTTACAGTCTGTTCGGTTACACGGGTATCATTTTTATTACCATGCTGGTGTTTTTCGGGGCGGCTGTGACAAGCCTTCTCGCAAATCGCGCAGACAGCCTTATTTACGTTGCATACATGTTGGTGTACCCGGGGTTGTTCCTTGCATGTCTGTTGTACCTCAACCGTAGCGCAGCCACGCATGAGCACCTTGCAATGGCGCAATTTTTTGAAAGGGACGTCTGGTCAATACTTGCGCCCGATTCCAACCGCGCTACAAACCTGCTTCCGCTTAATGCAATCGGGCTGGCGTTTGTTTTTGCCGTGTCCAGTTTCACCGACGTGTTTGCGTACTTTGTCGGAAGTCTGCTGGGTAGGCACAAACTGTGCCCCGACATCAGCCCAAACAAAACAATCGAGGGCGCAATCGGCGGTGTTGTCGGCGGCGCATTCGGTTCCTTTATCGTGTTTGTCGTGTTTGACTGGGTAAAACTGTTTCCGCCGCAATACGGTCTTACATACAGCGGACTGGGTTTGTCAACCTGGGTGATTGTCGTTATCTACTGCACAATCGGGCTGTTCGGTTCGGTGTTTACGCAAGTGGGGGATTTACTGGCAAGTCACGTCAAACGTTACTGCGGAATAAAGGATTACAGTCATATTCTCGGTGCGCACGGCGGCATTATGGATCGCTTCGACGGGATTATGCTCAACGCCGTATTTGTGGCGATAATGTTTATGTTTATTCTCTGAAACATCAGATTACTGCGAAAAACGGCATTTTGTAGAATACTATTACACACATAGTACCCTAAAATGCCGTATTTTTGCTTTTATTACCCCTTTGAAACGTTGTTGTTTCAATTTTTGTTAAGCAATGCTTTGTAAACTAATCATATGAAGAAGGTTGCCATACTGGGAAGTACCGGTAGTATCGGTACGCAAACGTTAAATGTAATAAGACAAAATTCCGACAAACTCAAGGTTGTGTCGCTTGTGGCGTATGCCAACGAAACGCGTCTTGCAGAGCAGGTGAAAGAATTTGCGCCAAGGTACCACGCGCTTATTTCACGCGACGGCGAGGACTGCCTTGTGGAAGCGGTGAAATATGCCGACATCGCCGTGATTGCCACGCGCGGCATTGTGGCGTTGCCTGCGGTGATGTACTGTTTGAAGCACAATATAGACATTGCTCTTGCCAACAAGGAAACGCTGGTGTGCGGCGGCAATCTGGTTACATCTGCAAAAACGCGCGCACATCTGTATCCCGTGGACAGCGAACACGCTGCAATACGTCAGTGCCTTGTGGGCAACACCTCGGCGGATATCGACAAAATTCTGCTTACGGCAAGCGGCGGTCCTTTTTACGATTACAATCCGCTTGACTTCAGTGACGTCACGCCCGAGCAAGCCCTTGCTCACCCCAACTGGACAATGGGGGACAAAATCACCGTTGACAGTGCGACGATGATGAACAAAGCACTCGAGGTGGTCGAGGCAAGTTACCTGTTCGGTGTGCCAACGGACAAAATCAAAATCATTGTTCATCGCCAAAGCCTTGTGCACAGCATGGTGCAGTTCAGCGACGGAAGCGTGGTGGCTCAACTTGCCGCGCCAAACATGCAATTGCCCATTTTGCAGGCACTACTGGGTTACAACGAGCCTGCGGTGTCGCCGAAAATGGACTTCGACAAAACGGTCGGCATAACATTTCAGCCGTGTGATTTTACTCGTTTCCCATGCGCGAAACTCGGCTACGAAATAGGCGACTATCCGCCCTTGTCGGCAACTGTTATGAACGCGGCAAACGACGAATGCGTGGACGCATTTTTGCACAGAGGGTTGTGTTTTACCTCTTTCTACAATATAATTAAACAAACGATTGACAATTTTGCCGACATGACGCGCGGCGAAGAGTTGACTGTTGAAAATATCAAAAAGTTTGACCGTATTGCCCGTATTTATGCGCGGAATGCGGTTCTGGGAGAATAAATGCTGAGTTTGGTAATGAGTGTTTCCTCGGTTGTGAGTAGCATCCTCAACGTGGTGCTTGCCTTTGTCATCCTGATGATAATGGTTACCATTCACGAGTTCGGTCACTACACCGCAGGTAAACTGCTCAAATTTAAGATAAACGAGTTTTCTGTCGGGATGGGACCGAAAATAATTTCCCACAAAAAGAAGGACGGGCAGCTTGTCAGCCTTCGCGCCCTGCCCCTTGGCGGTTACTGCGCGTTCGAGGGTGAGGACTACGAAGAAGGCGCACAGCCCGTTGAAGGAGCATTTGACAAACAAGCCCCGTGGAAACGCCTTATAGTGCTATTTTCCGGCGCGTTTTTCAACTTTCTGTCCGCGCTTGTTGTGTGCGCCATTTTGTTTGCAAGTTACGGCGAAACCGTTGCGCTTGTAGGTAAATCTTTCGATTACGCCCCCGAAGCGGTACGCTCGCTTAACCCAAACGACATCATTTACGAAGTTAACGGACACAAAGTGTACCTCATAGACAGCCTGTCGCGCTACCTTGCAGCCGACGAGTTGACGGTTACGGTGTTGCGCTACGATGACGGCTACAAGTCCACGCAGACAATTACCGTAAAAAAAGGCAAGTTTACCAACACCTACGTAAATGCTTACAGCGGCAACGACATTGTGCTCGGCGAGGTCAACGGACAGACTGTGCGCCTTACAAAGGACGTGATGGTCTATCGGATAAACGGCAAAGCGTTAAGTACCGAGGGCGAATACAAAAACATCGTTGCTGCCCTTTCCGACGGCGAAACGGCAAGCGTAACTTTTTACGCATACGGTCAGGAATTTGAACTGGGACTTACCAAGGAACGTTTGCAGTCTATCGGCGTTTACGAAAATACTTACAGCGGTCTTGGCATTTCGCCGACATACGCGCGGCACAAATTCGGCTTCGGCGAAGCATTCGGACGTATTTTCCCTTATTGCGGCGAAACCGGACTTGTAATTTTGCGTGCGCTCGGCGGTATCTTTACGGGCACGACGGGTATAAACGACCTCGGCGGACCCATTACGACCATTTCCACGGTGTCGCAGGTTGTCAGTTACGGCATGCCGAGTATACTTATGCTTATCGTGCTTATTTCCATCAACCTTGCGGTGTTCAACCTGTTGCCTGTGCCGTCGCTGGACGGTTGCCGCATGGTGTTTGTCATTATCGAGTGGATTCGCGGCAAGCCCGTCAACCGCAAAGTGGAAACCATGATAAACGGTATCGGACTGATTGTCCTTATTGCGTTGATGATAATGATAGACCTGTTAAAACTGTAAAACTTTCGGTAAGATTTGCCGATACGGACAATCCCGGATAAGCCATATATTGCCCTTAGCAATATCATGGTAATTGCGTGATATCGCATAGCAGCGGTGTTAAAACAAAACTTCACGGAAAGTTGCGGCAAACGGTAAACAATGAAAAAAGTAAAAGTACGTAATTTAATAATGGGCGACGGCAGCGTTTCGGTACAGTCCATGACCAACATTCCCGTAAAGGACGTTGCCGCAACGCTCAGCCAGATAAATGCGCTTAAAAACGCAGGTTGCGACGTGGTGCGCATTGCCGTGCCCGACATGCAATCGGTAGCGGCTTTTGCCGAAGTGCGCAAGTTTGTCGACATGCCCCTTGTAGCCGACATACACTTCGATTACCGCCTTGCAATCGGCGCGATAGACTCGGGCGCGGACAAAATCCGCATAAACCCTGGCAATGTGGCTGAGCGGCACCTCGACGAAGTGATTGCCGCTGCCCGTGCAAACGGCATTGCGGTACGTATCGGTGTAAACGGCGGTTCGCTCAACAAAGATGTGTATGCCGAGCTTTGTGCCAAAGCGGATGACGGCAAACTTGGCGACGTATGCCTTGACCGGACGTTTACCGCGGCGCAGACCGTGCGTACACTTGCCCTTGCCGAAAGCCTTGCGCGGTACGTGCGGTATTTTGAAAGCCGCAATTTTTGCAACCTTGTGTTGTCCGTCAAAAGCAGTAACGTGCGCGAAATGATTGCCGCAAACAGGCTTGTTGCAAAACTGGGGTATCCGTTGCACCTCGGCGTGACGGAAGCAGGACCCGTGCGGCAGGGCATTGTTAAAAATTCCGTCGGCATAGGCACGCTGCTGCTTGACGGTATAGGTGACACGATTCGCGTATCGCTGACCGCAGACCCCGTGGAAGAAGTGCTTGCGGCAAAAGATCTGCTTGTATCGCTGGGGCTTCGCCGCGGCGTAAACTTTGTTTCCTGCCCGAAGTGCGGACGATGCTCTGTGGACCTTGAAGGCGTTGCAAACCGGGTGCACGAAATGGTTGCAAACCTCGACTGTCCGATAAAAGTGGCGGTCATGGGGTGTGAAGTAAACGGTCCGGGGGAATGCGCCGACGCCGACATCGGCATGGCAGGCGGCAACGGTCGGTTTGCCTTTTTTAAGCACGGAAAAATTTACAGATACGTCGAAGCGGACAATGCCGTAGACGAATTTTACAAGGAATTACAACAAATTGTCGCAGAAAATCGTTGACAAACTTCATGAACGTTTTGCCGATATGCAGGCGCTTCGGGCGCGCAGTATCCGCGTGGACAGACAGCAACACAAGGTGTTTGTGGTGGTGTCTTTTCCGCATGTCAACGATCTTAGCGACGAACTTCGCCGACAGATTTCCGACGAGGTGAAGCGCGCCGTCCCCAAGGGATACTACGGTATAGTGTCCTTTGCCGACGACAACTTTTCCGAAGTTACCTTCCGCAAGTATCTTGCCGATACGCTCAAAAAGCGTTTTCCTGTCTATTCGATCAACCGTGAAAAAACGCTCGTGCATATTGACGGGCGCATGATAGACGTCACTTTTGTTGTCAGCGAGGTGGACAAGCAGTCAATGGAAACGTCGGATTTTTTGCCGACTCTTACGGAAATAGTCGCCGACTACACCAGCTACGAAGTGACCTTTATGCTGTCTGTGGACGAGGCGGAAACGGAACTGCTGGACTTTTCCATGCAGGAAAAACTGGTCAAACTTGCCGTCAATCGTGAACTTATGCGCCCTGCGCGTGTGTTCCGCATCGAAAACGTAGTCAAATGTATCGGCAAACTTATCGACAGTTCGCCGATGTACATATCCGACATCCGCAAGGCAGTGGACAGTTGTGTGCTGTGCGGCAAAATTTCCGATCGCTCCCTTAAAAGCAGCAAAAACAACCCCAACTTGTGGATACTCAAAATGAAACTGACCGACGAGTCACCCGGGGCAATAAACGTGGTGATGTATGCGCGGCTGGACATCGACGACATCAACACCCTGCGTGAAACTCACGCCGACAAGACGGAAGAGCAACTGCAACGCATTGCCGAGCGCAAGAAGGTCAGCAACGAAAAGAAACTGAAAAAGATGATGGGGCTGTTTGACGGTCAGTCGGTAGTCGTGCGCGGCAGGATAAAATTCAACGATTTTTCCGAAGAACTGGAAATGCTGGCGTTCGACCTGTGCACGTGCGACATTTTGCCCATTGCCATGCAACCCACGTTTTTGCGCGGTGCGCCCGACGATTACTCGCTTGTTCGGCCCGAGGGCTACGAAGAGTACCGTCAGATGTCATTTACGCAGGAGTTTACGCGTGAGTCGCCAATTGCCGACAAAAAGTTTGTCGTGCTTCACATCAACGGTACGGGCTTTGAAATGACCAAAGACAAGTTTTTTGCCATGTGCGCGGTCAAGGTTGACGGAGGACGTATCACCGAGCAGTGGTTTACCTACCTCAACCCCGAAATTTCCGTTGACGCGACGGAACTTGCGCGGTGCGAAACCAACGTAGACAAACTGGTGTACTGCCCGACAATTACCGAAATAGTGCCCGATTTGTACAAGTTTACCGACGGTTGCGACATCGTCGGTGACGGTCACATCGGCTCGACAATGAAAATAATCAACTATTACGCCGCGCCTGTGGGGTTCCGATTTGACAACAACCTTGACAGCGAAGCGCAGTTGTTGGGCGCGCTTTACGACAAAAGCAGTTTTGACAAAAAGCCGAATTGCGCCAACATTGCCGATGTGTGCAAGGCGTTGAAGCAGCCTTGTCTGTCGGAAACTTTTTGCAAACATACTTCTCTCGAAACTGCGCGTTGTATTTGCCTGCTTGCGGAAAACTGCTGATTGTAAGTTTACAGAAACGTCACATCTTTTTACTTGCATATTTTACGAAAAAAAATGCAAAAACGACCGTCGCAAAGACAGTCGTTTGGTAAGTGTCGATGTAGTTTCCATTGCGCAACGCAAAGTGCGCAAACAATTACTTTTCTTCGTAATTTTTGCAGTAGTGAGCCGTTTCGCAATCCTTGCAGGGCGTTACGGTAATCTTTGACAGTTTGCAGGAACATTCCTTTCCGTTGTGATGTTTGCAGGCGCAAACGTCGCACATGATTGTTTGGTTTTTCATTTTAGTTACCTCCATTTTTTTTGTTGCGGACAACATTTTGTTGCTGCCCGTGAGATTGTTCTCTGTTACATTGTGGGCGAATTTTGCCGCAAAAATACGGGATAACGGCACAAAAATATGTTTTTCGTACAAAAAAACGGCATACTTGCCTATTGCATACGGCATTTGACGACAAATTTGCGTTGACTACTTTTGCAAAATAGGTTATAATTAATCAGATAAATTTCGATACGTATGTGAAAAATTACTACCGGATAGCGGTGAAAAGTTATCATTCAGGAGAAAATATGAAAGTTTTACTTTTGCAGGATGTCAAAGGTCAAGGTAAAAAAGGCGAAATCGTCAATGTGTCCGACGGATACGCAAACAATTTTTTGATTAAAAAGGGTCTGGCTCGCGTGGCAACCGCCGATACGGTCAATTCCGTAGCGATACACGATCAGGCAGTGACCAAGCAACGCGCCGCCGAAAAAGCCGCGGCAGAAGAAGCTGCAAAAAAACTAAAAGGTCAGGTTGTCAGAATCGTCGCCGACAAGGGCGCACAGGGCGGCAAACTGTACGGAAGCATAACGGGAAAAGAAATTGCCGAACAACTTGTTGCAATGGGTTACAACGTGGACAAAAAACAAATTGTCCTCAAGGACCCCATCCGCGCGGTAGGCACCTACAACGTAAACGTAAAGATGTACGCGGAAATCGCCGTACAGATTACTGTAGTAGTAGAGTAACGCGGCGTTTGTTGCGGCTCTCGATTGCCTGCCGAGCCTGTGCGAAGTGGCGCAACAAAACGGCTGCTGCAAGCCGAAAATCAACACGCAAAGCAGTGCTGCTAAACAGTATTTTACTTGTAGAAACATTTTTGGCGCAGGTACTCGTCGGTTTTCGACAAAACTTGCGCAAACAAGGTGATTTTGTCTTACATTTAGTCTGTATAATATTATCGATTTGATTGTCAATATTGATATTTTAGCAAGGTGCGTCGCCGCAGATCTGTGTGCGACTGCGCTTTGCGGCGTAGACTTAGACTTAATTTTGTAATTATATTTTCGGAGGAATTGACAAGTGATCAATTCGTATTCCAGTCTGGAACAACTTACTTCAGCCGTCAACAACATGACGGTGGCTTCTTTGCGCGAAGTCGCGCGTGATTTCGGCATTGTGCCGCGCAACCGCAAGCGCGACGAACTAATTCAACTGATACTGGACGTCTACAAGGGCGACATCAAGCCTGAAGGACCCAAAAAAGCAGGTCGCCCGACAAAAACGGCACTCAGCCAGCCTACGGTAGAACCTTACTCGCACGAGCGTACAACTACGCCCCCCCCCTCGAACAAGAGGTGTATGAAGGTATTCTCGAAATAATGCCGGACGGCTACGGTTTTGTGCGTACGGAAAACTACAGCACGACACCCGGCAAGGACTACTACGTGCCTGCCGCAATGATTACGCGTATGTTTTTGAAAACGGGCGACAAGCTGGGCGTATGCCTGAGGCAATTTCCCGACAGAACCGCGCCGTCCGTTACCTACATCAAAAGCATAAACGACGAAGTGTGCCCGAGCATTCACCGCACAAGCTTCGACATGCTGGAAGCGTGCTTCCCTAATCAGCGTATCAACATTGTCGGCGATCGTACCGATTACAGCCTGCGTGCGCTGGACCTTGTTGCGCCCATCGGCAAAGGAACGCGCGGTCTTATCGTTGCGCCGCCCAAGGCAGGCAAAACAATTTTACTTAAAAAGATTGCTCAGGCCGTGACGAAAAATCACCCCGAAATTCACCTGACGGTGCTTCTCATAGACGAACGTCCGGAGGAAGTTACCGACTTCAAGGACAGTGTAAACTGCGAAGTAGTGTACAGCACATTCGACCAGTCGCCGCAAAACCACACGCGCATTGCTGAGCTTGTAATGGCAAACGCCCGTCGCCGCGTAGAGCAAGGACAGGACGTAATGATACTTATGGACAGTATTACCCGCCTCGGACGCGCCTACAACCAGACGATAGAGATGAGCGGAAGAACGCTGACCGGCGGACTGGACATTTCCGCTTTGCAGGAACCCAAAAAGATGTTCGGCAGCGGACGTAACGTGCGTAACGGCGGAAGCCTTACCATACTTGCAACCGCCCTTGTGGAAACTGGCAGCAAGCTGGACGAAATCGTGTTTGAGGAATTTAAGGGTACGGGTAACATGGAAATCCGCCTTGACCGCCGCATGAGCGAAAAGCGCATTTTCCCTGCAATCGACCTCAACAAGAGCGGTACGCGCCGCGAAGATTTGCTGTTTACCCCCGAAGAAATGGAAGGCATGATGTTGTGCCGCCGTCTCCTTGCTTCCGACGACCCCGTGCAAGCCACCGAGGAACTGTTGGAAATCATCATGGCAACGGCAAACAACAAGGAAACGATCGAGGTAATCAAGCGACTGATAAACTCTCGTCGCACAAGAAGATAAAATGAAAACTGTGGTTTTGGGTATGAGCGGCGGCGTGGACAGCGCTGTGTCGGCTCACTTGCTTAAACAGCAAGGCTACAACGTGGTGGCTTTGTTTATGCACAACTGGGAAGAAACCGACGACGGCTGCTGCACGGCGGAACAAGACTACGATGACGTCAAGCGCGTTTCGGACAAATTGGGCATTCCGTACTACTCCGTCAACTTCGCCAAGGAATACAAGGAACGCGTGTTTTCCTATTTTTTGGACGAGTATCGCAAAGGGCGCACGCCAAATCCCGACGTGTTGTGCAACCGCGAGATCAAGTTCGGACCTTTTCTTCAATACGCAAAGGCACTTGGTGCGGACTACATCGCGACGGGGCATTATTGCGGAATAAGTCACGAAGGCGGCGTGCACAGACTGCTGAAAGCTGCCGACCAAAGCAAGGATCAGACCTACTTCCTTAATCAACTTACGCAAAAGCAACTTGCCGACGTGCTGTTTCCTCTTGCCAACGTACAAAAGACGGAAGTACGCAAAATCGCCGACGAGTTGGGACTTGTCAACGCCAAAAAGAAGGACAGCACAGGCATTTGCTTTATCGGAGAGCGCAATTTCCGACACTTTTTGCAGGAATATCTGCCCAATCAGGCAGGCGAGATAGTAACGACCGACGGCAAGGTGGTAGGCGAGCATATTGGGCTTATGTACTACACGCTCGGTCAACGTCGCGGACTCGGACTGGGTGGCACGACGGACAGCCAGGATCGCTGGTTCGTGGTGGAAAAGGATATGGCAAACAACCGCCTTGTAGTGTCGCACGGCGACGAGTCGGTGCTTATGAGTAAGTCGCTTACGGCTTCGACGCTGAACTGGATTCCGAGCCTTCCGGGCAGACAATTTACCTGCAGGGCTAAGTTTCGTTACCGCCAGCCGGAACAGGGCGTTGACGTTACGATTAACGACGATGGCACGGCAAACGTACTTTTTCACCAGCCGCAACGTGCCGTTACCCCGGGACAATTTGTGGTCTTTTACGACGACACCGCATGCCTGGGTGGCGGCATAATAGAAACGGTTACAAAGTAAACTTTTGTTAAATTTGTAAGCAAATTTTTGATACGTACAATGTTTTTCGTTACATCGACGCATGCAAAATTTGCCAACGGAGATACGATGGACGAAAAAAACGTTGTGGCGACAACGGAAGAAAACGCCGAAACAAAGGAAATACTCGACGAACTGGCAGCCGAACCTGCGGTGAAAAAAACACGCGTATGGGAGGTTGACTTTCTTCGCGGATTTTTGATTTTGTTCGTCGTTTGGGATCACTTCATGTGGGATATCGTGTACGGCGTAAACGGCAACTACAACACGGGATTGTTCAAATGGCTGTACGACCTGGGCGTAGGTTACTACGGCGGTATTCTGCGCGAAACCACCCACGACGCATTTGTCACGTTGTTCATTTTCCTGTCCGGCGTTTCTTGCAGTTTTTCACGAAGTAACGGCAGGCGCGCAATCAAAATGGTGGTGTTTGCCTTCGCCTTTACGGCGGTTACGTTTGCCGTAAGTTCCATTATCGGCGAAAACATCACAGTGCGCTTCAACGTAATTCACGTAATCGCATTGTCTGTCGCGTTGTGGACAGGGATAGAATGGGTGTGGGGCAAGTGCACAAAGCCCTGGCAAAAAAACCTGTTCGGTGCGGTCATGACCTGCATTATCGTTGCGGTAATCGTGTCCGGTTCCTGCGCCAAAATCGCCCACATCGTGGTTGGAAAACCATGGTCTACCGAGCACAGTTTCTGGTTCTTTTTGTTCGATTACAGCGGAAGCAAAGGCTACTCGCAATTTTTCGGAGGAGACTGCTGGCCGTTTTTCCCCGATTTCGGCTGGTTTCTTATCGGCGCGTTTCTCGGGCGTGCTTTGTACAAAGAAAAAAAATCGCTGTTTCCGTCGGTCAATCCAAAGTATGTGTCGCCCCTTACTTTTTGCGGACGTCACAGCATTTGGATTTACTTCGGCAGTCAGGTCGTGATGTACGGACTTATTTTCCTGCTTCACGGCATACTTAACATATTGTAAAACATGGACGAAAAAACATTGCGACAAGTAAACATGTGCATTGTCGACATTTCCGACGGTGAAGTTTCGTCGTTGGAAACTTTGTCGAGCCTTGTTTCCGCTCGCATGCTGTCCGTTGCATTAAGCGTCTTGCACAACCGCGTTCTCGCCGAGGATGCCGTGCAGGACGCTTTTGTCAAAATAGTAGACAATGCCTCGCGCTTCAATGCGGGCACCAACGGCTACGCCTGGATTTGTAAAATTACGCAAAACTGCGCACTTAACATATTGCGGCACGAACGTCGACGGCAGACGACAAATATCGACGATTGTTTCTTTCTTGCCGACCCCGACAATCCCTTTGACAGAAGTGACGCCGCCGTTACGTTGCAAAAGGCATTTGCGACGCTTGACGAAACGGAAAAGCGCGTCCTTTACCAAAAGTATTTTATGGATTTCACCGTCCGCGACAGCGCAAAGTCGCTCGGCATGTCCAAGTCTTCGGTGCAGCGAGCGGTGGATCGCGCCGAAGCAAAGATGAAAAAATTTCTCAATTAAATCTCTCGATTACGGGACAAAACAACGGTAAAAGGTGTTTAGTAAACAGATGAAAGACCAACGTATACAGCAACTGTTTGACAACTACGCAAACGAGTTGCCGCAACAATCCAATCTTGCCGAAAACGCTCGCACTAAGATGACCGGGCGTAAAAAGGCTTGCCGAAAACGTCGTACCTTCTTTGCAAGGCTCGGCGCGATTTGTTGCGCCCTGATTGTGTGCGTGTTGTGTCTGTCTGTCGTCACTCGCGTTTTGTCCGGCAACAGAAATGACGATGCTGCGTCTGCGCCCGAACAGTCGCTAACGACCTACGCCGTTTCCGATTTGCGCGGTATGCGTCTGACCGGCGGCGACGAGGCGGGAACAATCGGCTCGGTGCGCACGATGTTTGCCATCGACGAAGTGGAAAGTTTGTTTGGCGAAGTTGTCAACACGACATACACAGCGTACTATTCCTCCGACGGTTTGTTGAAATGCATAAGTGCGGCGTATCGCGTGCGTTATTCGGACAGATTAGTGGATGTGGCGGTGATCGGCGAAATCAACGGGTTCGTCAATGAGCAACTTTATGGCGAGTACAGATACTTTTCGGACAACAACGCAGGATTTATCCACGGCGAAACGGACGGTGAAGCGGTGTGCCGCGCCTTTGTGGAAAACGCAAAAGTTCATTTTTACGTAACTGCCTCCAACTCCGACAACAACGTCAGTTACAATGTTTGCAGAAATATTGCCGCCGTTTTGTAAAAAAAATTCAACAAATTTTCAGTTTAGCGGGACAAATCGCCTTTGGGCATGGTTTTGTATGCGAAAAGTCGTGCGAAAAGTGCGACGAGTCCGCGACATAATAAACTCGGTTACGGACAAAGGGAGATTTTTATGAAAAAGTTTCTTGCGCTAATTGTTACTGTACTTGTCTGTTTGTCGTTGCTTGTCGGTTGCTCGGTAGGAGGACCTGACAACAGCTATGACTACGACAACAGTCACACACCGACGGGAATTCCCGAAAACGACAAAGGCGACAACTATCAGTTTGCCGAAATCAAGGAAAACGACTTTACCGACGTTTCGAAAACGGCGGACAGTTACTTTTCGCTTAATCGTAACACAAGCGGTTACAGCCTGATGCGCAGACAAATTAACGAAGGGGCAAAAATCCATCCGTCATCCGTGCGCATCGAGGACTACGTCAACTACTTCAGCTACAACTACGCTCGCCCGACGGGTGACGACAGCCTTGCGCTCGGCGGAAGTTTGTTTGACTGCCCGTGGAACGCCGCTCACAAGTTGCTTCGCATCGGCGTTGCGGCGGAGGAACTGAATTTTGACGACACGGCAAACAACGTCGTGTTTCTGATTGACGTTTCCGGTTCTATGTACGGTAATGACCGTCTGCCGCTGGTGCAACAGGCGTTTACAATGTTGTTGCCTATGCTGGATGTCGCCGACACTGTGTCGGTGGTGACATACGCAAGCGGCACAAAGGTGCTTTGCGAAGGACTTACCTGTACCGACAGTAACAAAACAAAAATCGCCAACATCATTCAGGACATACAGGCAGGCGGCTCGACCTACGGCGAGGGCGGTATAAATCTTGCCTACGCCTGCGCCGAAAAGTATATGCATAGCGGCGGCAACAACCGCGTAATACTTGCAACGGACGGCGACTTTAATGTAGGCGCAAGCAGCGATGAAGCGTTGGAAAAGTTGATTTCCGACAAAGCATCCAAGGGAATTGACCTTACGGTGCTCGGCTTCGGTATGGGCAACACGCGCGACCACACCATGGAAACTCTCGCGAAAAACGGCAACGGAACCGCGGCGTACATCGACACGATAAATGAAGCGCGCAAGGTGCTTGTCGAAGAATTCGGCGGCACAATGCGCACGGTGGCTTACGACGCAAAGGCAAAAGTGATGTTCAACGCCGAATCGGTTGACAAATATCGCCTTATCGGTTACGAAAACAGCATGCTGACCAGCGACCAATACAACAACAGCAAAACGCAGGCAGGCGAAATCGGCAGCGGACACACCGTGACGGCGGTTTACGAAGTCGCGCTGAAAAAAGGCGTTGCCGACGGCGCAAGTGTTGCGGAACTGGAAGTTGCTTACAAAAAGGCACCTTTGACGGACAACGAGAACGTGGAAAATCCGGAATACAAAGTGAATGCGTCGATAACGCTTGACGGCAGTTACGTGCAGACCGACGACGACAAGTTTGTTGCATGTGTGGTGGAATACGGCTTGCTGCTTCGGGAAAGCAAGTACAAGAGCGACGCGACCTTTGCCGACGTCATTGCAAGACTTGCCGCACTTAACGATTACATCGCGACGGACGGTTTCAAGACGGAATTTGCGGAAGTTGTCGGCAAGGCAGCAACGCTTTACGGCGCGAAGAATTAAAGCGCAACGGTTGCGCTGTTTGCTCTTTTGTTAATGTCAGGCGACTGACCATTCGTCAAACGATTCACTCATTTTTATTTGTTATTGTGGCGTGCACGGTACATCCGTGTGCGCCTTTTTGCTGCTCGGCAGTAGCGGAAAAATAAAGTGATAGAAAAATCAAAGATTGTGCGGTTGTTTATAATAAATTGCAAATGTGTTAACGGCGTTCGGTAAATGTTTAACCTTTATTTAATTTTCTGTTCCGATTTTGTTTGAAAAAGAAAGGATTTGTTGTATAATCATCATGTCGATTGTCGTAAATTGCACAACACAGTGCGAAAAACGTAAAAAAATTGCCCAAAGCAAATATTTCCGGACATAATATTTGCTCGTCGCAAAGGAGAAAACATATGAAAATCGCTATCGTTACAGGCGCGTCCAGCGGTATGGGGCGCGAATTTGTACGCATACTTGACAAAAACGAACAACTTGACGAAATCTGGGGCGTGGGGCGTGCAAAGGAAAATCTCGACGCGCTTGCAGCCGAACTCAAAACGCCTTTCCGTGCGTTTGAAGTGGACATCACGGCAGGCGGAATGGAACAGATTGTCGCCGCGGTAAAGGAAGCAAGCCCCGACGTGAAGTGGCTTGTCAATGCGGCAGGCTTCGGCAAGTTTGGCAGATACGACGAAATACCAGTTGCCGAAAGCATGAACATGGTGCGCCTCAACTGCGAGTGCCTTGTGGGACTTACGGAAAGCATTTTGCCCTTTATGCACGAGGGCGCGCATATCGCCGAGTTCAGCAGTGTGGCAGCGTTTCAGCCTACGCCGTATCAGAATGTGTACGCGGCAACCAAGGCGTTTGTGTACAGTTACGCACGTGCGCTTAATGTGGAACTCAAGCCGCGCAAGATATCCTGCACGGCGGTGTGTCCGTATTGGACGGAAAGCGCGTTTTTTGACAGAGCAGGGCAGACGGAACGCAAAGTGGTCACCAAAATGGTGGCGTTGTACAAGCCTTACGACGTAAGTCTGCACGCCTACAAGGATATTTTGAAAGGGCGCGACATCAGCATACACGGGTTTAAGGCACGCACGCAGGTACGCGCGGTAAAGGTGTTTCCCGTCAAGTTTGTAATGCGGACTTGGGTGAAGCAGCAGAAATTTGACAAGCGTTACCGCTGAAAAGGCGGCAAATGGGCGCCAAAGTAAGTTAGTTGATGGCGACGGGTCCTGTCAAGGTATTGCAATGCGAAAAGCGCCTGATGCTCGCTTCGCGACGAGCAATATTGCCTATGGTAAGCAGCTTTCCCAGCCGTGCCGTCGCTACGATGTTTTCGCTATGCAACACCTTGACACCCGTGATAACGCTTGCTAACGGTTTGTAAATTATTTGCCAATTTCAAGTGCACCAACTTCGGCGGACGTAATTGCAAATAGCAATACAATGCCTTTCTCAGCGTCAGCACTTTAGGTGGTACCCCCACAGCGCCGCTACCCCGACCGCCCGCCCCTCATGGTCAAAGGCGTACTTTGTTTGTATAGTAAAAAAACGGAATGTCGTCAAATGCACAGCAATTAGCAACATTTGATTTTGTCATGTTGAGCGGAACGAAGTGTAGTCGAAACATCCCCTGGAAAGGTACCTTTCGTTTAATACTTTGTGTTGCAATAACTTGATTATAGACGATTGGAACCCTTTCGGGGGATTGCCACGTCGTGACAAAGACTGTCACTTCCTCGCAATGACTTTTTTGTTAAGCACTTTACCAAAACCGCTACCTGTCCTTTCTACTTTTACAACAAATAAAGTGTCCTTGACCATGAGGGGTGGGTGGTCGGGGTAGCGGCGCTGTGGGGGTTTTACCACAAGTGGTGGCAAATAAAAGCGGCTGTTTCTTGTCATTTGTGCTACGTAACGCCGAAGTTAACATGCTTGAAGTAGGCACGTTGATTACAAACAGTTTACCGACTTTTTTAGTGGGGGCAAGGTGTCACCATTAAGAAAACATCGTAGCGACGGCACGGCTGGGAAGGCTGCCTACCATAAGCATTATTGCTCGTCGCGAAGCGAGCATCAGGCGCTTTTCGTATGGTGACACCTTGACATCACATTACGCTTGCTAACTTACTTCGGCACCAACCAAACTTACTTCGACAATCTGCCAATAGCAAGAAGAATTTCCGCCTTTTCTTCGACACCGCAATACCGAATTTTTTGAAAAAAGTTCTACCGAATGGTTGCATTGTCTATTTTTATATGATATAATCATAAAGTAAAATCGTTGTTAAGGTTCAGCCATCAATCGATAGTATTGTCAGGTTGCCGCCTTTATCGGGTTTTCAGCGATTTTCTTACCTTAGGTTAATCTGTTTACTACGGTGAGAGTGGAGGACTTTTTCTCCACTCTCTAATTACTGTTTGGAGGTTTTTATGGGCAAGGTTGTTGAAAGCGTAACAGAACTTGTCACCCCTATTGCCGAGGGCATGGGGCTGGAAGTCGTGGAAGTTACCTACAAGAAGTGTTACGACGGAATGAATCTTACCGTTGTCATCGACAAGGACGGCGGCGTTACAATCGACGATTGCGAACGTCTGCACCGCGCCATCGACCAGCCGCTTGACGAACTTGACCCAATCGAATGCGCCTACACGCTCAATGTGTCCAGCCCCGGTATCGACCGTCCGCTGACGTTGCCGCGTGACTACAAGCGTAACCTTGACAAAGACATTTCCGTCAGATTGTACAAACCCCTTGACGGTAAAAAGATATACGAAGGTACCCTTACGGCTTATGACGACGAAACCTTTACAATTGTCACAGCCAAGGGCAAAGAAATCACATTTAACAAAAAAGACGCGGCGAAAGTAGAGCCGATCATCGTATTTTAGGAGGTTGACATGACAAGCAAAGAGTTCTTTCTGGCATTAGACGAACTTGAAAAGGAAAAAGGAATTTCCAAAGATAAGGTAATAGAGTCGCTTCAGACGGCTTTGACAATTGCCTGCAAAAAGAATTTCGGTGAGGCAAGCAACGTTGTCGTTCACACCAACCCCGAAAAGTTTACAATCCGCGCATACATCTGCAAAAAGGTAGTTGCGGAAGTGGAAGTCCCCGAAAACGAAATTTCCCTCGAAGCCGCACGCGAAATCAAAAAGTCGTACAAAATCGGCGACGAAGTGCTGACGGAAATCGATCCGCGCACGTTTGGTCGTATCGCGGCGCAAAACGCTCGCCAGGTCATCATCAACTCTCTTCATCAGGCGGAACGCGACGTTACGTTCAGTCAATTTTCCGACAAAGAAAACGAACTGCTTGTCGGCGTTGTTACGCGCGTTAAGGACGACGGCACGATTTTTGTGGAAATCGGCAAAAATCAGATGGAAGGCATTCTGTCCGTGCAGGATCAGATTCCCGGCGAACATTACAATCCCGGCGACAAAATCAAGGTGCTTGTACGTCGTGTACGCGACGGCGTAGGCGGCACGCAGGTTGCATTGTCACGCAGCAGTTACCAGTTTATTCGTCGTCTGTTCGAGGCGGAAGTGCCCGAAATCCGCAGCGGCATTGTGGAAATCAAAAACATCGTGCGCGAACCCGGCTTCCGCACCAAGATGGCTGTCATGAGCAACGACCCCGAAATAGACGCAGTCGGCGCATGTGTAGGTAACAAAGGCGCACGCGTAAACGCAATCGTCAACGAAATCGGTGGTGAAAAAATCGACATCATTCCCTGGAGCAGCGACATTCTCGACTTCATTGCACGCGCTCTGAGCCCCGCAACGGTACTTATCGTGCAGGCGGACGAGGACACCAAGGAAGCGAAGGTTATCGTCCCCGACGAAAAACTGTCCCTTGCAATCGGTAAGGAAGGACAGAACGCACGTCTTGCCGCCAAACTTACCGGCTGGAAGATTGACGTAAAAAGTTACACAAACGCAATGAACAGCGGTATGTTCGACCACATCGACGAAAACAACAACGGCGACGAGGGCGAGCAGCACTAACGGCGCGTGGTGCGGCGTAATCGTTACGGGAACAACGCTTGTCGCCAAAGAGGTTTAACTTGAAACAACACAAAATACCCGAAAGAATGTGCGTGGCATGCAGGCAAATGCACTTAAAAAGCGAACTTTTGCGTATCGTAAACACCGAAGGCGGCGTAGTGATTGACCAAGCGGGCAAACTTGGCGGCAGAGGCGTGTACGTGTGCAACAGCAAACAATGTATCGAGCGCACTCTCAAAAATAAAGGCTTTGCAAAGGCAAACGGCTTCGCGCTGACCGACGAGGTCAGGGCGCAACTCGCGGAAATGGCTAATGGACAAGATTGAAACATACATCGGATTTTCCGTCAAAAAAGGCTCCGTCGTGTTCGGACTGGACTGTTTGACACGCTACCGCAAAAAATTATATCTTGTGGTAGTTACGCAGTCTGTCGCCGAAAAGACGAAAGCCAATGCAAAGCAATATGCCGAACAACGCAACGTTCCGTTTGCGGTGGTTTCGGACTATGAAATTTTGTTAAAACGCAACTGCAAGGTGCTGGGGATTTGCGACAAATCCCTTGCCGACGCGATAGTTGCAAACATACAGTAGGTTGTCGGAGGAAAGAAATGGCAAACAACACAAACAACACGCAAAACAAAGGATTTGAAAACATCAAAGTGGTTAAGTCCGCCGTTGTAAACGTGGCTAAGGATCTGCAACAGTCTCTCAGCAAAACAAAGCAACGCGCGCAGGCACTTTCCGATGCTATAAACGCCAAAAAGAAGGCGTTTGCTGCCGCAGACGCGGTGGACGAATCCAACGTTTCAACGCAGGTAAATGAGGCTCAACAAGCAGCCGAACAAACGCCTGCCGAAACAATCGTGTCGCCGTCTGCCCCGACACAAACGGCAACCGTCGAAGAGACGACTGCGCCCGTCGAAACGCCAGCCGTGACGACTGAAAACAAGCCGCAACAGGAAACAAAGCCGACGGTCGAACAGCCTGCAAAGGTTAAGTCGCAAGATGACGCCGCAGCCGTGAAGGACGCGACGGCAAAAACCGCAACGCAGGACAACGGCGGAGCAAAGGGCGGCAAAGACAACAAAAAAGCCGCAAACAATGCAACAAGCGGCAAGTCGGACAACAAAAACGACAACAACAAAGCCGACAATAAAAACGATGTCAACAAGGAACAGACCGCAACCCGGCCTGCCGCACCCGTGGCAAACGAGCGGCAAACTGCAGGCGAATCCGCAAAGCCGACTGCCACGACGGTTGTCGTCACTCAGGAAAACGGTCGCGAGGTAAAGACATATACCGACGAAAAGGGCAATGTCAAGGTACGTAAATTCCTTGATACCTCGGCTCGCCGTACGCCTGCCGCAAGTAGTAGCGGCAGCCCCGCAAACGGTCGCAACGGACAAAACGGAAGGTACGGCAGCGGCACCCAGCAAGGCGCACGCGGCAACGGTCAGCAACGCCCGGGACAACAGGGCGGACAAAGAGGTGCGCAGGACAGCAGATTTGGCAACAAAGATGCCGCCGACAGACGTCCGACGGGCAACAAACCGACAGGCGGCAAGAAGTTCGGCCCGGGCTCGGCACCTGTCGAAATGCCCCGTCAGGAACCTCAAAAGAGTTACGGTAACAAAAACAAGACCAAGGAACGTCCCGAAGAGCATCGTCAGGGCGGCAAAAAGAGTCTGCTTACAAAGGATTTCTCTGCCGACTACGATGAAGATCGCGTAGTGCGCCGTAACCGTAAAAAGAACACGGAAGCGGCACCCGTGGTGGTTGCACCGAAAATTACAAACGCCGTCATTACCACGCCGGAAATTTCCATCAAATCTCTTAGCGAAAAAATAGGCGTAACCGCGTCGGAAATCATCAAACAACTGTTTAAGGAAGGCGTGATGAAGACCATCAACGACACCGTTGACTTCGACTATGCGGAATACATCGCAGGTCTTAACGGCGTTACGCTGGAGTTGAAAGTGGAAAAGACCGCCGAAGAAATTATCAGCGGTGCGGAAGCCGACGACGGACTGGAAAACACCGAAAAACGTCCCCCGATTGTTACCGTTATGGGTCACGTCGACCACGGTAAGACCAGTTTGCTTGACGCAATCCGTCACACGCACGTAACAAGCGGCGAAGCGGGCGGCATTACGCAACACATCGGTGCGTACACGGTATCCTGTCACGGCGAACCCATTACCTTTATCGACACCCCGGGACACGCGGCATTTACCGCAATGCGTGCGCGCGGCGCGAAAGTTACCGACGTTGCAATCATCGTGGTTGCGGCGGACGACGGTGTTAAACCGCAAACGGAAGAAGCAATCAGCCACGCAAAGGCTGCAGGCGTATCCATCGTAGTTGCAATCAACAAGATGGACAAACCGACTGCCGACCCCGAACGAGTAAAGCAACAACTTACCGAGTACGGTTTGCTTGCGGAAGAATGGGGCGGCGACACAATCATGGTGCCTGTTTCCGCAAAGACGGGCATGGGCTTGGACAGTCTGCTTGAAAGTGTGCTGCTGGTTGCCGAAATGAAGGAACTGAAAGCCAACCCCAAAAAGCGTGCAACGGGTACCATCATCGAAGCAAAGTTGGACAAGGGCAAGGGCCCGGTGGCTACTATCCTTGTCAGCAACGGTACGCTTAACGTCGGCGACAGCGTAATCGCAGGTTACGCGACAGGCAAAATCCGCGCAATGTTTGACGACAAGGGACGCAAGGTCAAGTCCGCAGGTCCCTCTATACCCGTCGAAGTGCTTGGCTTCTCCGAAGTACCCCAGGCAGGCGACTTTATGTACGTGGCTGACGAAAAACTTGTCAAGAAAGCCGCGGAAGAACGCAAAGACAAGATTAAACTGGAAAACGCTCGTCAATCTACGCCGACAATGAATCTTGACAATCTGTTCGGCAAGATCAGCGAGGGACAACTTAAAACGCTCAACATCATCGTCAAAACCGACGTTGTGGGCAGCCTTGAAGCACTTAAAGCAAGCCTTGAAAAAATCAGCAACGACGAAGTTAAGGTCAGCTGCATTCACGGCGGCGTAGGCGGTATCAACGAAACCGACGTGATTCTGGCAAAGGCTTCGCAAGCTATCGTCATCGGTTTCAACGTGCGTGCGGACGGTAATGCAAAGGCACTTGCGGAAAAGGAAGGCGTGGACATCCACCTGTACAGCGTAATTTACGACGCGGTGGACGACGTGACAGCGGCAATGAAAGGTATGCTTGCGCCCAAGTATCAGGAAACGACCGTCGGCAGCGTGGAAGTGCGCGAAGTATTCAAAATTACAGGCGTCGGCGCGGTTGCAGGCGGCTATGTAACCAATGGCAAAGCGGTGCGCAACGGCAAGGTTCGCATTTACCGCGACAACATCATGATTTACGACGGCACGATCAACGCTCTTAAACGCTTCAAGGACGACGTTAAGGAAGTCGCCGCAGGCTACGAATGCGGTATTTCCGTAGTGAACTACAACGACATCAAGGTCGGCGACGTATTTGAAATCTATCAGGTGGAAGAAATCGCACAATGAGCAATCGCGTAGAAAAACTTAATTCCGAGTTTAAGCGTTACATTGCCGAACTGTTGCAGAAAAAGGTCAAGGATCCGCGTATTACCGAAATGTATACCATCCTGGAAGTGGACTGCGACAAGGAATTGACCACGGCAAAGGTGTACGTAAGCGTGTACAGCACCGACGAACAGCGCGCGGCGCAGACTTTCCTTGCAATTAAGGAAAGCGAACCGCTCTTGAGAAAGGAAATCGGTCGCTCGATGCACATCAGAAAGGTGCCTCAGTTCGTATTTATCCCCGATACGACAATGAAGTACGCACAAAAAATTACGGAATTGTTAAATGAAATTTCAAAAGACTAACATCGGTCAGGCAGCAAAACTGCTTGCCGACAACAACAGAATAGCACTGTTTGCACACACAAACCCCGACGGAGACACCGTGGGGGCTTGCGTTGCGCTTTGTTTGGCTTTGCGTAAGGCAGGACATGTTTGCGAAGTGTTTTGCGACAGCGACCTTGGAAGCAGCATTGCCAAATTTGAGGAAACGAGCATCATACGCAAGCAGTTTGTCGGCGAATATGACCTGTTTGTGGCGGTTGATTGCGGCGATATTTTCCGCACCGGTGAATTTGCCAAACTGTATGACGGCTTTGAGCGAACGCTGACAATCGACCATCACTGCGGACAGTTTTACTCGCGCTTCAATTGCCTGTACGACTACGCAAGCACGTGTCAGATGGTGTACGAAATTTTGCATCAGATGGGCTTGACGCCCGACAGTACTGTTGCAACTTACCTCTACATGGGGCTTTGCACCGACACGGGCAACTTTATGAATCGTAACACCGACAAGGCAAGTTTTGTGATGGCGGGGGAACTACTTGACCTCGGAGCAGACATTACCAAGGTTTGCAGAACTTTTTTCAGGGAAAAAACGCTTGTCAAGACCAGACTTATCGGACGTGCACTCAACAAACTGCGCGTGTACGATGACGGGCAAGTAGTGCTGTTGTATATTACGCAAAATGACCTTGCCGACATAGGGGCGGAACTTACCGACACAAGCGTGCTGGTGAATTTTGCCGTTGACGTGGACACAGCGCGGGTAGGAATTGCCATTACCGAATGCAACAAGGACGAATTTAAGGTGAGTATGCGCGGCAAAGACGTTTGCGTGCGCCTTGTCTGCGAAGAGTTCGGCGGCGGCGGACACGACCTTGCGGCAGGTTGCAAATTGCAGGGACCGCTTGAAGAAGTAATCGAAAAACTTATCCGCACGGTAGGGTTTTACCTATGAACGGATTTGTAAATATCTGTAAACCCGTTGGCGCAACCGCAAGTGATATTGTGGTATGCGTCAAACGCATTTTACACGAAAAGGCAGGGCATCTCGGCACGCTCGACCCGGGTGCGGCAGGAGTTTTGCCCGTGGCTGTCGGACAGGCAACAAGACTGTTTGACTTTCTTACAAACAAGGTAAAGTACTACCGCGCGTTTTTCACGTTCGGCAAGACTACCGACACCCTGGACAGTTACGGTGTGATTACCGCGACAAGCGGCGTGCTTCCCGATAAAGAACAGGTGGATGCGGCGATAAAAACTTTTGTCGGGCAAATCGAACAGATGCCGCCTGCTTATTCCGCAATTTCCGTTGGCGGTGTACGCGCCTACAAATTGGCGCGCGACGGGGTGGAAGTAAACCTTGCCACGCGACCTGTGACCATATACGAGTATTCGCTCGTGCGGCAGGAAAGCGAGGATACGTTCATTTTTGACATCAAGTGCAGCGGCGGTACCTACATCCGCAGTCTGGTGCGCGATCTGGCAGCCTTGCTTGGCACAGTCGGTTACATGAGCGGACTTATTCGCCTTGCCTCGGGATGCTTCGGAATGAGCGACAGCGTGACAATAGACGAGCTGCGTGAGCGCGGCGATAGTTGCCTGGTTGACATTACCTATCCGCTTGCCGACGTGCCTATGATGGAGTTTCCGTCGAAGCAGTTTGACGACATCGACTTCGGTCGCAAAGTAAAACTGACCGGTGCTGCGCAAGGGTATTTCAAGGTGGTATGCCGCGGCGTTTTGTTTGGACTGGGACGAAACGACAACGGAATCCTTAAACTGGATTACTACCTCAAAAATGCGGTAAACAATCCCCTTTACAAGGTTGACTGAATTGTTTGGCAGGCCTGCGTATGTAAGCAAAAAACACATACGTATGTAAAAAATTGTTACAAAAATATGCAAATTGTTAGGTTTGGCGAAAAACTTAATACGCCGTTGACGCTGGCACTGGGGTACTTCGAAACAATGCACCTCGGACACAAGGCACTGATAGATACGGCTAAACAGGCGGCAAGCAAAAACGGCAGTAAAGTCGGCTTGTTTACCTTTGACCGCAAGGGTGCGACGGAAGTGTATTCCTTTGACGAGCGTATGGATTTGTACCGCGAATCGGGCATCGATTACGTGATTGTCGCAACATTCGACAAAACGTTTGCTTCCACAAAAGGCGCGGATTTTTTGCGCAGACTAAACGACTTGTTCTGTCTCAAAGCACTTGTGTGCGGCTTCGATTACACATTCGGCAACGATCGCCTGGACAACTTCGACCTGACGGTTTTGCTTGACGGCAAACTGCCGCTTTACGTAGTCAAGTCTGTTAAGACGGACGGCGAAAAAGTCAGTTCCACACTGGTGCGTTCACTTTTGAATGACAACAAAATCGAACGTGTAAACAGTCTGCTTGCAAGTCCGTACTTTATTGAAGGCACGGTTGCGCACGGGCGCGGCGTCGGCTCTCAAATCGGCTTTCCGACTGCAAATATTTCCGTCGATGCAGGTAAACTTTTGCCGCACGGCGTGTTTGGCGGATACGTGGAAACGGCAAGCGGAAGTTATCCTGCCATCGTCAACATAGGCGACAAGCCGACCTTCGATATTACCGAGCAGACGGTGGAAGCGTACCTTGTAGGCTTTGACGGAAATCTGTACGGACAAAAGGTAAAAATTACGCTTACTTGTTTCATTCGTCCGATACGAAAGTTTGTAGACGCACAGGAACTTGCCGAACAGTTGGCGTGTGACGTTAAGTGCGTTACCAAGGAGAAAAAACAATGATCAGATTCGGTCCGAGCGGAAACGAACGTCGTTTTGCCGAGATGGGTTTCAAGTCAACTGTTGACGCGCCGAAATATGTTGCTGACAACGGTCTTAACGCATACGAATACAGTTTTGGACGTGGAATAAACATCGGCGACGACAAAGCGGCGGCTATCGGCAACAATGCAAGCGCACTCGATGTTGCCTTGTCAGTGCATGCGCCGTACTACATCAATTTTGCCAATCCCGACGACGCCATGGCGGAAAAGTCCTACAATTACGTCCTTGCCAGCGCGCAAAAATGCCGCGTATTCGGCGGCAAGCGTATTGTTTTTCACCCGTCGACCGTGGGCAAACTTACCCGAGCCGAAGCGGTGGAACTTACGAAAAAACGCATTGAAATTCTTGCAGGTCTTATCCGTGCAAACGGCCTTGACGACATGATTTTCTGTCCCGAAACCATGGGAAAAATCAATCAGATAGGCGACACCGAGGAAGTGACGGAATTTTGCAAAGTCGCGGAATTTTTCATTCCGACAATCGACTTTGGACACCTCAACGCGCGCACGCAGGGCAGCCTTCGCACGGAGGAAGATTTTGACCGAATTGTCACGCACCTTATCGACAACCTCGGTTTCGAGCGCGCAAGCATGATGCACGTTCACTTCAGCAAAATCGAGTACGGTAAAGGCGGCGAAGTACGTCATCTGACCTTTGCCGACACGGTGTACGGTCCCGAGTTTTTGCCCCTTGCCAAGGTGATTGTCAAACACAAACTTTCGCCGGTAATCATTTGTGAGTCCGACGGCACGCAATGCGCCGATGCCGCCGAAATGAAGCGCATTTACGAAAATTTGCTGTAAATTGCCGCAGCCGCGTAAAACGTTAAATTCATTCGTATGTTGTAAAAAAAGACATACGTATGTGTTTTTTATTGTATTTTCGGAGGTTTTGTATGAAAAATACAGACAAATTGTTTCAACTTTCGGGTGTCGACGCAGTACTTGTCGTAAGTGAGAAGAATCGTTTCTATTTTACGGGTTTTGCTTCGACATTCGGTTACCTGTTGCTTTTCCCGGGTAACAAATCTACGTTTATCACAGACCCTCGTTACTTCGAAATGGCGCAAAGCCTTGTTGCCGACGGCGTTGAGGTGGCGGAAATTGCCAACGGTTTGTCGGCAAACCAGACTCTTGCCGAAACCCTTGCCGCACATGAGGTTACTACTCTCGGCTTCGAGGATACCGAACTGACCGTCAAGGAATATCTCGATTTCGAAAAGGCTCTTCACGAGTACAAACTTACGCCCGTAGGCGACAACATCAACACAGTGCGCAGTGTAAAAAGCGACGAAGAGATTGCTCTCATTGCCAAGGCACAAAGTATCACCGACGCGGCGTTTGCCGATCTGTTGAAGGTGCTTAAGGCAGGCATGACGGAAATCGAAGTGCGTATCGAGCTGGAATACCTTATGGCAAAGCACGGTGCGGAAGGACTTGCATTCGACACAATCATCGCAAGCGGTGTAAACGGCAGCAAACCTCACGCCCACCCGACCGAAAAGAAAATCGCAAACGGCGAAGCTGTAACAATGGACTTCGGCGCACGTTATCACGGTTACTGCAGCGACATGACCCGTACCGTTTTCGTAGGCGAGCCCTCTGCCGAAATGCGCAACATCTACAACGTTGTGCTTATGGCGCAAAAAGCAGGCATCGCCAACGCTTACTGCGGCATGACCGGGCGCGAGTACGACGCTTTCTGCCGCGAAGTAATCAAGGCAAACGGCTACGAACAGTACTTTACACACAGCACGGGGCACAGCCTGGGTATCGACATCCACGAGCCGCCCTACGGAAGCATGCGTACCGACAATGTAATCGGCAACAATCAGATGATTACGTGTGAACCGGGTATTTACGTGCCGGGCGTCGGCGGCGTTCGTATCGAAGATTTGCTCGTTGTCAAAGAAACAGGCGTTGTGGATTTGACAAACAGCGAAAAAAATATTATAATACTGTAGAAATACTATTGGAGGAACCAAATTTATGATTTTAGCAGGCGATTTCAGAAAAGGCGTAACCTTCGTTTACAACAACGGCGTTTACGTAATCGTTGACTTCCAACACGTTAAGCCGGGCAAGGGCGCAGCATTCGTCCGCACCAAGATCAAAAACGTGATGACCGGTGCCGTAAGAGAAGAAACGTTCAACCCCTCGGAAAAATTCGAGTTGGCACACATCGAGCAGAAGGATATGGAATATCTGTATGCCGACGGCGACATTTACTACTTTATGGACAGCGAAACTTACGAACAAGTTCCTCTCAACAAGGACAAGGTAGAAGACGCGCTTCAATTCCTTAAGGAAAACATGGTAGCAACCATCAAATTCTTCAAGGGCGAAGCATTCAGCGTTGAACCGCCCAACTTTGTAGTGCTTGAAGTTGTCAAGTGTGAACCTGCCGTTGCAGGCAACACCGCAACCAACGCAACCAAACCTGCCGAAGTTGAAACCGGTTACCAGATCATGGTACCTATGTTTGTAAACGAAGGCGACAAGATTCGTATTGATACGCGTACCGGCGATTACATGGAACGCGTGAAGTAAAAGCCACATATCGGCACATCTTGACATTACGTTGGCGACCGCACTCGGGTCATGTACGCTCAGTACACTTCCCTCGTGGGGTCGCCACTGTTATGTCAATCTGCACCAATCTGTGGCTTTTACTTTACTTTTTTTTTGGGGACGATGACGGTAGCGGCGGTGATTTTGTCGCGCTCGGTCGCCGGTTGCCACAATCCGCACCAATCTACGCCTTACTTCGAGGCGTGGTGTAAATGGAATTAAAGGAAGTCTCTTGAGATAGGGGCTTCCTTTTTATTTTGCAGGTGTATCAATCTGTGTTAATAACCACAATCAACAATACGCCGTTGCCCATGATGGGTGGGTGGTTGGAGAAGCGGTGCTGCGTGGGTATTTTTTTAGTATTGGCGATTGAGAACAGCTTTTTATTTGTCACTTACAATACAGTCATTACAATAAATAATCTTAGACGACAGAAAATCTTTCGGGGGATTGGCACCCGAGCGTGCACGATTAGAAAAAGCACATCTTTTACTTGATTGTTCTGCAATCGGCTTCTCGCAATGTCATACTAAGAAACAACAATAAGGTGTTTATTACTCCCCCCCCCTCATCCGTCACTACGTGACACCTTCTCCCCGAGGGCGAAGGCTTTTATGGCTGTGCAGTTATTTATACAAAGGGCGTTTATATGGTACCTTTCCAGGGAATGTTTCGACTACACTTCGTTCCGCTCGGTATGACGTAGTATTAAAACGACTGCATTTCGCTTTTTTTACTATGTCCGCCGAAGTTAACCTACTTGAAGTATGTAAACCAATTACAAACCGTTAGTAAGTAATATCAGGGGTGGCGAGGTGTTGCCAATTAGGGACATCGTCCGCGAGCCTGCGGCTGGGAAGAGTACCTACCACTAAGCCACAATAGGCGAAGCGGCGCGAGGCATCAGCCGCTCCCATATTGGCAATTCCTCGGCAGAACCCCATTACACCAACTAACGCACTTCGGCGCCAATTTCACAAGGTCGCTTCCGCGAGATACACTCCGCTCACTACGCTCGGTCGGTATGACATATTTTCACTTGACAAGTCAAAAAATTACTTCACATAAGTAAATACATGCCTGCACACTTGCCAATTCAATCGCAAGTATTCGCCAGTACCGATTTCAGCACGTCGGCAAGCGCATCCGCACCCATTTCGAGCGGCACAGGATACAACGGATTTGCTTCCTTGTCGGCGTGGGCGGCAAGCGCAGGAATATCCTCTTCCTTAAGGTCTGTCAGTTTGTTTGGCAATCCGAGTTCCGCATTAAGGCTGTCTATGCTTTCAACAAACGCTTTTGCTGCGGCTTCGTCGCTGTCATTGCCATTTGCAACGCCTGTTATACGCGCAAGTTTTGCAAGCGGCTTATACGCAGACTTGCCGTATGATTCAAGTACCCTTGGCAACAGTACCGCATTAGCCAAGCCGTGCGCCGTACCGTAAGTGCCGCCCATAGCATGTGCAAGCGCGTGTACGTAACCTACATACGCACGGGTGAAAGCCAAGCCGGCAAGGTACGCAGCATGTTGCATGTTTTGCCGCGCGACAAGATTTGTGCCGTTTGCGGTTGCTTCGGCAAGGTTGCCATAGATCAGTTTGACAGCTTCTTCCGCATGCCTGCGTGTGGCGCGAGTATTCGACTTGCCTATGTACGCTTCAATGGCGTGCGTCAGTGCGTCCATGCCCGTCGTCGCCGTCAGAAACGGCGGCAAACCGACGGTAAGCGTCGGGTCCAGCACAGCGTAATGCGGCACAAGACAAAAGTCATTGATTGCATACTTGTCATGTGCGTCGGTGTCGGTAATGACGGCACACACTGTGCACTCACTGCCCGTACCTGCCGTTGTAGGCACCGCGACAAACGGCGGCAATTTTTTGCCTACTTTCAGTTGCCCCTTCATCCGGTTTACACTTTTTTTCGGGCGGACAACGCGCGCACCGATTGCCTTGGCGCAGTCCATTGGCGAGCCGCCGCCAAACGCCACAATTCCGTCACACTTGTTGTCAATGTAAAGCTGCCGTCCTTCCTCAACCTGTTTCACGGTAGGGTTAGGTAACACGCCGTCGTACTTGGTCAATTCCAGTTTTCCGTTTGCGCCTTCAAAAAAGACATCGAGCGAATGCCGCGCGACAGCAGTCTTACTGCATACGACAAGCGGACGAATAACGCCTTTTTCCGCCAGAAAATCGGCAAGGTTTGCGAAACTGCCGTCGCCGCTCAGTATCTGCGGCTCTCGCCACGGCATAAAAGCCATTGCGACATACAGCGTTTTTTGACAAATTCGGCACCATGCTCTGCGCAAAAAATTCATTTTCACCTCCGTCATATAACGAAAAAGTGTATACGTATACGTTTTTCGCCGACAAAAACAGGTTTTATTCCGTAGGCAAGTTTCCTTTTCCCGGACTACTCAATCATACCTGCAGCAACGCATAAAGCACAAAAGTGACATCGTCGAGCGCGTCTGCACGCACAAAAATACGTATTTATTTTACCACAACAACGCCGCATTGTAAATAAAATGCGCCAAAGCAAACAAAAACGTCCCGTCGAAGTAACGACAGGGCGTTTATTTTAATTAAAATCACGGGTTAATTCAGCCGTCACTGACAACCTTGGGGATGTCAATTCCGTAACAACGGCTTAAACAATTCCGATTTCAAGTCGTTGCACTAACTTCTTTTAATTACGTCGGCAATTTCTCCGTTGCGGAATTCTGCAACAGCCCATTCGCCGTTTCCGAAGTGTGCCGTGCCGCGACCGTTGCGCTTGTCGTTTGCCCATTCGCCGTCGTACCAGTCGCCGTCACCCATATACAGGCAACCGTGTCCGTGAAACTCGACATGTTCGTTAAGTTCGCCGACATACGCGTCGTCGCCTACAATCATAAGCGCAACACCGCTGACTTTACCTCCGCGGAAATTGCCGTAAAGCCGCATTTTCTTGTTTTCGTACAGACCGTAGCCGCATTGTTCGTTGTCACGGAAATTACCCGAATAGCGGCTGCCGTCGCTACAATTGAATTTGCCAAAACCGTCGGCAACGTAGTGCGTTTCTTTTTTCGTACCGAACAGACCGCTCTTTTGGACCTCTTCCCTGTGCTGACCGACGTAAACGCCGTCATTGAAAGTGATTTCGTCCATGATGTTTGCCGAAACGGCTTTCTCGATGTCGTCGCTGTCAAGAAACGTGCGCACGACTTCGCCGTCGCGATACTCGTTGAAACGCCAACTTCCGTCTGCATAGTGGTACACGCCCAGTCCGTTGCGCTTGTCCTTGCGGTACTCGCCTTCAAACCAGTCGCCGTCATGCCAGTAGTATTTTCCGTAGCCCTCGAAGTTGCTGTCCACAAAATCGCCCACGTATTTGTCGCCGTCGGCATAGCGGTACACACCGTGTCCGTTGCGCACGCCGTTTACAAAGTTGCCTTCAAAACTTGCGCCGCTGTTGAAACGGTAAATGCCCTTGCCGTGACGTTTCCCGTTGTCGCCAAACTCGCCCGTGTAGGTGCCGTTGTCATATGTTTCGGTGCGGATTTTGCCGCTTGTTTGCGTAGACTGCGATGAAGTTGACCTGCTACCGCTGTTACTGTTGCTACTGCTGCTACTGTTGCTACTGCTGTTGCCGCCGCTTGCGTCTTCCGAACTGCGTATACGGCGCACCAGTTTGCTGTCGGCAAACTCGCCGTAGACCCAACTTCCGTCGGCATAGTGATAGGTACCCAATCCGTTTCGTTCGTCGTTGTGCCACTCGCCCTCGTACCAATCGCCGCTCGTCCAGTAGTAATTACCTCTTCCCTCAAAATTGCCGTCGACAAAGTCCCCTACGTACCTGGCGCCGCTTGCGTAGTAGTAGGTACCTTTACCGGTACGCTTGTTGTTGCGATATTCGCCTTCGTAGCGAGTGCCGTCGCTGTAAGTGAACACGGCAAAACCTTCGCGGTTGTCGTGATTGAAGTCGCCGCGGTACACCGAACCGTCGTTGTAGTAGTACGTACCCTGTCCGTGCATATCGTTATGGTACCAGTCGCCTTCGTAACGCGCACCGGAGTCCCAGCAATATGTTCCCTTGCCGTGGCGTTCGTCCAGATCGTTGACATCACCTATATAGTATCCGTTTTTGTAATTTTGTCTTGCCATTTACGTCCGCCTCCAAGCCAATATTTATCTTTTGTTATATTATATACTACCCCATCGCGTTTGTAAATAGTTTTCAACAGCCTTTGACTTGTCCGTCGGTAATTATTTTTTGCAGGTCAACCATTGCGCTTTTCATCGGCAACATCAATTATCTTCGGCAGTAAACTACGGGTTTGCAATCAGTTGTCTGTCGGCGCCGTCGCGACAATTAACATTTTACGTTCTTTTCGCCCGCATTTTACTTTACCGAACTATTTTTAACAAGCCGTGTCAAAGCAATGTACATTTTTGCCGAAAAATGCTACAATATAATGTGTTGTAAAATATAACCCGAAAATAAGCCAAAAAAAAGATTGACCCGTTCGGAGGAAGTTATGAACGAAGCAAAACAAAATTACCGGAACTGGCTGGACAACGTAACCGACGAGGCTACTCTTGCCACGCTTAAACAAATGACCGAGGTTCAAATTACCGACGCATTCTACAAAGACCTCGAATTCGGCACAGGCGGCATGCGCGGCAAAATGGGTCCGGGGACAAATTGTCTTAACGAATACACCATTGCCAAGGCAACACAAGGCTTGGCAAACTACATGAAGGCGCACGGGCTGACAACCGCCGCAATCACATACGACTCGCGCCTTAACTCGCGTGAATTCAGCAAAAAAGCGGCGGCTGTACTTGCGACAAACGGCATTGTCGTACACATCACCGACGACTGCATGCCCACGCCGTTTCTGTCCTACGCAATACGCACACTCGGCGCGGACATGGGCGTAAACGTGACCGCCAGCCACAACCCAAAGGAATACAACGGCTACAAAGTGTACGACAACACGGGCTGTCAGGTGCTTGATGACGTTGCCAACGAAATTACGTCCTTCATCGAGGAAGTAAACCCATTTGAAGTGGACTGTGACAACTACGACGACCTTGTCGCCGACGGTTTCATCTGCCCCGTAGAAGAAAAGTTGATTACCGCCTACACAGACAGAGTGTTACAGGAAAGTCTTGGCTCGGCAGAGGGCGTAAATGTCGTATATACGCCGCTTAACGGTGCAGGTTACGCCGTAGTACCTGCAGTTTTGCGCAAAATAGGTGTCGGTGAGTTGCACATCGTGCAGGAGCAGTCAATGCCCGACGGCAACTTTACTACCTGTCCATACCCCAACCCCGAAAAGATTGCCGCGCTGGAACTTGCAATCAGACTTGCAAACGAAACAAACGCAGACGTTGTCGTGGCCAATGACCCCGACTGCGATCGCCTGGGCGTTGCCGTCAAAAAGGAAAACGGCTTCGACGCGCTGACAGGCAACGAAGTGGCAATATTGTTTGCCGACTACATTCTGTCGTCGCGCAAGGCAAACGGCACACTGCCGACAAAACCCGTAATCGTAACCACCATTGTTTCCACCCCGATGGTAAAAGCCATTGCCGCAGACTACAACGCAAAAATTGCCGAAGTGCTGACAGGTTTCAAGTACATCGGCAACGTAATTAACGCCCTTAAAGCAATCGGCAAAGAGGACAAATTCGTATTCGGCTTCGAGGAAAGTTGCGGCTACCTCAAGGGCACATACGCGCGCGACAAGGACGGCGTCGTGGCAAGCATGCTTGTTTGCGAAATGACCGCCCACTACAAAAAACTCGGCGTAACTCTTTACGAACGTTTGCAACAACTTTACGCGCAGTACGGCTACTACGAGCAACGCCTTGTGAGTTACCGCTTCGAGGGTGCGGACGGCGCGGCACGCAAGCAGCAGCTACTTGACGAAATCCGCAATTCGCCACTTAACGACCTTGCAGGCAGCCCTGTCGTCGGCGTACGCGATTTGCTTAAGCCTACCGACCTGCCCAAAGCCGACGTACTGATTATGACGTCGGAGGACGACTGTAAATTGGTAATTCGTCCCAGCGGCACCGAACCGCTTATCAAGTGCTACCTCATGGCGCACGGTGACCCGTCGGACAACGACCGCAGACTTGCGGCAATGCAGAAACAATTGGATGAGATTCTGAAGTAAGCAATAATATATGGGGAAGGGGGAACTTGTTGTAACAAGTTCCCCCTTCCCCATACCCCAACCCCTTCAAAAACTTTGGTTAGTGGCGGATATTTTGTTTGTTTAATGTTTGATATGTTTACCTTTATTTAATTTTAATGTAGTTGTACAGTTTGCACGGTTGCACTGTAAAAATGGCGTTAACGTTTTATTCAAAATAAAACTTTTTCAAATCACATTAAAAGTCGAATGGAATAAGCCTTTTTATGGGCGCCGAAGTGCGTTAGTATGTGTATGGGGTCCTGCCGAGGAATTGCCAATATGGGAGCGGCTGATGCCTCGCGC
>OLXG01000104.1_pt1 | contig 35062 bp, 30 predicted proteins | sample 1673861 | NCBI WGS metagenome assembly OLXG01 (sample SAMEA103958130, study PRJEB25191) | human gut metagenome | biome: human-associated habitat [ENVO:00009003]; feature: intestine environment [ENVO:2100002]; material: feces | place: Germany | collected 2013/2015
GCCAACTGGTTTTATGCCCTCGCGCTTGGCGGGCTGTACTTCCTGTGCGGCAATGCGCTGAGTGCAGCGGTGTATCTGGCCATCTTCGCCGTCGTGACGGCGGCGGGCAGCGCACTGCTGCTCCGCTGGGTGAAAAAGCAGGGCGCGCGCATCTTTGCCGCGCTCTGAAAGAGAAACGAAAGCCGCCTCGGTCCAATTTGGACCGAGGCGGCTTTTTGCTGCGCAATGCGCTTACAGCACGAGCGACGGGGCCGCGTAGACGCGAGCCTTGAGCTCGCTGTTGAGCATGTACAGGCCCTTGGCGTCCGTGCCGAAAAGCTCCATTTTCGTTATGAGGTCGGCGGCGTTCTTTTCCTCCTCGCCCTGCTCTTTGACAAACCAGTCGAGCAGCTGCATGGTGCGGAAGTCGCGGTCGTCATACGCGGCGGCGTAGATGCTGTTGATGAGCGAGGTGACGTACTGCTCGTGCTCGAGCGCTTTTTTCAGCGGGGTCATGTGGTCGCCGCGCGTCCAGTCCGGCGCGTCGACGGCGCCGAAGCTGACGGCAACGCCGTTATTGAGCAGGTACTGGAAAAACAGCAGCGCGTGGTCGCGCTCCTCCTGCGCCTGCACGCGGTACCAGTTTTCAAAGCCGTCGAGACCGGCGGCCGCATAGTAGTTGGCAAAGTCCAGATAGAGATAGGCCGAGTAAAACTCCTTATTGATCTGCTCGTTGATGAGCTGGGCAACCGTTGCGTTCATGGGATGACCTCCTGATAGAAAATAAGAATGATTCTCGATTTCTATCATACAGGATTTTTCCGCCTTGTCAAGCCCCGAGGGAAACTTTTTCTGGCGCATGGGCGCGTTTCCTGTTAAGATGGGCGGGAGAGAAGCAAAAACGGGAACGGAGGAACCCACATGGACTACAACGAAGTTTTACAGCGGGCGCGGGCGCGCATGGCCCCGCGCTGCAAGGTCTGCCCGGAGTGCAACGGCCTCGGCTGCGGCAACACGATGCCCGGCCCCGGCTCAAAAGCGCCCGGCAACGGCGCGAACGACAACTGGCGCGCGTGGCGGCGCTGGAGCCTGAACATGGACACGATCGCGCCGAACACGCCCGTGGACACGTCGCTCGCGCTGCTCGGGCGGACGTTTTCCCTGCCCGTGATCGCGGCGCCCATCGGCTCGCTGCGCGCGCAGTTCAATCCTGAGGACGACATCCGCGACTACAACGCCTGCTGCATCGCCGCGGCGGCGCAGACCGGCATCGCCGCGAGCTTTGGCGACGGGCTGGACGCGCGCGTGTTCCCGCACGGGTGCACGCTCTCGCAGCAGTACGGCGGCATCGGCCTGCCGGTCATCAATCCGCTGTCGATGGACACCATCCGGGCAAACCTCGACCTTGCCAACGCGGCGCGGCCCTTTGCCGTGAGCGTGGTTATCGACTCGGCCGGCCTGCCGCACCTGAAGGCGGCCAGCCCCGACGCCGGCAGCAAGACGGTCGCGGAGCTGCGCGAACTGTGCGGCTATGCGCAGATGCCCATGATCCTCAAGGGCATCATGACGGTGCGCGGCGCGGAGAAGGCTGTGGAGGCCGGCGCGGCGGCCATCGTCGTCTCGAACCACGGTGGGCGCGTGCTGCCCGGCAGTGCCGCGACGGCGGACGTCCTGCCCGAGATCGCGGACGCGGTGGGGGATCGCGTGAAGATCCTCGTCGACGGCGGCATCCGCTCGGGCACGGACATTTTCCGCGCGCTCGCGCTCGGCGCGGACGCGGTGATGATCTGCCGGCCGTTTCTCATCAGCTACTACGGTGGCGGCATGGAGGGCATCGTCACCTACGTGGAGAAGCTGCGCGCGGAGCTGACGGATGCGATGTATATGTGCGGCGCGCGCAGTCTCGGCGACATCACGCGCGACATGGTGCGCGAACTGCGGTGAACGCACAGCAAAAAGCGAAACAGCTGCGAAGCCAAGGCTTCGCAGCTGTTTTTGCGCTCACAGGTGCTGGTTGCGCGGGATGCGGTCATAGTGCCGCAGCAAAATCGGCTCGAAGGCCGACAGCAGCTTCATGTCGAGATTGAAAAAGTAGATCGTGAACGTCACGGCGAATGCACCCGCGCTCACGCCGAGCAGCCGCCACGCGAATTTCGGTATTTGCATCGTTCCCCTTCCTTTCTCACCATGCATTTTCGTCCGGCAGAACCTCGATCGACGGGTCGAGCGGCTCTTCACGCATGACGGTGCGCATATAGGCGTTGAGCTGGTCGCGGATGGCCTGGCGCGTGTAGACGCGCGGGTCGCACAGGTCGTGGCAGACCCAGACGAGGTGGATGCCGCGCGCACGGGCCTGCTCCTCGAACTGGCCGTGCATGCCGGTGAGCGCCTTGCAGGACATATGCTCCCACATCATGACCATGTCCGCGTTCATCCTCTCGCACAGCTCCCACAGCTCATCCACCAGCACCTTATAGCCGCCGTGCGTGCGGTTGCGCATTATCATGTTCTCCGTGAGATAGGCCATGTCGTAATACGCCTGCTCGCGGTTTTCCGGGGTGTCCTCCTCGGCTATCTCCTTTTCTATGACCATCGACAGCATATCTGTCAGCGGCACGACGCCCCAGCAGTGCACCATCCAGTTGAGCATGTCTATCACGTACTGCGGCTGCACGCCCCACACGATGCACCTGTGCCTGTACTCCGGCGCCATCATCGTCTTTTTCTCATAGCCGCGGCGCACGTACTTCATTATCTTTTCGTCTATCGGCGGGAACGCGGCGGAGCGGCCGCAGTTGCCCATATAGTTCGTGTCGTTATACAGCGAGAACGTCGCGCCGATGAACTGCGGATACGGCGTGCTGTTCACCTCCAGCCACGCCCAGCGGTTGCGCGTCGTCTCGTTGACGCGCTTGGCGCACTCGAAATACGCCGTCCAGTTCCACTTTTCGCCGGTCTGCTCCTCTATAAAGGCGATGGCGTTCTTTATGTCCTGCGCGGCGTATTCCTGTACGTCCTCCTCCTTGTGGCGCATCGGCGCGACGAGCTGGAAGGTCGGGATGCCGTACTCCCGCTCAAGCCGCTTTGCGATTATGCCGTTGCCCATCAGCGAGCCGTCGCAGGTCGTGTTCACCTGCACCGCGCACTTGCCCAGCACGGGGAAGTCGTCGTCGATGGAGATGCCCGCCTCGGCCTCCGGCATGGGGCACACGTCGCCCGGAATGCCGAACTGCTGCGCCACGTCGAGGTAGTGCGTGGTGGAATACTGGTTCAGAAGGTTTGCCGAGAACATCGTGGGCACCTCGCGCAGGATGGCGTTGAGCGTCGGGAAGCCCATCATGAACGCCGTCATTGCGTTTTCATCCGTCAGCACGCACTTTTCCGAGTACGCCACGTTGTTGCCCGTCCTGCGGTCGCCCTTTATGGAGTTTTCGATGCACGTCGCCACGTCCTTCACGACGAAGTCCATCGCCGTGTGCACGATGCGCAGCGGCTCGTCTCTCAGGCCCATCGTGAACTTATCCAGCATGTGCGGCACGGCCAGATAATTCGCAAACCACCTGTAGCGGAACATCGCCTTGACATTGCGCGGCTTCACGATGACCCCGGCGAGGATGGACAGCAGGTAAAGCCACCTGCCGTAATCATAAAGCGTGTCCTTCAGGCCGCGCCACTCGCGGCGGCGGCGCACCTTCCCGCCGTCAAAAAGCACGCCAAGCTGCTTTTCGCCGGGTCCGCCCTTCGGATTGATGACCAGCGCCATTATTTCGCACCTCCCTGAAGCTTTTTGATCTCTATGCTTTCCACGAACGCCTGCACGCGCGTGCGCATCTGCCCCACGGACGAGGCGATGTTGTACGGCCTATCCACCGACATGACCGGGAAGCCGTAGTCGTCGCGCAGCATGGCCGAGCCGAGCAGCCTTTCATACGCCCACGGGTCGCAGAACTTCACCTGCTGGTATATTATTCCGTCGGCGCGGTACTCCTTCGCCATGTCGTTGACGTACTGCTTGCGCCCGTATACCTTCTCCATGTTCATCACGCGCGGGCACTGGCCGCGGTAGACATACTGGCGGCACACCTGCGTCAGCGCGTCCTCCCCGTCGTTCATGGGTATCACATCCCTGCCCGGCAGCGAGCCGAAGCAGAATCTGTCGGCGCACACATACGCGCCCGTCTCCTCTATCAGCTTTATAAGTCCGCTGTCGTCCACCTCCGAGCCGACGAGCGCGATGCGCGCCCTGTAGGGGCGGCTCTCCGGTTCGCGCGTGCGCACCTCCTCCAGCGTCTCCTCCAGCTTGTCTATGATGAGATACTTCGGCGCGACGTAGCTTGCCAGCGTCAGCACGTGGAACTCATAGCCCGTTATCCGCGGCCGCTCCTCCTTGCGGAAGTCGCCCAGCGCGCGTATGACCCGGCACACGCGGTTGTGCTCCTCCACCGCTTTTCTTATCGCCGCATCGGAGGTGTCTATCCCGTAGGCGCGCTTGAGCGGGTCGAGTATGTGGTTTTTGCATTGCAGCACCAGCAGCTTCACGCCGTTCTCGTCCGCCTTCAGCGGGATCTCCATATACTCGTGGAAAAACCGGTCGTTGCCCTGCCCCATGGTTTTCAGCAGCTCCATATTCTCCACGCAGCGGTTCATCATCGTGCAGCCGTCCGGCGCAATGACACAGTCGGCAAAATTGAAGCCGCCCTCTATCGCGCGTTCCAGCAGCGCGCGGCTCGTCTCGCAGAGAAAGCTCGTCATGTAATACGTTGCGATGTCCATCGAACCCGTGTTCGGCGCGGACAGGCGCACGGAGAAGGTCCCGTCCAGATTCATAAGCGGCTCGGGTGTGTTTTCGCACACGAACGCCACGCAGACCTTGCCCTCGTCCTTCGCCTGCCCTATAAGCGCATTGTTCGACTCTCTTACGAGATTCTCGAAATACGCCAGGTGCTTCAAGTCTCTCATTGCTTTCCTCCCTTACTCTACCCTTGTCAACCGAGGGTTATTTTGCCGATGGCCGCGTCGTCCGGCGCGGTCTGTTGTTAATATTTTATCATTTTGTACATTCAAAGTCAATTTAGCATGTCATTTTGTCAATATATGTGCAAACACATACCTCCCGCTTGTGCACAATGCCATATTTTGCTAGTAATGTGCACAACATTTTCCTTGGAAATATGTGCACTTTTCCTTTCGTTCCGCGCGTGAATGCGATTGTGCTTTATTTTTGCGCCGCGATGGGTTATAATCATTGTATGGCGCCGCGGGGAAAATATGGCCGCGCCGCCGCTGATAAGGAGGAATTTTTAATATGAAGCAGTATTTTGAAATAGTTGACGTCATGGCGCGTGAGATCCTCGACTCTCGCGGGAACCCGACCGTTGAGGTGGAGGTCACGCTCGACGACGGCACCATCGGCCGCGCGGCGGTCCCCTCCGGCGCGTCCACGGGCATGTATGAGGCCTGCGAAAAACGCGACGGCGATAAGAGCCGCTACGGCGGCAAGGGCGTTCTCACCGCGGTGGAGAATGTCAACGGCGAGATCGCCGAGGCCATGGTCGGCCTCAACGCGCTCGACCAGGTCTCGCTGGACAGGATGCTTATCGAGATAGACGGCACGCCCAACAAGACCCGCCTCGGCGCGAACGCCATTCTCGGCGCGTCTCTTGCCTGCGCCAAGGCCGCGGCGGAGGCCACGGGGCTTAGTCTTTATAACTACCTCGGCGGCGTCAACGCCAAGACCCTGCCCGTGCCGATGATGAACGTGCTCAACGGCGGCCAGCATGCCACCGGCTCCAATGTGGATATTCAGGAGTTCATGATAATGCCCGTCGGCGCGGAGAGCTTCAAGGAAGCGCTGCGCATGTGCGCGGAGGTATTCCACGCGCTCAAGAAGGTCGTGCCCGCCTCCGGCGTGGGCGACGAGGGCGGCTACGCGCCGAATCTCGACAGCGATGAGGACGCGCTCAAGGCGCTCGTCGCGGCGATAGAGGCCGCCGGTTACAAGCCCGGCGAGGATTTCAGGATCGCCATCGACGGCGCTGTGTCCGACTGGTACTGCGAGGACGACGGCTGCTATCACCTGCCCAAGCGCGGCACGGTCATGACCAGCGCGCAGATGGTGGACATGTGGGAGGACTTTGTCAACAAGTACCCCATCATCTCCATTGAGGACGGCATGGGAGAGAACGACTGGGCCGGCTGGCAGCTTATGACCTCCCGCCTCGGCAGCCGCATCCAGATCGTCGGCGACGACCTCTTCGTCACCAATACTGAGCGTATAAAGAAGGGCATCGAGCTCAAGGCCGCGAACGCCGTGCTCATCAAGCTCAACCAGATAGGCACGCTCACTGAGACGCTCGACGCGATACAGATGGCGCACCGCGCCGGGTGGACGGCCGTCGTGTCGCACCGCTCCGGCGAAACGGAGGACACCACCATCGCCGATATCTCCGTTGCCGTCAACGCCGGGCAGATAAAGACCGGCGCGCCCTCGCGCACGGACCGCGTTGCGAAGTACAACCAGCTCCTGCGTATCGAGGACGAGCTGTTCGACGCCGCGCAGTACCCCGGCATGGACGCGTTCTTCTCCATAAAGTAAGGCAAAACAGGGCTTAGTCTCCGCCCCGGCTTTTCAACAGGCCGGGGCGGAATTTTTTATGTATATTATCCTCCATTGCAGGCAAGAATAGGTATGCAAGCAAAAGATTTACTGCAAAAATGGAGGTCAACAGTATGAGCAGCAACAGCTCCGGCAAGAGGCTGGAGAGATTTTTCACAGGTAAGGGCTTTTACATAGTCCTTTTCCTGTGCGCCGCAGTTATCGGCGTATCCGCCTGGATGATGGCGGCAGGAAATGAGACTATGGCAAAAGACGTTGTAAACGGCAGCGACGCCACGAGCTATTCCAGCAAGCGGGTGGAGACCGTCATAATCCCGCCCGCCGACGACAGCACGGCAGAGGCCGCCGTTCCCGGCAGCAGCGGCGCTGTGTCCGCCATGGCGGACGCGGATGCCGAAGACGCCGCCGCGCAGGATGAGACCGTCGCCGTCTTTTCCGAGGCGGAGGCCGCCGCTGCGGCTCCTCCCGAGTGGCTGTGGCCCGTCAGCGGCAGCGTGGAGCGCGGGCACGATCTCAGCTCTCTCGGCTATGACGTGACCATGCGCGACTGGCGCACGCACACCGGCATCGACATTGAAGCGCCCCTCGGCAGCACCGTCACCGCCACGCGCGGCGGCACCGTGGAAAGCGTGGTCGAGGATGACCTTTACGGCACCGTCGTCACCATTGACCACGGCGACGGCACGAAGGCCGTCTACGCCAATCTCGCGTCCGAGCCCGCCGTCGCCGTCAACGACGCGGTGGAGCCGGGCTATATCATCGGCGCTGTCGGAACCAGCGCGCTTGCAGAGGTCGGACAGCAGCCGCACCTGCACTTCGCCGTCACGGCGAACGGGCAGAGCGTAGACCCGCTGGAGTTCCTCCCGGGCTGACAGCACAATCGCATATGGAGTTTATAAGGGAGAGTGCGGATGCACTCTCCCTTCAGCTTGTCAAAAAAGTCCGTGAGACTTTTTTGACTGCGCTTATCCCGCCGGGCATTTTGAAAGCGTTCAAAATGCCGCTTCGCCCGAAAGCCTTGATACATCAAGTCTTTCTGCGGCGGCTTATCTGATTTGAGGCGGGCCTTGCCCCCTCAAGCTCCCCTGCTGCTCGGTCTCTTTGCCTTGCTGCATGGATTCTTTGACAGTCTCAGCTTGCGTACATATGTATCTCACGGCCATATCGTCAATTTTACCACTTTGCACGCAGGGTAATTTATGTTATAAATATATTATAAAATATCCTATTTTCATTTACCGGGGTGACGTGATGCGCACACAGCAGCAGATAAACGAGATAGTGCGGCTTTTGCTGGCGGAGTACCCGCTGGCGGACTGCACGCTGGACTGGCGGAAGGACTATGAGCTTCTTTTCTCCGTGCGTCTCGCCGCACAGTGCACGGATGAGCGCGTCAACAAGATAACCCCGGCACTCTTCGCGCGCTTCCCGACGCTGGAGGACTTCGCGCGCGCTGACGTGGAAGAGGTGGAGGAATACGTGCGCTCCTGCGGGTTTTACCGCTCCAAGGCGCGCGACATCGTGGCCTGTGCACAGGTGCTGCTTGAAAAATACGGCGGCTGCCTGCCGCGGACGATGGAGGAGCTGACGGCGCTGCCCGGCGTCGGGCGCAAGACGGCGAACCTCATCCTCGGCGACGTTTTCCACGTGCCCGGCTCCACCGTGGTGGACACGCACTGCATCCGCCTGACGAACCGCATGGGCATCGTGGATGATTTGAAGGACCCCGTGAAGATAGAAATGGAGCTTCGGCGGCTCCTCCCGCCGGAGAAGTCCTCGGACTTCTGCCACTGTCTGGTGCTGCACGGGCGCGCGGTGTGCCCGGCGCGCTCTCCCCGGTGCAGTGAGTGCTGCGTGCGTCACCTGTGCCGCAGCTTTTCCGGCTGAACGCCGCCCGCAATATTTTTAAAGGAGCTGACCGCATGACAAGCACTCCCGCCCGCCCGCGCGAGCTTAAACCCGACCTCATCCGCTGCGTCGCCCTGTTTTTCGTCATGGGCGTGCACTTCTATACGCACTGCGATATATATAACGCCGGGTACACCGGCCTTGCCGCCATACTGTCAGAGCTTATGCGCACGCTGTTCATACCGGCGCTGGCGCTGTTTCTGATGCTGTCTGGCTATTTTCAGCGCGGCAAACGGCTGAGCGCGCGCTACTACCTCGGCATACTGCGCCTGCTGGAGATGTATTTCATCTGCGCCGTGCTGAACCTGCTGTACACGCGCTTTTACCTCGGCGTGGAGATGAGCGCGCGCGATTTCATCGGCGCGATAGTCAACTTCACCGCGACGGAGTATAGCTGGTACATCCTGCTGTACGGCGGGCTGTTCATGCTCATCCCGTTTCTCAACCTCGCCTACGCCTCGCTGAGCTGCCGCGGGCATAAACGCATCCTCATCCTCAGCTTTTTCCTGCTGTCCAGCCTGCCATTTTCCGTGCTGAACACCTTCGTCAACCTCTGCGCCTACTGGTGGCAGCGCATCTGGCCGATAATGTTCTACTTCATGGGCGCGTACATCGGCGAGTACCGGCCGGAGATAAGCGCGAAGAAGTGCGCGGCGTGGCTGCTGGGCGCGCTGGGCGTGTTCACGGCCTTCAACTGCCTTGTGTTCGACGCGTCGTCGCCGTTTTACGGGCACGCCGCGCAGTCATTCCTGTATACGCACGAGGGGCTGCAAAACGCCGTGCTGACGCCGCTGGTGTTTCTGTTCGTGATGAGTCTGGACGTCTCGCGCTGCCCGGCGCGGCTGGCGTGGCTCATCCGCACCGTCGCAAAGTATTCCTACGGCGCGTTCCTCTTCTCGTCGATAACCGACTCGTTCGTGTACGGGTGGCTGAGGCGCCTTGTGCCCGTCGCGGGGCAGAGGTATCTGTTCTTCATCGTCGCCCTGCCGCTGAGCTATGCCGCGGCGGTGGCGCTGTCGGCGCTGGCCGACAGGCTGGTGAACGTGATAGACCGTGCGCTGCGCCCGCCCGTGGCGAAGCTTTTTGACCGGCTGTACGCGCTCATCGCGCCGGACGCAGCGGAGGAGGGAAAATAATGTGCTTTACCAAAAAGAAGCCGCAGCCTTTTGTCCGCCCGGAGGATATTCCGGAGCTTGCCGCGCACAGGTTCGACAGCGGCAATATCGGTCTGTTCTTTGAAAGCGTGAGCCTTGCAAACGGCCACGCCGGAACGCAGGTGATGTATTATGCTGCGCTGCACAAGGCCGTGCGCCATAAATACTGCATCCTCGGCGAAGAAAAAAGCTCAACCGTGGACATGCTGGACGTACCGCCGGAGCTGACGGACCGCGACAGCATCCGCAACTATGTCGGACAATACTGGTGGATGCGATAAACGTATATATGAAAACGCCTCACCGGCGGCCACGCGGCCGCCGGTGAGGTTTTGTATGTTCACTTGTTCCCGCCAAACCTCCCGCTTTTCACAAAGGCGCCTTATTATCCAAACAGCTTTTGCCAGAAGCCTTTGTTCTCGTTCTCCGTGTATCTGATTTCCTTTATAAATTCATATTTTTCAAACGCCGGTTCCAACCGCTTTGGTATTGTGACGCTAGTCAGGTTTTTGCAATCTGCAAACGCACTGCCATCAATGTTCGTCACGCTGTCAGGTATGGTGATGCTCGTCAGGCTTTCACACCGCGCAAACGCGTCGTCGCCGATGCTGGTGACGCTGTCGGGGATAGTGATGCTCGTAAGGCTTTTGCACCACTCAAACGCCTCGTCGCCGATGCTCGTCACACCGTTGGGTATGGTGACGCTCGTCAGGCTTTTGCAGTGGTAAAACGCGCCGTGGCCGATGCTCGTCACGCCATCCGGTATCACAACACTGCCGCCCTTGCCGGTATATTTCGTCAGCACGCCGTTTTTAATAACAAAATCGCTTGCCGATAAAGCAGTCTTGTCTTTGTTCTCGTTCTCGGTGTATTTGATTTCCTTTATGTCTGATTTATATTTTTCAAACGCCGGTTCAAGCCGCCTTGGTATTGTGACGCTTGTCAGACTGTAGCAGCAATCAAACGCATCTTCGCCGATGCTTGTCACGCTGTCCGGTATGGTGACGCTAGTCAGATCGTAGCACCAATAAAACGCTTTTTTGCCGATGCTTGTCACACTACCGGGGATGCTTATGCTCCTCAGGCGCTCGCAGTGGTAAAACGCAAAATCGCCGATGCTTGTTACACCGTCAGGTATGGTGATATCCGTCAGCCTTTTACACTCTCTGAACGCCCAGCTGCCGATGCTTGTTACGCCGTCGGGTATGCTTATGCTCGTAAGACTGTCGCACCATGAAAACGCGCCGTCACCGATGGCCGTCACCCCATCCGGTATCACAACATCCCCGCCATCGCCGCAATAACTATCCAATACGCCGCGAATGACCATAAAGCCCTGCTTATCAGCCAAGCTCCTGCAATAGTGAAACGCTGTCTTTCCGATATAGGTGACGCTGTCAGGTATGCCGATGTCCGTCAGACTGCTGCAAAAAGCAAACGCGTCGTCGCCGATGCCGGTGACGCTATCGGGTATATTTACGCTCGTAAGGCTGTCGCAGCCAAAGAACGCACTGTCGCCGATGCTTGCAACACCACTGGATATGGTGACGTCCGTCAGGCCTTCGCAATATTTAAACGCCTCTTTTCCGATACTCGTCACGCTGCCGGGTATGGTGACGCTCTCAAGGCTTTCGCACCTCATAAACGCGCGCTCTCCGATGCTGGTCACGCTGTCGGGGATGCTCACGCGCGTAAGGTCTTTGCACCACATAAACGCCTCTTCGCCGATGGCCGTCACACCGTCCGGTATCACAGCTCTGCCGCCATCGCAGGTGCATTTCGTCAGCACGCCGTTTTCGATAACGAAGTCGCTGTCCTTGCTGCCGGTACGCTTGATCTCCTTTATGAATTTGTAATCCTTGAACGCCGGCTCAAGCCGGTTGGGTATGGTGATGCTCGGCAGCTTTTCGCAGCCGAAAAACGCGCCGTGGCCGACGCTTGTGACGCTGTCGGGGATGGTGACGTGCGTCAGGCCGCCGCAGCCGGCAAATGTCCACTCGCCGATGCTCGTCACGCTGTCAGGAATTTTGACGCCCGTCAGGCTGTTGCAGTCCCAGAACGCCTTTTCGCCGATGCCCGTCACGCCCTTCGGTATCACGACATCACCGCCCGCCCCGTAATAGCCATACAAAACGCCGTGAATGATGACGAAGCCCTGCTTATCGGCCAGGCCCTTGCAGTCTTTAAACGCCCTATCGCCGATGTCCGTCACGCTGGCGGGGATGTTGATGCCCGTCAGACTGCCGCAGCCGCAGAACGCGCCGTTGCCAATGCCGGTGACAGTGCTGGGAACGGTGACGCTCGTCAGGCCTTCGCACCACGCAAACGCCCAATCGCCGATGCTGGTAACGCCGTTGGGAATGGTGACGCTTGTCAAGTCTCTGCTCTCTGCAAACGCCTTTTCCCCGATGCGCGTCACGCCCTTCGGTATCACAACATTCGGCACAGCCGCCTTGCCGCACTCACCGGTAAATTTCTTCAGCGTGCCGCTTTCGATAATAAAGTCGCTGTACGACGAGGCGTATTTTATCTTCTTTATGGATTCGCATTTAAATGCATGCTCCATCCCCCTCGGTATGGTGATATCCGTCAGGCTGTCGCACCAATAAAACGCGCCTTGGCCAATGTTGGTGTTGCTGTTTTGTATATTTACGCTTGTCAGGCTTTTGCACCGTGCAAACGCCCAATCGCCGATGCTGGTAACGCTGGCGGGTATGACGATGCCTGTCAGGCTTTCACAGTATTGAAACGCGCTCTCGCCGATGCTCATCACGCCGTCAGGTATGGTGACGCTCTTCAGACTGTCACAGTGGTAAAACGCACTCTTGCCGATGCTCGTCTCGCTGTTGGGTATGGTGATGTTCTTAAGGCTTTTGCAGTATTCAAACACACTCTTGCCCATGCTCGTTACGCTGTTGGGTATGCTGATGTCCGTCAGGCCTTCGCAATATTTAAACGCCTTGTCGCCGATGCTCTTCACGCTGTTGGGTATGCTGACGCTCGTCAGGCTTTCGCAGTCCCAGAACGCACAATCGCCGATGCTCGTCACGCCGTCGGGGATGGTGACGCTCGTCAGGCTTTTGCAACATTCAAACGCATTTTCGCCTATGCTCTTCACGCTGCCGGGTATGACGATGCCCGTCAGGCTTTCGCACCGTGCAAATGCGCCGAAGCCGATGCTCGTCACGCCGTCGGGGATGGTGATGCTCGTCAGGCTTTTGCAGTCTTCAAACGCCTCTTCGCCTATGCTCGTCACGCCCTCCGGTATCACAACATTGCCGCCCTTGCCGGTATATTTCGTCAGGACGCCGTTTTCATTAATAATAAAGTCGCTGTCCTTGCTGCCGGAACTTTTCCCAATGGTCATAGCACTTTTTTCTCCTCGTTTTTTGATCCTATATAAATGCCCGTCGCCCGCGCCTTACGGGAAGAGCGCGGCGGCGCGTATCACCGGCCTCATTCCGGCGCACGTCGCGGTCACTTGACCACGACGTTCTCCTCGCCCAGCATTTCCTTAAGCTCCGCCACGAGCGAGTCGTGGATGATGCAGCGCGCGGTGAGCTTCCGCTTTTCCCGCGCGCAGTAGATCACCATCTGCTGCTGGCCGGGGAACATCGTGAGTATAAGCTCTATGCGCTTTATGCGCGGATCGTCCGCCGCGGGCAGCTTCACCCACAGCTTCTGCTGCGCGGCGGGGTCGTCGCCATGCGGCGCGGGCTTGGGCGCGCCGTCCGGCCGGGCCGCGGCGGCCTTCATGGAATCGGCCTCCTCAATGGGGCGGATGGTGTCCGCCATAAGCTGCGGCTCCTTCTCGTCGCGCACAGAGATGCGCCCGCGCACGATGAGCGCGGCGTTGTCCTTGATGAACATGGAGCTTTGATCCAGCACGCGCTGAAAGGCGATGACCTCCATGGCGCCGGTGTCGTCCTCAAGGCTTATATAGCTCATGAGGGAATTGTTCTTCGTCGGGCGCGTCCTCGCCCCGGCGACGACGCCCGCCACGGTGATATATTGCCCGTCGGCAAAGCTGCGCGGTCCGTCCTCGGCGGCAAAATCGTTCATCACCGCGCCGATGGGCGATGCGCCTATCTTCTTCACGGCGGCGCGGTACTCGTCCATCGGATGCCCCGTGAGGTAAAGCCCCGTCGTCTCCTTCTCCATCGCCATACGCTCGCGCGCGGAGAACTCCTCTATATCCGGGATGGGGATGGACACGGGGCGCGCCTCGCCCCCCTCGTCCGGGTCGCCGAAGAGATCCATCTGGCCGGAGATGTTGTCGCGCGCGGCCTGAGAGATGCTGTCTATGACAGCGCCGCATATCTGCACCAGCGCGCGGCGCTTATAGCCCATCGAGTCGAACGCGCCGGCCTTTATGAGATTTTCCACCGCGCGGCGGTTCAGCTCCCTGCCGGACATGCGGCGGCAGAAGTCCTCAAAGCTTTTGAAGAGGCCGCCGCTCTCGCGCTCCGCCACGAGGCCGTTTATCGCGCCCCAGCCTATCCCCTTTATCGCCACAAGGCCGTAGCGCAGATTTTCCCCCGCGACGGTGAAGTTTGCGCCCGATTCGTTGACGTCCGGCGGCAGGAGCTTTATGCCCAGCTCGCGGCACTCGGCGATGTACTCGGCGACCTTGTTGCTGTTGTCCAGCACGCTCGTCAGCAGCGCCGCCATGTACTGCTGCGGGTGGTGGCGCTTCATGTACGCGGTGCGGTAGGCGACGATGGCGTAGCACACGGCGTGCGCCTTGTTGAAGGCGTAGCTTGCGAAGTCCAGTATCTCGTCATATATGCTGTTAGCCACGCTTTCGCTGACGCCGTTTGCGACCGCGCCGGGGATGCCGCGCGCCGGGTCGCCGTGGATGAAGGCGACGCGCTCGGCGTCGATGACCTTGTGCTTCTTTTTGGACATGGCGCGGCGTATCATATCCGCCTGCCCAAGCGAGAACCCGGCCAGACGGCGGAATATTTCAATGACCTGCTCCTGATAGACGATGCAGCCGTAGGTGACGGAGAGTATCGGGCGCAGAAGTTCATGCTTATAGCTGACCTTCTCCGGATGGACGGAGCATTCCAGAAAGCGCGGTATGCTGTCCATGGGGCCGGGGCGGTAGAGGGCGATAAGCGCGGTGATATCCTCGATGCTCTTCGGCTTCAGGCCCACGCAAACGCCCGTCATGCCCGTGCTTTCAAGCTGGAACACGCCGCTCGTCCGCCCCTGGGCAAGCATTTCATAGGTCTCGCCGTCGTCCTCGGGCACGTCCTCGATGCGAAAGCCCGGCTCGTCCCGCTGCACGAGCTTCACCGCGTCGTCCAGCACCGTCAGGTTCCTCAGCGCGAGGAAGTCCATTTTCAGAAGCCCAAGCTCCTCCAGCGTCGTCATGGGGTACTGGCACACGACGGCCTCGTCGTTCTTGGCGAGGGGCACGTATTCATACACGGGCTTTTCCGTGATGACGACCCCGGCCGCGTGGGTGGAGGCGTGGCGCGGCATCCCCTCAAGGGCGCGCGCGACGTCTATAAGGCGCTTGAGCGTCTCATCCTGCTCGTACATCTCGCGCAGGGGCTTTGAAAGCTTGAGCGCCTCGTCCAGCGTAATGTTCAGCGCGCCCGGCCCGGAGGGGACCTGCTTCGCCACGGCGTCCGTCTCGGCATAGCTGACGGACAGCGCGCGCCCCACGTCGCGCACGGCGTTGCGCGCGGCCATGGTGCCGAAGGTGACTATCTGCGCCACGTGGTCCTCGCCGTAGACGCGCTTGACATAGTCTATCACCTCCGCGCGGCGGTTGACGCAGAAATCGACGTCAATATCCGGCATGGAGACGCGCTCCGGGTTCAAAAAGCGCTCAAAGAAGAGGCTGTATTTTATCGGATCGACGTCCGTGATGTGCAGGCAGTAGGACACAACGCTGCCCGCGGCGCTGCCGCGCCCCGGCCCGACCGGGATGCCGTTTCGCTTGGCGTAGCCGATGAAGTCCGACACGATGAGGAAATAGTCCACAAAGCCCATCTTGTTTATCATGCTCAGCTCGTATTCAAGCTGGGCGTGCACCTCCGGGCTGTTGGGGTAGCGCTCGGCAAAGCCCTTTTCGCACAGCTTCACAAGATAGCCATAGCTGTCGTGCTCCCCCTCGGGAAGCTTGAAGCGCGGCAGGAAGTAATGGCCGAAGGTGAAGTCGAAGCTGCACATTTCGGCGATCTTCACGGTGTTGTCCGCAGCCTCCTGCCAGTCCGGGAACAGCGCGCGCATCTCGTCCTCGCTCTTGAGGTAAAGCTCCTGCGATTCAAAGCGCATACGGTTCGGATCGTCCACGGTCTTGCCCATCTGGATGCACATGAGCACGTCCTGATAATACGCGTCCTTCTTCTCGATATAGTGCGCGTCGTTCGTCACGACGAGGGGGATGCCCGTGTCCTTATGCAGCCGGATAAGCCCCTCGGCGGCGCGCGCCTCGTCGGGAATGCCGTGGTTTTGTATCTCAAGATAGAAGCCGTCCTCGCCGAAAAGCCCGGCAAGCTCCACGGCGCGCGCTTTTGCGCCGTCATAGTCGCCGCGGATGAGCCTCTGCGGGATCTCCCCCGCGAGACAGCCCGAAAGGCAGATAAGCCCCTCCGCGTGCTTATGCAGCAGCGCCCAGTCTATCCGCGGCTTCATGTAGAAGCCCTCCGTGAAGCCCGCCGAGACGAGCCTGCACAGGTTCCTGTAGCCCTGCTCGTTCCGGCAGAGAAGTATAAGGTGGGAATAGTCGTTGTCGGTGCCGTGGGCCTTGTCCGTCATCGCGCGCGGTGCGACGTAGACCTCACAGCCGATTATGGGCTTTATCCCCGCCTCCTTGCACGCCTTATAAAATGCGACGGCCCCGTACATAACGCCGTGATCCGTCACGGCGAGGGCCGTCTGCCCCAGCTCCTTTGCGCGCTGGGCTATCTTATCTATGCGGCACGCGCCGTCAAGCAGGGAATATTCCGTATGCACATGTAGGTGGACAAAGCTCATTTATTTCTCCTTCTGCGCGTCCTCTTCGGGCGGCACGAAGCTCATTATCTTTTTAAGGCGGTGGCTTAAACAGCTTTTCGTCACGGGCGGGTTCGACAAAAGCGCAAGATCCGAAAGGCTGGCCTCCGGGTTCGTGATGCGCAGCAGCGCCGCGTCCTTGAGCTGATCCGGAAGCGCGTCCAGCCCGTACTCGCGCGCGATGTATTTTATCGCCCGCAGCTGCGCCTCGGCGGCCAGCACCGTCTTGTCCGCGTTGGCGGAGTCGCAGTTTATCTGCCGGGTGACGGTGTTGCGCATTTCCTTTTCCACCTTCGCCGTCATTATCTGCATCGCCGTGGACGGCGCGCCGATGGTGGTGAAAAAGTCCGCGATGGCGTCGGCCTGCTTGAAGTACAGAAGCGAGTTGCCGCTGCGCTGGGTCTCGCGCGGCGTGAAGCCCATGTCCAGCAGCATGGAGTAGACCTCCCGGCTGACGCTGTGGTGGGGCGTGGCAAGCTCAAGGTGATAGCGTTTCTCCGGGTCTGTGACGCTGCCCCCCGCGAGGAAGCACCCGCGCACGAACGCGGCGCGGCAGCAGTCCTCCTCCAGCACGCCGTAATTGACGTGATGCGAAAGAAGCCCGTCTATCTCCGCGCCGTAGGCGTCGAGTATTTTCTTTATCTTCTCCCGGCTGTTTATCACGAAGCTGCGCTTCCCGGCCGCGCCCTCCGGCGGCAGCACGTCAAAGCCGAGGCCGAACGCCCGTTTGAAAAGCCGCGGCAGGCGCGCGGCGAAGGCGGCGCTGGCCGTGATGATGCGTATCTCCGCCGGGGAGAAGGTGTTGCAGTACATCAGCACGCCGTAGCATTCCGCCACGGCGTCGCATTTTTTATCCGGCCGCGCCTGACACAGCTCGGCCTTGGCCTCGGATGAAAACGACATAATATTTTCTCCTCTCAGGCTTGTCCGCGCGGTCATTTGTCCACGTCGCGGTTGATGTTGACGGAATTGACGCCCTTCGCCGTCAGGTAGTCGTTCAGCGCCGAGGCGATGGCCACGCTGCGGTGCCGTCCGCCCGTGCAGCCGATAGCGACGGTCAGGGCGAGCTTGCCCTCCTCGATATACAGCGGCAGAAGGAAGTCGATAAGCTCCTCAAGCTTTTCCATGAAGGTGCGCGTCTGCTGATAGCCGAACACGAACTCGAACACCGGCCTGTCCAGCCCGCACATGGGTCGCAGGTCATCCACGTAGTACGGGTTCGGCAGAAAGCGCGCGTCGAACACGAGGTCTGCGTCCATCGGCAGGCCGTGCTTATAGCCGAAGCTCATCACCGTCACGTCTATCTCCCGCTTGCGCCCGGAACCGGCGAACAGCGTGAAGAGCCTGTTTTGCAGCATCCCCAGCGTGAGGCTGGAGCTGTTGACGATGAAGTCCGCGCGCTGCTTCACCGGGGCAAGGAGCTCCTGCTCCCTGCGTATCGCGTCCTCCACGGTGCCGCCGCGCGTTTGCAGCGGGTGGCGGCGGCGCGACTCCTTATAGCGCTTTACAAGCGTCGCCTCGTCGGCGTCCATATACAGTATGCGGCAGTTGCAGTCCATGGTGTTGAGCTGATCCAGCGTCGTAAGGAGCTGGTCAAAGCCGTCCTTCTCGCGCACATCCGTCACGAGCGCCACGCGCTCATATCTCCCCTTCGTCGCCACGCACAGCTCCGCAAAGCGCGGCATCAGCGCCACGGGCATATTGTCCACGCAGTAGTAATCCAGATCCTCCAGCACGTCGGCGGCGCGGCTCTTCCCCGCGCCGGACAGCCCGGTTATTATCAGAAACTCCATATTCTCTCCCGTTTATTCCGCGTCGGGCGCGCTTCCCCCGTCGGGTCCGCCCGTCATTTCCTCAAGGCCGATGAATTTGTTGCGCGGCACCTGCGGCCCTCTGTCCTCCAGCTTGTAGTCCGGCGGCAGGAGTATTATCTCCGGCTCCAGCAGCACCTGGGAGTTGTCGTACACCCGCTTGCGCACCTGCTTCATAAGCTCGTGTATGTCGGCGGAGGTGGCATTGCCGGTGTTGACGATGAATCCGGCGTGCTTTTCGCTGACCTGCGCGCCGCCGACGGAAAAGCCCTTCAGCCCCGCCTCGTCTATCAGCGCCGCGGCATAGTGCCCCTCCGGGCGCTTGAAGGCGCTTCCGGCGGAGGGCAGGTCGAGCGGCTGCTTGTCGCGGCGGCGCTCGTTCAGCTCGCGCATCTTTGCGGCGATCTCATCCTTATCCCCCTCGTGCAGGCGGAACACGGCGCTGATTATTACGTTGCCGGGCAGCTTTTTGAAGAAGCTGTCTCTGTATCCGAACTGGCACTTCTCCGCCGTGACCTCGTACAGCCGCTGCTCCGGCAGGTAGTAGCACACAACGCTTTCCACCGCGTCCTTCAGTTCCCCGCCGTATGCGCCCGCGTTCATCATCACCCCGCCGCCGACGCTGCCGGGGATGCCCGAGGCGAATTCCAGCCCCGCAAGGCCGTTCTGCTGGGCAAAGGCGGCAAGGCGGCTGAGCGGCACGCCGCATTCGGCGTATATCGCGCCGTCGGGCAGAAGGAAAAGCTTCGTCAGCTTCTCCGTGCATATGGCGAACACCTCGCTCATCCCCTCGTCGGGGAAGACGATATTCGTGCAGTTGCCCAGCATGAGCGGGGCAAGCTCATGCTCCTTGAGTATGCAGCACAGCTTTGTCAGACTCGACAGATCTGACGGGTACGCCAGCGCCCGCACGGGGCCGCCCGTGCGGAACGAGCAGTGCGCGCGCATCGGCTCATTCTCGAGTATCTTCATGCCGGGGAATACCTTTTTTATCTCGGCGATCGCGTTTTCAAGCTTTTCCATAAATATCTCCTAAATCCAAGTTGTCGTTTACTCGCGCCGGATCAGAGCGTTCCGGCGTCTATGGCGCTGTCGTGCGCCGCGGCAAGCGTCTCCGCCGCGTTGTAGCCCATCTTCTTCTGGCGGTTGTTCATGGCGGCCAGCTCCACTATGACGGCAAGGTTCCTGCCGGGGCGCACGGGCACGGTCACGCGCGGCAGATTGACGCCGAGTATGCCCTCCTCCTCGTCGATCAGGCCGAGGCGGTCATAGGCCTTTCCCTCGATCCACGGCTCCATCCGCACGACAAGGTCGATGTCGGCCTCCGGCTTCACCGCGCCCACGCCGTATATGTGGCACACGTTTATCACGCCGATGCCGCGAAGCTCCATGTAGTATCGGATAAGCTCCGGCGCGGTGCCGACGAGGGTCTTGCGGTCGATGCGCTTTATCTCCACGGCGTCGTCGGCGATGAGCCTGTGCCCGCGCTTTATAAGCTCCAGCGCCGTCTCGCTCTTCCCTATGCCGCTGTCGCCCATGAGAAGCACGCCCTCGCCGTAGACCTCCACCAGCACGCCGTGCGTCGTCAGGCGCGGGGCGAGATAGTGCTGCAATGAGTTTATCACGTCCGCCTGAAAGGCGGAGGTGTCCTCGTTCGTGATGAACACGTTGCGGTCGTACTTATCCGCCATTTCAAGGCACTCCGGGAAGGGGGCAGCCCCGTGGCATATCACCAGCGCCGCAATGTCATACTGCATGAAGCGCTCCAGCGCGTCAAGGCGCTGCTCATGCGTCAGCGTATCCAGATACGTGCTCTCCACGCGGCCTATTATCTGCAGCCTGTGCGGGTCGAAGTAATTGTAAAACCCGGTGAGCTGCATGGCCGGACGGTTGACGTCCGCCGTGGTCAGCACCGCCTTTTCATAGTCCGCCGAGGTGTGCAGCGGTTGAAGCTTATGCTCCTCAACTATCGTCTTCAGCTTGACTGTGTATTTCGTGCGCACGGCGCGATCCTCCTGCACATTAATATATACTACTTATATTAAACACTTTTGCCGCGTTTGGCAACAACTTTTCTCTTCTTCTACACGCATCCGGGCGTAAAACCCCGCCGCCCCCGGCCGGTAACAACTTTTTTGCAAAGCGGCAAAAAATTCTCTTGCATTTTGTCTGCGGTTCTGCTATCATATAAAAGCTGTCCAATCAGCGAAACACAAGCAAGGAGGTGCTTCAACACATGGCAAAGTGTCAGTTCTGCGATAAGGACATGGCGTTCGGCATCAAGGTCAGCCATTCCCACAGACGCTCCAACCGTACCTGGAAGCCCAATGTGAAGCGCGTCAAGGCCATCGTGGACGGAACGCCCAAGCACGTTTACGTCTGCACCCGCTGCCTGCGCAGCGGCAAGGTCACCCGCGCTGTGTAATTTTACATTACCCGAAACAAGCCTGTCGTTGCCGACGGGCTTTTTTCGGTTCTGCGGTCAGGCGGCTGTATGCGCAGCATCGCGCCGCCGTAAAGGCGCTGCACTCCTGCCTCCCTTGCAAAGGCGCCGCGCCGCACCTTGGCCCCCTTGCAAATGACGAGGCCGCCGCGCGCCGGCTCTGCCATGCGCGAGATATCCTGCGCTGCAAAACCGCGCACGGTCTCATGCCTCCATTGAAAAGGCGCCGCGCAGCACCTTGGCCCCCTTGCAAAGGGGGCTGTCGTTGACATGAACATGGCAACGACTGGGGGATTGCTGTGGTCTCGCTCCACTATGGAAAATCACGCAGTTCACTGATCAATATAATCCCACCGTCAAAAATTTTCAATTTTTGCCACCTCCCTTTTCAAGGGAGGCAGGAGCTGCCCTGCGGGCAGGCTCCTGTGAACCACTTTTCTTCAACCCCATCTTTGAAAGGAGACGCCCAGCATGGAGCTTTTGGAAAAGAGGATACTTGCCGAGGGGAAGGTCCGCCCCGGCAATATACTCAAGGTAGACAGCTTTCTCAATCACCAGCTCGACCCCGAGCTTTTCCACGCCATGGCGGAGGAGCTTCGCCGCCTCTTCGCGGGGGAGCGCGTGGACAAGATCCTGACCGTGGAGGCCTCCGGCATCGCGCTGGCCGTGATGACGGGCTACGTTTTCGGCTGCCGCGCCGCCTTTGCGAAGAAGAGCAAATCCAAAAACATCTCCGACGACGTCTATTCGGCGGAGGTCGTGTCCTATACGCACGGCAACACCAACACCGTCATTCTCTCGAAGGAGTACCTGCACGCGGGCGAGCGCGTGCTGATAGTTGACGACTTTCTTGCCACGGGCGCTGCGCTGGAGGGGCTTATGTCCATCGTCTCGCAGGCCGGGGCGGAGCTTGTCGGCGCAGGCATCGCCGTGGAAAAGGTTTTTCAGGGCGGGGGAGACGCGCTTCGCGCGCGCGGCGTGCGCGTGGAATCTCTTGCGCGCATCGCCTCCATGTCCGACACGGGGCTGACATTTGTGCAGAATTGACGAATATACGCGGCAAGTTCTGTGAAAACTGTCGAAAAACGTCTCTTGACTTTTTCGCCGGGGGCTGTTAGTCTATAAGCGTGGGTGATGTCCGCACCGCTCCCACAGGAAAAATGAATATCGCTTTCGATATAATCAAAAGATATGGTTTTGAAGTTTCTACCCGGACGCCGTAAATGACCGGACTATCGGACTTTTATCGAAGGCGCAGTATATCCATCTGCGCCTTCGTGCTTTCCGCACCGGTTCTGGCCTTGCGTCCGCAGGGCTTCTTCCGGTGCGTTCTGCTTTGTTCAGGAGCCGCTGAAGCGGTTTTTGATAAATCAAATACTTATGAGGAGATTTGAAGAATGAAAAAGATCGTCGCAATGCTTCTGGCGCTCGTGATGGTATTCGCCCTGTGCGCCTGCGGTCAGTCCGCTGCGCCCGCTGCCTCCGATACCTCTGCCGCGTCCGATGCCTCCGCATCCGACACCGCCGCCGCGTCCGACGCCGCTGCCCCCGCTGCCGACAGCTTCAAGGTCGGCTTTATCTTCCTGCATGATGAGAACTCCACCTATGACCTCAACTTCATGAACGCCGCCAAGGCCGCCTGCGAGGAGCTCGGCCTCAGCGAGGATCAGTACATCTTCAAGACCAATATAGCCGAATCCCAGGAATGCCAGGAAGCGGCCGAGGAGCTTGCCGACGCAGGCTGCAACATCATCTTCGCCGACTCCTTCGGCCATGAGAGCTTCCTTCTCGACGCCGCCAAGGAATTCCCCGAGGTCCAGTTCTGCCACGCCACCGGCACCATGGCCCACACCGAGGGTCTCTCCAACTTCCACAACGCTTTCGCCTCCATCTATGAAGGCCGCTACCTCGCCGGTGTCGCTGCCGGTATGAAGCTCAACGAGATGATCGAGGCCGGTGAGTTCACCGCAGATGAGGCCAAGATCGGCTACGTCGGCGCATTCACCTACGCAGAGGTCGTTTCCGGCTACACCTCCTTCTTCCTTGGCGCCCGCTCCGTCTGCCCCACCGCCACCATGGAAGTGACCTTCACCGGCTCCTGGTACGATGAGACCGCCGAGAAGGAAGCCGCCAACAAGCTCATCGCCGACAACTGCAAGCTCATAAGCCAGCACGCCGACTCCATGGGCGCGCCGACCGCCTGCGAGACCGCCGGTGTTCCCAACGTTTCCTACAACGGCTCCACCGTTGACTCCTGCCCCAACACCTTCATCGTCTCCTCCCGCATTGACTGGGCGCCCTATTACGTCTACGCCATCACCGCCGCAATGAACGGCGAGGCCATCGACGCCGACTGGACCGGCACCCTTGCGACCGGCTCCGTCGTGCTGACCGACGTCAACGAGGCTGTTGCCGCCGCCGGTACCGTTGAGAAGCTGGCCGAGGTCAAGGCCGCGCTTGAGGACGGCTCCGTGCACGTGTTCGACACCGCCACCTTCACCGTTGACGGCGCTGTCGTTGACAGCTTCATGGCCGACATCGACACCGACCCCGACTACACCCCCGACACCGAGGTCGTCTCCGACGGCTACGTCCACGAGAGCGAGTTCCGCTCCGCCCCGTACTTCACCCTGCGCATCGACGGCATCACCCTGCTCGACGAGGCATAAGGCTAATAGCTTACGGCTTATACATTACTGCAATACCGGGAAGACCCGACCTCGCGCCGGGTCTTCCTTTCCCCTTATTGAACACCTGCCCTCTGCCATACCGTAAAGGGCAGTACAGCGTACTCTCCGCGTTGTGCTGCCCTTTGCGATGTGGTATGTAAGAAGAAATTTGTGTGCACCCCCTCATCATTATTTAGGAGCGTGAAGCCTTTGGACAACAAGATCGCCGCAGTCAAAATGCGCAACATCACGAAAACCTTCGGCCCGGTCGTGGCGAACGACAAGGTCTGGCTGGACATATACCGGGGTGAGATACTTGCCCTGCTGGGCGAGAACGGCAGCGGCAAAACGACGCTGATGAACATGCTCTCCGGCATATACTTCCCCGACGAGGGGCAGATCTTCATCGACGGGAAGGAGGTCGTGATACGCTCCCCGAAGGACGCGTTCGACCTCGGCATCGGCATGATACACCAGCACTTCAAGCTCGTGGACGTGCTGACTGCGGCGGAGAACATCGTCCTCGGCCTCAATGAGCCGGGGCGGCTGGACCTTAACCGCGTCGCCGCGCGGGTGGATGAGATATGCGCCCTCTACGGCTTCGAGGTCGATCCCCGGCAGAAGATATACGACATGTCCGTGTCGCAGAAGCAGACCGTGGAGATCGTCAAGGCGCTCTACCGCGGGGCGGACATCCTCATTCTTGACGAGCCGACCGCCGTGCTGACCCCGCAGGAGACGGACAAGCTCTTCGCCGTGCTGCGCAACATGCGCGACGCGGGCAAGGCCGTCGTCATCATCACGCACAAGATGCACGAGGTCGAGGCGCTTTCCGACCGCGTGGCGATACTTCGCCACGGGCAGTTCATCGGCGACATGCCCACCAAGACCACGAACGCGCAGGAAATGACCAACATGATGGTCGGCCACGCCGTCACGCTTAATATCGCCCGGCCGGAGCCTGTCGATCCCAAGCCCCGCATCGAGGTGAAGAACCTCTCCGTGCGCAGCATCGACGGCATATTGAAGCTTGACGACGTCAGCTTCACCGCCAACTCCGGCGAGATCCTCGGCATTGCGGGCATATCCGGCTGCGGTCAGAAGGAGCTGCTGGAGGCCATCGCCGGGCTTCAGCCCATTGAAAGCGGCAGCATCAGCTATATTGAGGACGACGGCACGCGTGAGGAGCTTGTCGGCCGCGACCCGCTGGCCATCGCTGAGATGGGCGTCGCGCTCAGCTTCGTGCCGGAGGACCGGTTGGGCATGGGCCTTGTCGGCAGCATGGACCTTGCCGACAACATGATGCTGCGCTCCTTCCGCAAGGGCCGCGGCATATTCACCGACAGGAAATCCCCGCGCAAGCTTGCGCAGGACGTCGTGAACGAGCTTGAGGTCAGCACCCCCGGCATAAGCACGCCGGTGCGCCGCCTGTCCGGCGGCAACGTGCAGAAGGTGCTTGTCGGGCGTGAGATCGCCTCCGCGCCGACGGTGCTTTTGACGGCCTACGCCGTGCGCGGGCTGGACATCAACTCTTCCTATACCATATATGAGCTTATAAACAAGCAGAAGGCCGCGGGCGTCGCCGTCATATATGTCGGCGAGGATCTTGACGTGCTGCTGGAGCTGGCCGATAAGATACTCGTGCTGTGCGGCGGCAAGGTCAGCGGGCTTATCCCCGGCCGCGGCGCGAAGAAGCGCGACGTGGGCATGATGATGACGAAGCTTGGAGGTAACAGCGCAGATGAATAAGAAACAGAGCGGCCCTCTTTTCCACATTTCCAAGCGCGCCGCCCTGCCGTGGTACAGGGCATGGGGCATAAGGGCGCTTGCGATAATCCTCGCGCTCATTGTCAGCGCGCTCATCACCGGCGTCACGACCGGGCTTGACCCGCTCAAGATATACGCCACCATATTTACCGGCGCATTCGGCACGGCGCGCAAGTCGTGGATAACCGCGCAGAACGTCGCCATCCTCCTGTGCATCTCCCTCGCCGTCACGCCGGCCTTCAAGATGCGCTTCTGGAACATCGGCGCGGAGGGGCAGGTGCTCATCGGCGGCCTCGCCTCCGCCGCGTGCATGAAGTGCCTTGCCGGCGTGCTGCCGGGCGGCGCGCTCATCGCGGTGATGGTCGTCTCCTCCGTCGCGGCGGGCGCAATTTGGGCGGGCATCCCCGCCATATTCAAGGCGAAGTGGAACACGAACGAAACTCTCTTCACCCTCATGATGAACTACGTCGCCACGCAGCTTGTGGCCTTTTTCGTCATCGTGTGGGAGGTGCCAAAGGGCGCGGGGCAGATAGGCATCATCAACCAGAGCACCGAGGCCGGATGGCTCCCCGTCGTGGCGGGCAACAAGTACCTTCTGAGCGTGCTTGTCGTGGCGGTGCTGACGGTGTTCATATACGTCTACCTCAACTATTCAAAGCACGGGTATGAGATATCCGTCGTCGGCGAGAGTGAGCGCACCGCGCGCTACGTCGGCATAAAGGTCGATCGCGTCATCGTGCGCACGATGCTGCTCTCCGGCGCGGTGTGCGGCGTGGCGGGGCTGCTGCTTGTCGGCGGGATAAACCACACCGTCTCCACCACCATCGCTGACGGGCGCGGCTTCACGGCCGTCATGGTGTCGTGGCTTGCCAAGTTTGACCCCATCATCATGATCTTCACGAGCTTCCTTCTCGTCCTGCTCGACCGCGGCGCGGGGGAGATAGCCACGCAGTTCTCTCTCAACCAGTCCTTCGCGGATATCCTCACGGGCATCATCCTGTTCTTTATCATCGGCTGCGAATTCTTCATCAGCTATAAGATCAACTTCCGCAAAGCGGGGAAGGAGGAGTGAGGCATGTTTGATATAATTTCCTTTATCCCGAGAGCCGTCGCGCAGGGCATCCCCCTCCTCTTCGGCAGCACCGGCGAGACCCTTACGGAGAAATCCGGCAACCTCAACCTCGGCATCCCCGGCATAATGTACGTCGGCGCCATAAGCGGCGTTATCGGCGCATTCCTTTATGAGCAGTCCTGCGGCAGCGCCGATGCGATGAACGGCTTTCTCACCGTCGCCATCCCGCTTTTGGCCTCGCTGTGCGGCTCGCTTCTGATGGGGCTTATATACTGCTTTCTCACTGTGACGCTGCGCGCCAACCAGAACGTCACCGGCCTTGCCATGACGACCTTCGGCGTCGGCATCGGCAACTTCTTCGGCGGCTCGCTCATCAAGCTCACCGGGAGTGAGATCCCCTCCATCGCGCTTTCCGCCACCAGTCAGCATTTCAGCCGCGCGCTTCCCTTCGCGTCAAAGCTGGGCTGGTTCGGCAAGATATTCCTCTCCTACGGCTTCCTTGCCTACGTCGCTGTTATCATCGCCCTCGCCGCGTCATACGTGCTCAATCACACGCGCGTGGGCCTGCACCTGCGCGCCGTCGGCGAAAGCCCGAACACGGCCGACGCCGCCGGTATCGACGTCAACAAATATAAGTACAAAGCCACCTGCATCGGCAGCATGATCGCCGGCCTCGGCGGGCTGTACTACGTGATGGATTACGCCTGCGGCGTCTGGTCGAACGACGCCTTCGGCGACAGGGGCTGGCTCGCCATTGCCCTCGTTATCTTCACGGTCTGGCGGCCGAGTCTCAGCGTGCTGGCCTCCATCCTCTTCGGCGGGCTGTACATCCTCTATATCTTCATCCCCACCGGCGGCAATCTCGCCGTTAAGGAGCTGTACAAAATGCTGCCCTACCTCGTCACGATAATCGTCCTCGTCGGCACCAGTATGCGCAACAAGCGCGAGGATCAGCCCCCCATGTCTCTGGGTCTGGCGTATTTCAGAGAAGAACGATAAAAATCCCCCAGCCAATGACATATAAACATGTCATTGCCAGCCCCCTTTACAAGGGGGCCATGAGATGGCGCGGTCATGACACACAGCAAGTGATTTGCCAAAGGCCCGAAGGTCTTTCTTTCGAGTTTTCAGACAGGTCAAGATATATGCTGTGAAGCCAACGCCAGGGCAGCCCCTTGCCTCCCTTGTAAAGGGAGGTGGGTCGGCGCAAGCCGAGCCGGAGGGATTTCTCTCGATATCGTTTCCCACTGCGGCGCTGGCCGCTTCGCATACCCGCCCCGGCACGTCTCCTCTCTTACGTGCCGGGGCGTTCTTTTCCTAGTTATAAGGTATGCGTACCAGATTTTTATTGACATATTACATATTGTCAGGTATACTGTACATGGAGAAAGCTCGCGGACAACTGTCCGTGAAATGCAGAAAATGTAATATTTATATCGTCGGGAGGTACACGATGAAAAAGCAGTTGAAATTCACCCTCGCACTCGCGCTCTCCCTTGCGCTGTTGTTCTCCCTCGGCGCGGCGGCTTTTGCCGACACCGCGGAGGACGGTCTGCCCCTTGAATACGTCAGCTACGGCGTCGGTCTGCCCGACCCCGCGCCCGTGGATATGCACGAGCTGGGCGCGGAGGATATCACCCTTGAGGGCGTCAGCTATGACGCGCGCACGGAGGACGGACATATCTACATCCGCCTTTCCGACCTCGCCGCGGCGAAGCTCCTGCGCGAAAGCCGCGATAAGGCGGCGGAGCTCGGCCTTGACTATGCAAAGATATATATCGCCGACGGCGTTATCTTCGCCAAGGATACCGGCAATGCCGATGAGGTGAAGGAGGTTCAGGGTCTTATCAGCGCGCTCAAGCAGGGCGCGGCCATCGGCATCAGCGTGGACGATATATTCGACCTCGGCAACGCGGGCGATGTGAAGCTGCATGTGAAGATCCGCGGCTTTGCCTATGGCGACGCGGGCAGCGGCGCTGCTCCCGCTTCCTCCGGCGGTTCCTCCGGTGAAAAGCGCGCGCTCGACGTGAAGGCTCTCGATATGGAGAAGTCCATAGAGCGGCCCGAGGTCACCACCGTCTATTTCTACTACTATGGCCTTACCGGTTACGACACTGTTCTTGACTACGGCTCCGAGTGGGATTGCTATTCGGAAGGTGAGGACGGCGGCGACATCGATTTGGGCGGCGAGGACGGCGGCGACATAGACTTGGGCGGCGACGAGGTGGAGCCTGATAAGCCGGGTATAACAAGACAGCGTGCTTTCATGCTGAGTCTTGCTCTGGCGTACAGCCAGAAGGATATTGACGACGGCGTCCAGTACTACGTCTGGATAAACGGCGAAAACATCAAGATCCCGCCCCTGAACGGCAAAGGCGACTGGCTGGATGATGAGGGCAGCTTTCTTGCAAAGGATGCCTCCGGCCTGACGTGGAATAATTTTCTTAAATCCGACATCGTGAACGGCCTTACCAACAAGGATTTCGACTCTGATTCCCTTTCAACGGTCAAGATCAAGATAACGACCGACGCCGCGGGGAACAACGTCGTCAAGACCATCGACTTCAACAATGTGACGCCGAAGGAGGAAGAGGTGCTCGATCTGAATGAGGACGGCGACGCCTACGTCATAAAGGATGCAGAGGACGCACCCGATGGCTATGAAAAAGACACTAGCGGCACATACAACGCCTTTGACCCCAGTGACGCTTTTGTACCCAAAGATAAGAACATGGACGTTCCGAACGACGCCATTGACAACAGCGATGTGACCATCGATGTGCGCGACGATATAATATTCGACGATCTGAAGCCGAAGAAGAAATGACCCACAGGCACGCCGCATCACACTCACACCAGTATGTTTGTTCCGCCCCGGTCTCTCCTCTTTCCTGATTCCCGGGGCAAAGTTGACCGCCGCGCGCGGGGCCTGCGCCCCGTGCCGGCGGTTTTCGTATATTGATCTGCGTATTTCAAAATACGGATATATGTCATATGATTCTGAAAGCTCGCAACGGCCTCATGCCCCGGAAAATTCGACTCGCCGCGCACTTGGTTCGCCGCACGTGAGTTATCGTCTGCTGTAAAAAGGCCGGGCATTCTCTCGCCTCCCTTGAAAAGGGAGGTGACAAAAATCGCCAGATTTTTGTCGGAGGGATTTTCCCGCAGCATGAATGGACTGGACTGCAAGCGGCCGTCGCCGCTGCACGGCCAATCCCCCGCCACATCGCATACGTAAAGTATGCATGTGCCCGCCCCCTTTGCAAGTGGGCCATGAACGCGCAAATGGTACAGTGACAGTCTATGCACAGAGCCATGCCGGTCATAAATCGCCCATATTTCCCGGCATACAAAATCCGCCCGGCAGGTTGTCCTGCCGGGCGGCGATTCTTTTTGCTCTTCTATTACTGGTTCTCTTCCATGTTTATCGCGCCGGAGAGGTCCACGGAGGTGGAGCCTTCGTGCTCCTGCTCGAACTCATAGTCCTTGCCGGGCAGGACAGCGTTGAGGGCGATGCCGACGATGGAGGCGACGGCGAGGCCGGACAGGCTGACGATGCCGATCTGGATGCTGCCGGAGTAGCTGATGCCGATGGACAGCACGAGGATGAGCGCCGCGATGATGACGTTGCGGGTGTTGGTGAAGTCCACACGGTTCTCCACGACGTTCCTCACACCGACGGCGGAGATCATGCCGTACAGGATGAGCGACACGCCGCCGATGGTGGCGGTGGGCATGGCGGAGACAAGAGCGGCGAACTTCGGGCAGAAGGAGACGAGGATGGCGATGCAGGCCGCGATGCGGATGACGCGCGGGTCATAGACCTTTGAGAGCGCCAGCACGCCGGTGTTCTCGCCGTAGGTGGTGTTGGCCGGGCCGCCGAAGAGGGCCGCGAGGGAGGTCGCCAGACCGTCGCCGAGGAGCGTGCGGTGGAAGCCGGGGTCGGTCATGTAGTTTCTGCCGACGGTGGAGGATATGGCGCAGATGTCGCCGATATGCTCGACCATGGTGGCAAGGGAAAGGGGAACGATGGTGAACACCGCAGACCACAGCAGCGCGGTATCGACCTCGCCGGAGAACAGGCCGAACACGGTGCTGTTCCAGTTGACGGGCACGCCTATCCATGCGGCGTTCGCCACGGCGGTGGAAACGGCCTCGCGCTCCGCCGGGTCAACTATCAGCGCGAAGATGTAGGAGCCGAGCACGCCCAGCAGTATGGGAATGATCTTCGTCATGCCCTTGCCCCACATGTTGAAGCCGATGACTATCGCAATGGCGACCACAGCGACGAGCCAGTTGCCCTTGCAGTTGTTTATCGCGGAGGAGGAGAGCGTCAGGCCGATGGCGATGATGATGGGGCCGGTGACGATGGGCGGGAAGAAGCGCATGACCTTCTTCACGCCGAACAGCTTGAACAGCGCCGCGAGTATCACGTACATAAGCCCCGCTATCAGCACGCCGAAGCAGGCGTAGGGGAGAAGCGCGTTATTGTAAATCGCGGAGCCGTCCGCCGCGGTGCCGACGGTGCGGATGGCGTTATAGCCGCCGATGAAGGCGAAGGAGCTGCCCAGGAACGCGGGGACCTTGCCCTTGGTCAGCAGGTGGAAAAGCAGCGTGCCGATGCCGGCGAAAAGCAGCGCCGTGGCGACGTCAAGCCCGGTCAGCGCCGGAACGAGGACTGTCGCGCCGAACATGGCGAACATGTGCTGAAGTCCCAGCACCAGCATACGCGGCGTGCCGAGGGCGCGCGCGTCATAGATGGGGCCGTCAATGGTCGTTTTTTTCATTCAATTTACCTCTCTCTGTAGATATTTTATTGAATTTTCGCCCGACGCGCCTTGTCCGCGCGCCGTGCGGCTTTATATAATCGGCCTGCGCCGGTTACATATATGGTTTTTCTGCGCTCACAGCTCCATGAGGAACACGCCCGTCTCGCCGTCATATTCCGGCAGGCGCACCTCCACAAGCTCACTGCGCGAGGTGGGGATATTCTTCCCCACATAGTCGGCGCGGATGGGCAGCTCTCTGTGCCCGCGGTCCACCAGCACCGCGAACTGTATGCTGCGCGGGCGGCCGCAGGAGAACACGGCCTCTATCGCGGCGCGCGCCGTGCGCCCGGTGTACAGCACGTCGTCCGTCAGCACCACATCCTTCGCCGTCACGTCGAAGTCGAGCTCCGCCCGGCGCACAAGGGGGCTTTCCGTGATGGTCGTCAGATCGTCCCTGTAAAAGCCGATGTCTATACTGCCGCAGGGAACGGTCACGCCCTCTATCTTCTCTATGTTCTGCTGTATCATGCGGGCGATAGGCTCACCCCGGCGGCGGATGCCGACAAGCACGACGTTGTCCACGCCCTTGTTCTTCTCGGTGATCTCGTGGGAGATCCTCATCAGCGCGCGGCGCAGCGCGGCCTCGTCCATTATCTGTGCTTTCAGCTTCACGGCGGTTCCCCCTTTCCGTATACAGCGGCGCATATCCGGCGTGCCGGGCAACAAAAAATGCCCTGCCTCCCGGCAAGACACAACATGATGCAGAGCGCCCCTATAAGGCCCCCATGCATACTATGAGCGATTTTGCCGGTCTCTCTGTACCGCAGCTTAAAAATCTTTTTTATCGCTGTAAGTATACCCGACGTGCCGGGAAATTGCAAGCATTTTTTTCGCCGCGCGCCATTCTTGTGGCTTTGTACAAGCTGCCGCATTCAGAGGCGCGCAGTTTGTCGCTTTTGCATATTGATTTTTTGAAGCAAAAAGGCAATAATTAGCGCAGCCGTATATTTCAAAGTTTTGAAGGGAATGGTTTATATGTCATCCGTCAAAGCCAGGGAGGCCGCACGCGCGCTGAAGTTCGTGCTGTTCTCCGCCTCCGCCGGGCTTATCGAGTTGGGCGCGTTCGCGCTGCTCAACGAGCTTGCCGGCTGGCCGTACTGGCCGTGCTATCTTATCGCGCTGGTGCTGTCCGTTGTGTGGAACTTCACGCTCAACCGCGCCTTCACCTTCCGCAGCACCGCCAACATCCCGCGCGCCATGGCACTGGTTGCGCTGTACTACTGCGCTTTCACGCCCGCCTCGACGGTGCTGGGAAGCTGGCTTGCCGAGGGGCTTATGTGGAACGAATACCTCGTCACGGGGATAAACATGCTGCTGAACCTCCTCACGGAGTATTTCTTTGACCGCTTCGTCGTTTTCGGCGGCACCATCGACACAAACTCCCGCGCAAAGTAACCGCGGCAAAAAGGATAATCCCACCGGCGAAAATTTTATGAATTTTCGCCACCTCCCTTTGCAAGGGAGGCAAGGGTCTGCCTTGTTTCTTTACATAGCTGCACATATTCTTCATCAGTCCAGAAGTCTGTGAAAAAGACCTTCGGCCATTTTGCAAGCTTCACACCGGGCATTACGAAAGCGGCCAAACTCATGGCCCCCTTGCAAAGGGGGCTGTCGCCGGCAATATGCCGGCGACGGGGGATTGGCCGTATGTCTGCGAAGCCCGCTTGCGGCCTGAGATATTGGCTACGGGGCGGACAGCACGTCACAAAAGCCTCGCAGAGTTTTGCGTCCGCAGACGCGACGAATCTTTCTAGACAGTCTCGGCTCTCCCTTCGGGAGAGCTGTCACCGCAGGTGACTGAGAGGGGATCGCAGGCTATTTTGTATGGTCATTGTTTGCCCTCTCCGTCCTCGCTGTGCTTGGACACCTCTCCCAAGGGGAGAGGCAGGCAGGGCAAAAAGCCTTACATTTTCTCTCACGACATGTGCGTGAGAGAAAATACTTCTCAGGCTGCAAGTGTGGAATTTGTCCGCCACCGGCGGGCAAATTATGCGCGCAGCAGACTGCAAGCCTTTTGTCGGAAAACCCTTCGGGTTTTTCGACAGTATAAACCCGCCCCGCTGCTTTCGCAGCGGGGCGGAACCATATATCCTATTGCTTTACCACTCGAGGTTCTTGTCCGTCTCCTTGGAGAACACGTGCGCCACATTCCCCTCGAACGAGAAGTGCACGGTGTCGCCCATGGCGTAGTGGCCCTTCATGTCGATGGTGGGCACGATGATGATGACGTCCTTCCCCTCTGCGGAAACGTGCAGGTGCACGGAGGAGCCCATCATTTCGCTGACGTCCACCTTTGCGGCGATGCCGGTGTCGCTGACAACGGTATGCTCCGGACGGACGCCGAGCGTGACATCCTGCGACTGGACGTTGTTCGCGGCAAGGCGCGCTTCCTTCTCCGCGTCAAGCTCCACCTTGATGCCGCCCAGCTCAACAAAGAACTTGTCGCCGTCGCGGGTGAGGTGCGCATCGAAGAAGTTCATCTGCGGCGTGCCGATGAAGCCCGCGACGAAGAGGTTGCGGGGGTTGTTAAACACTTCCTGCGGCGTGCCGATCTGCTGGATGTAGCCGTCGCGCATGATGACTATACGGTCGCCAAGGGTCATGGCCTCGGTCTGGTCATGGGTGACGTAGATGAAGGTGGTGTCGATACGCTCACGCAGCTTGATTATCTCGGCGCGCATCTGGTTTCTCAGCTTCGCGTCAAGGTTGGAAAGCGGCTCGTCCATGAGGAATACGGCGGGGTCGCGCACGATGGCGCGGCCGATTGCGACGCGCTGGCGCTGGCCGCCGGAGAGCGCCTTCGGCTTGCGGTCGAGATACTGGGTGATGTCAAGGATCTCCGCCGCCTCGCGCACCTTCTTGTCGATAACGTCCTTCTTCTCCTTGCGCAGCTTCAGAGAAAAGGCCATATTTTCATACACCGTCATGTGCGGGTAGAGCGCGTAGTTCTGGAACACCATTGCGATGTCGCGATCCTTTGGGGCGACGTCGTTCATGAGCTTGCCGTCGATGTAAAGCTCGCCCTCGGTAATCTCCTCCAGCCCTGCCACCATGCGCAGCGTGGTGGACTTGCCGCAGCCGGACGGGCCGACCAGAACGATGAATTCCTTGTCCGCGATGTCAAGGTTGAACTCCTGCACCGCCACGACGCCCTGATCCGTGATCTGAAGGTTGACCTTCTTCTCTTCGCCCTCGTCCTTCTTCTTTTTCTTCTTGCCCTCGCCGCTGATGAACGGGTAGATCTTCTTCACATTTTTAAGCTGAACAGTTGCCATACTTTCCGGCTCCGATCACGCGGCCTCCGCCGGTCGTGACCTCGCGGCCGCATACGCGCGCCGCCTTGCGGCATGTCTCCAACAATGCCGTACCCCGAGCCACAGGGAAGTTCATATTCCTCCTTATTAATGCTGTGCATAACTTAGTGATGGAGAGCCATGCACGCAGTCAGATTACGGGACATAATCCCATATATATTATATATGAGCCTCCCGGCATTTGCAATCCAAAATTCCGCACCGGAATTTGTGCAGCTTGTCATAAAAGCGCGCAAAAAAATAACCGCCCTGCCTACCAAGCTGCGGTTATTTCTTAACCAAAACATGAGAGGCTGACCGTCTGCCGTGTATCAGCACCCTTTTTGTATCTATATTATAATCTCCACCCGGCGCTTTTGTCAAGCGCCGGGCTGTCAGCTTGTCAAAAAAGCCTCGCAGAGTTTCGCGTCCGCAGACGCGAAAGCAGTATTATACGTTTTCTGCCGCGACATGTGCGTGGCGGAAAACACTTTGCGCGGAGTGAGCGTC
>OLXG01000112.1_pt1 | contig 34062 bp, 19 predicted proteins | sample 1673861 | NCBI WGS metagenome assembly OLXG01 (sample SAMEA103958130, study PRJEB25191) | human gut metagenome | biome: human-associated habitat [ENVO:00009003]; feature: intestine environment [ENVO:2100002]; material: feces | place: Germany | collected 2013/2015
TCACAAAACCGCGTCAGCGACAGGTAAGAATCACTCCGCAAAGATAAGAAAAGCACCGATTTTATTCGGTGCTTTTCGGTGGCGGGACGGGTCACTTCGCGTTTGAACTCCCTTTACAGTTTCGAGAGCGGCTATTGTGTCTTCGAAGGTTATCTCTTCGATTTCCTTGCCGCCTTTTATAGTCGGCTTCTATATCCTGAATGATCGTGAGTTTGCTCTCATCGATTCTGTTATGGTACTTCGGCAAGTCCCGTTCCATTTCTTCAAGCCCTATGTTCTTCCTCGCGAGCGCATAGGGCATCCCGCAAATATTCTTGATCGCCCGTTCCTTTCTTTCGAGTTCTCTGTAAAACCGGGCGTTCGCTTTCCGCGCTTGTCCCTGATAGCCGATGAGCATATCGACTATCTTATCTACCCTCCCAACGTATGCTTCCATATCCTTGCTACCGTAGGAGAGCCTGCCTGTTTTCGGCAAGTCCTTTGCAAGCGACAAAATCTCCTTTCTTATCTCGTCGCTGCTTCCCATCGCCGCTTTGACGGAAGTCATACCCCGAAGCGTTCTGATCGCCTCCACCCGCGTTTTATAGAGCTTGTCCCTGTCGCTGTCTATGTACAGTCCGATTCGGACGAATAAGTTATTGATTGCCGTCATATCTATCTTGCCTTTTCTGCGATAGCCGAACGTGCCTTTTTTGGTTTTATACGTCGGTTCTTTCTCCCAAAAGACAAAGTGGATATGCAGATGATGCGGCTTGTCGAGGTGCAACGCGCACATCAGGTCAATATTCTTCCTGTTGAATTTCGCGTCCTCCAAAAACTGACCGAACGTGTTTTTGATTAGTCCGATACACTTTTCGGGCGTGTCGATCTTGTACGATTGTTCCTCGTTGAGAGAGATAAATCCGTGATAGATATTTCCCTCGTTCTTTTTCAGCCGCGCTTTCATTTCTTCCACTTGCTCCGCGGAAATCATTCCGTCGCCGTTGAACACGCCCGTGGATTTTTGCAGGTATTCGAGCGCGGTGATTTGTCCCGTTTTCTTACCCGTGATTTTTCCTTCCGTCGTGATATAGTCATAGACGTTTTTGCCGCCCGTCATATCGTAAAATCCGCGCTCCGCTTCGTGCGCCGCTCTTTCAAGTCCGCTCGCGTTCTTCGGCAAGCGGTACGGCGTGTATTGTATATTCAGTACGACCGGTTGATTGCTGATTGTCGTTTACCTCCCCGCTTCTTTCAATAGTCTTGCTTCGTCTTTCACGATGAAGTCCGGCGTGTCTTTCAGAAATCCTTTCCTGAAATTTTCGCCCGATCGCGTTCCGTCCGCCCATAACGAGAGAAGATTGAAGATGGAGCATATCAGTCGTTTCTCCACCACTTGGTTTGCGATGATTTCTTTCATCAGACGTATCAGCTCAAAATAGAACGCGTCCACGCTGTATTCTTTCGGAACGCTCACGGCTTTTTCTTCGCCGTCAAGCTGTACCTTGTCGAACAGCCTTTTGTGCAGTTCGGGAAGTCCGAACGCAAGCGCGTCGTTGACGATCGCGTTGAAGCTGCTCTCGTATCTTTTTACCGTTGCAATTTCGCGGATCAATTCCCACTTCTTCTCGTCGTCGATCGTGATGAATTTACTGCCGCAGTTCTTATCGAATTTTATTTTTCTGCCCATTTCAGCCTCCTTTCTGAAAAGTCGGTTTCCGACTTGTTCTTCATATCGTTTTCCCGATAGTTTGGGAAAACCTTATCCTGCTTGCTAAAAGTCCTCTCTGCCAAAACAATTTTCGGTGGTTTCACCCTCGTCGTCAGACGGTGTTTCTCTGCCTTCAAGGATACTTTTCAGCATTTCGCTCGCCACGATACCGCTTGCGATTACCTTTGCAACGCACGGCTGTTCTTCCTTTGCCTTGCGAAGCTCGCGGCTCTTGATACCGCCGCGTCTGCCGTTTTCTCTGTCTGTAATTTCGTTGTCAAGAGATACTTTCACAAGAGTGAACGCACTCTTGATTGCCGTGTCGTTGCCATTGTATGCTCTCCCGTCAAAGACGTAATCCGATACCGCTTTGATGAATTTTCCTGCTTGTTTGTCGTCCATTACGCGGATAACCTCCGCATAACTTTTTCTGAATTTGAAGTTTCTTTCTTTCAATGTTTTCTGCTCCTTATGTTTTTTATGTTTATACTTCGTTGCCCCAACAGTCCCAATTATCTGCCTGCCGTCTTGCAAACAACTCTATCTTCGGCACGTCGCCGTACAACGCTTCTATCCGTTTTCTTGTTTCGTCAGGTTTCTTACTATGCTCTTCTATGGGAGTCATAATGACAGATGAAACAGAACGGCTTTTGCGTTTTAGTCCTTTTCCTTTTGTTGCAATCAGGCAGTATTCGGCATTAGAGCGAGTGTAATATCCCATTCCGGTAAATATCTTGTCTGCTCGTTTGCACTTTTTTATCCAAGTGAAAGCGACCGTTTTATATGTAAATCCCCAAGCCTTTATTAGTTCTATTCCTTCTATAAGGCACGGCGCTGTTACCCATAAAAACAATACGCAATCTTTCTCGCAGATACGGGACACAGGCAACGCCTGTATCTCTGTTTTGGGCATCGTCGGATAATGTCTTTCCGCGCTCCGCCCTTGTCCTTTTGCCGAATACGTCCTGAACTGCCAAGGCGGATCGGCATAGATGATTTTGTACTTCCTTTCCGTCGTGTATATGTCCTGAACCATATCCGTACTTTTGTTTTTACCTCTTTGAATTGATACCGACTTTGCCTTTGGTAAAGCCGCCCGCTTCGTTCGCTCCGCCGAAAGCACTCCGTTTGTCTGCAATGAATTTCAAGCCGTTTTCTGCCATTTTCATATAGTAAGCGTTCGGCTTTTCGTCGCGGAATTGCCCCGACGATTTGAATAAGCGAAGTAGCTGCTCTTTGTCGTTTCCGCAGAATAAGGCAAGGCGCAACATCAACGCGTATTCGCTCTTTTCTTCGCTCCCCAACACGGTTTTCCCGTTGTAGAGATCGGAAAACTTTGCGTCCGTTCCGAAATGTTTTTCTGCTCTTTCAAGCGTTTCACGGTCGCTCATCCGCGTAAGGCTCGCCTTGCCCCTGCCGTCCATACTGACGGGCAATGCTCGCGCCGCAACTTCCGTCGCAACAAGTTCGGAAGGTCGTATGTACTCCGACGACTTTTCTTGCTCCACTTTGCCCGCCGCGCCTTTTTCTTTGAGTTCTTCGATACTCACTTCTTCAAACGTCTTGTCTTTCCAAAGGTCGAGTTCCTTGATTTTATCAAGTTCTTTTTCGAGCGCGTCGCGGTCGGCAAACCCGTAATTGATAAGCGGTTTTACTCTGCCTTCTTCGTCGCAGATACAGCATTTGTATACCTGTTCCGAATAAGCGTTCGTTTCCTCGACGATTGCATAAAACTGAATATCTTTGGTCTGACGATATTCTTGTTCTTTCCCTGAAACGTACTTTGCGATTTTATCCGCGTCGGTAATTGCCGTAAACAGCGCGTTCGGGTTTTCTTTGATTTCCTCTTTCCAAGACTGTATATACGCCGCGTTGTTCTGCAATCGCCCCTCGCTCGGCTCTACGCCTAAATCTTGCTCCATAAAGATAGAAGCAATTTCGGCTCGCAATTCTTCCATTGCATAGTCCTCGCTACCGAATCTGCCCGATAAATCTCGGTTGAGCCTGCTTTCGTGTCCCGTACTATGTCCGATTTCGTGCAATGCGGTCGAGTAAAATTCCTGCATACTCTTAAAGTCCGCGCGTTCGGGTAAATGCACTTCGTCCGTATCCGTTCGGTAGAAAGCCTGACTGCCGCCGTACACGATTTTCGCTTCGTTTTTGTCCCAATAATCAAGGATAGCTTCGGCTCTGCCGTTACGGTCGTTGACGTCGATTTGCGGTTTTTCTTTTACAGGTACGCCGTCCATCAGCGAACAGTTGAATACACGGTAGAATTTGCGTAGCCAATACACGTTTTTATCCATATACTCTTGCTGTTCGCTCGCCGTCATTCCGTCGAGAACGCTTCTATCGAAACGCCTTTTCGTTTCTTTATCTCGCATTTCGTAATACTCAATGCTTGCGCCCTTACCCTTTGCAAGGCTGTTTCCTTCCTCGTCTTTCTTGAAAGTCCAACCCTTTTCTTCCATCTGCTTGAAGGTTGCCCAACGGTTATCTCCGTAGTTCTCGCTCATCGCAATAAGCGACAGAAAAAGATTGTTGATTCCACGATATTTCTTACCCGTAATTGCCGATTCCGGCGCGCCCGACGATACCCAACCTTGCGTCCAAAAGAGATTACCTTTTTCAAGGTTATCCATTACCTTATCCACAAGTTGCTTTCTCTGCGGCGTTAGTTTCTCATACGCCGCATTTTTCTCTTCATGGCTCAAAGACAACTTTCACCTCCTCTACCATTGCCGGCTCGCCGTTCTCGTAACCCTCGTCATCGAAGTCCATCAGGTCGTCTATCGTGTATCCTTTCGGAATTACGATGACGGGAGTATCTCGTATGTTGTTTTTCTTCATTTTTCGTGTTTTTCTCCTTACAAATTTTATTTTTCTTGTATTTTTGTCGGTTCTAAAACAGACAAAAGTATTGACTTTTACATTTTTGTCTGCTATAATAAAAGCACATCATAGTAAATGAGGTGATTTTATGATTATTCGAGAAGCATATATCAGCCAAATCGTTCCGCTGATAGATAAGAATCTGATTAAAGTATTAACAGGCGTTCGCCGTTCCGGGAAAACTGTTTTGCTTTCACAAATTCAGGACTATCTTTTGAAGAACGGAAGATCTAAATCGCAAATAATCAATATCAGTCTTGAATCCAAAAAGAACAAGAAATTCAAAGACGGTGACGTATTGTACGAGTATCTCATTTCCGCTTGTGAAAAGTTAAACGCAAAAGCGTACATTTTCCTTGATGAAATACAGGTCGTTTCAGGCTGGGAAGAAGTTGTTTCTTCTCTTCTCGTTGACATCGATTGCGACGTCTATATCACCGGCTCGAATTCAAAACTCCTTTCAGGCGAACTTGCAACGCTGATTGCGGGACGTTATATTCAAATCCACGTCTATCCTTTTACGCTATCGGAAGCCAAGCAAATGCTCGAACAAAACGGCAAATTCAAGTCCGACGAAGTATTGTTTCAAGATTATCTCAAATACGGCGGTTTACCAATGCGTTTTTCACTCGAAGAAATTTCGCTTGAAGCATACCTTTCGGACACTTACGACGCCATCGTTGTCAAAGACATTATTCAAAGGAACAACATTAAAGATACGAATCTTTTGAATATGATTCTCGCCTTTTTGATGGACAATATTGCCAATCCGTTTTCCGCACGTTCCATTGTTGCCGCGTTAAAGCAAGAAGGCATCAACACAACGGTAGAAACGGTAATCGCCTATATCGACTACATTAAAAAAGCGATGGTCGTGTATAGCGCACAGCGTTACGATATTAAGGGCAAGAAACTTCTTACCACGAACGAAAAGTATTACACCGTCGATTTGGGACTCAGAAACTGCGTAAAAGCGAGCAGCGAAATCGACTATAATAAGTTGTACGAGAATATCGTATATCTTGAACTTTTGTACCGTGGTTACGACGTAAAAGTCGGTAAAACCGACGATTACGAAATCGACTTTGTTGCTTACAAAGGTTCGGATACTCTTTACGTTCAAGTCTGTTATCTCCTCGCTTCTACCGAAACAGTCGAACGCGAATTCGGAAACCTTGAAAGAATCAAAGACAACTATCCGAAATACGTCATTTCGGGCGATCTCCCCGACTTTTCGCGTAACGGTATCAAGCATTACAACATTATCAAATTTTTGCTTAACGAATAATTTTTCGGCTACGGCTACACGCCGTAGCCTTTTTCTATTCTCTCTTTTGCCGTCTGAAAGTAATAATCGTCCGCTTCGATACCTATAAACTGTCTGCCCGTGTTTTTGCAGGCAATGCCCGCGCTTCCCGATCCCATACAGTTATCCATTACCACCTCACCTTCTTTCGTATAGGTTTTAATCAGATATTCGAGAAGCGCGACAGGTTTCTGCGTCGGGTGAACGGCGCTTCTATCTCTTGAAAACTTCAATATATCCGTCGGATAGTTCGCATAATGCGTAACGTATTCCGTATCCGAATTGAGTTTGTTATTGCCGCCATATCCTTTACCGCTTCGCCACGTCGAATTCGGTCTGTTTCGCTTCACTTGCTCTTTTTGAATAAGTCCTTGCGGGTAATACCGTATCGGCAGTTTGCTCTTACTGCCCACCGTCCCTTTGCTGAAAACAACAATATCTTCAAATAGGGACAGCGGCTTGTAATTAGAGTTCAGAAATCCCGTCGGACTTTCCTTTTCCCATATCATTTTGTAACGAAACATATCCGTATTGCTCTGAATCAGTTTGCTTGTAAAAGGCTCGTTCCCGAATAAGCAGACGATACCGTCCGGTTTCAAAACTCGCATATATCCTTTCCAAAGTTCCGTCAGGTCGATTTCCCTATCCCACTTATGTTTTGTCTTGCCGCAACCATACGGGAGATCGCATAGAATAAGGTCAACGCTTTGCTCCGGTAGTTCTTTCGTCACTGTCAGACAGTCGCCGTGATAAAGTCTTGTCATCTTTTACCGTTGCCGCCTGTATTTTTCGGAACAGTCGGCGTATAGGTCGATTTAACTGGCATTGAACGCAAGGCTTTGATAGCCGTTCCCTCGTAATAATCAGGCGATTTATTCGGTCTGAATAAACCGCTCGTAGCAAAGATACGAAGCATTTGCTCTTTATCCCCGTTACACCAATAGGCAAGTAAATTCATCAGCGACATATCCGAGTTCGAGTGATTGTTCTGCAAATCTTCGCCCGCATAAAGTCTTTTGAATTTATCCCCGTTCTTTGCGTTCGACGCTTTTTCCACGACATCACGGTCGGTCATCGTTGACAGTCCGTTCACGCCCTTGCATACGCCTTTCCACTCTTCGCGTTTCTCGCATTTACGGGACAAAAGTTCTTTCATTTCGGGCGTATCGAAACTTTCAAGGCGAGAATAGCCTGAGCCGTCGCCCGTCATTGCGATGAAATGTTCTTTCTGATAGAATTCCAAATCGCCGTCTTTCGAGAATGTACGAATATCCATACCTCCCGTTTTGCCGAAAATATGCAATCCGTTTCCGCTTACCGACTTTTCGACGTAGGTCTTGCCGCACTTTGAAAGAATCTCTTTTGCAATCGCGGACGGCTGTCCGTTCTCGTCGTAACAACGGTCAAGGTCGATACAGGAAATATTATCCTTCCCGTCAAGAGCATAGGCAACAGTCGTGCCGCCTTTTTCTTTCAGATACTTTAAGGCGTTATCGAAGGTTGTCCACGTTTCGGGATTATCGCTTTCGGCATACTCGCCCTTGTCGCTGTTGCAGTTTACGGGGCGTTTATTGTATTTACCCTTGTCGGCGTTCCACCACGTTTTAACCACAACCCAATTCGGTCGCTTTTTCATTTCGTCGGGAACGGCGGCGCGCAACGCTTTTTCTTTTTCGTCGAAAGAAGTATTTGCTTGTTCGCTCGGTCGTTTGTATTCCGTGCCGTATGCGCCTGCGTCCTTTCCTCTGACTTCCTCGCAAAAATCCTTTGCCGTAAGTTCCGTCGTTTTCTTTTCTTCGCCGCTGTTGTCACTTAAACGAACGGTGTAGTCGTTATGTAAGCTCAATCTGATCGTGCCTTTTTCGGCGTTCTTTTTAACACACTTGTTCGGAACGTAATAGGTGTAATCCTGATACTTCCCGTCGGGCATTCTGAATAAGGTACTTTCGTCGAAACTCGCAATTCTTGCCTTTTCGGGAACGGAAACGTAATTCCAATCGCTCGGCGTTTCGCTTCCCGGTGCGCTTTCCGCTTGCGCCTGTTTATAATCTTCTGCGGTCGTGTTGTTGCAAAGTTGGTTGAAATCATACGCCGTAAGCGTTGCTTCTCTCGTTTCGTCACGACTCTGCGCTTTGATAACGAAATCTTCGGGCAAGCGGATCAGAATTCGTCCGTCGTCGCTGTTCTTATCTTCCCCGACAAAAGCCGACGGGATAAAGAACGACATACCGCCGAAGTCCTGTTTATTCGGCAAAACGAACAGCATACTCTTCGGGTATTCTTTACGGAAAGCTTCTTGCGGCACGCTCGTATTCAGCCATTTCGTATCCGTATTTTCCTGCGTTTCGTAGTCCTTGTTGGTCGTTCCGCCTACCGCTTCCTTAAATTCTTCTGCCGTAAGCACGACAATTTGCTCGTTATCTCCGTAGCCTTTGCGAAGTTCAATTTCTCTGTCATCGCGGACGGAAATTTCGTAGCACAGCTCTCTGCTATCGCTTTGTAAGTCCACAAGTTGGCGCGACGGTCTGATTTTATCGTTGAACATATAGTAGGTGAATCCTGCATATTCGCCGTTTGTCGGCATTTTGAATACGCTCCCTACACCCGACTTTTTGATAAACGCGTCGTTTGCAACGTTGATTTTTGTGTACTCGATTTTCGGTTTTTCCGAGCCGTATTCGTTCTTTCGCCAATTCTCTGCTTTTTCCTGCGACTCGAAACCGTATCTCCCCTGTTCCCAATCGCCAGTTTCGATGTGGTAGCCGATTGCCACAACGTAGTCTTTGTTCATCGTTGCCGAGCGGTCGATAATCGCAATATCTCTGCCGCCCGTGTCTTTTTCGATATTGACTACCCTATCTCCCCTTGCGGTGATTTTCGTGTAGTCACGCGTGTTTTCGCTCATTTGCTCTTCGTGTTCCTCCTTTTTCTGCTTTTCGATTTTTCTTACCCTGTCTGCAAACAGGTCGATCAGTCCCGGATGTGCCGACGAGTAAATGCGTTTTTCATCGGATTTATCCTCATATCCTGCCGTACTGTTTGCCCATTTTCTGTTTTCCGTTGAATATCGTCTGTCCCATTCGCTACGGCGAATCAGAGTCGTTACAATGTGCTTTACCCTTTCCAAGCCGTATTCGGAAATCAAATCTTGTTCAAAACCTTTTCCAAGACGGTTATCCGCATAGTTGTCGGAAATAGCCTGTCCGATAGCCTGCACACACTCTTCGTCCAACGAGTGAGATAACAAGTATTTGTCCAACTCACCGTGTTCCTGCGCATAACTTCCCGAATGCAAATAGATGTTATCTTTTGCCGTTTCTCGTTCTCGCTGTTTCCGTTCCACGGCTTCCTGAACGTCCGTTACCGTAAATTCCTGCGTTTCATCTTCGCCAATATCTCTGCCGACTTTCAAAAAGTCGATATGATGTTTTTTCAAGGTATCGCGTGCAATGTAGCAAGCGGGCGATACGATTACATAACGTTCGGCTTTCTCCTTAATGGCGTGCAAATTCGTAGATGACAAACTGTCTTTGAAGTGATAGCACGCAACGCCGTTTTCATCCTTGCCGAGAAAGATTGCCTGCTTTTCGTCCTGTTTTATCCGCTCTTCCCTCAGAATATCGTCGTGATAATGTTCGCAATAGTCTTTGATAAAGGAAAGTGTATCCTCACCCGTAGAAACGCTCGCATATTCCGAACCGAGAAAGTCATCATAAAGCTGTTGCAGAATTCCGCCGTGATCTACTTCTTCATACAAAGCCTTGTAATACTCTTCACCGACATCTACATATTCGCCGCAAAGCGTATCGAAGAGTTCCGTTTTAACGTGATTCTCATAGTTGTTTTGGAATATCTCTTCCGCAGACTTACCCATAAGGTTTGCTTTGAACTCTTCAAATTCTTTCTCAACGCTGTTTCTGACAAGTTCTTTGTAACTCGGTGCTTCCACGGAAACAGGCTCGTTTTCAACTTTCGTCGCATACTCGCGCAATTCCGCGTCGGGAATATTTTCAGCCAATGCCTTATAAACGTCGTCGTTATCCCAACCGTAATATTCGAGAAGAATATCCAACGGGAAACGCTTATGATACCTTTCAAGAAGCGGCTTCAAATACGGTTTCGCTTCTTCGCTCGACGCGTACTCGCCGTGAAGCACTTTTTCTATCGCTTCCCGTTCTTCAAAGAAAACATTTGAAAGAGCATCGGCATACGCCCCGTCAAGATAACTCATTTCATCGTTTACAACCTTGCTCGCGCTTTCGACAACGTTGTGCCAAGCGGTCAGATACGCTTTTCCATTTTCGGAAGAAATAAACGCTTCCCAAGCGGGCTTTTCAACACCGTATAAGCTCTCGGTATCTTCAAAATCCCCGTTTTCGACTTTTCCTTCGGTATCGTCTTTGCCGAGCCTATAAAGTTCTACACCTGTGCCGTAAAGCACTCTTGCCGTTCTGACTCTTACAGGCAGCATTCCGTCCCAAGTGTAACCGTACTCGTGCATTTGCTCCTGCGATATGGTGTAATCGGGAAGTATATCTACCTGCATAGCGGCAACCTTGTCGCTTTCATCAATGAACGTTTTCTCTTCTTCCGGCTCGTCAAACAATGCGATTTTTAAGCCTGCGCTTACGAAAGCACTTGCAAATTCCTTGAACAGCGTTTCGTCTATCGTCAGAGTTTTTACTTCCTTTTCTCCCGCTTTGAAATACGAAGGCGATAAACTCGACAACGCCATCAATTCTTCGGTCGTGTCATCGAAACAAGTGTAATCCCCGTTCTTTACAGCAAACACCATCGCGCCGGGGTTCTGCGTTTCGATTTGTTTGTAGGTCTTATATAATTTTTCCATAGTTTTTTTCTTATTCGTCCTCGTTTTTGTTTCGGTTCGTTTCGGCGGTAACGCCATATAGTTATCTTCCGTTTCGGCGGTAACGGGTTCATCTCCGCTTTCCTCGTCGTCGATAACCACTTCTTCGCGCTTATTAAGGTCAAGTTCTGCGTTGAGTTCGGAAAGTTCCGTGTTCAGTTCCATAATCTTGTCCTTATGCTCGAACGGTACTTTAACCTGTTCTTTCGCCACTTCAAAGTCTGCTTTTGTGGATTCCAAACGCTTTACCGCACGTTCTTCGCGGGCGGCAAATTCTTTTACGAAATTTTCCAAACGGGTAAGGTTTCCGCTTGCGCTCTCGCCTATATCCATTTTGTACTGTCCCGCGCCCGAAAGCGTAATGCTCCGTTCGTTGGAAAGCAGTTCGATTGGATTCAAAGAGATTTTGAAACCGCAATACCCGGCTACCGCCGTTCCCGTTTTGTTATGGAACAGCGCGTCCATAAGGGCAAGTCCGCCGTTTTTCTTTCCGTCCTCTACGCTGTCCGCATAGACCGTTCCGCCGACATTGATTTCAAAGCGTTCGGGGTTGTACTTATCCTTTACAAGTTCAACGTCTTTCCTTACCCTTTCAAGGTAAAGTTCCTGCCGTTGGATCTGTTCGGGAAATTCCTTTCGTACTTTGTCTTGCAAAGCAAACAGTTCTTTCTTGTAACGGCTTTCCAAATCACGAAGTCTTGCCATTTCCATATCGAGTTCCATTTTTCGCTTGATTTTCGGATTTGCTGACGTGATTGCCTTGATTTCTGCATAAGAAAGCGTTGCCTCGTCAATGTCGTCGGCTTCACGCACCGTCATATCCCCTTTTTCCACCTGCGAAATAAACCGCTGTTTGGTTTCAAGTATCTGATACGAATAACTGTCAAACGTTCTCTCTTCCGCATAGGTGTAAATACGAATGATCTTGTTCCTATTTCCCTGCCGAATGCCGCGCCCATCTCTCTGAATAAGGTCGCGCGGACGATATGGTGCGTCCAAATGATGTATCGCAACGAGCCGTTCCTGCACGTTCGTTCCCGCGCCGCATTTCTCGGTCGAGCCGATTAAAACCCTTATCGTTCCCGCCGTAACCTTATCGAACAGGTCTTGTTTTGCCTTGTCCGTGTTTGCGTCGTGGATAAAAGCAATCTCGGTTTCGGGAATACCGCGCTCAACGAGTTTGTGTTTCAGGTCGTTATATGCGTCGAAGTCTGTTCCATACACATATTCCGAATAAGGCTTTTTCGGAGTAGACAAATCACAAAACACAAGTTGCGTCCCTTTAATATCTGTCGAGTTCTTCCATTCTTCGTAAACATTGTCGGCGCAATAATTGAGCTTGCTTCCGCTTTCGTCGGAAAGCAACGGATCGATACATCTCGGATCGAGCGCGAGTTTCTTTCCATCGCCCGTAACTTTGAGCATATTGTCGATATGCGGATCAACGCCACCCGCGTAAATCGCGTCTGCCCTTTTTGCTATTTCTTCGGTTAAGTCAATGACTGTATCGCTCGGCTTTAATGTAATTACCTTTCGCTCCACTTCCGGCACGTCAAGTTTTACATCCGTCTTTACGTCCGCGAACGAGTGATACAGCGTTAAAAGTTCGGGCAGATTCGTAAACTTTGCAAATCTCGTTCTCGCTCTATACCCTTTACCGGATGGCGCAAGTTCGAGTGCCGTTACCGTTTCTCCAAAGTCTGCCGCCCACGCGTCGAAGTAGTCGATACCGAGTTTTTCAAGCGTTCGTTTTTGCAAGTACGTCTGCATTGTGTACATTTCCGTCATACTATTGGAAATAGGCGTACCCGTTGCAAACACAACGCCTTTATCCCCGCCGTGCAGTTCGTTGATGTACTCAATCTTCAACTGCAAGTCGCTCGCTCTTGCGCTCGCCGCGTTTGAAATTCCCGCAACGTTATTCATTTTCGTGTAAAGGAACAGGTTTTTATATGCGTCCGCTTCGTCCACAAAAAGGTAGTCAACGCCGAGTTTCTCAAAGATAAGCACGTTGTCTTTCTTCGATTCGTCAAGCAGTTTTTTGAGTTGCGCCTCTCTGCCTTTCTTAATTCGCTCCAAGTTCTTTACCGAACCTGACGGCGAGTTGCTGTCCTCCCATTGCATTTCGATACTGCGTTCGATAGCGGCTATTTCTTCTTGTATTTTTGCTATCTGTCGTTCGGGCGAAATGTTGATTTTCGCAAAACTCGACTGCGCTATGATAACGGAATCCCAATCGCCCATCGCAACTTTCGACACGAACTGCTCGCGGTGGTCTTTGTCCAAATCGTCTTTGGTTGCAATCAAGAGTTTCGCCGTCGGATATAGTTCTCTGAACGAATTAGCCCATTGTTGTACCAAGTGATTAGGTACGGCAATCATCGGCTTTTTCGCCAAACCGTACTGACGAAGTTTCATCGCCGCCGCGCATATCGTAAACGTTTTTCCGCTTCCTACAATGTGGTGTAAAAGCGTGTTGCCGCTTGTAATAATTCGGTGTACCGCATCCTTTTGGTGAGGGCGAAGTTCGATTGCAGGGTTCATTTCGGGAAAACGAAGATAACTTCCGTCGTACTTCGGCAAACGAATCTGATTAAACAGTCTGTTGTAGATTGTTTCAAGCTCATCACGCCTAATGGGATCTTTGAATATCCAATCCTTGAACGCTTCGACGATTTTATTCTGCTTCTCCCTTGCCGCAACAGTTTCGGAATTATTCAGCACTCGTTTTTCCCTGCCGTCCGCGTCCAAAACCGTATCGTAAATCTGTGTAGAACGCTGATTCAGGCAATCCTCGAACAGGCGGTATGCGTTCGCTCTGCTTGTTCCGAAAACTTTATCTACGTTTATAGAATCATAACCACGCGCATATCTTGTCCTGTCGATACGCCAACTACCGTCGTGTTTGTTGTAGTAAAGTTCCACACCGTCGCGGTAGTAGTACGGCATACCTATAAGTTCACAGAAAAACTCTTTATACAGTTCCTTATCTATCCAACTCGTTCCGACTCTGACCGCAATATCCGAAGCCTTGACGGGCGTAGGTTGCACTTCCCGTAGAGCCGAAATATTCTTGTCGTAGTCAATTAAATCGGGTTTGTTTTGCCTCATCCTTTCGGCGGCTTGCAGTTTATCTACCACTCTGCCTGAAAGATACTCTTCTGCCGTTTCAAAGCCCGAATATTTATCTTCCGGGTTGACCGATACGGGATTACGAAATACTGCGTTTCCGAGTTCGGCAAGCACGGTTTCGTAATCCTTTTTTGTGAGTTCTTCGATATACGAAATATCCACACACCCGCGCTCGTTCTTACTTATCTGCAACGCCTCGAAACAATCGTCGGTGCTTGTCACAGCCGTGTACGGTCTTATAGTCCTTTTTGTAAATACATCTGCTTTCGTTACCGTTTCTTCATCTTCAGAAACGTTCTCGCAAGCAAAAAGTAACGCGCTGTCGCCGTCGGGCTTAAAAAGTCGCAGGTTGTTCTTGCTGTTGATATACCCGAAACGCTTGACGAACATATCGTATCTTGCGCCGAGTTGCCATTGCTCACGAGTCAAAACGTCGTCCGAACAGCCCTCGACTTGCAAGTCCAAAACCTTACGAATTTGCTTGCGGATAGCGATCATTTCGGCAATTCTCTGATAAGCGTCTTTCGGGAACGTCGGTACGGGTTGTTCCACCATACTATCGCCCACACGCATATACAATTTGCCGTTTACTGCTTTCAGATTCATCGGTTTGACGTCGTAGTCAACCTCGACTTCTTCTCGACTTTCCGTTTCTTCCGTGTATTCGGGATTGACATAGAAACCTTGCGGTAATCGACTTATAGCCGCATTTATCGCTTCCGATAAATCTCTACCGTCCGACTTAACCGTTATATCTTCCGCGCCGTAAAGCCCCGTTTCTTTGACAAGCGTACCGAGTAGCATTTCAGGGTGAGCGATATAATAGTTATTTATCTCGTACCCTTCTTCGGTCTTACCCGTTGCAAGCCATTCGGTATTTTCGATAGTTGCGTTTATTCTTTCTTCACGCTTACAAAAAAACAGAATATCCGTTACGACTTCTGTATTCGCCGTCTGCTTGAACGCCGTATTCGGTAATCTGATTGCGCCAACGAGTTCGGCTCTGTCCGCGATATACTTGCGGATAGACGGATTTTGTTTGTCCATCGTGCCTTTGCTTGTGATAACCGCCATCAAACCATTCGGCTTGATTTTGTCGATACCTTTTGCGATAAAATAATCGTGAATATAGAAGTTGTATTTGTTGTAATCGGGATCGAAAACCGTGTAACCGCCGAACGGAACGTTCGTAACCATAAGATCAAACGAGTTGTCCTGAAACGCTGTTTCTTCAAAGCCTTTAATCTGAATTTTCGCCTGCGGATACAGTTTCGTTGCGATTTTGCCCGTAACCCTATCGAGTTCTACGCCGTAAAGTTTTGCGCCGTCCGCTATCTCTTGCGGCATAAAGCCGAAGAAATTGCCCGTTCCCATTGCCGGCTCTAAAATGCGGTTATTGCCTTTTACGCCGAAACGAGTGAGTGCTTTATAAATACCGTCGATGACGGTTTTACTTGTGTAGTGAGCGTTCAGAACGCTACCTTTTGCCGCCGCGTATTCTTCGTCATTCAGAACGTCTTTCAGTTCCTTATATTCGTTTTGCCACGCGGTATTGTGTTCGTCGAACGCTTGCGCCAAACCGCCCCAACCGACGTATTTTGCAAGCACTTTCTTCTCGTCGTCGGTTGCTTCTTTTTGTGAGATAATCAACCTATTGACTAACTTTATGGCTTCAATGTTGTTTCTGAATCGCTGTTTCGCGCCGCCGAGTTCGCTTTGCGTAAACCCGATTTTCGTAAGGTCTGTATTGCTTTCTTTTGTGGGTTCGATGGTAGATTCTATCGGCGTTATCTCGCCGCTTTCGATACGGTTTTCCCACTCTTCATCTTCTTCCGCGTCCAAATCTCGGATAGGTTTTTCAGACGGTTGCTCCGAATACCTGCGATACGCTTCCTTGACGGTTAATTCGACTTTATCTCCGTCGATTTTCGCCGTATCTACTTCCGGGCAGACGTTCAATGCTTTCTCGATTTCTGCCGCGTGATCCTTACAAAACTTATAGTCCGCATACCGCCAAGAAAGGAAGGTCTTTCTCTCTCCGTTCTCGTTTCGCTTTACTCCGTCCTCTGCGATGTGTCGGGCGATTGCTTTTACTCTGTTTTCGTCCGTGCCGCGACGCTCGGACAAAAACGCTATGTATTCTTCGCTTTCTTTATCATCGAAATATTTATCTTCGTCGATCAGGTCTGCAATACCATAAGAAACCTGTTCCCACTTCAAAATCATTCCGACTTCGTTTTCGGGGTTCTCTCTGTCCCGATGGCGAAGCTTCATTCCCTTGCCGTCAGTCCATATCTCGTCATCATAGCCGCCACCGCCCGTGCCGTATTCTCTCCTTAAAAAATCGGCAAATTCTTTGTCGGTCGGGTTCTCCTGATACTTCTCGTAAATGCGGTATTTCCCGTATTCAAACCCGCTCCCGCGTTTCAAGCCCCACTCTTTGAGCTTTTCTTCGGGCGTTTTTTCCTCAAACGCGTCGAACAGCGACCTTTGCATACTCGGTCGATTGCGGCGTTCCCAAATCGGCTTTCCCCTGTTTTCGGGTTTCGTTTCTTTGGTCTGCTTTTTATCTTCTTCGTAATCGTAATCTTCCGTTTCTTCGTCCGCTTCTTCTTCTGCGGCTTCAAACGCTTCTTCGATTTCTTCGTCGGTCGGTTCGTCCTCATCTCCGTAATCGTCGTCAATCGGGAAACGCGTGTCTATCTCGCCCACATAGTCGGGTTGCTCTTCCGTTTCTTCCTGTTCGGAAAAAATGCGGTCAAGCTCTTCGCTTTCTTCGGGCGATAATTCTACAAGTTCAGGCGTTTTCGTTTTTTCAATGTGAGATTTGATGAAAAAGGGTTCTTTGTCCGGTTCTACAACGACAACGCTTACTTTGTCGAGCAGTTTTTCAATATACTGCTCTGCAACGTGATACGGAAAACCGCACATAGGAATTCTTTCGTCTAAACCTACATCTCGTCCTGTAAGCGTTAAATCGAGAACTGTCGCGGCTTGTTCAGCCTTTTCGCCCATTACTTCGTAAAAATCGCCCAAACGGTATACGACAATGCTGTCGGGGTTCGCTTTTTGTAACTCTGAATACTTCGCATAATACGGCAAAACCGTCGTTTTTTCTTCCTGCGCTACGGGCTGTTCGTCCGCTTTCGGAATTACAGGCTCGTCCGAAACGTACTCTTCGTCAATGTCGTCGATAACGGGTACTTCGTTTTGCTTGTTGTAAATCGCGTCGTTTATGTCTTGTTGTAAGACTTCCACCGCTTTCTGCACTTCACGAAACAGATCCGCATTTTCCTGTAAGCCGTAGGGATAGCCTTTCAGCGTGATTCCCCGTTCTTTCGGAAAACCCGTTGTCGAATACAACGAATACGCAACGCCTTCTGCAATGAGTCTGTTCCTTATCTCGTTGTTTTCGGTCAGAAAATCGTTCTGTCCGAGATAAGTTACAACTCCCGAAAGCATAATGCGATAATCGCCGCGGTTACTGTCCGCAATTTCCGTGCCGTTAAGTAAGTCAAGCCCGTCCAAAATCTTTTTTACAGGTTGCGTTATGCGCCTGTAACGATTCTCGCCGTGCGTATCGGCAACGTCAAACACGAAGTATTTATTGCCGTCGCAGTCGTAATACGGAATGCCTTTTCTGCCTTTTGTAACTCTTCGCCCCTGCGCGTTCCACTCTTCAAAAGAAAAGCATACGCTCGCGTTCGGTCGCTCGATTACGATCTGACAGGCGTCGTGCAAAGGAATATGCGGATTGTTCGCAACGAAACGATAAAACGTTTTGAGTTGTTCGCCGTCCGTCATCATCGCCTGTATCGCTCGATTTCTGTCTGCGTTTCTTCTGATGTCGCTCAATTTTTCTTCCACCTCCTTTGTCTGTTTTCCTGCAAGGGCAACTCTTTTCCGAACACCTCAAAATATATCTGCTGCCGAAGTTCAAAGGTCGGAAAGAATATCGCAAAGCAAGCCGCAGACGCACCCATCGTTTCAATCAGAATCCGCAGATGTTCTCTGCCGAACAGTTGCTTTGTCTTGATCTTATGTACAAATTCTTGCTCCTCCATATCAAGACGCGTTGCGATTTGGCTCGTTGTATAGCCGCTTTCTTTCAGCCAAGAATAGAACGCGCCGCTCCGTAAGGAATATCCTTCGATTTTTGTTCTGTCTATTTCGCCATGTTCGGGCAAATGTCTGTTTTTAATTTCGGTCATTGCGTCCTACCTCCTGACTGCCGTTTTTTGTTCGGGATTCATACCCCCTCACTACTATTGGAAAGTTAGAAGCGTTTTGTTAGGGTATTTTTCAAAAATTCCCCAAAAAATTTTTTAGTTTCTTTTTTGCTGTTTCCAAAATACCAAAGGCGGTCACATAACTAATGCCAAGTTCTTTCCCTATTTCTCGCAACGTCTTTTGCTCCCAAAAGGTTTTGTAAACGACGATTTTCTGCTTTTCCGTAAGCTCTTCCATCGCTTTCGCTACAAACTTTTTGATTGCTTCGTTTTTTTCGTTCTCCAAAAACTGCTCTTCCGGTGTCGGACTATCGTCCGCAGGCTCGAAACCCGATTCTTCATACATTTCATCGAGCGAAGCGTATCTCTCGCGGTATGTATCTTCCGATTTTGCGAAGCGATCCGTATCACGGTTCAGCATTTTTACCGCTTGTTCCTGCTCTGCGGTTTCCACTTCGACTTTGGTTACTTGGTAACGGTTAAGTTTGTAATAGACTTTCTTTTTCATGGTTTGAAATCCTCCGATTTTGATTTTTGTGTTTGAAAATCGCAATCGGACAGATTCCTGCCCACAACGAAAAAAGCCCGACTGCGTTGTGATTAAACGCAATCGGGCAATTCAGAGTATAAAGGCATAAAAAAACGCCTCGCAAAGAATAAACCCTGATTAGGTCTAATCCTTGCAAGGCGTTGGTAGCTTTCCTATGAGAATAACTCCTGTTTCTTACAACTTCGTATACGTTCGCGCGTTGGCTTTACTCTCCCTTTCGGGCTACCGCTGTCCGTTCCCGTATACTGTCTGATTTTACAGATAAATATTATTTAATTGTCTTTGTCTATAACTCCATATAAGGCGTGGATAACTTCCTTCCCGGATAGTTTCGGTTTCTTATATCTTCATATCGGCTTGCCCGTAGTTCTTGCTACCGTCGGCAGTCCCGTATGGTTTTTCGTACAGACGTTTAGCGCGCAGTAGCCGCTTGCGGCATTTCCTGCGCTTTGTTCGGATCTGCGCTCAATCGCATTTTCCCCGTTTCGTCTACGTCTGCAAGCACGGATGCTCCGCAATGATGACACTTGACGATAACGCCTACGCAATGTCCGGTGACTTCCAACAGCTTTGTTAGACAATACGGACAAGTCAAAGGATTGTTCTTTTTAGCCATATAAATACAACCTCCTTTCTCCCTAAACTTACAAACGATTTGAATTTATCTAACTGCTATGGTATGGTCGGGATAACTCCTATACAACAGTCAAACATCGTTTGTAATCCAATTATATATCTTTGCGTTTTCGGGGCAAAAACGCTTGATACCGATTTAATTGTATATGTGGATACAGCTTACCAAAACGCCCTGTATCTCACAGTCTTTGACAATTATATCTTTCATCTCTTTGTTTTCCGGATGAAGCACCACTTTCCCGTTCCTTTTATAAAAACGTTTCAGCGTTGTTTCGCCGTTCATCATAGCGACTATTATATCTCCGTTCTCTGCCGTGTTCTGCTTTCTGATTACTACAAGATCTCCGTGCTTGATTCCGATGTCAATCATACTGTCGCCGTGCGTATGAAGAATAAACAAATCCCCACCGCCGAAAATCGCTCGCGGAAGCGTTACGCTTTCCTCTATCTGCTCCACCGCGTCAACAGGTTGTCCGCACGCGATAGAACCGACGATAGGCGTAATTGCAACTCCGCTCGGCTTGAGTTTCGGCAGCATATCAATGCCCCCCAGCCTTGTTCTCTCTATTCTGCCATCCCTTTCGAGAGCGAGAACGTACCTTTGCACAAGATTCAGCGAACTCATATTCATTGCCTTTTGTACCTGTCTGTAACTCGGAGATCTGCCGTTCTTCTTCTGAAAGGCGATTATGTACTCCTGCATATTCGCCAAAGTTGTCTGATTCAGCGCCCGCATTTCTCTCACCTCCGTTTTTCTAATTATGTTGAACATTGCGTTCAATTTAGATTGTAGCCGTATTATATCACAAAAGACTACCTATTTCAAATTTTCAATTCCAAATATTTGGCATTGAAAGGTTTTTTACAAAAGTTTTTTGTGAGCAGATAAAAAATATGCCCCCGCAAAAGCGAGAGCAACAATTTTTTAATATTTGATTAGTATTCTTCCTTGATTTTCGCAACGAAATTATTAAATTCGTCCAATACTTTTCTTGGGGATCTGATTTTTACCTTACCTTGCGTTCCGACAATCCACGCAAAAAGCGTTTTGGATACTTGAACACTTACGTCAACGGAATATGCGTTATCATCTGCTTTGCGTATCCTTATATCGTCGCCGAACCTGTCAAACATATCCGAAAGTATGCTCGGCTCGAACAACAGCGTTACGTTGCAAAGCTCCCCTCCAAACATAGAGAACACTTGTTTTCTGTATTCGTCGGTGTTGAACTTTTCATATTCGGGGTGCGGCTCACGCTCGGTTTCGTCCACCTTTACGTCGTCCATTTTATCAAGACGATACGTTACAAGATCCGCATACCCGTTAGAAAAGCATAGTAAATAATAGTTATCCTTATTCCACACCATATAGGCAGGACTGACAACGTATCTCTTGCCATCTTTCCTATACACTTTTTTATGCTTGTCGTCATAGTCGAAATACAGGAACGATATTTTCTTGTTTTCGTTGATAGCTCTTTCTATTGAATCCACGTTGTATATAAGAGAACTGCTCCCCTTTCTGCTTTTTTCAAACGAAATAATGTGCTTGGACACACTCTCCGCCTGATGAGAACACAGAAAGCTCGAAAGCCTTTCTACAAGTGCTTTCTTCTGCGTAGCCGGGAGTTTTGAAGCGCTGACCGCGTCTGCAAGCATAACTACTTCCGCCGTTTCTATCGGACGGCTTACAACGTAATAATAGTAATACTTTTTCTTGTAGGACAACACTTCATACCCATATTCATTTAATACGGCTATGTCGTCGGCTATCACTTTACGCATTACGCTCATCCCACGCTTTGCAAGTTCTTCCCTTATCTCGTCTGCGTTCATTGCGTGGTTTTCGTCGGTGTTCTTACTTAAAATATCCCACAAAAGAAGCAATTTGATTTTATTGTTTTCGTTTGCCATAACACTACCCTCTTTATGTTATTATAGCATAGAATATCAGAAAATACAACCCACTTATCTTTCATAACTGCAATTCATATGTATTGTAATCCTACACAGATTTCCGTGAAAAAGATTCGGATAGATATTGACTTTTCAAGAAAAATGTGCTATAATATAGTCGCACAGTAAGTAGGAAGTTATATATTTCAAGATTTACACAAACCCGACAGAATATTGCTATATTTTGCCGAGTGGTCTATACTGTGAAAACTATATAGATAATTTTGGTAAATAACAATATAGCGCGTAGGATTGTGGGGCGTTGTGTGTCCCTATGTTCCTACGCGCTGTTTTTATATCAATGATAGGAGGATAGACCAATGGGCTATTTTAGTATTTGTAATTCAAAGCATTTAAGGAGGTCATATATGGCAAAATCGAAATTTATATCATTAGGGTTGGTGTTAATAATGATTTTTAGTTTATTGACGGGTTGTTCGACTAACAAATATAATGCCGTTTTATATAGCAATGCGAACGAATGGATAGATGAAACATTCTTAAAAGATAATAGAGTTAAAGCATATTATCTCAACGAAAATTATATATACGGCGAAAGCGATCCGAGTGATAAGTATATTTATGATACCACATCGCCATCGTCAAGGGTATTCATTGTAACCGATGAAGATGAATATAATAGGGTTTTTTCTAATTCTCCGTTGGATATTGATTTTGAACAGGAAATAGTAATATTATATATTTTTTCTGATGTTAATCCAACACGAGATTATAAATTGAAAAAAATAGAGGTTAATGATGAAATTTTAACCGTGAAAACGGAGTTGGAACGCAAAGATGTTGACGATACAACTATGCCATATCAAAGGTGCATTGTGATAAAAATGAACAAGGTAGAAATAAATGAAGTAAAATTTGAATAATGATGGAGGTAAAATATGAGAAAAATCAAAAGTTTTAGATTGATCGGCTTTATAATTGCTTTAGCAATAATTTTTTCCTCATTAAGTGTTTTTGGTTCAACGGTAGCTTTTGCTGCTGAAGATAGTACCTCTTATTCGGGTGAGGAGTTTGTAGAAAGTAAAGAATTTTCGAATGCTGCTAATGGAGAAACATTACAATCCGCTTTTTCCAATAAAACAGTTCGTGAATGTGAATATGTTTATAATTTAGATGATTCAGCGGATTACATTTATGTTGAATTTGAGAATGGGGGATATGCTCTTTTTTCAAGAGAAACAATGGAAATGATGGAGTATTCTTTGCAAGGTACATTACCATATTCAAATTCTTCAACTAAAGACTACTATGCAGGTCCATCGAATTATTTACAAAAAATTGATTCTAAATTTATCAATGCGTTAACCAATGAACAACTTGATATAACTGCTGATGAAGCGCTGAAATTTGCTCAACAAGTAAGGACATCTATAAAGAGTCAAAGCTCATATAAGTCAAATGTAAAGATTGAAAATAACAATATTGTTGACGAAGTAAAAAGTTTCTTGAATTCAAATATAAATACTGTTAATGATGAAGATAGTAAGCCAAAGATTGATACAGACTCTTTGATATATCCAACCGTAGGAACGGGGACTCTGATTCCGAATTATCGTTATTTTATTGTAGAACCTACTCACGGCGATAACTATACGGGTGAAACTTATGGAAATGGAAACTCGGGAACTTGTGGCTCTGTTGCGGCTCAAATTTTATTGGGCTATAACAATTACTACAATGATAGAAGAATAATAGAAGATAGATTTCTTAATGGTTATAACGACTCATCGAATACTGTTAGCATTCCTGAAAGAAATCCTAATCATTGCACTGACCCGATGTCTATGACAAGTTGGACAACTGGTACAAGAAGCGAAGATACAGGCACAAATAGTTTTTATTCAAAAGTAGTAACAACAATAATGAAACCGAACACAAGTGGGGCATCTGTTAAGGAAGTATATAATGGTATTAAATCAATTTTAAACGAAAATCTTTCTTCGAGTGATTATTCTATTGATTACGAGTTGAAAGGATGGTTTTTCGGTTATTCTCCTGTTAGTTCTACTCCAATAAAGGCTGAAATAGATGCGGGACGACCTTTAATTATCAGTTTGAGTTCGAATTTGGGAGCTACAAACCATCAAGTTGTTGGCTACGGTTATCAAAATTATACATATCCTGATGGAAGTGGTACTTATGAAGGATATATAGTGCATTTTGGATGGCAAGGAGAAACGTGTGTATGGGTGAATTCTTCTTGGTGTAAAGGCTATATATCATTAGAAATGAATCACGAACATAGTTATTACACTGTAGGCACAATTTCAGGAACAAGTAGAACTGAATATAAATGTAGCACGTGTGGACACAGAACAGATGCAGCTATCAATATGACGGCAATGGATCGTTATGTAGAGCGAGTTGCTACAATTCCTCAAAACGGATATGTTTATAAGGACTATTATGTAAAATTCGCTACCGCAGGCAAAAAAATGTTCCAAACTTTCGGATCAAAAGATGCTAAACTTTATCTATTTGATACCAAAAATAACCAATTGGCGTACAATGATGATGCTGGATATGGGTTTAATTCTATGTTTTATTACACTGTTGAAGCGAATAAACCATATATATTAAGAGTTAAGTTTTATTCTGATTCAACGACGGGTGATGTGAAAGTAGGTATTACACCGGCTTCAGTTGAGTATTCGACTTTTGAGGATATATGGACTCACGAATCAGCAGGGGGCGTGACTTTTATTTTCTCATCATCTTTGAACACCACACGCGTAATAACATTTACACCAACGGAGAGTGGCACTTATACATTTAAGACCGGTTATGAAGATGAAACACGCGTAGATACATACTTATACGTTGTAGATCCATATACAACAAATTCGTGTCTTTATAATGATGATGACGCGGGCGATTTACAAGCCTTGATTACGATGGATTTGGTTGCGGGTAGAACTTATTTTATGGTTGTGTCAACATATAATATAACATCAACAACCGGTAGGTTGAGTGTGAGCGTAAACAAAACCTCATAATCGGGGTGAAAAATATAATAGAGATTTACAAAAATAGCCGATGTGTCGAAAGGCACACCGGCTATAATTATTTTACTTCACCATCAATTTTACTTCACCATCAATTCCCTCGGCGTTTTTTTGGATAGTTTTATCAGTGGCAATACGCTTGATATAATGGATGTAAGCACAACAATTCCAAATAAAATCAAATAATCTAATCCAGTCAATTCATACCACGGGAATGGAAATTCTTGCACTGCACTTAAAACCAACAAAGTCGGCATTATAGCATATTTAATCATAATGCAAGAGCAGGCAAAGACAATTAAGGCTATTAGGGCGTTCTGTATTATAAAAATAATTGAAATATGGCATTTAGATGCTCCAATCGCTCTTAATATTCCAATTTGCCTCATTTTGTCTTGAATAGATACACTAATAAAGTTAGCAAACAAAATTACGGCAAACAAAATAGCTACAAGAGAAATAGCAAGCATAATTCCACCGAATTTCTGCGTTTGAGTTGATTGATATTTAAGTATTTGGGAATAATAGTCGCAAAAAACATATTCCTCCCCATCCAACACAACATTTATCAAGTCGGAATTATTAAAATCTTCTTCATCGTAGTTAATTATGATGTAGGAATATTTCTCGAAAGAATTTTTGTAGTTTGGGCTTACAAACATTAAATTGTGGAAGCCTCTTTGATTATATACGTTAAATTCTCTCATCCACTCTACAGAAAAAACATCACTATAACCCAAAGCATACGTTTTTATGTTTTTATATTCATCTCTATCGAACTTTGTGTCAACAATTCCGCGTATTGTGTATTTATCTCCGTACACACCACCGAATTGTCGTCCAAGTAAATCGTCATAGGTTGTTATACTAATGTTTTCAAGTCCATTGTTTGTAAATCCAGTCAAAGTATAAACTTCATACATACTCTTGGATATTGCAATATCATATTCGCTCCAAGTATCATCAGGAAAACTTCCGGCAAGCAGCTCAAAGCCATAAGCGTTAAAATCGTTTTCATTCATAGCAGCCACACCACTAAAATGCTCATTAAAATATACTTGCTCTCTGTCTGTTAACTGCCTGAAGAATCCTTGATTATTATATTCCTCAAAATAATCGGCAACACCAATTATATTCATAGTTTTATAATTATCAACAAATTCTTTGAATTTTGAGGTTTCAAAATATCGCTTTTCTTCACGTGCGTATCCCCCACCTAAATCAATCGTTTCTGGAGTCAATGATAATATTGCTACCTTCTCTCGTTCTAACACTTTCTGCTGTAGGTCATATGGTGTCCAAGTAGAAAACTTTAACGCTCCTACCATTAAAGAGAAACCAAACATACTCAATATTATCAATACTATCAGACGGATCGGTGTTTTTTTGAACGCATTTGTCGATAGTTTAATACATAATTGGGGATTTAATACGCTTTTTTTTGCTCTAAAAAGCTTTTCATCATCGCAATCTATGGTGTTTTTTTCGTTTGTGTTGTTAACAATTTGACCGTCTTGCATTTCGATAACTTGATCACCGAACTCTTTAGCAGATGATAAATCGTGTGTTACAACTACCACCAATTGATTTTGGGACATTTCTTTTAATAAAGCAAATATATCGCGTCCAGTTTCTGTATCAAGACTCCCAGTTGGCTCATCAGCAAGTAGTAATTTTGATTCTTTCGCAAGCGCACGAGCAATTGCGACCCTTTGTTTTTGACCGCCGCTTAGTTCTCCGATTTTTCGATGAGCGTAGCCGTCTAAACCAACAAATCCTAATGCTGAATATATTTGTTCTTGTGAGTTTTTAATATTTTGCAAATCGGTAGCAAGGCGTATATTATCATACACATTGTATTCTTCAAGTAAATTGTTTTCTTGAAACACAAAACCAACATATGCGTTTCTGTACTTATCCCAATCTATACTTGAGAATTTCGATGTGTCCATTCCTTCACAAATCATTTTGCCTGAGTCAAATTTGTCAAGCCCACCTAATATATTCAATAAAGTGGTTTTTCCACATCCTGATTTGCCAACGATAAAGATTAGCCCCTTGTTCGGTAGCGTTAAACTTAAATTATTTAACGCTACCGAGCTATTATGCTTAGAACAATAAGTCTTTTGAATATTTTCAAGTTTTATCACAATGCACACCAATTACTTTTCTGATTTTTACAATGTTGCATACCAATAACCACCAGAACTACCAGACGAACCCGCAAAGCCATTAGGTGAGCCAGTACCGCCTGCACCACCTGCACCGCCAGAGCCACCGACACCGTGATCTCCGTCTGCAAATGCGCTCGGACCGTTAGCACCGCCGTCTCCACCGTCTCCGCCTCGACCACCAGTTCCTCCAGTGCCTTGATCGCCCTTGGTAGCAGTTGCAGTTATGCAAGAAGAATATTCCTTGCTGAGCGTACCATTGTAAGCAACACCGCCTGCACCACCAGTACCACCAGTACCGCCTGCGCCGCCATCTCCGCCATCGCCACCGTGTCTGCAAATAACTAACGAGCCTGCGGCGTGTCCACCTCGACCACCTTCGCCGCCAGTACCGCCTTTTCCGCCAGTACCACCTTCGCCGCCAGTAATAGTGATAGTTCCAGAAGTGGATTCAACGATTATGTTTGTAACATATATAGCATAACCACCAGTTCCTCCAGTACCACCTTTTCCTCCAGTGCCACCATTTTGACCATCTGTTCCGTTTTCAAGGAAAATTCCATCAGCATCTTTGCCGTCTGCACCTTTACTTCCAGTTGCACCAACCGTTCCAATAGAGCCAACACCGCCGGTAAGTTTTAATGTACCAGTGCCATTCAATGCAATAGTAGCTCCAGATGTAGCATTATAAATAGCAGCATATCCTTGCCCCGTTCCAACAGTTGCATTTTTTCCTCCGGTTATACTAACCGTTCCGCTATAAGCAAGTGTCAGCCTAAAGTTTCCAGATGCAGTTATTGCGTTATAACCCGCCGGAGCTTTTATTGACACTTTCTCAAAGCGCAATACCAAAGGAGTTGTACGGTTACTAATTATAACCCTAAAGTTTGTAAATGTACGACTTGAGCTTGATTTGAACGTAATCTCATTTACGGAAGTTGCTATTGTAAATACATATGTTCCGCTCTGCGTTGCCGAAGATAAATCAATAATTGATGTATCTGCGCTAATTGTGGTTGTTGTACTGCCAGTATAAGAATACGATGTTGCCAACCAATTTGCATACAACGTTGTATTTGTAGTATTCCAATTAGTTACTTTTGTACCAGTCTTATCATAAATTTTTGTTCCTTGTCCGTTGGTACTTGTATAATAACCATCAAACGAATAACCCGCTTTTGTTGGAACAAGAACTGAAGGGGGAGCATCATCGTAAGTTATCTTTACATATGTTGAAGAAGATGACACAGAAACACCCGAATAATTAACCGTACCAGTTGTTTTGTTGCCAGAGTAAGCTCTGAAACCGACATAATACGATTGTCCCTTTGTTACCGTATATGTAATTTTTGAATCTAAATTACCATAACCGTCATCGTTTGAAGTCAACTGAACAAAGTTTTTATCAAACAAAAGTAAATAAGGATCGCCTTCTGTGTGCGTAGTCCACAACGTGATAGTTCCACTTGCGCTCGGCACGAAGTACACATAGCCTATGTCTTCTTTATTGTACGAAGTTATAGTCGAGGAAAAAGCGAACTGTCTTGATGATCCACCATTTTTGTTCAGAGTTACCGTATATGTTACAGGCGTCCAGTTTGCATAAAGAGTAACATTCGATGCTATATTATACGCTCTTACACTTCCCATAGAAGAATTGTAGTATTTTGTGCCTGCACCATTAGGTGACGTATAATAACCCTCAAAAGTATATCCCGTTCTTGTCGGTTTAGTAGCAGAAGTCATTGAACTGCCAAAAACAGTAGATACACTTGCATCTCCACCGGTTCCACTCTGTTTGTTAAGTGTTACAGTATAAGAGTTCGGCATCCAATAAGCATACAAAGTGGTGTTTTGTGCTATGCCCCACGTATTTTGTGTACTTCCGCTTGCAGGGTATATTTGTTCTCCAGCACCGTTAGGTTGCGTATAGTAGCCACCAAATGTATAACCATTTCTATAAGGCTTAATCAATGTTGGCATACTACTGTCAAACTCAACAGTATAGGAAGTAGGAGCAACACTTGAACTCAATGTAACACCTGAATAATATACATAGCCATTACAAGGAGTCGAAGCAAACGTTCTAAAACCTATATAATAACTTTGTCCACTTACAACGCTATAAGTTATTTTAGAATCCAGATTGCCATATCCATCATCATTTGATGCCAATAAGGATTTGTTTGCATTATACAGGCACAAATACGGATCTCCACTTGTGTGCGAAGTCCACAATGTTATCGTTCCAGAAGAACTTGGAACAAAATAGATGTACGCATAATCAGTTGATTTGTACGAAGAAACAGAAACGGAAGTGCTTTGTCCGAAAGAACCAATTTTACCGCTTTGATTATTTAACGTAATGGTATATTCTTTAGCTTCCCATTTCGGCTCTAATGTAATCTTATCACCATCTTCTCCCAAATCGGGGATCGAATTACCCCAATTTATCAAAGCCTGAGAACTATCTCCGCTTCTATAAAAGCCCACCAATTCATATCCTGCCCGTGAGCCATTATATGATAGATATGCTTCAATAAGGGCTACGTTTATAGTTTGATTAGCTGTTGCGCCATAAGGAATCGTTACTTGTGTATTCGTCAGCTCAAGCTGATTAGAACTGATTTCAACCCATTGCTCTTGCGCGCTAATGACAACCTCAAATTCTTCGATAATCCAGTAAGCATACAATGTGGTTGCACCAGTAACATTATAATTTCTGGAACTATTCATTGTATTGGAATAATACTGTGTACCTGTTCCATTTTTACCAGTAAAATATCCCGCAAATGTGTAACCACTCTTTTGCGGTGCTACGGCTTGTGGCATAGATGTTCCATAGGTAGCTACAGTTGAAACAGTACCACCCGTTCCACCTTGATTATCGAAAACTATTTCATATTCATTAGGAATCCAGTAAGCATACAAAGTTGTAGCAGTTGTTAATTCGTAAAAAGAAACAACACTAACCATTGACGCATTATAATACTGTGTTCCAGTACCGTTTGTATTTGAATAATATCCGCCAAAAGTATAGCCTGCGCGCGTAGGAGCAGTTAGTCCCGCCGGCATAGGTTGTTTGTAATTGACAACAGTAGTTGAAGTACCACCCGTTCCGCTTTGCTTATTAAAAGTAATGACATATGAGGCAGGATTCCATTGTGCAGATAAAGTAACCGAGGAATCGTATATTTCCCACGCATCTCCCGTTGCTACAAGAGAATTGTTTGTTTTCCATCCGCCAAAATCATATCCTGCTTTTTGAGCAGACGGAAGTGTAACAATATCACCATAATATACACTTATAGGAGATACTGCCGAGCCACCTTGAGTGTCGAAATTCACATTGATAACAATAGGCTGTATATTTGCAGCATAGTCACTTAAATTGATATAACATTTGTATTGAGTCGTCTTGGAATTTGGAACGTAGATTACAAGTTCCTCGGAACAATTCTCAAAAACATCTACATCGGTCTGAGTAATCTCTGACAATGACAGGAACGTTATCGTTGCAAGCTCATTACAGTTGGCAAACGCATTTGCTCCAATATATCTTGTATCGCGTCCAACAATAACATTTTCAATATCTCTACCATTAAACGCATTCGCGGAAATTGAAATATAACCGGTTGTATCGAAGTTCACGCCGCTATCGGTGTATTTTAACAACACTTTTCCGATAATTTTGTTTCCGGAATCATTCGTTTTGTTAAACCAAGCAGTCCCCTCAAAAGCACTCTCGCCAACGTATCTAACATTTACACCGGTGATCGTTTCTAATTTTGATGCACCTTCAAACGCCCCCTTACCAATATTTTTTACATTATTAAGAGCTACATATACAATATGTTGGTTTCCACTTATTGCGTAATTAGCAATATTAACCACATCATCGTCAACGGAGAATGATGTTTCTGTTTTTGCACCCGGATACGCAACTAATGTATTACCACAAGTTTCTGTAATGATGCTATAAACCAATCCGTCATTTGTACAATACGTATTCTTGGAATATAAAGCATCTTTTTCTACATAGAAATTATCGTTTTCAACAATAGAAAATGCAGAAATGTTAGGACAATTATAGAAAACTGCCTCTCCTAAAGTTTCCAAGTCATTCGGTAAAGTGAACGTGCCTGTTAATCCAACGCAGTTGCTAAAAGCTTGATCTCCAATCGTTTCAATCGAATCAGGCAAAGTTATCTCTGCAAGATTGGAGAAATCTGCAAAAGCATAGTCCTCTATGTATGAAACTTGTTTGCCTGCAACACCCGCCATCAAGCTAAGTTTTAGTTCCTTAAACTTGTCAATCACCTTCCCATCACTGTCAAAATAATAGTCAGGCAATCTCACATCGGTTATTTTAACAGTATTATCTGATAAAACTTCATAATCATAAATCGTAGAGGGAACACCCAACTCTATATTTTCACAAATATAATGAATTATCGTTGAATCTCTTGCCTCAAGATTATGTGGAATGGCTGGATCGCCTGTGGTCTTTTTATAATTAAATGTTCTAAAGGCATATGTAACAACAACATCATCACCCTCAACTGCATAGTCTATGTCAGAGTAAGCAAACAATTTTTCATAAGTTTCCACATTAGAAAAACCATCTGCAAATTGTGATTTTGTGTCAATGAACAAATCTCCCCATTCGTGAACAAGGTTTGTTTCTCCAGTAAATTGTCCGATAAAGAGTCCGAATGTTCTAAATGCATCAACAAAATCCTTTAGCACATAAGATAGTTCTGTATAAATAGTCTGATCTATATTTGTTCCGCTTTGTAATTGTTCGCCATATTTAGCCTCAAATTCATTCAACCTGCTTACGGCAGTTATTACAACGGCATCAGCCACTCCCACCGTAATTGTTAAAGCTCCTGCGGGAACTGCGAGAACCCAACCCACATATGGAATAGTAATCAACTTTCCTGTGCCATACGCTAACCCTGCGTCTATGGTTGTTAGCGTTAATGCTGCCAATTCTCCCCATTCGTCTAATATATCTAAATATGCTTTTAAGTCGTTGGCAGATAAATAACCACTTAATGAATCGTAATCTTCTGACAACAATCCTAATACAAACGACAGATTGAATGTTCCGCCGATTGCATTAAGATTTAAGTTTGGATTCTTTTTTACGGCTTCTTCCCAACAACTGTGTATTTCTGCTTGTATTGTTTCATCCAAAATGTTTTTGGCGCTTTCATTTGAAAAAGCTCCACCTAAAATGCTATGAGAAACTCCAAATAAAATTTCTTCATCCCAATCCGTACCATGATATGGCGTTCCCATAGAATAAAGTTCTGCTACGTTATAGGGGTGATCATTTATTATGTTGCTATTTTGGTTGTATTCAGCAGGTATTTCATAATAATTATCACCAATATCAATATATCCGTCAATAGGGGTCTGTGAATATTGATACTGCACGTGAGCTAATTTACCATCTTCTCTGTACCCAGTCGCATACATCATTGAAGTCAAACCGCCACGAGAATGCGATATAAGATTTATAGTTGGAATCTTTCCCGTTAAATATAATATATCATAAGAAATTCTATCAATAACAGTATGCAATTCTTCATAAATGGTTCGATGATAAGAACTGGCACTGGAATATAATGATTCAAAAACAACTATAATATGTTTTGACACGTCGTTTAGTTGTTTAATATTTTCGCGCTTTGTCTCATCGTAATCACCTCGATTGAGCTTCATCAAATTAAATTTTGTTGATGTTATCATATCAGCTAAAAACACATCAGAATTGGGGTAAAGAGTTCGCAACGATTCTATCAATGATGTAGAGTCGTACTCAAATTCCACCCCTTTTTCCTTTGACCAATTAGGATCATTTGACCAAGGATCATCATTTGACCAATGAGAAGCGTTTCCACCTTGTCCGTGTACTAACACCGTCATTGAAGGAGCATCTTCACTGGGCGATGTTAATCGTGTCAATAAATGGATTTCTTCATTTGTTTTTTCTTCCCCGTATCCTTTAAATTCGTCAGAGTATGATGCATCTGACGATGTTGCCGCAGTAACAGTAATAGCCATAATCGGTGATATTAACAACGAAAGAATTATCACCGCTACGATAGAAGCAACAAATATCTTTGAACTAATTCTATGTTTTGTTGTAGTCATCATAATCTCCTTTTTTTCAATTTAGTTTGCGCCCCACACAACGTCACAACTACCGTTCCAACCATCTTCCCATCCTTCGGGTTGACTTTCGTATGAGGTTTTTATGGTAACATTTGTTAATCCGTCAAACACACCCTTTTCTATCACTTTCACATATTCGGGAATGATAATGACTGTTGGCTTGAAATTCTCCAATGAATACTCGCGGTCGGATTTTCTCAATTCAACAGTTGGAATTTTTGATTGGTAATAATCTTCTGTTCCTATGTAATACGGAACAACTAACTCATTTTGCTCTGTTGATAAATTGCAATACAAAAAATCAACATATATCAAATTTGTCAAATAGCGGAAGCAAACTATATCTTCCAAAATATCAAACTGATGTTGAATAATTAATTTTTCGATTCCTCTACCATATACTCCATACTCGTTATTTTCGAAACGATGAGCAAGCTTTATTACCTTTTCACCGTTTATGTATTCGGGAATAGTAACTTCTTCGGATTCAGGAACACCTAAAAGATAGACACCCTCACTTGTTCTATCGTTGTAATAATAGGTAAAACCATCCTCTGTCGTTTTTATCCAATCATAGTAATACAGATATGTGATTTCTTCGCCCCACACAACTTCGCAATTACCATTCCAACCATCTGCCCACCCTTCGGGCTTGGTTTCGTATGAGGTTTTTATTGTGACATCGGTTAAACCGTCAAACACACCTGCTTCAATAGTTTCAACATAGTCTGGAATGATGATAACCTTTGCCTTGAAATTCTCCAACGAATACTCGCGGTCGGATTTTCTCAATTCAACAGTTGGAACATTTGAGTTTCTTTTGCCTATATAATGAGGAACAAGCAAGTCATTTCCTGAATATGATTGATTACAGTATAAGAAATCTATGAAAGTTAGATTTGTCAAATTGGGGAAATCGACATAATTTATGGTTTGATCATAACGAATATAAAATTGATGCTGAATTGTTAGTTTTTTTGTATTTGTACCGACAACAAAGTAATTCTTTAAATATCCCGTTTCCATTCGCAGATGACCTAATTCAACAACTCTTTTTCCGTCAATGTATTCAGGGATAGTCAATTCTTCAACATCGGGGATATCGAGAATATATACGCCCTTCTTACTACCATCGTTGTAATAGTAGATAAAACCGTCATCTGTGGTTTTAACCCAGTCCTCGAATTGTTTCCAAATTTTTGTGTCGCAAGAAGAAAACAGTGTTCCAACAAAAATCAAGGACAAAATAGAGCTTACCACTTTAATAAATTTTATTTTCACTTTTTCACCTTCCTTCCAGATAAAACATTTTCTTTTCTAACACACTGCCATAATAACTTATAGTAGCCCATTGGTTTATCCTCCTAATCATTTTTAATAGAAAAAGCGCGTAGGAACATAGGGACACACAACGCCCCACA